>Ga0209342_10001938_pt1 | contig 22653 bp, 22 predicted proteins | sample RifCSP16_2_FD_184023 | JGI IMG/M metagenome (GOLD analysis project Ga0209342, IMG submission 184023) | Soil microbial communities from Rifle, Colorado - Rifle CSP2_sed 16_2 (SPAdes) (version 2) | ecosystem: Environmental > Terrestrial > Deep subsurface > Rock core/Sediment | place: Rifle... | reverse complement strand
AGAGAAATGACCTCTATGTTGCCATAACAAAGGGAAAGCAGCCTGAGGGGCTTCAAGGGGTGCGCATCAAGCTGGAAGAGGGAGTGGCGGGGTGGGTTGCTCAAAAGGGACGGCCCCTTATTGTCAGGGATGTATTAAACGATAAGCGTTTTTCAGATTATGTTAAGAACAACACTAAAGGCTTTATCCCAAGGAGTGTGCTATGTGTCCCTATAACCAGCAAAAAGAAAATCATTGGCGTATTAGAGGTCCTGAATAAAAAGGATGGCATATCCTTTACCAATAAAGATGCGGAGCTTTTGCTGAAGCTGGTTGATCAGGCAGCCATCGCCATAGAGAGGTCGAATCTCTATCAAAAGATGGCCAATTTAGCGATAACAGATGACCTGACTAAGCTGTTTAATCTGAGATACCTCTACAGGACCCTGGATATTGAGATCAAGAGATGCAGGCGGTATAATTCTACGTTTTCCGTCATATTTTTGGACTTAGACTCTTTTAAACTTGTTAATGACCGGCATGGTCATTTGTGCGGGAGCAAAACCTTAGTGGAGATCGCCAGTATACTGGTCAGCGCCCTCAGAGACGTGGATATCATTGCCCGGTACGGGGGAGACGAATTTGTGATTGTTCTGCCTCATACCCCTGTAGAGATGGCTCTTAAGATAGCGGAGAGAATCAAATCAGACGTCAGCGCCTACTCCTTTCTTAAAGAGGAGGGCCTCTCTCTCAGAGTGACTGCAAGCTTTGGTGTCGCTGGTTATCCGGATCATGCCAAAGATGAGATTGAGCTGTTGAAATTAGCAGATCAGGCGATGTATATGGCCAAGAGTCTGGGCAAGAATCGTGTTGTCCTGGCCTCTCAGTTACTCGCTACATCAGGTAGCGGACGCTGAAATAAGTCCAACCTCTTCGACCCACTCCCTCCGGGAGAGATTTACAGAAACGATCCGTGATACCCCGGCCTCCGCCATTGTAACCCCATAAAGCGTATCCGCTCCCTCCATCGTACGTTTGTTATGGGTCACAACGACAAATTGCGAGAATCCCGTCATGTCCCTAACACTGCGGATAAAGCGGTCTGTATTTGCCTCATCAAGGGGGGCATCGATCTCATCGAGCACACAGAATGGGGTGGGGCGGGCCAAAAATGTCGCAAAGAGCAGCGAGAGGGCGGTAAGCGCCTTTTCTCCCCCTGATAGCAGGGCCAATTGGCTGACCTTTTTCCCTGGGGGCTGTGCAAAGATCTCAATTCCTGATTCCAATACATTGTTTTCATCCGTAAGTGTCAGTCGTGCATTTCCGCCCTGGAAGAATAATTGAAAGAGTTGTTGGAATTTCTCATTGATGATATGGAATGTGGTTAAGAACATCTCCTTCGTCGTCATATTTATCTTTGAAATGGTCTTATGCAGTGTCTCACATGCCTGGGTGAGATCCGCCTCCTGAGTGGTCATGAATTCGTATCTCTGGTTGAGTTCCTGATATTCTTCTATGGAGGCAAGGTTGACCGGACCCATGCGCTGGAGCCTTTCTTTGAGGCCTGTGACGCTTGCGGATAACTCTTCCATGTTTAATCCCTGCAGGTCTAAGGCATGAATCTCTTCTTCTAAAGATATCTGGTATGCGGCATAGATACCTTCCTTGAGGTGCCCGCTCTCTAACCGCATCGCTGTCTTTTGTATCTCTGCTTGATTTATCTCACTTTTTAATCTTTCAATGACCTTGCGCCTCTCCCGGACAGACTCTTCCATGGCACTTATCTCTTCTGCTCTCCCTGCCCGTTCCTCCTCTTTTGCAGTGGCCTCCCTTGCGAGGGCCTCTTTTTTCTGCCAGAGTTCACTGATCGCGGACTCAATTCCGGTCTTTGCTAATGCCTGGTTTTCTATTTTTTGGTTGATTATTATCAGGTACTCCTCTTTTTCGCTGATCGTCTGGAGGGCTACCCCCGTGCGTTCCTCAATCTCCAGAAGGCGTGTGGATAAGGCCTCCTTTTTCTCCGTATATGTGGCGAGCTCTAATTTCTTTGCTGTGATCCCCCTATGGGCGTCTTCCCACCGGTCCCTCCCTGTCTTCTGTGCCTCATTTAATCCCTGTATCTCCCGTTCTCCTGCGCCCTGTTCTGCGGCAAGCCCCTGGAGTTCTGCCTCATACCTGTTGAGTTCGCCAGCTAATCTCTCTATCTCAAGATCAATCTCCCGCTCTTCTAACGACAGGGTCTCGGTCCGTAGTTGCAGCCTTCGTTCCCCGTCTTTAAGTACCGCTATATCCTTCTCTATATTGACAATAGAGATCTCTATATTGCGGATGTGGTTATGAAGCCCTTCTGTCTCGCACTGAAGGAGTTCCCGCTCTTTCTTGAGCCTCTCCTCCCCTTCTTCAAGCCCTGACACCTCTTGTTTTAGTTTTAAGACCTCGCCCTGAAGGGTACGGAGCTCTTTTCTCTTCTGGATCAGTCCCTGTGATTTTCCACTTACTGTCCCGCCTGTAATACGACCGGCCGGATCTACGATCTCGCCATCCAGTGTGACATAGGTGTAGCCATGCCCCTCCCTCTTCCACAAGGAGAGGGCGGTCTCAAGGGTGTCAACCACAATGACGTTTGCAAACAGATATTCTACGAGGGCCTTATACTCATCTCTATACTCAATAAAGGAGATGGCAGGACCTATTAATCCGGGTGTTTGTCCGATGGGCGCAGGGAGTTCTCCTCCTGTTCTTGGAGTTACAGGGACGAAGGTAGATCTCCCTCCGCTGTTGGATTTCAGAAATTCTATGGCCTTTTGGGTTTCTGCAGAGTCTTCTGCAATGATGTGTTGAAGTCGTTCTCCTAACACGGTTTCTATTACTTTTTCTATGGAAAATCCTTCCATTTCCTTACCCCCCTTTATTAAAGGGGGGATGGGGGGATTAGCCTGAACATCAAGAAAATCAGCGACAATCCCACGAATCCCCTTGAAAGGAGGATTGTCCTGCCCCTTTGAAAGGAGGATAGACCTCACCCCCTCCTGATACCCAACGAGATTCTTTTCCATCTCCTCAAGGGAATGATACCTGGCCTCACTGCGGTGAAGGGCCTCTCTCTTCTTATTGAGGCTGTCTATTAATTCTCCTGTACGCCCCTCTATGGAGGAGAGTTTGTCAGACAGTGATGCCATCCACTGCATCTTTTCATTTAAGCTGTTCTTGAGCCCTGTTTTTACCTCTTCCTTTGAGGCGATTTGAGTTAAGGTCTCGGATAGCAGGCTGGAACTGTCCCCGTTCTCTGTAAGAAGACGCTCTTTACCCCTTGTAAGCTCTGACACCCTTGCCTGGGTTGAGATTTGCCTGTTTTTAGCCTCAGTTATCTTTCCGACCGTCCTGAAGACGGTGGTGCGGGCATTCTCCAATCTCTCCTGCAGGCTGGAAAATTCCATACTTGCGAATTCATACGCCCGCTCCTCCTCTACGATAGAGGACTCCCTTTCTACCAGGGTCTTCTCAATAAGCTCTTTCTCCATCGTGAGAGACTCCGCGGTTGCCCGCAAGGATGCCAGATCCTCTCTCAGTTTTGAGATCTCTGTGATAAGGCGCACCCCCTCTTCCCTCTGATGGGTTGTTTGGTTTTCGATAAGGATTAACTGATTCTCATTCCCGCTGATCTCCCGGTCTAAGTCAAAGAGCGCCTGCCTCAGATGGCTAAGGTCTTTCTCAGCGCCGATGATTAAGGTCCTGATCTCCTCTGTCTTTGCCTCAATGCTCAGGAGGTCTGATTGTGTCCTCATCTCCTCTTCTTTGAGGGTCTCTTCTCTCTGGAGCAGGCCCGTTAACGCGTTCTCTAAGGAGGTATATTTAAGGGCGTGGAGGGAAATATCCTGTTCTTTTATCTGTCCCGCAAGCTCCTGGTACTCCCTGGCCTTCCTCACCTGCCTGTCCAGAGAGTTGATCTGCCTCTTCACCTCTGAAATGATATCGCGCACCCTCAGAAGATTGTGCTGAGTGGCCTCTAACTTTCTCAGGGCCTCTGTCTTCCTGAACTTATATTTCATAATGCCGGCTGTATCCTCGATAATGGCCCGGCGGTCTTCAGGGGTAGAGGTGAGGATCTTTTCAATCCGGCCCTGCTCGATCACGCTGTGTCCCTTAAACCCTATGCCCGCGTCAATCAGGATCTCTTTGATATCTTTAAGCCTGCTGGGTACTCTGTTGATAAGATACTCGCTCTCTCCGGAGCGAAAGAGACGCCTGGTAATCTCGATTTCAGAATACTCTGAATATTGGGAGGGGAGATCTCCTTTGATATCTCCAATGGTAAGGGTGACCTCTGCCAGGCCGAGGGTCTTCCTCGTATCACTACCGAAAAAGATGACATCCTCCATACGCTCGCCTCTGAGGGTCTTTGTGCTCTGTTCCCCCATGACCCAGAGGATGGCATCCACAACATTGCTTTTGCCGCATCCGTTAGGTCCTACAATACAGGTGATCCCTGGCTGAAAATTGAGGATGGTCTTTTCCGGGAAGGTCTTAAATCCGAAGATCTCTAACTTCCGCAGACGCATGACACTTTTTTACCATATACGAAATTAAATGTAAAGTAAAAAATACCATGTCATGGGTGAAAATGTCTGGGTGATACAAGATATAGGAAATACGTCACTCCTGCGAAAGCAGGAATCCAGACCACTGCAAAACATTGGATTCCCACTTTCGTGGGAATGATACAACTTAAAGGGGAATTAAGCGGGATTTAGTTTGATAAGTTTTCCCTTTGCCTTTGCAATAACGTCTCCATTACTTGCGCAGGCCTCTGCCGTCGCCTCTATGAGTTTTTTCTCATCCCTTGTGATGATTGCTGACACAGATACCTTTTCCCCGGTCATTAGCGGAGTGAGAAACCGGACCTCGATCCATGCCGTGACTGCGGAGATCCCCAGCTCAAAGGCAAGCTTTACCATCGCCTCGTCAAGGAGTGTTGAAATGACCCCCCCGTGTGTTATCCCCTGGAACCCCTGATATTCCGGTCCCGGAGTAAACTCACACCGTATCTTCTTCCCGGACCTGTCAATCTCAAAGGGGATCTTAAGCCCTAAAGGATTATTCGGGCCGCAGACAAAGCACTTATCATCACCAATCAGTTTATAGCTCAATGCCTTTACCTCTCCTCCGGAGGTTTGAGTGTCCGGAAATTATACCACAATGTCAGGTCATAAATAATCTTGAGGCCGCCGGCAATAAAGAAGGGAAATCCAAGGAATGCTGTGTTTGCCAGCATCGGAACAGCGAGCATCGGCGATAAAGCTGAACCGACTGTTCGTGCGATTCCGGTAATTCCTGCGGCCGCAGAACGTTCATCCGGAGAGACTACGGCCATAGTGTAGGACTGCCGTGTAGGGACGTCCATTTGTGATATGCAAAACCGCAATAAGAGAAGCGCGATGGCCAGAGAGAGGTTCGGCATTAGGGGTATGAATATCAAAAGGATATTCGAGGGCAGGTGAGTAAAAACCATCGTATTGATCAATCCGATTCTCAAGGCGACGCGGGCGGCAGCAAGCGCTGAAAGACCGGCCAGGATGTTTGCAGCCATGAAGATAGTTCCGAGCAGGGCGGGTTCTACTCCAAAGCGCAGATGAAACCAGTATGCCATGACACTCTGTACTATAAAGCCGCCGGCGAATGCATCCACTGTGAACATCGAGGCAAGTTTGAACACAACACGGCGCGACTGGTGCAATCCAAAGAGGTTGGCGGCTATGCCGGATGGCCTTAAGGAAGCATTGGCGTTGGATGCTTCTATAGTTGGGGGGAGTCGGGTAAACAGGAATGCCAGCATCCCCCCTGCGATAGCATAGCAGAGCATAATCACCCGGTAACTTTGAAAAGCACTGAGGTTAAACTGCTGGAGTCCCTGCGCAAGGAGACCGCCGAAGAATGTTCCAAGGGCAGTAGCCCATGCCCCGGCCAGATTATACCATGCGAAGAAGTGTGTCCGTTGTCTGTCAGAAATGAGCTGAGACAGGGCCGCCTGCTCAATAGACAGGAAGGGTCCCACTTCATAGCCGCTCGGACTGATGACGCCGATGATTGCCGTGATTACGAGGAGATAAAAATTACGGGTCAATACGAACAGGGTCCCTGCAAAAAGCATCAGGCAGGCCCCTGCAAAGAGCATCCTGCGCCTTCCGATGCGGTCGGCCGTCGTTGTCATAAAAAGGGATATCACAGTATCCCCCAGTAGTGTGAGTGTCAGCAGGAGGCCGATCCGTATTTCACTGAGGCCTATCTCCGCTAAATAGAGGACAAGGATAATGGACAGAAACCCATAGGCAAACATCCTCAGCATTCTTGCGGCAAAGAGCGTATAAATTTCACGGGTCAACATGGCAGGGACATTATAGCAACGGAGAGTTGATACTACAATTTCCTCTCAGAGATGGGCGAGGCCGCAGAGATTCCCCCTATCCCGATTAGCATCAAAATTATTATTGACTACAGGTATATTTAAGGTATAGTAATTATACCATGGAGTTTGAGTTTGACCCCGAGAAAAGTGAAACCAACAAGCAGAAACACGGTATTGATTTTTATGAAGCCCAGGGGTTATGGGATGATCCAGATTTTATTGAAATACCAGTAAAAACCAATGACGAAGCAAGATTTCTGGTAATCGGAAAGGTTTCAGAAAAACACTGGTCAGGAGTGATTACATATCGGAATGAAAAGATAAGGATTATTTCTGTACGCCGATCCAGAAAAGAGGAGGTTGATATATATGAAAGCACGTGAGTTTGATAAGAAATTTGATGAAGGCGAGGATATTGCCAAATACCTTGCTATATCAAAAGCAAGGAGACCTGCGCAAGAACAGAAAAGAGTAAATGTAGATTTTCCTTTGTGGATGATTCACTTATTGGATAAAGAAGCAAGACGTTTGGGCGTGCCCCGACAATCCATCATCAAAGTCTGGGTAGCAGAACGCCTCGAAAAGGCATCTTGATTATATCTGATGCTAATGCAAGAGGAAATTGGGACATCTTTCTTATCGCGCAGCTATGTTTCTTTAAAAGCTATGAGATAAATAAGGTGTCCCCCGAATTCCCGGAATAAGATTTAATCCCCTGGACAGTTTTAAAGTAGCGGGTTGAATCTATCGGCTGGGTGCTATCTTCTCCTTCTTCAGAAGCTCCTTCAGGCGGTTTATATCCACTGGCTCCCTCTCGAACTCCATGGACTTTACCACCCAATTTAGAACCTCTTCCTGATAGGCTTTCCTGAGAGAGTTTATATCTTCGTGGTTTTTCTGCCACTTTGTCAGATTCTGCTGCAGGTTTTTCATGTTGAGTTTTTTTACTTGCCTTTTCATCTAATTTCCCTTTTTGATTCTTTTTATTAAAATTTACCATATAATCCCTATAGCATGCAACCGTCTCTACCACTGCTTATCACATTGCAAATATTAATGCACTCATGATGTGCATGTCGTTTTTCTCTCTTGCAAGATAAAATAAATGTGCCTCCCCCCATTTTATCTATTTTTTTGTTAAATGGTCTCTTCTTTAATTGTTTCTGGTTCTATATTTTCCCGTCAGGCATTCTTCCTTGATCGGGCAACCGAAACATTGGGTTTTTGCTCCACACTTTGATTTACCTAAATGCCAAAATATCCTATCTAAATCAACAGGTGTATATTTACCCTCTGTTATATTTGACAGCAAAACAAACAGGCTGTGGAGAAAGAGATAGTTTTTGTCGTTTCCAGGATTGTTTCCCATTTCAAGATCATTATTACCAACGAGGGGAAAACCATAATTCAGCCAACCAATCCTTGTAAGAACGCGGGTCACGTGAAGATCAAATGCGGCATAGTGTGGGCTGAAATTGGATAATGCTAAGTCTCTTAATTTATAACTAATATTCTTAATACACAGTATAGGATCATCTTGATAATTATTTTCTTTTTGTTTTTCCGCCTCCGCGATATATGAATTCCAGTCCCAACGTAAGTCAGACTTTACGCAACTAACCACGGCGGAGATAACCCTTGTCCCATCATCAACGCCCCATCTATACTTTGATTTTTTCAATATCATGCGATAATTTGTTGCATGCAGGTCGGCCTTGTCTTTAATTGTGGCTATTAATTCTTCATAAACTCTCAGCCCCATTTCCCCCTTGATTGCCCGAACAAGTAAATCACGAAGAAATATATTCAATATTTTAATGTCATTTTCGGGGGCTCTCGCCGTTAAGAGATTGTGATTCTTCATAAACTCTCAGCCCCATTTCCCCCTTGATTGCCCGAACAAGTAAATCACGAAGAAATATATTCAATATTTTAATGTCATTTTCGGGGGCTCTCGCCGTTAAGAGATTGTGATTCTCTGTGATTTTATTTCGATGTTCCATTACCCATTTAGAAATCGTTTGTGCTCTGCCGTCAAATTCACATTCAACAGCCATTAATTTACTTAATGTCTCGTTAACTTCTGGTATAGCGATCTGCATAGTATTTCGCCTGTTTCATTTAACGACTATTCTCATCGGTCGGTGTCTCCAAGTTTAACCTATCGAAGTTGGGTATCCGTGACCTGGATATACCACTTAGGTTTCATTCGCCCAAGGTCTGTTCTGCGGTTGGAGCGCAAGCTCTTCTTTGAATCCAGCACATAGCCATGTCCGTTTTCACGAACGAACACTACCCAATGCCAATAGGTACGACCCTTCTCAAGATGCCACTTGATTGACAACAGGGCGAGGTCCGGTAGAGCTTCCCACGAACGAAACGGAATTTCACGAGAACCTGTTTTAATGCCGAAGTGCCACAGAAGTTTTCGGACGTGCGAGATCTCCGACCACAAATGCTCGTCCTGGGCGAAGATGCCCAGAGAATTAGCGATCGATTGTGCCTTCGGGTACGAAAGACCGACGATGGCGGCAACGCTTGCGATACCGCAGCCGGTACGCTCTAACTGAACCACCGGTTTCATGATGATGCCCAACTTATGATTATATGGTTTCCAGATAAACTCGCTTATGCGGGTTCTTCTCAGCATAATATACCATACATGAATACGGCTAATCCATTGTGTTTTTAAATGATTATGGGGATCATCAAACTTTGCCGGCGTTTTATACGGTTTCCATATAACATGCCTTCAACTTTGGATTCATAAGGTGTCTGCCAGACTCCGGACGACATGTCGTTTGTGAAAAATGTGAGGCCTGCACTCATGGATTCCCCGTTGAGATTTTCATGACATTTTTAGGGACATTTCTCAGCTTTTAGGGACATCGAATTTTAGGGACATTTTTAGGGACATTTTTCAGTTTTTAGGGACGTGTTCACTTAGCTTCAAAATATGCCCCTTTAATATGCCCCACCTTGACTACAAAACCAGTCTTTACCAATTCTTTCATATCTCGTTTTGCTGTCTTATCGCTGATACTAAATAATGTCGCATAAGATGTTATAGTTAACTTTTTCTTTTCGTTCACCATCAACCGTAATGCCTCAATCTGCCTCGCATTCAATCCCAATTTCCTTAAGTCTGTTTGTCTCTCCTCTGGTATACTGGGGACCAAATCTAAGATATTATCCCCAGGTCCATAAAATCTTACTACAAAGAAATCCCCCTCCTCACAGAATTCAGGTTCAGACAACCCATGTTCTTTTGTAAGTCGTTTCATTTTTCTGATACCCGTGCCAAATTTTTCCATGTCCAGTGTATGATGGAATATGGCGCATATCTTCTTATTTCTTGATTCATGCATGCCTTCTAATTTCTTTATGCTTAATCCTGGCAGAAGACCGCCCGGATTGCTAATCTCCACTCTGTCATCAAAGATAGATATGATAATGGGCGCTCCGCGGCGGGTGTAATCCCTGTGGGCAATGGCATTGATAACCGCTTCTCTTATTGCTTCATAAGGATACTCCGGTATATCAACTCGCTTAAATTCCACTATTTTGCTGGCCAATCGCGTATTTCTCTTAAAAAAGGCTTCTACCTCATCAAGCATTTTATAGAAAGGCCCTTTTATCTCTTGTGAGTCAATGAATTCTATTCGTGTGACCCCCCTGAACCGGGCAATCCTTATTTCATTTTGCGGTATATATTCAGAAGGGTCTTTACCGAAGAAAAGTAACCCTGCATGGGTGGGCCTCAGTTCACCATCTTCTTTCTTTACGACCTTCAAGGTATTAACAAGAAAATCCTTTACAGGGAGTTTGGGGATATCAACCCTGATCTTGATCGCCCTGTTTTTTAAAAAGTCCTTTACCTCTTTCTCATCGATGGCCTCATATCCTGCCTCCCGGCAGACTGTCTCATCAAAAGGCCCCGTGCTTAATTTTCCTTTGCCATCAAGATAGGAGATAAGGCTGCTAAGGACTTGCGCCTTCAATCCATCCGGATTGGTGAAGCGTTTATAGATGTACGATTCCAGAATGGTTTTAATAAAACTCTTAACATCCCTGTCTGTTAGCGTCGTCTCTACCTTTGATAAATATCAGGGCCTCTTTTGCCGGCCTTTTAATAAATCGCCTGAATTCTCTTTCTGTAGGGGAAAGGCCATCTTTACCTTTGGCACCATATTCCTTGCCGATGATCCCAATATAGATATCACTGTTATCTACTTCTTTGAGATAGGATGTGATGGGTGATTCCCCCTTTGCAGGGGTATCCTCAAAAAGGAAGACTTCAAAGAAATTTCTCAGGGTTGGGTTATCAAGGATGATTTCCTTTACTGCAGTTCTTTCCTCTTTGAGTTCTGTCTGATTGGAGCTGACAAAGATTTTATACGTCGCCATAAGCCCTACGATCTTTTGTGAAAGTTAAAAGTAAAATCGCTGTTATTACCACCGCACTATAGATGCCCCCCATGTCAGTCCTCCCCCGAAGGAAGCCAGTGCCACAATATCACCTTCTTTTATGCTGCCATTTCTCACGGCATGGTCCAATGTGATCGGGATTGAGGCGGATGAGGTGTTGCCATAAGAAGGGAGAGATAGGGGGACCTTTTCCTTTGGGATGCCTGTTCGTCTAATGACCTGCTCTATGATCCGGAGGTTGGCCTGATGGAAGATGAAGTGATCAATATCGTCTATCCTGAGGCCGCACTCTTTGACAATATCCATGACCATCCTACTGAGGGTCTTTATCGCGGCCTTATAGACCTTGCTGCCATCCATCCGCATGGTATGCAGATCCGCGGCGATTGTTGCAGGGCTTGCCGGCATCCTGGAGCCGCCGGCAGGGAGATGGATCCAGTTCCAGTGGTTTCCGTCTGCATAGAGCCGGGTGGATATGATATTCCTGCGTGAAGATTCTCCGGTGTCTCCATTTAATTCCCCTGTTCCGCAAATCCCCCTTAATCCCCCTTTTCTAAAGGGGGAAATAGGGGGATTATTCTTGTCCCTGCTATTTCTCAGCACCACGGCCCCTGCTCCATCTCCAAACAAGATTGCGGTCTCTTTATCTTGCGGATTGACGAACCTCGATTTGACCTCTGATGCGATGACGAGCGCTGTATCTGCCTGACCACTTCTGATAAACATCTCAGCGACATTCAGTGCATAGAGGAATCCGGAACAAGAGGCATTAATGTCAAAGGCCGCGGCCTTTTTGGCCCCGATATTTCTTTGTACAAGACAGGCCGTTGCCGGGGAGGGCATGTCCGGCGAGGTGGTTGCCAGCACAATCAGGTCTATGTCTCTTGCATCTACCCCTGCGGACTGTAAGGCGGATGCCGCGGCACGGGTCGCCAGATCTGATGCGGCCTCTTCCGGCCTGGCCCTGCGGCGTTCTTTGATGCCGGTCATCCTTACAATCTCTTCCGGCGTAAGACCGGTAGTGCCTGCGAGCGCCTCATTTGTGATCCGCTCATCCGGCAGATAAGAGCCTGTTCCGGCAATGTAACAATGCTTAATCCCCCTTGATCCCCCTTTATCAAAGGGGGAAAGAGGAGGGGGACTTTTTTTATTATTTCTGATGTGAGTGCTCGGCATAGAAACTTCTTGCAATTTTAGCAGAATTCTGATAAAAAGGTAACAGTAGTATGAAGCAGAAAATTACCAGTCTTATATTCGCACTAACCTTTTTAATAACAGTCCCGCTGTTGTTGACCGGTTGTTCAGGGAAGAACAAGCCAGATACCCTTTCCGGCGACACGCTTCCGGATAGTCTTAAAGAGCTCTATGACGCCCAGACCCTTTTGAACAAGGCCGACAGGCTGTTTAAGGAAAAAGACTATACCGGAGCAACCCAGGAGTATCGAAGATTCCTGGAGCTCCACCCGCTGCATTCCTCGGCCTCTTATGCCCAATACAGAATCGGGCTTTCTTATTTCAAGCTGATCAGGACGATTGATAGAGATATAGAACCGGCGCAAAAGGCCCTGGCCGCCTTTGAAACAGTACTCAAGGATTATCCTGGCAATGAATATGCAGATGATGTGAGGGAAAAGATCAGGATATGCCGGGAGAAACTGGCTGAACGGGAATTCTACATCGGCAATTTTTATCTGCGAAAGGAAGATTATCCGGCGGCCATCGAGAGGTTCAATAATATAGTGGCGGAATATGCAGACACAGAGGTTAGTGAGAAGGCCATCTACCACCTCGGTATTGCCTACGGCTACTCAGGGGAAATCGGCAGGGCGACTGAAATCTTACAGAATCTTCTTACCAGGTATCCTGAAACGCGATATAAAAAGGATGTCTCACAACTCATCGCTGAATTGAACCATCATTAGAATCCCCCTTTACCGGCCTTTAATACTTCATTCATACTCCCTGTGCGATAGCCTTCCAAGTCCAGCGTGACATAAGTAAATCCAAACTCCTTAAATTTTTCTGCGATCTCTCTTCTTAAGACAGGATCCCCTAAAAAGACCCCCAGCCCTTCCATGTCTGCTTCTATTCGGGCGACCTCTCCATGATAGCGGACACGAAATTGTTTAAAGCCGAGTTGGCGCAGATAGGCCTCGCACATCCCCACCTGGCTTAAGCGATCCTCTGTTATCTCTGTCCCATAGGGGAATCTTGAAGAGAGGCAGGCAAAGGAGGGCTTGTCCCAGTTTGTCAGGCTGAGCATCCGGCTGATCTCACGGACCATCCCCTTGGAAAGCCCGGCCTCAACGAGCGGACTTCTGACGCCAAGCTCGCGGGCGGCATCCATCCCGGGCCGGTAGTCTGACAGATCATCAGTAGTTGTCCCGCAGGCGATATGGGACAGGCCCATCTCTCCTGCGACCCCCTTTAGTTTATCAAAGAGTTCTTTCTTGCAATGGTAGCAGCGCCTGATGTCATTCTGTGCAAACTCTGCAATATCGAGCTCATTGGATTCCACCAGGATGTGACGGATCCCTATGGCCGCGGCGATGGACGTTGCCTCTTCTATCTCATAGCCTGGATAGGTAGGAGAGGTGGCCGTTACTGCCGCCGCCCGGTCGCCGAGGGTATCATAGGCCACCCTGGCCAAGAGGGTGCTGTCCACCCCTCCGGAAAAGGCCACGAGGACAGATTCCATAGACTCCATAATCTCTTTTAATCTCAGGTAACCTTCCATAGAAAGGGGTTCTTCCGGCACGTTATTCCTTGAGCCCTGCCTTTTCTTGCCGGGCTACAGCCACGGTCACAAAATTTTCCGTGTCAATATACTTTTTCGCAACCCGCAGGATATCCTCCTTTGTTACCGCCGCTATATGTTTCAGATATTGGTCGAAGTAGTCAAGCCCGAGGTTATAGAACTCCATGAAGACAACATAGCTGGCGATCTTGGCATTCGTATCGAATTTAAGCGGGAAGCTTCCTGTAAGGTAGTCCTTTGCCTCTCCAAGCTCTTCATCAGCGACCTCTTCTTCTCTGATCCTCTTTAACTCCGTTAATATATTGTCAATGGCCACACGGGCTGTCTCGTTCTTTGTCTGGATTGACACGGCAAAGGCCCCTGGATGCTTATTTAAGTCGAATCGGCTATAGACTCCGTAGGCCAGCCCTTTGTTATCCCTGATCTCCCTGGTTAATCGTGACGAGAACCCACCGCCGCCGAGGATGTAGTTCATCACATAGACTGCGTAAAAATCCGGATTATCCCTGGATATGCCGGTATGGCCTAAGAGAATATTGGCCTGCGTGATATTCTTGTCAATGAGTATGGAATCCCTTTTTGTCACTCTTTCAACCGGAGGGATGTCCGGAAGCTGACTCTCCTTCTTTTCCCAGGACTTAAAGTATCCCTCTATCAGGGCGACCGCCTCTTTAAGGTCAACGTCGCCGACTACGGCGATGATCGTATTATTGGGCCTGTAGTATTTTTGATAAAAACTGACGAGATCCTCCCGCGATATTTTAGGAATCGTCTCTTCATCCCCCTCTGCAGGGGCGCCATAAGGGTGGCTGCTAAACACGGCCTTATAGAAGGCTTTGGATGCCACTGAACCGGGATCGTCCCTTTCGGACATGATAGCGGCCAGGGTTTCTTTTTTCTTCCTCTCGACCTCCTCTTCAGGAAAGACAGGATTTATCAGGATATCGGACAGGAGGGCCAGACCTGTTGCAATGTCTTTTTTGAGGACCACCAATGAGGCAGAGGAGTAGTCCATGCCGCCGGAGGTGGAGAGACTCCCCCCGATAAAGTCGATCTCCCCGGCTATTTGTTGTGAAGTTCTGGTTTTTGTCCCCTCATCCAGCAGGCTGGCAGTAAGACGCGCAACCCCTCCCTTCCCCGGGGGGTCATAGATAGCCCCTGTCTTGACGGCCATGGAGATATTCACCATAGGGAGGGTGTGGGTCTCGGTAACAAGGAGAATAATCCCGTTATCGAGGATAATCCGTTTTGGCTCAGCCTTTGGGGAAGCGAGAATCTCTTGTGACGTCAGTGCAAGAAGCGAGATGACAAGCCCTAATAGCAGCACAAATCTTATTTCTCTTATTTTGTAAGCCATATAGCGTACTTTCCTATTCGTTTTTGGAAGGCAACGGCACCAGGATCCCCACTGTCCTGTGATCCTCTGTAAAGTACTTCTGCGCTATCCGCATGATATCTTCTGCGGTTACCTTCCTGATTTCATCAATATAGGTCTCTAAATACCTGGCCCCTGCCCCGATCGTCTCAAGCTTTCCGATAAGCATTGCCTGGTAGAAGTTTGAATCCTGCCCCATTATAAATGAGGCCTCTATCTGGTTTTTTGCCTTTTGAAGTTCGCTGTCGGATACAGGCTCCTTTTTTATCTTCTCTGTCTCTGCGTTTAAGGCAGACTCCGCCTCTGCTGTGGTCCTTTCAGGCCGGAGCTGTGCATAGAAATAGAAGAGCTCCGGGTCTGTCTGTAACGCGTTATAACCACCGCCTGCGGCTATGGCGAGCTCCTGCTCATAAACGATCTTCTGATACAGCCTCGAGCTCTTGCCTTCAGAGAGGATATTGCTTAATACATCCAGTGCATAATGGTCCTTATCTTTATAATTAATAGTCTGGTATCCATAGATGACATAGGGGAGTTGGGCCTCGCGCTTGTAATAAAATCGCTTTTCCCCCTGCTGTTCCGGTTCTGTCATCCTCACCTCCGGAGGGGTGTTGCCCGCAGGTATTGAACCAAAATATTTTTCTATATTTTTGACGACCTCTTTTGTATCAAAGTCTCCCACGATGACAATCGTGGCATTCCCGGGTGTGTAGTATTCCTTATAGTGGCGGTATAGGTCATCTCTTGTAAGATTAGTCAGATCGGTCATCCATCCTATGATAGGCGCATGATAGGGGTGTATCTTGAAGGCGGCGGCATAGAGCTCCTCGACTAAAGAGGATGTAGGATCATCTTCTGTCCGGAGTCTCCGCTCTTCTTTTACCACGTCGCGCTCTAAGAGGAATTCCTGGGGGTCTAACAATAGATTAACCATGCGGTCTGACTCTAATTCGAGAGAGATATTAAGGCGGTCGCTTGAAAAAATCTCAAAGTATGCTGTGTAATCCTGGCTGGTAAACGCGTTCTCGTTTCCCCCGTTCCTGGATACGGTCCTCGAAAACTCACCCTTTCCATGGGAGGAGGTCCCCTTAAACATCATATGTTCAAGGAGGTGGGATATCCCGGTTTTCCCTGTAACCTCGTTCCGCGAGCCCACCTTATACCAGATCTGGAATGTAACCACAGGGGATTTATGGTTCTCTAATGTAACGATCTTAAGGCCGTTCGGGAGGAGGTGTTCTTTTATCTCTGAACTATAGACCGGTGCAACGAGAAATAATAGGGTGACAGCGAATACCCCTATAATGCGGCGTGCCCCTCTTTTTATCCGGCCCTTAGCCCTTAGCATTGCAAATATCGCGAATATGTCACTATGATAGGTTGTCAGAATCAACAGGCTCCTGTCTTGTATAATATTCTACTTAACAGAGTTTTTGCAAGAGGGAAAAATCGGCAGGACAAAAAAACAGGATATAGAGTCCGTCAGGAGAGCAGATCTCCCCTGTAAATGAGCTCCTTTCCTTTGATAAGGTCATAAATGACGATTCCCCTATCCCCTAAGGTGACTACGATCTGTCTGTCTGTAGAGCTATTGGCGATATCTACCTCTGAAGGGGGTTCCATGTAGTTGTTGTGGAAGTGGAATAGTCCTACATATTTCCCCTCTAAATTCCATGAGCCGAGGATGGATTTAAAATCATAGGGAGAGAGGATGTACTTGCACTCAGAGTGTATATCATAGGTTTTTACGAAATCTTTAACCAGTCTCCGCTTTTGGTCTTTATCCGGTTTTTGTGATAAGAGTACGCGCACTAAGTTGTCTGTGATATACTCATCCATCCCCACCCTGGTCAGCGTCTCCCGGCTCTCCTGCCTTTGCAGAAACGAGATAAATTCCTCTATGGAAGAATTTTCAAGGCCATGGAGCTTCTCTGAAAAACCCTTGTTGAGGGATGCAATTTCATACAGGTGAAGTTCTGGTCCTTCGGGGGTATTCACTAATGTGATGATACCGCCAAACTCTGTGTTGTTGTAACTCCTGGATTCGATAACCCGCCTGTAGATCTTTCTGACAGATTCCTTGTTTTCAAGGGCCCTGGCAATGTCCTCAGAAGGGACCTGATTGATATTGAAGGTGTACTTTTTAACGAGGGCAATCTCTTTAAAGTGTCCAATCAACGCATACGGGAAATCGGTAGATGCCAGATTATAGAGAATAACAGGGCCTTTGAGGAAATAGGCGTTCCTGTCTTTGAGATTCTTTATAGGGGAGTCTGTGGGCGGAAGGGTGACAGCAAAGAGCTCTAAGCAGAGCGTGAAGACAGGGATCAGCCAGTAATTGTTCAGAAACCGCCTTAGCCTATTTGTATGGGTCGTTTTTCTGCGGTCAACGAATGTGAGGCCATATACAACATCAAAATAGTCTTTATTGCTCTCAATCTCCATGCCTTCCAAGGGTAGCAATTTCTATACCACCCCCCCTCCGAGTGGCAGGAACTTTTTCCTTGCAATTGCAATCCGCTTTCCTTTATAATGGCCCCGTTGTGAAAAAGGCTATTATTATAATACTTATTGTCTTGCTGAAGGTCAGTCAGGTTCAGGCTCAAGAGGGCAGTATTCCCATTGATCCCTACCTCAATGCCATTGGAGACTCTTTTTTCTCCAATCTGCCCGGTCTGAACCTGCCCAATTTTGATCTGATCGATACAGAGGATTTTAATAATACCCCTGTCTACGCCACAAGGAAGGTGGCCTCTTATCTAAGGTACTTTGCGACAGACGGACGGGATACCTTTCAGAAATGGCTGGATCAATCCGGTCCCTATCTTTTTCATATAAAGGAGATCCTCCGTGAAGAGGGGCTGCCTGAGGAGCTTGCTCTGCTCCCCTTGATAGAGAGCGGATTTAATGTTAATGCAAGATCTCCCAAAAGGGCCCTGGGCCTCTGGCAGTTTATGGCCGCTACAGGTGCCATGTACGGACTCAGGGTTGATAAATGGGTTGATGAGAGAAAAGATCCCATCAAGTCTACACGGGCGGCCGCAAAGCACCTCAAGGATCTCTATAATGAATTTGGGACATGGCCTCTCGCTTTGGCATCTTATAACGCAGGAAGCGGCAAGGTAAGACGGGCGCTTGCCACTACAGGGGCTTCTACATTCTGGGAGATGGGACAGAGCAGGGCGCTTAAGGCGGAGACCAGGAATTATGTCCCCAAGTTTATGGCAGCGCTGATTATAGCAAAAAATCCCGATGTCTTTGGATTTAACCTCCCGGAAGAGCCGGTTGTTAAATATGACCTTGTTGAAGTCCCCGGGGGCATGGATCTCCATGCCATCGCCAAAATGGCTAACGTCAGTTACCAGTCTTTGCGCGGACTTAATCCCTGGATCAAGGGACATATAACCCCCTTTGGAGAGCCGTACCATACACTCTCCCTGCCGGAAGGTGCGGGGAGTGTCCTGCTGGAAAACTTTGGAAAGCTCCTCCCGGCAGAGAGGATTGTGTATCGGGAATATAAGGTCAGTCGGGGGGATACTGTTTATCAACTCGCCAGACGGTACGACACAACCGCAATAATTATCAAACGGATCAACAACCTGAGCAAGAGATATACCATTATTCCAGGAGACTCTATCCTTATACCTGACCAGCATCTTTCTGATGAAGGGGAAATCAGGCTTGTGGCCACTTCCCCGGATAATGTTCAACCAGATACGTAGGGAATCTGTAAAGGACCCATGGGTGTATAAAAAGGTTACAAATTATCCGCGTGTGTAATAATGAACCGCCAACATTCCACATTTACTAATATCTCCTGATATTTCTGCAGACCATTCAATTATAGATTTTCCTCATAAAACTAAACAGGTTAGAGAAGTCTTTCGCCCTCATCCCTCCACTCTTTTTCTGGTTGCATAGTTTTTGCAACTTACTTATGACTATATAGGAGAGAAGAGTCGGTCATCAATAAACCACGAGGAGAACACCATGGAAGATGATTCGAAGATGCGGGACCCACAGGCCTGTAAGATCGCAATGGACCTTCACCTTGCAAAATTCAACTATTTTATGGCAAAGAAGGATTGGAAGTCTGCAACCACTGAGTTGCAGTATGCCCTTAACTCAGTGATCGAGATCCTGGACAATGCCAACAAGACACTTAAAAAGATTGCAGACAGGTATCAGCAGAATCGGGCTGTCGTCAAGGTGGAGGGAAGCATAAAAACAGAGAAGATATCGGATGATACCATGTTAGTCGAATATCCGGGTGATAAAATAGTCCTCAGGAAGGTTTAAGGTTTAGAGTCCTTCTTGTCTTTGCTGTCTCCTGTAAAAAGGTCAAACCGGAGGCCTGAGAAAGGCCGTATGGAAGAGACCCTGAAAATCATATCCCTTAGAGTCAGAGGTTCTACCTCCCGCATCTCCCTGATAGCCGGCAGAAAGAGAAGAGAGATAAAAAGTCTTAGAATGCCGGAGATCAGGAAGAGCCACTGAAGGTTTGAGACCATTGAAACCGTAAGATCAGACACCGATAGCGATAGAGGCAGATATCTTGTCAGCCAGCCCCCGATCGCCGCTCCGGAAAATATTCCGATTGCATTGACAACATTGAATATGGCCACGCACTTCGCACGCTGGGGTGAGGGGATCGCGTCGAATATGAAATTCCCCATGCTTAAGCTAAAACCTGCCCAGGCAAAACCAGCCAACATCTGAATCACAAGGATAAAATAAAAATTTGTGGAGAACAACCAGAGTACCGGTACGACAGGAAGGGTAAATCCTGCGATGACAAGCGCCTTCCTGTTTCCAAATTTATCCCCGAATTTCCCCCAGTTGTGGAGTGTAAAATATTGGACCAATACAGCGATTGCAGAGACGGACATGAATTGGAGATAAGAAAAGTGGAGGTCTCTCAGCATGTAGACAGCGAAGAAGGGACCTGCCAGCATGACCGCGAGGTGCATTAATCCGGTATAGACAACGAATTTCACAAAGCTGGAGTGCCTGAAGTCTGCGAAGAATTCCCAGAGGCTGAAATTATCCTTGTCATGGACATCATACGCGGGATTGTCCATCCTGGAGAGACAATAAGCGGATAGGAGTCTTGATATGAGGGCTATAGTGAAGAGAAGAGAGAACCCGATCCAGAGCCAGCCGGTCTTTTCCGCCGCATGAAGGATCAGGCCCGCGAGAGTCAGTGCGCCCAGAGAAAAGATGCTCATTACCCTGTTCCGGTGGCCAAAATAGGTACTCCGGGTTTTCTCAGGCACGATGTCACCCATCAGGCTGTTCCATGGGGGGGTTGCGAGGTTCCCAAAGCAAAAGTATGCCGTGATCCCGATGATGAGAAGGGGCGCTGCATAGGGTCTGAAGATGAGGGGGAGGAGGAGGATAGGGATCCAGCTAAGGGCCTGGGCAATTACCCCTGCGAGGATAAGAGCCCTCCGGTCTTTGATTCGATTCAGGATGCTGACAGACAGGAACTGGACAAAGGCGCCCAAGAGGGGAGGGATGGAGGCCAGGAGCCCTATCTGATAGTTGGTCGCCTTTAAGAAGATGGCAAACGGGGTGATATAGCCTTCACCAATTCCGATCATAACGGCGTAATACACCCCGTCCTTGATAGCATAAGAGAGGCTTTTGGAATCTGATGTGTCCTTAGACATGATGTAAGTTTCACTTAAAATAAGTGTGTGTGTCAATAACTCCTTTTTTTTTGTAATGACTTATGTTAGATTTGGTCGTGCAAAAGATAAGGACACCCCGTTTATTCCTTATAATGCTCCTTTCCCTTTTGCTGTGTCATGTTATTAGTCCCCCGGTGATTATAGCCGAAGGGTCTCCCTCTCCCTTTTCCGGTGCCTATGCCCGCAGCCTCGTCCTGGATGCCAGACAGGTCCTGACTGCCCCAACACGCTGGGGAGAGGCAGAGTGGGTGGATTTTTCACTTGCTGTGGCCGGAATCGGGGCTGTCATGCTCGTGGATAAACCGGTCTATGAAGAGGTCCAGAGGAGCAGGACAGCGACCATAGATGATATGGCTCAGGTTATTGAATCCTTTGGTTCTTATCCCTCCTTTGGAATCATGGGGGCATTTTATGCGGCAGGGTCCCTGCTTGAAGATGAGAGGGCAAAGAGGGTCGCCATGGATGCCTTTTCCTCAAGCCTTGTCGGCGCCGGGATTATTACGACCACGATGAAGGTTGTTGTGGGCCGGAGACGCCCTGGTGAAACAGGCGAGGCCTATCACTTCAGGCCCTTTGGGGGGGACTACTCGCTCCCCTCGGGTCATACCACACAGGCATTTTCCCTTGCCTCTGTGATTGCAGAATCGTATGACGAGACATGGGTGGATCTGACCTCTTATGGCATTGCCACGCTGGTTGGTCTTGCCCGGGTTGAACAGGGAGCACACTTCCCCTCGGATGTCCTTGCAGGCGCCATCATAGGCACCGTGGTGGGGAAGAGCATCGTCCGGTATCACCAGGGGTCTCATACCAGACTAACCCTGATGCCCACAGGAGACGGCCAGACGCTGGGGTTTTGGCTCAGGACAGAGTTTTAGGAGGCACTTTCCGTATGCGCAGATTATCTGTCTTACTATTTCTGATCTTAATGGCGACGAGTTGTGCCGTCACGCAGGCCAACCCGCCTGCCCCGGGACGGGGCTATACCCTCACCTCAGTGAGCCCTCCCCATGGGTATGGTGATATAGACCGCAAGTCCCTCCGGGAGGCGATCCAGAGCAATCTTTCGTATCTTGAGCGGCTGGATACAGATACAAGGTTTAACTACGGCGGGAGGATCGTCCGCGTGGAAGAGGTGATCAGGACGCACAAGACCCTCCTGCGGATTATAGATACCGTGGAATCCAGGGAGATGATGGAGTTTATCATGGGCACCCTGTTTGAATGGTATAAGGCGTCTGGTGTGGATGGGAAAGGGACGGTGGTATTCACAGGCTATTACATCCCTGAAGTAGAGGGGAGTCTCTTCCCCACAGAGAAATACCGCTATCCCCTTTACAGACCTCCTGATGATCTTAAATCGGATCAATCCTACTATACCCGAAAGGAGATTGACGGAAAGGGAATCTTAGGGAAAAAGGGGCTTGAGATTGCATGGCTTGCTGATCCGGTAGAGGCCTATTTTCTCCATATTCAGGGGAGCGGTATGATAAGACTGCCGAATGGGTCTAAGATTGGGGTGCATTACTCAGGCAATAATGGGCATTCTTATGTAAGCATCGGCAAATCTCTGATTGATCATGGGGCCATCAGACCGGAGGAGGGGAGCCTCCCGGGGATTAAGAAGTATCTCCGGAGCCATCCGGACCGGATGGATACGGTCCTGTATGAGAATCCCCGCTACATCTTTTTTAATCTTGATAACAGTCAGGCAAAAGGGAGCCTCCAGGTTCCCCTGACACCAGGACATTCGATTGCTACAGACCCGGCCCTGTTTCCGAGAGGGGGGATCTCTTTTATCAAGACCACAGTTCCGGTCGTTGCTCTCTCCGGCGTTGTTACAGGCTGGAGGGAGATCAGGAGGTTTGTCCTGAATCAGGACGAAGGAGGAGGGATCAAAGGTCCTGGCAGGGTGGACATCTTCTGGGGCGGAGGGCCTGAGTCCGGGCTTGCGGCAGGTTCGATGAAGGAGAGAGGGGAGCTCTATTTCCTGATCCAAAGGTAACGCGTTAGAATG
>Ga0209342_10001933_pt1 | contig 22693 bp, 24 predicted proteins | sample RifCSP16_2_FD_184023 | JGI IMG/M metagenome (GOLD analysis project Ga0209342, IMG submission 184023) | Soil microbial communities from Rifle, Colorado - Rifle CSP2_sed 16_2 (SPAdes) (version 2) | ecosystem: Environmental > Terrestrial > Deep subsurface > Rock core/Sediment | place: Rifle... | reverse complement strand
CCTTAATAACCCCTTCCCCTGTCCCCTTCCCCTTGAAAGGGGCAGGGGAACTCGCAAATTGTGGAGAACGGGCTTTTTCTTTTCCGTTCTCCGACGCGTCGGTGCTTTCCCGACGCAAGCTCCCTAGCTCCTTCACCCATGTCTCCAGCTCATTCTTTTGGTCGTACGCCAGCGCCTTTGTGGGGAACAGATACAACGCCCGCGCCTGCGGATCGCGTAGCAGCGCGTCCAGGGCAGGCAGGTTGTAGCACAGCGTCTTGCCGCTGGCGGTTCCTGTTACCACGGCGATGTCCTGCCCCGCCTTTAGTAGGTCCCAGGCCTGGGCCTGGTGGCTGTATAGCTGTCCGTAGCCCAGCCTGGCGAAGGCCGCGGCGATGGCGGGATGGATGTCCGCGGGCAGGGGCTGGAACGCAGCCGGGCGGGGTTGTTCTGTATTCCAATGCACGATATTCCCGCCGATGGAGGGTTCTGAGCGCCAGTGCGCGAGGAGCTTTTTAAGATTGTCCATTTTCAATCGTGGGGGTTGCCACGCTCGCAAAAGATGCGAGCTCGCAATACGGTTCAGGCAAGCCTGAACCGAGCTCAGCTTTCCTGTGGGCAAGAAGCCTATTGAGATTGCTCATTCTGGTGGATGAGGAATTATACATAGGTTAGAACTAATTTTCTATCCCCAGTGCAGGTGCAAAGATATTATTCCGCGCCCTGGGGGTAGGGACTTGACAGGCAGGCTAGACCTTTCTCGGAGATTTCGTAGGAAGCAATGCGGCCGCGGGAGCCGGGGTCGGTACGGCAGAGGAAACCGACCATGAGTTCATAGATGACTTTGCGCGTGGCGGAAGGGGAGATGGAGGTGGCCTGGCCGATTATGCGGTGAGTGGTGGTTTGGGGATTATCGAGGACATATTGAAGAACATCGCGGCTGGTGGGGCCGAGGTTGGCGCGGTTGGCGGATTGATGTTGATCAATTTTGACAAATTTGAAGGCGTCGTCTTGAAAGTCGGCGAAGGCTTCGATGAGGACAGGTTCGATGTCGCGGGCTTTATAAGTTTGGAGTTTGACGACGGGTTCGTGCGCTGGGACTCAACATAGAGCATGTTGTCGACACTGGAGGCGATGAAGGAGGAGCCGCGGAAGACACCATCCTTGTTGGTGTGGTGGATGACCACAACGGCCGCGCCGGTATCTTCGGCGAGCTGGTGGAGGCGCTTGAGGATGGGCTGGATCAAGACGGGGTTACTTTCATCGGTGAGGCCAATGACGTTGGCGAAGGCATCGATGATGATGAGCTTTGCGCCCAGGGAACGCGCACGGGAGGGATGAAGTAGAGGGGATCCCTCGTCGCCGCCCATTCGCTTCACTCAGGGCAGGCTCCGCGGCTCGCTCGGGGCATGACTGCGCCCGTACGACAAATCGGACGGAATAAATAAATTGGAGATTACTCGACGAGCTGACCCGCACCCGGCATATCGCGGATCAGCGACCATTTGCGTGGCCTTCGTCGGCAAAGCCGACGTGGCACAAAAGAGCGCCAACGGCCACGCGTTGGAGTTACTACTCGGCTCTGCCGAGTACGCAACATCCACGGAAACTATTCTGCTGCGGCTAATCCTGCGCCGGGAATATCGGTTATTGGGGACCAAACCGGCAGGAGTGCCCGCACGCTACTGGTAGCCAAGTGCCAGATATTCTCCGGATGCGCAACTTCAAGTATGAATAATTGATAGTTTCCGGTACGTTGCGAGTGAAAAACGATGTATTTCCCGTCAGGTGACCATGTCGGATTGCCATCCTCAAGAGGGCTGTCGGTGAGCTGGCGCAGGCCGCTGCCATCGGCGCGCATCAGGTAGAGGTCGCCCTTGCCGGTGCGCCAGGATTCGAAGACGATCCATTCTCCATCCGGAGAGTACACCGGGCGCCAATCCAGGCCCGGGCTCTCCGTGAGGCGCTTCACGTTGCTGCCATCGGTGTCCATCACGTAGATCTCGGAGTTGCCGTCGCGGCGCGAGGTGAACGCAATCTTGTCGCCATCGGGGGACCAGTTGGGTTCGTAATCGTGCTCGGGAGCGTCGGTCAGTTGCAAGATATCTTTGCCCTCCTCGCCATCCCGCCCTACCTCGGCAATGAACAGGTCACGGTTCTTGTCGTGCTCCTTCATATAAACGATGTACTTGCCATCCGGAGAAAAGGAGGGGTAGCAATCGAAACCGGGCTGGGTGGTGAACTGCCATTGCTCCGGATCGGCGTCCACAGTCACCAGATATACGTCGCGCAGCACGTCGGAATTTGGGAGGCCGTCGAAGGCGATTAGGCTCCCATCCGGCGACCAGAGGGGGGCTTCGGCAAACGTGTTTGCCAGCCCGCCGGTGAGGGTGTATTCGTCGCTGCCGTCCGGGCGGATCAAGAAGACGTCCCGGCGGCCGCCTTCGCTGGCGGTGAAGGCGATCCAGCCGAGCTGTGAAAGCTCCTGGGCTTTCTGGACAGAGAGTGTGGGGAGGGTATCGAGAGACTCAAGGGTCTCGGCAGGTTCTGCGGTGTCGTTGGATCCTTGCGCCTCCGGCGCGGCTTCGGTTGCGTCCGCGGTCTCCTCCGCGGCCCCAGTTTCGTCGCCGGCGACGGGGGTCTGCGACGGCGCCGCGCACGCGGCGAGGAATGTTGCCAATAAGAGGATGCCGATGACCGGCTTGGGGATTGCCACGCTCGCTATCGCTCGCTCGCAATGGTTTAGGGCGCATTGCAATGCGCCCCTACCAATGGAGGGCATGGATGAATTCGAAATTCGAAATTGGTTTTGCTTTTTTCCGCGAGGGGAGCGTAGTGTTCGCTGCCATGGTGGCTGCATGTCAAACCTCGGTTTGGTCTTCTTCGATCACTTGCTTGGCAAGCTGGGAGAGCTTCTTTTGATCGGCTTCGTCCATGTGCGCGGACTTCCAATAAATGTCCAGCAACTCGTAGGGCGAAAGATCGTTCACGCTGCGATCCTCGGGGATGCGCACGCGCGCCTGCATCTGCGGGCGTTTCACCAGGTGAAATTCGAAGGCATCGGCAGCCGCCTCGCGCAGCATAGATTCGTCTATAAAAGGCTCGAGATCCATGGGGTAATCAATGATCAAACGCAAAACGGCATCTTTCAATTCCGCCTTTGGCGGAATTTCTTTCAGCAGATCATTCATCACACTAAGCTCGGAGGACAGGCGCACTAGTTTATCGATAAAGCGCCGGATATGATCCAGCTTGCGCCACTGGATTTTGGTTTGCCCTTTGGCCAGCTCAAGGATAACGAAATACTTATCATCGCGCGCTTCGCCAAAATCAACCCTTTCGATGGAACCCGGATAAACAACCGGGGGCTGGCGGGTTTCACCGGACGGCGGAGGATCTCCGTTTAGATTCTGCGGCTTGTGGATATGACCCATGGCCACGTAATCGAGCCGCTTATCTTTCACCAGGGATGGCGACAGCACCAGATCGTTGCCGAGCATCACGGCGCGTTCGCCGCCATAGATGGCGCCTTGGATCGAGGCGTGAGCCATGAGCACGATGGGCAAGTTGTGGTCGGCCTCATCGAGATAGCCCTTTACCAGGTCGGCCAGCAGCCCTTCCAGATGAGAATAGATCTCTTCCGTTTCAGTAGTTTCGATGTTGCCATAGGCCAACATTTGCGATCTGGCCACCCAGGGCAAAGCGATCACCTGCAGAGGCAGGTCCCATAAATCACTCGGTCCCAGCAGATTCGGCTTATCCATCACCTTCACGTAGGGGACGTCCAGAGTGCTGTATTCCTCCATGGCGTGGGCACGACCCAGACTGGGAGATAGGTCGTGGTTGCCCACCAAAAGCAGGGTTGGAATCTTTGCCTTGGAGAGCCGAATGATGCGGCGGCCCCATTCCCGCTGAAAGGTCGGCGCGGGGTTGCGGTCTTTATAGGCATCCCCTGCGAAAAGAACCAGGTCGACCTTTTCCGCAATCGCAGTGTCGATGATCTCGTCCAGCGATTTGAGGAAATCCATAACGCGCACGGGCAGCCCGGATTGCGGGTCGTGGCGGCCGTAATTGGCCATGTCGATGTGCGCGTCGGCGAAGTGGAGGAGTTTGAGAGGGGTCATGGATTACGAAATGATAACCCGGGAGACACCCCTCGTCGCAACTGAAGTTGCTCCTCGGGACAGGCTCCGGCACGGAGGTTTTCTATTGGTCATTATGTAAGCACAGGCTACTTGATCTTTATCCAAGTACGTCAAGCTCGATCTGCAAACCCGCGCCCTAACTCGAGGTTGCTTCGGTCGGCTTCATTTCATTTAGCCTCTCTCGCAATGACGAGAAAAAGAAACGCGTCTACTCCGTCGTTGCGAGGAGCACGCTCATGCCCATTCGCTTCGCTCAGGATAAACTCCGCAATGAGCAGCGAGAGCCTGTCCCGAGCGAGCCGCGGAGCCTGCCCTGAGCGGAGCGAATGGGCGGCGACGAGTGAAAGCAATCCCGAAGAATTTTCACGGCCTTCCATTGTAGGCTCGACGTTATGAAATACGGGTGCTCAGTTGAAAGACGTCAGGCCAGATCAGTGATACAGCTTTTTTGATTCGAGACTTGCTTCGTCGGGCGGATGGCTTCGCCTCGCCCTCCTCGCAATGACGAACAAAGTGGCATTCGTAATTCGCAATTCATAATCTTGTCCCTAGCGAGCCGCTTCGCGGCGACGAGGGATCGAAATTGGTTTTGCCTTTTACCCGCTGATTCCGAGCGCCTCGAGCTGCTGCCAGCCCGCCCAGAAGTTGGGATTGATGCGCACGGCTTCCTGCAAATCGGCAACGGCGTTGCCCGTCTCGCCGAGCGCCAGGCGCGCCAAGGCGCGCCAGTAGAGGCTTTCTTCCAAAGTCGGCTCGCTGATGGTTTCATACAAGGTGTAATTGGCCAGGTCGATCACGTCTTGATAACGGCCGGAGTAATAATACGCCCAATAGGGGCCGGTCTGATACCACATCATGCGATAGGGGCGTTCGGCGACATCGTTGGGCAGGCCTGCGTAAAGCTCAAACGCGTAATCGTAGGCGAAAGCGGCATCCACATATTCGAATAAGCGCACGTGGCTGGTACCCACATTGAACCAGGCGAAATATTGGTCAAATCCGGTCAAGGTGGTTGATTCGGCTTTGGCGATCTCCAACGCGTGCCTATTGGCCCACTCTTCATCAGCATATGGACCCAAAGCAGCCAGCATCTCATTCAATTTATCTTCAGGATAGATCACGAGGAACAAGAAGTCGAATGAACGCCATTGGTTAATGAATTCATCGTAAGAGGAGGTCAGGTTCTTGCCAGTGCCGTCTTCGCCGGTCTTCAAATACACGTCTTGAACGGTAAATTCTTCCTTCAAATCATCATAACCGGTGACAAACAAATAGTGCCCTAACCAGGAAATCTTTCCAGACGCGTCGCGTTCCGTATACCCTTTCTCAACCACCACAGGGAAACCAGCGGCAATGACGCGCTTGACGCGTTCGATGTCGCCGCCAACGCGCACCACGGCCTGCAACCCGGGTATCTGACTGTCGACGAAGTCTTCCATTTCGTAGGGCATGACGTTTTTATCGGGTTTGCCGCGGGCCACGCGATCGAGATTGGGGTCGTCAACGCCGGGCTTGACGTAGTCCTCAACATCCGCGCGGGTGCCACCCCAACCCCAGAAAGTCAAAGCCATGGCCAGCGTGGCTGGCCCGCAAAGATTCCAGCCCCCGTATTGATCGACGTATTTAAAGCCGGTCAATTGCACGGATGGCGGAATTGGATCTTCCGTTGGCAATGGCGTCGCCGTAGCGACCCGCGGAGTTCGAGTAGGCGAAGGGGTCAGGGCCGCGGCGGTTGCCGATGCAATCGCCGACTGATTTTCAACGGGGATGAAAATGGCCTCTTCAGGGGGGTTGAAAAAATAATTGATATTCGATCTAAGGGCGTCCACGCGCCAAGCCAGGCGTTCGTGAACGAAGGGAACATTGTAGAAGAGAAAGGCAAGGGCAATTAAGCCAAGCGTGGCGCCAAACCGGCGGCTCCAGCGATTGGGTTGATTGCGTTTGACCGAGAACGGGCGAAAGAACGGATTTTGCGACTGCACGCCGCGCGGATTATATCCGCCCGAAAACGCATCGGCGAAGCATCCGATGCGCAATTTTGCCTAGGGAGTGGGCGAGGCGGTTTCCATCGACTGCGTAGGAATAACGCCTTCGGTAGACGTACTGATCGGCGAATCGATAGTGATCGATTCGCCCCTCGCCGCCCAAAGGAAGAAGCCGGCGATCAGGCCGAACATGACGATGGCAACGATCACCACAATGCGTGCTGTTTTTCTTTTGGCTAACATCCGCTCACTTCAAAAAAGCGATAGGGCGGCTGGTTAAGCCAGCCGCCCTATCGATAACCTCTTATCCATTAGCCTCGATGCGCACGAACAACCCGGCTAAGCTGTTCCACCAGTCGCTCAAGGCGTTCGCCAGGCTCGCATTCGCTCCGGAGTTCGCGGAAGCATCCAGATTAGCATTCAGGCAGATCAGCCCGAGGAGGCAGTTTTCGCCATTGGCTTCCAGATCAGCCTCAATGCCCTCGCCATCCACATTAGTGTTTGCATCGATGGCGCCATCCCAAAATCCACCAGTTGCGGCACTGGAGTTCGCCGTGAAGCAGACCAGGTCGAGGAAGCAGCGCTTATTGCTGGTTGTTGACACGTTGGCCGCAAGGCTATCTCCCCCATCAACTGAGCCGGCAGCAGATGCGTTGATGCAGAGAAGTCCAAGCAGGCAATTCGCTTCATCGGCTGCCGCATCCTCGCTGCCACCCGCGCCAGCAGCAGGTATCGCCGCGTCTCCACCCTGCGCGTCTCTGGCGGCGCGCTCCTCAGGAGAAACAGAAATGGCATCAATGAAGGCGTCCAAGATTGGAAACGAGATCGTATAACCAGCGGCGGCTGCGCCTAAAACACACAGCGCCCCGGCGGCGATAAGCGCCAGCAAGACGGCTAGCAATGATCTGCGGCGCCTGTTTCGTGTTTCGGTTGCCATAATTCACCTCCAAGCACGACAGGAATTGGGCGAATAGCAAACTCCTGTTCACAAAAACGAAGCATCATTTTTGCGCGTTATTGCTGCATGAGATGAGAGGAGGATTAGGGGTATGGGACGGAATCACCCGCGTTATCGATTTTGTTTAACGCGGATAAACGCTGATGAACGCGGACAGATTTGCTTGCCATCCGCGTCTACCAGCGTTCATCCGTGTTCTAATAGAACGTTTCTATATAGGGTTGAATGATGAAGGAAAAGACGTTATATTGCATCAAATAATATAGGAGACCCTGTAACGAAAGGAAAAAATGAAAATAAGAAACGAAATTCGCCTGTTTTTTCTTATGGGCCTGATCCTGACTTTGGGATTGGCCGCCTGCGCACCTGCTTCGGGAGCGCCGGAAGGTGAGGCGCCTGAAGAAGAGGCAGCCACTTCGGCACCTGAGGCGGAAGCCACTGAGCCACCTGCGGGTGGGGAAACCGGCGGCGGGGAAGCCATGGGAGCTATCGTGATCGACGCCACGGATGCATGCTCGCTGCTCACGCAGGAGCAGGTGGCGGCCGCGTTCGGCAAGGAAGTCACAACGGTGGAAGCCGCCAGCGGATCCGGATTCGGCGGAACAATTGCTACGGGTTGCGATTACGAATTCGGGGCGGACACGGACACAAAGCTGCGCGTCACATTCTATGATGGCGATGCGGCCAAACAGTACTTCTACGCCCTAGTCACCGCAGCCGGCGAAAGCTGCGATGCATTCTTCGAAAAGCTTTTCGATATTGGGTTCGGTCAGAGCGGGGAAGCCGGGATGGATCTAAGTTCAACGTTGCTTGGCGATCTCTATCGCCAATATGTTGAGATCTTCGAGGGCTGCCCATCTTATGTGAACATTACCGATCGCACGGATGTGGGCGAAAACGTTCTGACCACCGAATTGATCGTCTTCAACTGGACAAGCAACGTGGCGGTTCTCGGAGCCGATCGGGTGGTGGAACTCACGTACCAGGAGCCGGTATCCCCGGAAGCTCAGGCAGATTTCCAGACCGCGACCGATCGCGATAGCTATTATGCTGCGGCACAACCGTATGCCGACTCGATCCTGGCCGGGTACACGGAGACCTTGATCGATCTGTTACACGAAGCTACGATGCAATAGGCTGGCACACGACAATCGCCGCAAAACAGCGGCGATGAGGGCGCATTGCAATGCGCCCCTATGATTCATCAAAAAAAGACCTCCGGTAAATGCTGGAGGTCTTTTCGTTCTTGCGCGTCGGAGAATTCGACCATTACGACTTCGATATGGAATGGCCTCGGATCTGACCCCTAACCCCGGCCCTTTCCCCATCACTGCATGCTTCGCATGCTGGGGGAAGGGGGTTGAACCTTTGAGGCTCGAACCAACTTCGGCAATCGAAGAATCTTTTGTATTTGGAGTCGAGGCTTTAGCCGGATGTTTTCCCCCCTGCTCCCTGCTCCCGTGCTTCCCTGCTCGTTCCGTAGCGTCTTCAACATGATCTCCACCATTCGGGCGGGTTTAGTCAAGTCTTGGGATCGGTGGAAACGCCAAGGAACCATCCCTCGTCGCCGCAAAAGCGGCTCGCTCGGGACGGGCCCGCCCCTACGATTGAAAAGAGACCGCCAGAAAATTCTGGCGGTCTCTTTTTTGTTACGCGTCGCGGAATTCGCCTTCGACCACTTCGCCTTCACCCTCACCGGGTTTGTGGCTGTTGCCATTGCTATGGCCGGTATGGCCATTGGCGCTGGCGGCAGGTCCGCTGGCTTGCTGCGCAGCGTCGAGCTGCTGGCTCAGCGCGTGGAAGGCGTTCTGCAGTTCGTCGCTGAGGCGCTTGATCTTGTCTTTATCTTCGCTTTCGAGCGAACTGCGCAGTTCTTTCACTTTGGCTTCGATGTTGCCGCGTTCGGCAGCCGGCACCTTGTCGCCCAGATCCTTGAGGGTCTTCTCGGTCTGATAAGCCAGACCATCGGCGGTGTTGCGAGCTTCGACCAGCTCGCGGCGTTTGCGATCTTCGCCTTCGTGTTCGCGAGCTTCCTTCACCATGCGCTGGATGTCACTCTCCTGGAGATTGGTCGAAGCGGTCACGGTGATCTTCTGCTCTTTGCCGCTGGCGCGGTCTTTGGCACTCACGTTGAGGATGCCGTTGGCGTCGATATCGAAAGTAACTTCGACTTGCGGCGCACCACGCGGGGCGGCCGGGATGCCTTCCAGGCGGAAGTGACCCAGGCTCATGTTGTCATTTGCCTGAGCGCGCTCCCCTTGCAGGATGTGCACGTCCACAGCAGTCTGATTATCTTCGGCGGTGGAGTAGACCTCGGTCTTCTTCACCGGGATGGTGGTATTGCGTTCGATCATCTTGGTCATCACGCCGCCCAGGGTTTCGACGCCCAGGGAAAGCGGAGTCACATCGAGCAGCAAGACGTCCTTGACGTCGCCGCCCAGAACGCCGGCCTGAATGGCGGCGCCGACAGCGACCACCTCGTCTGGGTTGACACCCTTATGAGGTTCTTTGCCGGTCAGTGAGCGAACGAGTTCCTGCACCATGGGCATGCGGGTAGCGCCACCCACGAGCACGACCTCGTTCAAGTCGCCAGATTTGGTACCAGCGTCCTTAAGCGCGGCTTCAAAAGGTCCGCGCAAGCGGGCAACCAGAGATTCAGTGAGCTGCTCCAGCTTGGAACGACTTAGTTTGGTCACCAGATGCTTGGGACCCGATGCATCTGCGGTCACATAGGGCAGATTGATCTCTGTTTCCATCACAGAAGAGAGTTCGATCTTGGCTTTCTCCGCGGCTTCGCGCAGACGCTGAAGCGCCTGGCGGTCAGAGCGCAGGTCAATGCCTTGTTCTTTCTTATACTCATCGGCCATAAAGTTGACGATGGCCTCGTCCCAGTCATCGCCTCCCAGGTGAGTATCACCATTGGTGGCTTTGACTTCGATCACGCCGCCGCCCACTTCCAGGACGGAAACGTCGAAAGTACCGCCACCCAGGTCGAAGACCAGGATGGTTTCATTGTCTTTCTTGTCGAGGCCATAAGCCAGGGCGGCGGAGGTGGGCTCATTGATGATGCGCAGCACCTCGAGACCGGCGATCTTGCCGGCATCCTTGGTAGCCTGGCGCTGGCTGTCGTTGAAGTAAGCAGGGACGGTGATGACTGCCTTGTCCACTTTTTCGCCAAGGTAAGCTTCGGCGTCAGCCTTCAGCTTGCCCAGGATCATGGCGGAAATTTCCTGCGGACTGAACTCTTTCTTAGCCACGGGAATCTTCACCATGACGCCATTGGCAGGCCCTTCGACCACTTCATATGGCACCATCTTGCGCTCGGTTTCCACTTCATTGAAGTGACGACCGATAAAACGCTTGATGGAGGAAACGGTGTTCTCCGGGTTGATGACGGCTTGGCGCTTGGCGGTTTGGCCTACCATGCGTTCGCCGTTCTTGTTGAATCCGACGACCGAGGGCAGCAGTCGCGAGCCTTCGGCGGTGGGGATCACAGTAGGATCGCCGCCTTCCATGACGGCGGCCACGCTGTTGGTGGTACCTAGGTCGATACCGATTATTTTAGGCATTTTTGATTACTCCTCTATTGGTAATTAGGCGAGTGAAAAGTGATTAGTGAGTAGTGATTAGTGAGTAGTGATCAGTAATCAGGTACTCAGGAATCGGGATTCACCAGCCATGTGCACATGATAGGGAGAATGCGAAAGAATGACGTTAACGGAGTATCGGATTTGTATAAACGTAATCGTGTGCAACCCCTCTCCAAGGTCCAAGAATGAAGAGCACTAAGATTGACTCATAGTGCTAGACTAAGGGAGATGAAAGCTATCCGCCTTCATGACTTTGGAGACGCCGGCCAGCTTACCTACGAGGATGTACCCGAACCGGTACCGGGTCCCGGAGAAGTTAGGGGCAAGGTTGAAGCGGCTGGATTGAACTTCATCGATATCTATCATCGCCGAGGGCTGTATCCGAACTCGCTGCCGTTCATCCTGGGCAGCGAGTTTTGTGGGATCGTAGATGCGGTGGGCGAAGGGGTTACTGACTTCCAAGTCGGCGACCGGATGGCGACGGCCTCGGCGCGCGGAGCGTATGCCGAGTACGCCGTGGCTCCCGCCGACAAAGCCATCAGGGTCCCGAAGGCAATATCCAGCCAACACGCCGCGGCAATCATGCTGCAGGGCATCACCGCCCATTACCTGGCCAAATCGACCTATCCATTGAGGAACGGAGACACCGCCCTGATCCACGCCGCGGCCGGCGGCGTGGGGCAATTGCTGGTACAGATCGCCAAGATGTGTGGAGCGCGAGTGATCGCCACAACCTCGAGCGAAGAGAAAGCGCAGATCGCCAAAGAGATCGGGGCCGACGAAGTAATTATCCGTTCGCGGATTGATTTCGCGGAGGAAGTGAAGCGCCTGACTGATGGTAACGGAGTGGACGTTGTTTACGACGGCGTGGGTCAAAAAACGTTCCTCAAGGGGTTGGACAGCCTCAAGCCACGCGGAATGATGGTGCTGTTTGGGCAGGCCAGCGGGAAAGTTGAACCCCTAGATCCACAAGTCCTTAACCAAAAAGGGTCGTTATACCTGACGCGACCGAGCATTGGCCCTTACCTGCACCCGCGCACGGAATTTCTCTGGCGCGCCACGGATTTGTTCGACTGGGTGGCCAAGGGCAGCCTTGCCATAAAGCTCGATAAGACGTTCCCCCTAGAGCAGGCTGCAGACGCGCATCGATATATGGAGGAAGGAAAAACGATGGGGAAAGTGTTGCTGTTAACCTAACTTTGTGGAAGGGAATGGAGGCAGAGACTACAGAAGCCCACAGTTTTGTAAGACGGTCGGGAAAGGGACAACTGTCCATTTACATAATCAAGGCGGGGGGGGTAATATCATCATCGGTCTAGACAACTGTGTCTAAAGGAGGATTAATATGGCAGCGAACACTAAGCCGGCCGATAAGACTTTCAAGTTTGCAATAATTACGCTGGTCATTAGCTTGATTTTCACCTTGACACCCTCCGTTGAAGCAGCGGCGATGGCTACATGTAGCGGAAGCGGCTGTGAAGCATTAAATCCGAACTCAACTGGATGCGACTCCGGAGCATCCACACTACGATCATTCACTGGAACCGGGTACAAGGTTGAATTAAGGCAAGCAGGTGCTGGTACCGGGTGCAACACAAAATGGACCAGAACCCAAAACACTTCGTCGATCTCTCTCTATGCCGGAGCCAGATATTGGGTACATGCGCACTATCTGAGTTCTCCTGCCCCAATTTCGCCCCTGGCGCGGATTTACACGCATATGCATTGGCCGGCTAATGAAACTTACATGTACTGTGGTAAGACGAATACCAGTCCTATAGGCCAGCCAATGACATCACCTTGCCAAGGTCCTGCCTGATTACGGATTTTCACAGGAGTAAGAAATGAACCAAAAAGATTCTAAACAGCTTCTGATGCTAGTAGGAATAGGACTACTGGGAATACTAATAATAGCAGCCGCTTCGCTCCGCGTTCGCTTCATGTCAGCCCGAGCCTCCAGTATGGAAGACGCTTCACTTCCCGTGCCACAAGCAGAAATCGTTTCGGACCAAAATCAACTGGCCGAGTCTGTTCAAACCGTAAATGGAATCATCATAGAAGCCAGCAATTTCCGCATCGAAGGCGAATACCTGGTAGCCGATATCTGCTACGACCTGCCAAGCCAGTCTGACTGGCTGTTGCCAGACAGCATGACGGTTGAAATCAAAGGACGATCAATTAAGGTATTTGAGTGGGGTTTAATCGAATGGAAGTACTCTGCTGATGGCCTGAAGACGCACCGCTGCGATGATGCCAACTTCCCCATTGCCGGGATAGGCGAATTTACTGAGGTTCAGATTGTAATCCCCAGGCTAGAAACCTCCTGGCCAGACTCGCTGGATTGCGACGCAGCCCAGAATAGATTGGATGCCGCCAACACAGGCATTGTCATCACTTGTTACGAAGATGGAAATGTATCCGGACCCCTGTTGGACACTAAACCTGCAGCGATGTCTGATGAGCAAGCCTATGCCGCAATCAACGATGCATTCATCGAGACGTTTTCAGGCCCATGGACCTTAAGGGGTCGACTGCCTTAGCCCGAGGATTCCTGTGTCTTTCGCAGAGGCCTAGCACTTGCTCGGCCTTTTTCATCGAGGGCGCAATGGCACTAGTGCACATGCTCCGATTCGCCCGTTGGCCCGAGGAATTGACGCGCCCAAGCAAGAGGCTGCACGCGGAGCACAAAGGCGATTGCTATCGCGGTCGTCATTGGCACGGCGGCGATCAGACCCAGGGAACCGACCAGGGTGCGGACAACCTCTTCGGCGATGAAGGCGTAGTTCACTAAATACGAATAGTTGCCGCGTGCCAGGGAGAACATCAGGAACAGTGGCAGCGACGCCCCGATATAAGCCAGGACCAGGGTGTTTACCGTGGCGGCCACGTGATCCTGCCCAATGCGCATGGCCGAGCGATACAGCGTGCGGAAACCGAACTTGGGATTGGCTGCGTGCAATTCCACTACGGCTGACGACTGTGTAGTGACCAGATCATCCATGACCCCCAGCGCACCGATGATCATGCCGCCGAGCAGCAGGCCGCGCAGGTTGATGCCCATTTGCATGAATTGCATCAGGAACATGGCATTCTCATCGCCGGTGCCATTCAAGCGGGCGAGGGTCACGAAAAAGTTGGCCAGGAGGCCGGTCAATAACAAAGCGGCGATCATGCCCAGGACTGCGGCGTGCGTTTTTATCGTCCAGCCATAGGTGAGGTAGAGGGTAACGCCCAATAAGATGGCCGAACCGATAATGCTGACCACCAGCGGGTCTTCGCCGGTCAAAATATGCGGGATGATGTAAGCGATAATGACCAGCAAGCTGAAGGCCATGCTCAACAGACTGCGCAGGCCTTTCCAGCGGCTGATGGCCAAGATGGCGGCGGCGAAAGCGGCTGCCAGCAGCAGCAAAGGCGTATTACGCACGAAATCTGAGAAGTAGACATTGACCCGATCGTCTGGGGTTCTACTGACGGTAACCTGCACCAGGTCGCCAGCCGCCAAACGGTACTCATCGGAGCGCAACTGGCGTTTTCCAAAATCGATCTCGGCCACCAGACCCTGATATTCCCCTTCGAGGACCTCCACACGGGCAATCTGATAAGGCTGAGTCCGATCGCCCAGATCGACGGTGCCTTCTTCAATGATTTCAATGACTTTTGCCCGCGTGGTTTGTGAGCCCAGGCTGGAAAACCCGGCGCTTGGAATCTGCACTTCAAGAAAATAAGGCCACAAAAAATAAATGAGGACGGTGGTCAGAATAAGAAGGAAAAACCAGCGCAGGATCTTATTGTTCACCAATTTAGGGTGTCTCCAGTTCGCTTATTTGTTGGGGAAGGAAACGAGTATTTCTACCCCATTCCAGGCTGATTCAGGTCCGGTAAAACTCGAATAAGCGATACTGCCTAAAATGACCCACCGATCTCATCGCTTCGAACGCTGCCGGTGCTCGGGCCATACCCTTTGCCTCATCACCTCGAAGGCCAGCGCAGCAGTGGATGAGGTGACGTCCAGCTCGGCTTTGAAATCGCGGCCGTAGGGGATGGTGAGCAGCACATCGCAGAGCGCCAGGGTTGCGGCATTCAGGCCGCGGCGTTCGCCGCCGATCAGCATAAAGAGCGGTCCATGCAGGTCAACGGCATAGACGGATTTGCTCTTCGGGTCTTTAGCAGTGGCGGCGACGCGGAACCCGCGCGCTTTGAAGAAGGCGATGGCTTCTTTGGCATCGGCGACGCGAGCAGTGGGCATGTACTCGGAGGCGCCGGCCGAGGCGCGAGTGACCACGGCGAGGGCGGTATCCCAGTTGCGCTCGGGGACGACGAGGCCATGGGCGCCGGCAGCGTACAGGGCGCGGATGGCCTGGCCGTAGTTGAATGGGTCCTCGACGCCATCCAACATGACGATAAATGGAGATTGGAAACTGGAGACTGGGGATTCAACCCCATCCCCCGGCCCCTTCCCCTTATGAAGAGAAAGGGAAGTAATTAATTCATCCAGAGATTGGAACCTACGTTCGCCGGCGAGCGCAAGCACACCGCCGTGTGATTTGCCCTGAGCAAGCACGTCGATCTCCTCGGCGGTAGCCATCTTGATCTCGGCGCCAGCTTTGGCGGCCGCGGCCCGGACTCGGTCGCCTCCGCGCAGATTTTTATCGCGCTGGAAGTAAACAGCAAGGATTGGCCGGCGGCCAGCTTCCAGAGCGGCGAGGACGGAGACCCAACCTTCCAGGGTGAGGGACACATTGCGAGTATAGCTTAGGAAAAACCAAAACCATTTCCGATTTACGATTTTCGATTTGAGATTTTCGATTTTCACAAGCCGGAATCATCTTATTCGTCAACGCTATTTAGGGGTCTATAATTGCCGCCATGCCTGACGACGGCCAATTGTACATCGCAACCAACCCATCGCAACTCAAGCAGTTGGCTGAGCGATTATCGAGGAAAGCCATGTTGGGGGTGGATACAGAATCCAACAGCCTGCATGCGTACAAGGAACGGTTGTGCCTGCTGCAATTTTCCACGGATAAGGAAGATGCGGTGGTGGACCCGCTGACCGTTGAAGATTTGTCGCCGCTATCCGCTATTTTTGCCAATCCCGAGATCGAAAAAATATTCCACGCGGCGGAATATGACTTGATCGTGCTGAACCGCGATTACGGCTTTCCCATAGTGAATATATTTGACACGATGATCGCGGCGCGCATCCTGGGGCATAAGAGGGTGGGATTGGGCAATCTACTGGAGGAAGAATTCGGCATCAAGCTGGAGAAGAAATTCCAACGAGCGGATTGGGGCGAGCGACCTTTGCGGCGCGAGCTGTTGGAGTATGCGCGCATGGATACGCATCATCTCATTGAATTACGCGATCACCTTAAGCAAGAACTGGAAGATCGAGGCCGCTGGGAACTGGCCAAGGAGGATTTTGAACGGCTACCCCATCTGGTCGCAGAAACCGAACCGCAAGTGCAAGACGTCTGGCGCATCAAAGGCGCCCGCGACCTGAACCCGCGGCAGGCGGCCATCTTACAGGAATTGGCGATATACCGGGAGGCCAAAGCGGCCTCGGCAGACGTGCCGTTGTTCAAGGTGATCGGAGACAGTACGTTGACGGCGATCGCCGTTGCGCGCCCAAGGAGGCCCGCGGATTTCAAAGGCATCCTCGGAATGACGCCGCGGCAAATCCAGCGGCACGCCAAAGGATTGCTGGACGCGGTGAAGCGCGGCGAGCATGCGCCGCCGTTGCGCAGACCCAAGCGCCCGCGTTACGACGAAGCCTTTGTGGAGCGCCTGGACAACCTGCGCGCCTGGCGCAAGAACGCGGCAGCCGAGATGGACGTGGAATCTGATGTAGTGCTGCCGCGCGATCTCATGGAGATAACGGCGCGGGCGAATCCGCGGAAGATGGGTGAACTGGAACCTATCATGGCGCAGGTGCCGTGGAGGCTACGGACGTATGGGGCGCAGATCATGGAGACCCTTAAGGGAAAAAAGGTAGACAAGTAGACAAGGCGCGAAACCTTGTGTACTTATCTACCTGCAAACCAAGATTGCTCGCTTCGCTTGCCATAAGGGAGGTTCTTAGATCCCTCGTCGCCGCTAAAGCGGCTCGCTCGGGACAGGCTCCTCCCTTACGGAATGCAATCATCAGGAAAGGACTTAAATGCAAATTCGCTTTTTAGGAGCAGCGCAGACCGTGACCGGTTCCCAGCATTTGCTGGAGATCAACGGCAAACGCATCATGCTGGATTGCGGGCTTTACCAGGGACGACGCCAGGAGGCTATTCAGCGCAACCGAGCATTTCAATTCCCCGTAGGGGAATTGAACGCAGTGATCCTTTCGCATGCGCATATCGACCACAGCGGTAACCTGCCCAACCTGGTGAAGAATGGTTACCGCGGGCCGATTTACGCACAGCGGGCGTCTTCGCACCTTACGCGCATCATGTTGGAGGATTCGGCGCACATCCAGGAGAGTGACGCCCAGCATATCAATCGTAAACATGCCAAAAGGGGACTACTGCCAGTAAAACCTCTATATACTACTGCGGATGCCGCGGAAACCAACACATTGTTCGTCGAAAAGGACTACAACGAAGCGTTCGAGGTGATGCCTGGCGTGATGACAACTTTTGTTGAGGCCGGTCACATTTTGGGTTCAACTGCCATCGTTTTAGACATAGAAGAGCGCGGCCGCCAGCAACGCTTCTGGTTTTCTGGGGATATCGGCCGCCCAGAGCTGCCGCTGATCAAAGATCCATTGCTTCCCTCGCAAACCGACACCCTCCTGATGGAATGCACCTACGGCGACCGTCGGCATCCGTCGCCGGCGGAGGCCTATGAGCAATTACGCGGCATCGTAAGCGACACGCTGGGGCGCGGCGGCAAAGTGATTATCCCGGCTTTCGCGGTTGGACGCACACAGGAGATCGTCTATGACCTGCACCGCATGATGGATGCAGGCGAAGTCCCGCAGGCGCCTGTGTTCGTGGACAGCCCGCTGGCGGTCAATGTAAGCGATATCTTCCGGGCGCACCCGGAATGTTTCGATAAGGAAACGCTGAAATTCCTGGAATCGGATGAGCATCGCGAGGCGCTGGGCTTTGAGATGTTGACCTACATTCGCTCGGTGGAGGAATCGAAGGCGCTCAATGAGCGCAAAGAGCCGATGATCATCATCTCGGCCTCGGGGATGATGGAAGTCGGGCGCGTGCTGCATCACGTCGAGCACAACGTGCACGACCCGAACAGCGTGGTGCTGATCGTATCGTGGATGGCGCCGCACACGCTGGGGCGGCGCTTGGTGGAAGGCGAAACGCGCATCAGGATCTTTGGCGAGGTGTACGAGCGCAAGATCCGCGTGGCGCACATCGATGGGTTTTCGGCGCACGCCGGGCAGAATGGATTAATGGATTACGCGAAAGCGATTAAGGAGCAGGTGAAGAACATCTTCCTGGTGCATGGGGAGCCAGGACCAGCGCAGGTGTTGACTGAGTTGCTTGGAGGGGAAGGATTCGACCAGGTGTACTATCCAGAATGGGGAAGTGTTGCGGAGATCTAGCTCTTAGCTGTTAGCCTTTAGCTGTTAGCTTCTAACAATATGGCAACTGAACAAGAAGAATATGATCAATTAGCCTTTTACACACTGGCACACCCAGAGCCCAATTTTATCCACCAGAACGCGGTAGATTCGTTCGCGGCGCAGAGGGCTACGGCAGACGACAAGCCAATCAAGATCACCTTCGCCCTCATCGGCCTCTATCTTTGCATCGAGAAGGGGCAAGCCGGCCGCCAGGCCCAGTTAGCGCACATGCGGTTGGCCCGCCAGCGGAAAGGCTGGCCGCGGTTTACACCGCCGGCAGAGCGCGGCAGCATCCGAGTTGGCGACGTGATCGCCGCGGCGCCGGGCGCGGAACTGGACGCCATGATCCGCAAGTGGTGCGAGTCGGTTTGGGCGGCGTGGAGTGAGGTGCCTCAGCAAATCGCCGATTTGTGTGAGGAAGAGCTGGGAATCAAGGCATAGCCACATAGGCGTTAGGACCGTTCTTATAAACGAATCAATTTTTTTCGCCAAATGCAAGGAGCCTGTATGGGAAAAGTGATCACGGGAATGCGAATGACGCTGGATGGGTATATCAACGATGCCATGGGCAGCGTAGAACCGCTGTATCCGAATGTCGAGAATTTGAGTGAAACTAAACTGATCAAGGAGTCCATCCGCAACACGGGTGCGGTGGTAATGGGGCGCAATTCCTTCGATATGGCTGGCGCTGATTACGATTGGAGCAGGTACGAATATCAGGTGCCCATTTTCATGCTGACGCACAACCCTCCGGTTCAGCTGCTTAGCATGGCACGCAGCAAAGCTTCATTTTTGTGACCGACGGAGTGGAAATCGCAGTGCGGCAAGCAGAGATGGCCGCTGGCAACAAAGATGTCGCCGTGATCCCCGGTGCCGGCACAACGAACCAGGTGCTGCAAGCAGGCCTGGCCGACGAACTGCATATCGAGATCATGCCGATCTTGCTGGGCGCCGGATTGCGTCCCTTTGGCGCCGAAGGGTTGGAACGATACAAGGTTGTAGAGATGCCAAACGGCGGAATTCACATTCGATACCGAATCGAAAAGTAAGCCCTCCGTTATACTTTCGCTTAAAGAAGGACCAAGATCCCATGGCGCAAACTCGCAGCTGGCAAGAGATGTGGAGCTTTGCGGCGCGATTACTCAAAGAGCGCACTGGCAAGGGGGTAGATGAGTGGAATCGCCTCATCAAGAATAAATCATTCAAGGATGAAAAAGCCTGCATTCCTGGCTGGGAAAGCAAGGAGTGGATGGCTATGCTCAATCGCTTCTTGTGATGGAACGATTTGGATATCCGGATCTCTTCCTGGCTTCACCCGACGAGTTGATCAATGCGCAGTATGCCGACCGGGTTCACCTGCGTCCGATCTTGGACGCCATTATCGCCACTGCAACCGGATTCGGCGAAATCATTATCCAGGTGCGCAAGGGATACGTCTCGCTGCGCACGCCGCGCAGGACATTTGCCCGCGTGCAAGCTTCCACAAAGAATCGGATTGACTTGGCTCTTCGCCTGAACACTCGGAGGCCAAGTCGACTGCAACCCTCGAAGATTCATGAGACAACCAACCTCCAGGTCAGCTTGACTTCATTGGAAGAGATTGATGCCGAGGTCATTGATTGGCTTCGAGATGCTTACGTTCAGAATTCCTGATCTCCTTAAACCTGAAATCAAATCAGCAGATCCTCTCCGGCTCTTCTCGCAATACGACTCAGAAAAGACCTGAGCCTAGTTATAATCTCCGGCGGAGAGGTGCCAGAGTGGACGAATGGGGCGGTCTCGAAAACCGTTGTGGTCCTTTGGGCCACCGAGGGTTCGAATCCCTCCCTCTCCGCCAGAACCGGCATGACCAAATACGCGGCCTTGTTGAGAGGGATCAGCCCGCTGAATCCCAATATGCGCAACGAGAAGTTGCGCCGCGTGTTTGAAAATCTTGGCTTTAGAAACGTCCGAACGGTCATCTCCAGTGGGAACGTCCTTTTCGAGAGCCATATGAAAAGCAGAAAAGCGCTGGAAAGCAAGATCGAGAAAGCCATCGACGAGCAACTGGGGTTCAAAAGTTCGACGATCATCCGCAGCCAGGGGCAATTCAATAGATTGATCGAAAAAGATCCCTTTGAGGGAAAGCCGGATGTTCCCGAATCCCGCCTGAATGTCACCTTTCTCAAACGAGGAGGGGAAGTTTTCAGCGCTATCGACACAACCAGCACCGGAACTCCGAACGTGATGCTCCAGATCGAAAAAGAACACGGGAAGGAGATCACTACGCGCACCTGGAAGACGGTGGGCAGGATCATGAATGAGTTTGGTAAGATGAACCAGAAGAAGGGCTAGCAGTGCGACAAGAAACTGATGTCCGTTAACCCAATGGCATGGTGATGTCCGTGGCAAAGGCTAAACCAATAACCGTCGACGAATACATCAATACCGCTCCCAAGGAAGCGCAAAAGAAGCTGCGCGAGATGCGCGCGATACTCAAAAAGGTCGCGCCCAAGGCGAACGAGGGTCTAAAGTGGGGATACCCCGTATTCGAGGAAAAGAGAATCCTTTTCTCCTATGCCGCGTTCAAATCCCATCTCAATTTTTTCCCCACCCAACCTGCACTGGCGCCTTTCAAAAAAGAGCTAGCTGCCTACAAGACCGGCAAAGATAGCATTCAATTTGATTACGACAAGCCGTTGCCCAAAGCGCTGATCCAGAAAATTGCCGCCTTTCGCGCCAAAGAAGTACGTGAAAAAGACGCAAAGTGGATGTACTAGGAAGTCAATCTATGAAGCTCGAGATCATCAACCCACTAACCTTGCCAGCACCGCGCGGTTACGCGCACGCCACGCTGGCGAACATCGAAAATATCCTGGCCGCGGCAGGCGCCAAATACGAGCAGGTGGTCAAATTCGGCGTCTATGTGCTGCAGGGCCAGGACCCGCAGATCGGGTTCCAGGCGTTCCAAGAGAAGTGGGGGCGCAGCCAACACGTGCCTACCATCAGCGTGCTCTTCGTAGCCGGCTTCGCCCGCCCCGATTGGCTGGTAGAAATCGACGCCATCGCGGTCCTACCCGAATGACATTTTCATTGCTGCTTCTGCTACATGCCATCATCACCTTTGCGGCGGGAGTCGCCCTCATCGTCGCACCTGATCTCATCCCCGGCGCGGTAGGCATTCAGCTTCAGCCCAGCCAATACCTGGTGGCCTACCTGCTGGGGGCAGCCGAATTCGGGATCGCCTTCTTGTCCTTCTACGCTCGAAAACTCACGGACGCGCATGCTTTGCGGCTGGTTTCCGCCACCTTCATCGTTTTCCACTCTTCGACTGCCCTTGTCGAACTCTTCGCATTTCTTCAGGGCGCCAGCGCTGCCCTATGGGGAAATATCACAGTGCGCGTATTGGTTGTGATCTTGCTCTGGTATTACGGACTAAGGAAGATTCCCTCAAAATAGCTCAAATCAATCGATGCCTTCGCCTAAGGAATTGAAATTCATCGCATCTCCGGAAAAGGGAGAGGTATCTGCACTGTTGCTGCGCCCGGCGAATGCCGAGGTGCTTTTGGTTTTGGCGCACGGCGCCGGAACCGATATGCGCCACCGATCCATGGAAACGCTCAGCCAGGCACTGGCTGAAAAGGGAGTTGCCACCCTTCGCTATAACTTTCCTTACAAAGAAAAACCTGGCGGGGGCAGACCGGATAGTAAAGAAGTGGTCACTACCACAGTGCGTTCGGCAGTGGCTGCGGCGACTCAGGCCGCCGGCGATCTGCCGCTGTTCGCAGGCGGCCGATCCTTTGGCGGGCGGATGACTTCACTGGCCGCAAGCCAGGCGCCGCTGCCGCGTGTGCGTGGAATCGTATTTTTTGCGTTCCCGCTGCATCCGCCAGGGAAACCGGGGATCGAGCGCGCCGAGCACCTTTTCAAAGTCGACGTGCCGATGCTATTCCTGCAGGGGCCGCGAGACAGCCTGGCTACGCCGGGATTGCTGCAGCCGATCATCAAGAAACTGGGCGAGCGCGCCACGCTGCATATGGTGGCCGGAGCCGACCATTCGTTCAAGGTGCTGAAGAGTTCAGGGAGGACGGACAAAGATGTACTGGAAGAGATTTCTACAACGGCTGCTGGTTGGATGAGAGAACAAATCTTAAAATCAGCAACATCCTGAGATCCCATATCGTTATTTTTCCTCCTTGACAGTTTCGCTATTATCGTGTATTTTACCCATAGGTTATATAACCATATAGTAAAATAAAGGACGTTCGCCATGAGAAAGCTAACTGTGAATACATTCCTCACGCTGGATGGAGTCATGCAAGCCCCGGGCGGTCCCGGGGAAGATCCACGTGGCGGCTTTTCCCACGAAGGCTGGTCGGTTGGCTATTGGGACGATGTGATGAACGATGCCATGAATGATTACATGGGGAAACCGTTCGCCATGCTGCTTGGGCGCAAGACGTATGAGATCTTCG
>Ga0209342_10001929_pt1 | contig 22730 bp, 19 predicted proteins | sample RifCSP16_2_FD_184023 | JGI IMG/M metagenome (GOLD analysis project Ga0209342, IMG submission 184023) | Soil microbial communities from Rifle, Colorado - Rifle CSP2_sed 16_2 (SPAdes) (version 2) | ecosystem: Environmental > Terrestrial > Deep subsurface > Rock core/Sediment | place: Rifle... | reverse complement strand
TGGGTTATTTGCCGCTGCGTGCCAAATATCAGGAACAGGCGGTACTGGTGGGAAAAAGTGACGGCCAGGTGCTGGCGGTGCTGCGGATGCGCCCGTGGTAGAAGCCCGCCAACCGGATGCCCCTAAGAAATAAATGAACTACCCAGCGCCAAGAGTGCGGGGTATCGGAAAAACTTGAACGGGCGTAGCCCGGATGGAATGCAATGGAATCCGGGGGAACTTCGGCCACGCCACCAAACCCCGGATTTCGCTGCGCTACATCCGGGCTACATCACTTCTATTTTTTCATTTTAGCCTGCGCTGTCCCCGCAGCAAGACTGTGGGGAATTACAAGTTCAAACTCTTGCGTAGGGTGCGCTATGCGCACCAATGATAATGGTGCGTGAAATGCACCCTGCATAATTACTGTTGTTCAACGTGAACTGGAATAAGGTGCGCCGCCAAACGGAAGAGCGTTTCCACATGGGAATCAGAACAGCTTTTGTCTGGACCCAAACCAGTTATTTGTTACCGAATACTTCACGCAAAAACACCGTCGCCTGCTGCCATGAATCCTTGTCAGCCTCGGCATTGTAGGCCAGCGGCATATTGAACTTCTTGCCCAGCTGATCCGCTTCCGGATTGGTGAAAGCATGCTGTGCTCCGGGATAAGTGACCACCCGGTAATCCGCTCCGGCATTGTCCATTTCCTGCCTGAAGGCGGCGACCTTGTCAGCTCCTATCATCGGATCGGCTTCGCCGGAGAAGGAAACGATGCGCGCCTTGATCTTGCCGGGCCGGGCGGGATCGTCCGTGCCGAGAGATCCGTGAAAGCTCAACACGCCCTTCAGATCCTCACCCATGCGCGCCATGTTCAGCACCACGCCACCGCCGAAACAATAGCCGATAGCCGCGATTTCATGGGCATCCACGGTCTTCTGCTTGCGCAATAATTCCATGCCCGCCTCGAAACGCGCCCTGGCCAGCGGCATGTTCTTGCTCACTTCGGCGGCGAACTTGCCCGCATCATCGGGATGATGGGCCTGCTTGCCATCGCCATACATGTCCACGGCCAGCGCGGTATAACCCAACTCCGCCAGCATACGCGCCCGCTTACGCGCATACTCGTTGTGTCCCCACCACTCATGCACCACCAGCACTGCCGGACGCCTGCCCTTGAAGGCATCGTCATAGGCGATATAACCTTTGAGGGTCGTGCCATTCGCCTGATAGCTGACTTCCTTGCCCTGTACCGCTGCCTGCGCCACGGAACCCGCGAAGCAGCACAATGACATCACCATCAGGAATCTTTTCATCATCACTCCTTTATTCGCAGAATCAACGACCACAACCTGCCCTGCGTGGACACCCTGATTAAACGGCGTTCAAGCCACCCCTGATTGCACTGTCTGCCTCACATAAAACACATTCATGCTTTGCGCACGCACTTTGCCAAGCAGTTGCTCGGCGATCGCATCATCCAGGATGAACTCGACCTTGACCGCCAGTTCACCGGCCAGCTCAAAGAAAGTCTCCTCGTGCATCTTCCCATGCCGGCCGAAGCCGGCAATGGCGCGAAACGCCGATCCGCCATGCACACCCAGCCCCTTGGCTTCTTCCAGCAGCCATTCGTACAAGGGCATGCCGGCGTGATGCTGTTTTTCACTGACGTAAAACGAAAGCAGGTTCATGATTGCGCTCCAAAGTAATGAACTACCCAGCGCCAAGAGCGCGGGTATCGGAAAAACTTGAACGGGCGTAGCCCGGATGGAATGCAATGGAATCCGGGGGAACCCTTCGACAGGCTCAGGACAGGCTTCGGCCACGCCCACCAAACCCCGGATTTCGCGTAGCCTGTCCTGAGCCTGTCGAAGGGCTACATCCGGGCTACATCACTTCCATTTTTTCATTTTAGCCTGCGCTGTCCCCGCAGCAAGACTGCGGGGAATTACAAGTTAAACCATTTGAATGTCTGAATACCAAACACCGTCATCAGCAGCGAACCGCCGAGATGGGTAACGATGATTGCCGATCCCCACGCGTACTGGCCGCGCAGCAACAGCGTGACGGTCTCTGCCGAAAAAGTCGAGAAGGTCGTCAGCCCGCCGAGGAAGCCGGTGATGATGAACAGCCGCCACTCCGGTGAAAGTCCCGGATAGTGCGTAAAATAAGCCACTGCGAGGCCTACCAGATAACCGCCGATCAAATTGGAGGCAAGCGTGCCGAGCGGCAACTCCGGCAGCGACGGATTAAGCCACAGCCCCAGGCCCCAGCGCAGCCACGCGCCAAAGGCGGCACCGACCCCGACTGCGAAAAAAGCATAAATGGCCATAAAGAAATTTTCTAATTGCGTCATTCCCGCGCAGGCGTGAATCCAGTCATTGAAAAACCGCCGCAACGCGGGGACAAAACCCAAAGGCATATTGAATAAGAACGCTGGATGGCCGTTCCTCGAAACTCGCCACAAGCAGCTCGTTTTCCCGCCTGCCATAAGGACAGTTTACCCTGAGCCAGTCGAAGGGCGGGAATGACGGTGTATTTTATTCTGCCTTGCCTTTATTCTACTACACGCACCAGCGCAAATCCGCCGCCCGGCGTGCGGAAGTTGGTGGTCTGTCCCTGATACAACCGCGCCGCAACCAGTTGTATCTGTCCGTCGTAAACATAGCAGCGCACGTCGTACTTGAGCGACACAGCTTCGGCATCATTCATGCAAACGCTGCGTTCTCCCGGTGCGGCCATTTTCTGCGCGACATAATCACCCTGCAATATCTCGGCATAAACGCGCCTGGTCAGCTTCTCGCCGCGATACGCACCCTTGCTGCCATAACCGCTGTTCGGCTTGAAGAACCATTGCTTGCGTTCCGCCCACAGCGTGGCTTCCATGTCCGGCCGCACCACGATGGTATGCGGAATACCTGCGTGCAAAGTGGCGATGTCGGTTTCATTTGCGCCGAGCGTGCGCAAGGTTTGCGCATCGCTCAGCCGCGCAAGATTGCGCTTGTCGGCGTAGCGGGCAAAGTGCGCGGGGCCGGGCGTCAGCACCACGCGCCCGTCCAGATACGCCTGCCGCAATGCGGGATGCTGTCGCAACGAAAAATCAGTGAGGCGGTTATAGATCAGATCGATGCGCTGCCCAATGCAATACAAGCCGTCCTCGCGCGCTTGCAGTGCTGACGGATCAACGATATGCGCCGCAACGTCCACAGACTCGAACAGCTTTTTCGCCAGCAGGAATTCGGGATAGAGATATTGCCCTTCCGGCTGCTCGTCCACGATGGCGATGGTGTTGAGCGGCGCATCGCCATGCACCAGCCGCCACTCGTTGCGGAACATCGCGAGAAAAGTTTGCTCGAGATCGTCCCCGCACACTGCCACACCCGGCAGCACTGCTTCGCGCTGACTTTCGAGCAACAGCGCGTTGAGAAAGCCTCCGCCCGCGTTGCTGTTGATCTCGATAAGGTGTATGCCCTGTTCGTTGAGATGGAAGTCGTAGCCGTAGAAGACACCTTTGGCGGAATGCTGGACATTATTAGGTTCGTCATTCCCGCGCAGGCGGGAATCCAGCGGGCTTATTGAAGATGCATTTCCAGCATGACTCCGCTGCGCGGAGAATTTTTCGACTGACTGGATTCCCGCCTGCGCGGGAATGACGGGATTGGTATCCTGCCATCCGGGCAGCTTGACCACCCGCTCCACCGCTTCGATCACCTCGCGCATCTGCTGGATCTGCGCAGCGCTAATGAACACAGCCGCTTCGGCGAACAAATGGGGACAGCGTTCAACGATGCGCAGGAAGAAAGCCTCGCCCTGCTCGCGCTGCTTTTGTTCCAGCGCACTGCGATCCACCAATGCCGAATGGCAATCGCTGTTCAGCTTTGCGACGAGTTCGATGCTCACAGAATTATTTGTACTTTCCTACAAAGCCTCGAAAATTCCCGCCGCGCCCATCCCGGTGCCGATACACATCGTCACCATGCCGTATTTCTGTTTGCGGCGGCGAAGGCCGTGCAGCAACGTCGCGGTACGGATCGCGCCGGTCGCGCCGAGCGGATGGCCAAGCGCGATCGCGCCGCCGAGCGGATTCACGATGGACGGGTCGAGGCCGACATCCTGGATCACCGCCAGCGATTGCGCGGCAAAGGCCTCGTTGAGTTCGATCCAGCCAATATCGTTCAGACTCAACCCCACTTGCTTCAGCACGCGCGGGATGGCTTCCTTCGGGCCGATGCCCATGATCTCCGGCGGCACGCCCGCGACGCTGAAGCCGAGGAACTTGGCTATGGGCGTGAGGTTGTAGCGCTTCAACGCCGCCTCGCTGCACAGCAGCACCGCGGCTGCGCCATCCGACATCTGCGAACTGTTGCCCGCCGTGACCGAGCCTTTTTGTGCGAACACCGTCTTGAGTTTGCCCAGCGCTTCGAGGGAAGTATCCGCACGCGGCCCTTCGTCCTGCGCCGCCTCGCGCACCTTCTCTTTCACCTCGCGGCTGCCCATGTCCGGCACATGCTCGGTGATGCGATACGGAGTGATCTCGTCCTTGAATTCGCCATTGTTGATCGCCGCGATGGCGCGCTGATGGCTCCGCAACGCGAAAGCATCCTGCGCCTCGCGTGACACATGCCATTTCTCCGCGACCTTCTCTGCCGTCAACCCCATGCCGTATGCGATGCCGTAATGCTCGTCCTCGAAGATGGCGGGATTGAACGCCACCTTGTTGCCCATCATCGGCACCATGCTCATGCTCTCCATGCCCGCCGCAATCATCACGTCGGCTTCGCCGAGCCGGATGCGATCTGCCGCCAGCGCCACCGCCTGCAGGCCGGAAGAGCAGAAGCGATTGATCGTCAAACCCGGCACCGTGTTCGGCAGATCCGCCAGCAGCAACGCGATGCGCGCCACGTTAATCCCCTGCTCCGCCTCCGGCATCGCACATCCGGCGATCACATCGCCGATGCTCGCCGGATCGAGCGACGGCGCTTGCGCCAGCACGCTCTTCAGCACATGCACCAGCAGATCATCGGGACGGGTGTTGCGAAACATCCCGCGCGGTGCCTTGCCGACCGGCGTGCGCGTCGCGGCGACGATATAGGCTTCCTGGATTTGTTTGGTCATGGTCACCTCTCAATTTTGAGTGAATGCCGGATGCAACGAATCTTCCGCCCATCGTTGCGGATTATTGTCGATATATTCGGCAATGCGATCATAATCCGCGTCGTTGCGGATGATGTGTTCATAATAATTGCGCTGCCACACAGGTGTGCCTGATGTTTTGCGAAATTCGTTGATCATGCGCGCGGAAAACGTTTTAAATCCGCGGATAATCTCGGATAACCCATGCCGCGCCGTAGGGGCGGGTTTCAAACCCGCCCGCCTCTCCGCATGATCGGGTTTCAAACCCGCCCGTATCACAATCACCCCATGCACATGGTTCGGCATAACCACAAAGGCATCCGTCGCAACGTGCGGATAATGAACCGGCAAACCATTCCAAACCGCCTGCACTTTCCGTCTGAGCTCGTTCACTTTCATCTCACTCCCGATTACGTCTCCAAACAGGCACACCTTGCCGTGCGCACATATCGTCACGAAATACACCCCGGCCTGCGAATAATCGTAGCCCTTCAGGCGAAGGCTGCGACGCCGCGGCATGTCGAGGTTATCGCTCATATTTCGTTTTGCATTGCCGTTCATAAGGGCGGGTTGTATGGTTCCGTACGGGCGGGTTTCAAACCCGCCCCTACGTACGCCACATCAATTCCGCAACGGTTTCCCATTCTTCAGCATATATTCCACGCGCGCCCGCGTCTTCTCGGTCGCCAACAATTCCATGAAGTTGCGCCGCTCCAGATCGAGCAGCCATTGTTCGTCCACCAGGCTGCCCGCTTCCACGTCACCGCCGCACATCGTTTCGGCGATGCGGCAGCCTATTTGATAGTCGTGTTCCGAGATGAAGCTGCCTTCGAGCATGTTGATCATCGCGGCCTTGAGGGTGGCGATGCCGGTGCTTCCGGCTACGGCGATCTGGCGTTGATGCAGCGGCGGACGGTAGGCAGTGGCGCTGAGCGCCTTGGCTTCTTCCCTGGCGATGTGCAGCAACTCGAAGCGGTTCAGCACGATGCGGTCGGACTGTCTGAGGTAGCCCATCTCGCGCGCCAACTCGGCGCTCTTGGAGACTTCGCCCATCGCGATGTTCTGGAAATAACGGCGCAGGAAGGGGAAGACGTCGATGCGGTTGTCATTGGCGAAGCGTTGCGCTTCCTGTGCCGCGCGTTGTGCCATCTCCTTGCAGCCGCCCCCTGCGGGCAATACGCCGACGCCGACTTCGACCAGGCCGATGTAGCTTTCCAGCGTGGCGACGATGCGGGTGCAGTGGATCGAGAATTCGCAGCCGCCTCCGAGCGCCAGTCCGTCCACGGCGGCGATCGTGGGCACTTGCGCGTATTTGAGGCGTTGCGAGACCTGCTGGAATTTGGCGACCACGGCTTCGACATGCGGCACGTTGCCGGTGGCTGCGTTGAGCACGTCGCCCAATCCGCCGCCGCCCGCGACGGTATATTTGACGCGATTCGCGGCCTGCTTGAGTTTGCCGAACAGGCCTGAATCCTGCGCCGGTTCCTGCACGCCCTGCATCAGTTGCAGCAGGTTTGCGCCTGCCGAGAACGGCGGTTCGGACTGCCACAGGATCAGCGCGGTGAAATGCGCTTCGGCTTCATCCACTGCGCGCAGGATGCCATCCAGAACTTGGTTGCTGATCGTGTGCATCTTGGTCTTGAAGCTGAGGATCGCGATGCCGTCGCCCATGTGCCACTGACGCACTTCGCTGGTCTCGAACACGGTCTCGCCGTAGAGACGTTCTTCGCCGAGCAGGTGGTCGGGGAAGAGCTGGCGGCGGTAGACCGGGAGTTGGGAGCGGGGTTGGTAACTGCCAAGCGGCGTAGGGTGAATAAGCGTAGCGCATCCACCATTAAGCGCAGGATCATGAATTTTGGTGGATGCGCTATCGCTTATCCACCCTACATCTGCCCTCTCTCCCGCGAGCGGACGAGGGAAATAGGAGCCTTGTTGGGTATGCACGCCGGTGCGGGATGGTTCGGTGACCCAAGCGGGCAGCGGTGTATTCGCCATTGCTTTGCCTGCCGCGATGTCGGCGGCGATCCAGCCCGCCACTTGCTGCCAGCCCGCCGCCTGCCATATTTCGAACGGGCCGTTGTCCCAGCCAAAACCCCAGCGCACGGCGAGGTCGAGGTCGCGCGCATTGTTGGCGATGTGCTCCAGTTGCAATGCGCAGTAGTGGAACACATCGCGGAACACCGCCCACAGGAACTGTGCCTGCGGATGCGGATTGTTGCGAAGTCCGGCGAGCTTCTTCGCCCAGTCGCGTTCGCGCAGGATGTCCTTCACGCCGTCGTCCACATGGGCATCGGACAGGCGATATTGTTTGGTGTGCAAATCCAGCACATGGATGTCCTTGCCGATCTTCTGGTAGATGCCGCGCTTGGTCTTCTGCCCCAGCGAGCCCTGGTCCACCAGATAGCCGAACCAGCCCGGCAGCTCGAAGTGCTTGTGCCACGGGTCGTCGGTGAGGTTCTCGCGCATGGTGTTGACCACATGCGCGAACACGTCCAGACCGACGATGTCCAGCGTGCGGAAGGTGGCGCTCTTGGGGCGGCCGAGATAGCGCCCGGTCAGCGCATCCACGGTGTCGAAGCCGAGATCGAACGCTTGCGCGTGATGCTTGGTGGCGAGCATCGAGAACACGCCGATGCGGTTGGCGACAAAGTTGGGCGTGTCCTTGGCGCGCACCACGCCCTTGCCCAGCGTGGAGACGAGGAAAGTCTCCAGTTGGTCGAGCAGCGGCGCTTCGGTGCTTGTGCATGGGATCAGCTCAACCAGATGCATGTAACGCGGTGGATTGAAGAAGTGGATGCCGCAGAAGCGATGGCGAAGATTCTCGGGGAACGCCTGCGCCAATTGATTGATGGACAGGCCTGAGGTGTTGCTGGCAAATATCGCATGTTCGTTCACGAACGGCGCGACCTTGCGGTACAGGTCGGACTTCCAGTCCATGCGCTCGGCGATCGCTTCGATGATCAGATCGCACTCTCGCAGCTTTTCCAGATGTTGGTCATAGTTCGCCGGCTGGATAAAGGTGATCCTGGCCGGGCTGGCGATGGGTGATGGGTCGAGCTTCTTCAAGCCATCCAGCGCCTTGTTCACGTTGCCGTTCGGATCGCCCTCTTTCGCGGGAAGTTCGAACAGCAGCGTCTCGACATTTGCGTTGACCAGATGCGCGGCGATCTGCGCGCCCATCACACCGGCACCCAGCACCGCGACTTTGCGTATCTGAAAATTGCCGTTCATAACATCGCTCCAAAACTGGTTCGTGAAGCAAAAACGGGAAGGCGAGCCTTCCCGTCGTCAAGGTCATGCTGGTTTAGAAACTGTAAGTGTATTGCACACTCAGGATGTCTACGCTGTTCTTGTAGGTTCCAACCAAAGCTGGAGCAGCGGCAGTCGAATTGATGCTGGCGTCTTTAACGAACAGATGCGCATAACCAAAATCAATTGCACTTTCCTTGGATGGCTTATATTGCCCACCCAGAGCCAACCAGATGCGATCATTATCCGGGATACGTGCAGTGCGGAACGCATCGGACACGGGTGCTTGGTCATAAGCCAATCCGACACGAGATGTCCATTGCTCACTGTAATGATGGTTCGCCCCTATCGAGATACGCCAAGTTTCTTTCCAGTTCTCCTGCACTGACATGAGAGTTGCACCTGTCGTTCTAACCACATTTAATTGTTGGAATGTACCCCAACCAGTCCGGCTCAAATCACCCATCACATCCCATTTTTCATCAAGCTTATGGAATGCGCTGAACGAGAATGAATCCGGCATTTTGATCGCCAATGTCACAGGGCCATTCCCCGCAGGGGCTGCACTGAATGCCACATCACCAGTCAAGGTGTAATCGATAGCAGACCTATATGAAAACCCCAATCTCGTTTGTGGGCTAATGTTATAAAGCGCTCCGAAATTGTATCCCCAAGCACTATCGTTACCCTTCACGGTGCTAGTTCCTGGCACCCCCGCAAAACTGGTCAATTCGCCGTTTATGCGCTGATAGTTGACGCCGGCACCTATGCTCAGGGCGTCATTGACCTGGTAGGCCACAGAAGGATTCAAATTCACGGTTTCAATCTTGGACTTAATGGCGTGCACTCGACCGACCCACAACGGGTCATATTCAGTCTGCAAACCAAATGGAGCATTAATACCCAAACCAACCCGCATGGCTGGATTTATTTCTATTGCAAAATAAGCGTTAGGAACCAGAGCCAAGCTCCCGGCATCACCGCCCATATCAGTGCCCGGCAGTCCAGTGCCCGTAAACTTTGCCGATGGCTTGATAAAGTTGCCCGCCACTACGACCTGCTTGCCGTTCAAGCGCGACATGCCTGCCGGATTGAAGAAGATCGTCGAGGCGTCTTCCGCTCCCGCTGCACCGCCTGCATAGGCATTACCCAAGCCACTGCCGCTTTGCTCGATCAATGCAAACCCCGAAGCGGCTGCGGTTCCTGACATCGCCAGCATCGCACCTGCCACAAAAACACATAAATCCGTTCTTTTGAATTTCATGACCATCTCTTCTCTGTTGTTAATCAAACTCTGCATGAAAAATCACCTCTTATTGAGGATTACATATTTGAAGACAGTGTCTCCGCATCTCGTAGGTCGGGCTACGCCCGACGCGGCGGGCAAAGCCCGCCCTACGGTAAATCGCCTAACAGTCATGAATTATGTAAAGCTCAATAATGATGCGCTTATTCTTCCGGCGGAACAACCCGCGGCTTGCGGTCTTCGTCCACTGCCACATAGGTCAGCGTGGCCTCGGTCACTTTGACGCATATCGGCTTGGCCGGGTCGCGCTGCGAATATACTTCGACGTTCACCGTGATCGAGGTCCGCCCGACCTTGACGATATGCGTGTAAAAGCTGACCACATCGCCCATGAACAGCGGCTGTTTGAAGATGAACGAATTCACCGCCACGGTCGCCACTCTGCCGCGCGCGCGATGCAGCGCCGGTATGCTGCCGGCGATGTCCACCTGTGCCATGACCCACCCGCCGAACACGTCGCCGGTATAGCTGCAATCGGACGGCATCGCCACCATGCGCAAGGTCGGCTCGCGCTGCGGCAGGGTGGTGGTTGCTTGCTGAAGTTCACTCATGATTAATGCCCTTCATAAAGTTCCTTTATTTGATCTGCATATCTCTCGACCACTTTGGCACGCTTGACCTTCAGGGTGGGGGTAAGCAGGCCGTTGTCTATGCTCCATGGCTCTTGCAGCAACAACACGCGATGCACCTTGGCATAGCCGGGGAAGGCGCGCAGATTATCCGATATCCGCTGCAACACACCGGCCTGCACGCGGGTATCGGTGAGCGCTTCCGGCATATCGGCGCGCACGCCGACTTCTTTGGCGAATTGCAGCCATGCCTCGGGATTGAGCACTATGAGTGCGACCAGATAGGGCCTGCCCTCGCCGTAGACCATCGCCTGATCAACCAGGCGATCTCGCAGGATCGCCTGTTCCATGTCGGCCGGCGGGACTTTTTCACCATTCGACATGACGATGATCTCCTTGATGCGGCCCGTGATGTAGATGTGTCCGGTATCGCTGATACCCACGGTATCTCCGGTATTCAGCCAGCCGTCCGCATCTATCATCGCCCTGGTCGCTTCCGGGTTGTTCCAGTAGCCCATCATCACGTTCGGCCCTTTCACCAACAGCTCGTTCTGCTTGCCGATGCGCACCTGCACACCGCGTATCGGCTGGCCGACGCTGTCGGGGAAGTTATTTTCGAGACGGTTCCCCGCCACGATGGGGCTGGTCTCGGTGAGTCCGTAGCCCTGCACTACCGGCAGACCGAGGCCGACGAACATGTGCGAGATCTCCGGCGCGAGCGCCGCGCCGCCGCTGACGGCGGTGCGCAAGCGCCCGCCTAGGCGATCCAGTATCTTCTGCGCCACCAGCTTCTTCAGCAGCGGCCACAGCAAGAACGACAGCTTCCAGCCGCCGCGTCCCTGTTCGTGGAGGAAGCGCGCCCAACCGGTATCCACCGCCAGATTGAACAACTTGCGTTTGAGCGGAGAGCCTTCTTCCAGCTTGGTGCTGATCGCGCCGTACACCCGTTCGTAGATGCGCGGCACGGAAATCATGATGGTTGGATGGATGGTCTGCAGGTCCTCCGACAGCAAGGGGATGGAGCGCGCATAAGCGACTGTCGCGCCCGTCATGATGGCGAGGTAGTAACCGCAGGTGCGCTCGAAGGTGTGCGACAACGGCAGGAAGGACAGGAACAGATCATCGCCATACACCGTGAAGGTATCCAGCGCAGCGTGCGCATTGCTCAGCATGTTGTTGTGGCTCAACATCACGCCTTTCGGTCTGCCGGTTGTGCCGGAAGTGTAAATGATGCTGGCCAGCTCGCTGCTCTGGCAGGGTGAAGTGAACTGCAACGAAGCGGTCGCGGGCAAGAATTCCGTCATGGATATAAGACGCGGCGCGGCACCGTCGCGCACCGGATCGATGCTCACGAAACGCAGCACACCCCCGAGCTGGTCGCGAACCGTGCGCAAAGCCTGCCATTGCTCCGCGTTTTCAAACAACAAGACCTTCACGCCGGCATCGTTGATGATATAGGCGATATTGTCCGGCCGGTCCACGGTGTATAACGGCACGACCACCAGACCCAGCGACATCGCCGCCTGGTCGAACATCACCCACTGAGGGCAGTTGCGCAACATGATCGCGACACGGTCACCCTTTGCCAACCCCTCCTTTAACAGCGCCGCCTGCCAGCGCGCCACCTCGGCCAGCATCTCGCGCCAGGTGATGTCGCGCCATGCCGGTGCCGGGCCAGCAGTTGTTTGGACGTTCTGCTGAAAACGAAGTTTCAGAGAAGACTCATGCCCGCTTGCGGGCGTGATGTCGGAACTAAAATAGCGATAGGCGGTTTTATCCGGTGAGCGGCGTGCACGCTCGAGGAACAAGCCATGCAAGGTAACTGCCTGTTCCGGCGAAATCACATCGTTATTTTGCATCTGCATCTCATCACTCCCACAATTAAAATAACCTCCAGCTCCTCCCCTGACAAGGGGAAGTTGGGAGGGGTTTGACTAACCGAGAAACAAATCGTTATACAGCGGGGTACCAGGCGACACCGCATACTGCCCGAAATCCTTCACTCCCGCCTCGCGCAACACTTCTTCGTCTATGAAAAAATTCCCGCTGCAAGCGCGACTGTCGCGCGTCAAAATCGCATAGGCCGCATCCGCGACGATGGCAGGCTTGCGCGAAGCGCGCAGGATAGATTCCGGAAAGTTGAACTCGATCGCGGAAGTGGCGATGGTGGTGCGCGGCCACAGGCAATTCACCGCTATGCCTTTAGCCCCGCTGCCGTCGGCGGCGAATTCGCGCGCCATGCCCAGCGTGCACAAGCTCATGCCGTATTTAGACATCGTGTAAGCCAGATGCGGCGCGAACCATTTCGCGTCCAGGTTCAGCGGCGGCGACATCGTCAGGATGTGCGGATTGTCCGCCTGCTTGAGATAGGGTATGCAGGCCTGCGACACCAGAAAGGTCGCGCGCATGTTCACGTCCCACATCAGGTCGAGCTTTTTGGTCGGCGTTCCCAGCGTGCCGCTCAAGCTGATCGCACTGGCGTTGTTCACCAGCACATCTATGCCGCCGAACTTCTCGACGGTCAGCACCACCGCCGCCTCGATCGCCTGCTCATCGCGCACATCCAACTGGATGGCCAACGCTCGTCCGCCCGCTTTCAGCACCTCATCGGCAACCGTGTGTATCGTGCCGTGCAGCCGGGCATGCGGCTTGACCGTCTTGCCGGTGATCACCAGCTTCGCGCCGTCGCGCGCGCAGCGCAACGCGATCTCCCGACCAATGCCTCGACTGGAGCCGGTGATGAATATCGTTTTGTCGCGCAGATCATTCATTCCCTAGTATCCCGCTCACTTGTCCAACCGTAGGGTGGATAAAGCTCCGCAGGCGCGTATCCACCGTGCAAGTGGTGGATAAGACGCTGCGCGTCTTTTATCCACCCTACGCAACTTATCTGTGTCAATCCGTGGCTGATTTATCGTTCTTTACTACCAGCCGTCAACTCTTCCGGCGCGAAATCATCCACCATGATGACCTTGCGGCGCAGCGCGTAATCGCGCTCCAGTTGCAAGGCCTGCTCCGCGTCGATGATGCCCTTGTCGCGCGCCTCCGCGATGCGCAGCAATTCTTCCAGCGCCTTTAACTTGCGGTTCTTGCGCGCCTCTTCCAGCATGACCTGCAGCGGCTCACACGCCAGTGTGCTGGCGAGCGCCGCCTCCAGCGCGCCCACCGCTTCCTGTTCATCAGAGGGAATATACATCCCTGCGGTCAATCTATCCCGCGCCGCGCCGGGCTGCATCAGCAGCGTGGCGATCTGATGCCCGAGGTGATCGGATGGCGGCGACAGGCGCTGTCCCAGCGGGAAGATCAGCACGCTCAACAGCCTGCGCACCAGTGCGTTCGGGAAGTTCCGGATCACCCCGTCGAAAGCCTGCTGGATATTGTGCAGCGCGTCCTGCATCGCCCAATGCAGCAAAGGCAGATCTTCGTCAGGACGTCCGTCGTCCTCGAAGCGCTTCAGCGCCGCCGAACACAGATACATCAGGCTCAACACATCGCCCAGGCGCGCGGAGATCTTCTCGCGCCGCTTCAACGACCCGCCCAGCAACGCCATCGCCACATCCGCGCTCAGCGCAAAGGCTGCGGAATAGCGGGTCAGCTGCTGGAAATAGCGATGGGTAGCGCTGCCCTCCGGCACCGGGGAACCGCGTCCGCCGGTCAGACCCAGCACGAAGCTGCGCGCCGCGTTGCTCAGCGCGAAGCTGATATGTCCGAACAGCGCCTCATCGAACTGGCGCAAGGCGCGATTGCGGTCATGGTCATGGGTTGCCATGACTTCTTTCAGCACATAAGGATGGGAACGGATCGCCCCCTGCCCGAAGATCATCAGCGTGCGCGTCAGGATGTTCGCGCCTTCGACGGTGATACCGATCGGTGCTTGCTGATAGAGCCGCCCCAGGTAGTTGCCGGGACCGAGACAGATCCCCTTGCCGCCATGCACATCCATCGCATCGTTGATCACGGTGCGCCCGCGCTCGGTGGCGTGATACTTGACGACGGCGGAAATCACCGAAGGTTTTTCGCCCAGGTCCACTGCCAGCGCAGTGAACTGGCGCGCAGCATCCACCATATAGGTATGCGCGCCGATGCGTGCCAGCGGCTCTTCGACGCCTTCGAACTTGCCGATCGGCAGCTTGAACTGTTTGCGCACCCGGCTGTATGCGCCGCAGGTGCGGGCTGCCAGTTTCATCGCGCCGATGCTGCTGGCCGGCAGCGAGATCGAGCGCCCTGCCGACAGGCATTCCATCAGCATGCGCCAGCCCTGCCCGATGCGCGTCGTTCCGCCGATGATGTAGTTCATCGGAATGAACACCTCCTTGCCCTGCGTCGGGCCGTTCAGGAACGCGGAATTCAACGGGAAGTGGCGGCGTCCGATCTGCACGCCGGGCGTGCCGGTGGGGATCAGGGCCAGCGTGATGCCGCGATTGGTTTCGCCGCCGAGCAAACGTTCCGGGTCATACAGTTTGAACGCCATGCCGAGCAACGTGGCCACCGGAGCCAGCGTGATATAGCGTTTCTCCCAGGTCAGGCGTATGCCCAGCACATTCTGCCTGCCGGCAAAATCTCCATAGCCCACCACGCCGTAATCAGGGATCGCGCCGGCATCGGAACCGGCGAACGGTCCGGTCAGCGCGAAGCAGGGCACATCCTGTCCCTGCGCGAGGCGTTGCAGATATCTATCCTTCTGGTCTTCCGTGCCGTAGTGCAACAACAGTTCGGCCGGTCCCAGGGAGTTCGGCACCATCACCGTCACCGCGGCCGTGCCGCTGCGCGAAGCCACCTTGCTCACCACTGCCGAATGCGCCTGCGCGGAAAATTCCAGCCCGCCATAACGTTTCGGGATGATCATGCCGAAGAAACCCTTGTCCTTGATGAACTGCCAGACTTCAGGCGGCAGGTCGGCGCGCCGGTGCGTGATATCCCAATCGTCCAGCATCGCGCACAACTGCTCGACCTCGTTATCGAGGAATGCTTGTTCTTTGGCGCTCAGGGAGGGTTTGGGGAAAGCCCGCAGTCTGTTCCAGTTCGGGTTGCCGCTGAACAATTCGCCATCCCACCACACTGTGCCGGCATCGATCGCCTCCTGCTCGGTGGCCGAGATCTGCGGCAGGATCTTGCGGAAGATGTTGAGCACTGCGCCGCTCACCAGGTTGCGGCGCAGGAAAGGGATCCCGAACAACATGATGAACAACAACAGTGCGGCAGCGACCCCCTGCAGCACGGTATCCGAAAAACTCGCCTGGATCGCGATTACCGGTACGATCACGATTATCGCCAATACCCAACTGGTAATTGAAGCGCGGGAAAATGCAAGCAGAATGAAGATCGCCAATGCTGCCAGAATGGTTAACGCCATGACCGATGCTCTCCAGATTTATTTTTTGCTTTACTGCCGCACCTCCGACACGTTACTGGTAGAACTACTAGCCATTCGACTAGGCGAGCAAACAACGCTCGCCAAGTCGCTGGTTATGGCGCAGCCAGCCGTTTGCGGGAGGAGGTGCGATGCGGCCACTCCCGCACCCGCCGGCTCCGCCGCACCGTGTCGTGGCCGCACTTTAACGCGATGCAAGCAACTGCACAACCAGACCACATCACGACCTCTCCCGGCCTTCCTCCTTCGCCTTCACCCAATCCCTCAGAATTGAACCGGGGCACATGTCCGGTATCCGAGCCATTGAGGTCATTCAGATGCTAAAAGTATAGAATAAGAAACCCATTGTCTATGTGCAGGCAGGCAACGGCATTCCCTGACAAGTTGGATTTTCCTTGAAGAGACATTCAATACATCCGGTAAAGTTGATCGGCGTCGCCAGCGGCCTGGGCGCGCGCGATCACGGCTGTGAGGACGGCCCGCTGTTTCTGCGCGAGCTCCAGGTTTTTCAGGGCGGCGATATTCCGGTCTCATGGGAGGACATGCTGCGGCCTGATGCAGGCATTGCCTCGCCTGTCGCGGCAACAACAGAGCTGTGTGTCCGTCTCGCCGATCGCGTGCAAGGCGTGCTGGATTCGGGCCGCTTCCCGCTCGTGGTCGGCGGCGACCATTCCTGCGCGATCGGCACCTGGAGCGGCGTGCACCAATGGCTGGGTGCGCGCGGCCCACTCGGCCTGATCTGGATCGACGCCCACATGGACAGCCATACTTTGGACACTACGCCCAGCGGGGCCTTGAATGGCATGCCCCTGGCCTGTTTGCTGGGCTATGGCGAGCAAGCGTTGACCGCGGTCGTGACAGCAGAGCCGAAACTGCGTCCGGAACACGTGTGCCTGCTTGGAGTCAGGAGCTTTGAAGAGGGCGAGGGTGCGCTGCTGAAGAAGCTGGGCGTGCGGGTGATCAGCATGGAAGAAATACGCAAGCGCGGCGTGACCGCGACGCTGGCTGATGCAATGGCCGTCGCCCGCAACGGCACGGCGGGCTACGGCGTCAGCCTGGATCTGGATGTGCTCGACCCCGCCGAGGAACCCGGCGTCGGCAGCCCGGTGCCCGATGGTTTGTCATGCAGTGAACTGGAACAGGCGTTAAGACTGTTGCGCGATGACCCGGCCATGCTGGCGATGGAGATCGTCGAATACAACCCGCACCATGATCGCGGCCTGCTGACCGCAAGGGCTGCGGGCGCGCTGTTCCGGGCGGCGCTGGAAAGGTAACCCAGAGAATTCTGCAACGTAGGGCGGAAGCCTGACAGGCGTTCCGCCACTTATTCATGCGGCGGAACCGCGATGCGTTCCGCCCTACGCGCTGCCCCTCCCCTGACAAGGGGAGGCCGGGAGGGGTTAGCGCATCCGGTCAACCGCCTCTTCCACCCGTTCGACCGCGATGATCTCCATGCCCGCGATCTTTTGCTTGGGCGCGTTGGCTTTGGGAATGATGGCTTGCGTGAATCCCAGCTTGGCGGCCTCTTTCAGACGCTCCTGGCCGCGCTGCACCGGGCGCACCTCGCCGGCGAGCCCTACTTCGCCGAACACCACCAGCTTCTCCGGCAGCGGTTTGTTGCGCAAGCTGGACACCATCGCGAGGATCACCGCGAGGTCAGCGCCCGGCTCGGTGATCTTTACGCCGCCCACGGCGTTGATGAACACATCCTGATCGTAGCAGGCGATGCCCGCGTGGCGGTGCAGCACCGCGAGCAGCATCGCCAGACGATTCTGTTCCAGTCCCAGCGACAACCTTCTCACATTGGGCGAGTGCGCCTCGTCGAGCAGTGCCTGTATCTCCACCAGCAACGGGCGCGTGCCTTCCTGCGTCACCATCACGCAGGAACCGGCGACCTGCTGGCCGTGCTGCGACAGGAACAGCGCGGAAGGATTGCTCACTTCGCGCAAACCCTTCTCGGTCATCGCGAACACGCCGAGCTCGTTCACCGCGCCGAAGCGGTTCTTGAACGCGCGGATCAAACGAAAACTGGAATGGGTGTCGCCCTCGAAATACAGCACCGTATCCACGATGTGTTCCAGCACGCGCGGCCCGGCCAGCGCACCCTCTTTGGTCACGTGCCCGACCAGAATCATCGTGATGTTGTTGGCCTTGGCGATGCGAGTGAGCTGCGCCGCGCACTCGCGCACCTGCGCCACCGAGCCGGGCGCGGAAGTGAGTTGCTCGGAATAAACGGTCTGGATCGAATCGATCACGACCACGTCGGGCTTGTCTTGTGCAATATTGGCCGCGATGGCGGCCTGGATCCTCTCCAACTGGATCTCCGGCAGCAGCCGCAGGCTGCGCGCATCCAGAGACAAACGCTTGGCGCGCAGCGCGATCTGCTGCGCCGACTCCTCGCCGCTGACATATAAAGTATTTTGTTGCCTGGACAGATGCGCCAGCACTTGCAGCAACAGCGTGGACTTGCCGATGCCCGGATCGCCGCCGATCAGCACCACCGCGCCTTGCACCAATCCGCCGCCCAGCACGCGATCGAACTCGGCGATGCCGGTCGGTGTGCGCGGCACTTCGGCAGCTTCCACTTCGGAGAGCATCTGCACCTTGCCGCTCGCCGACAGTGCGCTAAAACGGTTGCTGCCTTTAACGACAGTCTCGGCCACCGATTCGATCAGTGTGTTCCACTCCATGCAATGCGGACATTGCCCCTGCCACTTCGGCGTCTGCCCGCCGCACTCGGTGCATACATAGATCGTTTTTGTTTTTGCCATGCCTGCCTTTTATTTGAGGAATTCACAGTGGGCAATAGCCACTGCTTAGGGCACCGGCGGATGATTCCAATTCCATTTCAAAAGTAACATAACCCGTAGGTCGGGCTGCGCCCGACAGCTTGATCCGGCGGGCATAGCCCGCCCTACAAAAAATGCAACGTTTGATCTGGAATCGGAATGACAGTTCACTTGCCCAGCAATCCGTGCCCGGCCATCGCGTTCACCATGACGCCGACGTAGGTCTTGATCAGGCTCTGGTTCGAGTCGCTCATCACCGTTTCGGATGAAGCAGCCCAGACCAGTTTGTCATTCCTGGTTTCGTACAGGTTGGTTTCGATCACCGCGTATTCGTCCTCGGCGATATAGCCCGGCGAATACATGTAGCGGTAGCCATAGCCGTAATAGTCCGGCCAGGTGCCGTAATATGGCGGGGGATAATAGACCGTCCCCGGCACATAGGTTTTCACGGTCTTTTTGCTCACCTGCCTGGTGATGAGCACCGTATCGGCACCCAGTTCTTTCACCTTGGCCGCGATCACCACCTGGTCATCCTGCTTCTTGTCGGGAAGAACGGTATAGCTCGCGATCGCTTCAGTACCATGCGCCTTGAGCTGCACGACGAACTCATCCTCGAACAGCCTGCGTTTGAGCGGTTTTTTGGCCACACCGATGACCATGACCCTGGCGGGACGGGTCTGATATGACGGGTCCTTCCAGACCGAGTTGAGCTGTGTCGTGGCGCATGCAGTGACCAGCATCGCTGCGAGTATCAGCAGGCCAAATGGGTTACGCAAATATCGTGTCATTTTCCACTCTCCTTCAGTTCGAACAGACGGGTGAAGCATACGCCAGTTCGCCACGCCAGACCACCTAACCGGCAATCACACGCCGCAAGCAAGCCTTGACACATTCGGATATACGCCATGCTCAAAAATGCGCAATTAAATAACAGCGCAACTCACCCTGAATTCGCAGCATGAGTGGCGTGTTTGGCCAGAAACTTATCCAGTTGATTCGCAAAAGCCTGACGGTCGCTCTGGTTGAGCGTCGGCGGGCCACCCGTCTCCACGCCGCTGCCGCGCAGACCATCCATGAAATTGCGCATGGTCAGCCGCTCCTGGATCGTGTCCCTGGTATAAAACTCTCCGCGCGGATTCAAGGCATGACCGCCCCGCGCGATCACCTCGGCGGCAAGCGGAATATCGGCAGTGATCACCAGATCGCCCGGCTCGACCAGTTGGGTGATCTTGTTATCGGCCACATCAAAACCCGCAGGCACCTGCATGGCACGGATATGCTTTGAGGGAGGACAGTACAGCAGTTTGTTCGCAACCAGCGTCAATTGAATTTGACGCCTCTCCGCCGCACGAAACAGAATCTCCTTGATGACCTTCGGACACGCATCGGCATCCACCAAAATCTGCATGACTCGTCTCCTGCCGCGCTACGTGCGTTTGTTGGAAAGACGATAGAAGACATAAGGCCCAAACGCCACCCAAAGCAGGATCAACGGCCACAAACGACCCCTCGTTACATCGTAATTAGCCAACAGCTCCGGCCACGGATGTCCAGCGACGTAATGGAAGAACAAGAACTCGAACGCCACCGTCAGCGACATCCAGAACAGCCCGATGGACAATACCTGCCGCGCCGAAGCAGGCGGCCAGCGGCACACAAACTGATAGAACACCACGCCAAACAGGATGATGCCGCTCAAGCAGGAAAGCTGATGCGCGAGCAATTCGGGAAGATGCTTGCCGTAGGTGAAGTCGCGCAGCGCGCCATTGACCATGGCGGCCACTAACAACACGAACCATGCGTACAGATAGCGCATCTTCGATCACGCCATTTTGGAAGGCAGCTTGATCGTATCTCCCGCCACCATGAACACACCTTTGCCTTGATGATGCAGGGTGCGCGGATACTTCTTCGCGGGATCGATCCAGGCCTTGACTACCTCCAGCACGAAGAAGTTATACTTGTTCACCATCCGGGTATCGACCACCCTGCATTCGAGATTGGCGTAGCACTCGGCGATCAGCGGCGGTGCCACCTGCGATGCGGGCAGCGCCGTCAGCTTGAATTTCCTGAACTTATCCACCTTGTTCCCCGAGCAATTGCCGATGCCCACCACCTGCTTCGCCAGATTCACCGCCGGGATGTTGAGCACGCATTCCCTGGTCGCAATCAAAGCGTCGAAGCTGTGATTCCGTCCGCTGATCACGCAACCCACCAGCGGCGGTTCGAACTCCATCATCGTGTGCCATGACTGGGTCATGATGTTCGCCTTACCCTTGTGCGCGGTCGTCACCAGCACCACCGGCCCCGGCTCAAGCAGGCGGTAAACACGGGACAAGAGAAAAGTTTTTTTTATCATCGCCACCCCTCTTTATTTGTTAAGGGCGCTGAAGCTGGCCCTGTTAGCTGGTTCACCATGACAAACGGGAAAAAGAACCGGGAAGTGGCGATTCACCATCATCCGGGCCGCTGCTTGCATGTTCGAACTAAAGTCGAGTGGCGCCGCGCCCCGCCATCTTGGCCTGGTACATCGCTTTGTCTGCGCACCTGAGCAGATCAATGACACTTTGCTGATTACCGTAAAACATGCTGATACCTACACTGGCAGTAGTGCGGTATTCATATTCCCGGAGTTGATATGGCTGGTTCAACGCAGCATGGATTTTCTCAGCAACCAGTCCGGCGGCGGTAACAGCTTCAACATCAGCGTTGCTCAATGCCTCCAGTACCACGACAAATTCATCACCGCCCAATCGCGCTACGGTATCGACATCGCGCACACAACCCTGCAGCCGTTTGGCGACTTCGATCAGCAGCATGTCGCCGATATCATGTCCCTTGGTATCATTGAGAGCTTTGAAGCGATCCATATCCAGAAACATCACCGCACCGTACTGTCCATTGCGTGCGCTGAATGCGAGAGCCTGATGCAGGCGATCCATCAACAGGCGGCGGTTGGGCAAACCGGTGAGTTCATCGTAAAAGGCAAGCTGATGGATTTTTTCCTCAGCCAGCTTGCGCCCGGTGATATCCGTGCGTATCGCGACATACTGAAACGGTTCTCCATCACTACCCAGGTTGGGTACGATGGTGGTGTCCACCCAATACAGATGACCATCCTTGGCGCGATTGCAAATTTCCCCATGCCATACCTTCCCTGATGCAATGGTTCGGTACATGTCATGAAAAAACTCTTTCGGATGGGTACCGGAATTAATCAGGCGGTGATTCTGCCCGAGCAACTCATTGCGTGAATACTGGCTGATGGTGCAGAATTTGTCGTTGGCATAAGTGATCGTGCCGCTCACATCGGTAATTGCCACGATCGAGTGCTGATCAAGCGCATATTTTTGATACTCCAGATCCCTCAATACCTGCCTATGGGTTTGTTCGAGTTGCGCCAATGCCTGCGCGTTACGTCGCGCCATGCGCTGATCGAACAATACGGCGAGGATCCCGCCGCCGAACCAGAGCAAGGAAATCAGGGAGATCAGCACCACCATCATTTCCGGAAGATCACGTCCATCGGGTGCATAGCTCAGACAAACACTGCCGGGCTGGAATTGCGCACCCAGCATTGCGGTGTAGTGCATACCGGAAATCGCCAGGCCCATGATCACGCTTCCCAGCGCGAAGCGCAGCAATATGGGTAATTTTATGCGCTCGCCCTGATACATCATCAGCAGCGCGCCCCACGAAGCAATGACGGCGATGGCCACGGACAAGGTAAAAATCAACGGGTCATAGCTGATCGGTGGCGACATCTTGAGGGCTGCCATGCCGGTGTAGTGCATGATACTGATGCCCAAGCCCATTAGCATACCGCTCAGGATAATGCGCACGGTGCTGATGTCCGGTTCGCGCAGCACGTAAAAACCGAGCAAGGCCGCGGCAATCGCGGGCAAGGCAGAAAGCAGGGTCAATGGCAGGTCATAGCCGAGAGGAATGGGTAAATGAAAGGCCAGCATGCCGATGAAGTGCATGGACCAGATCGCCAGGCCCAGTGTGATGCCGCCGGCAGTCATCCATATCCACGCCGAACGGCCGCTGCTCTCGCGCATCCGCTGGGCATGGGTAAGTGCCGTGAACGAGCCGATCATCGCGGCCAGCACGGACAACAATACCAGCGGAATATCCCAGATGATTAACAAATCACGCCACTAACCTTTCCATATGTTTATGCTAACGCAACCATGAACAAATCATGAGGTGTCTGGTTCCAATGGCACTAACTTAAGAGAAGTATCTTTCCGATCAAATGGATAGAGGGTGGCTGAGAGCCTCTGGCGTTATCATGCGGGTGTCGAATCCGTGATACATAACGCGAAAGGATC
>Ga0209342_10001927_pt1 | contig 22732 bp, 21 predicted proteins | sample RifCSP16_2_FD_184023 | JGI IMG/M metagenome (GOLD analysis project Ga0209342, IMG submission 184023) | Soil microbial communities from Rifle, Colorado - Rifle CSP2_sed 16_2 (SPAdes) (version 2) | ecosystem: Environmental > Terrestrial > Deep subsurface > Rock core/Sediment | place: Rifle... | reverse complement strand
CTTTGGGCCTGATGGCCGTGGCCTCCCCGGCCCAGGCTTCCAGCCATAGGGAGGCCCTAGCCATCCTGAACGAGCCGTGCGCCGATACCACCGACATTTACGCCTGGGTTTCGCCCGGGACACACGACAAGTTGTACCTGATCGCCAACTTCCTGCCGCTGCATGAGCCCGGTCAGGGCAACCAGGGCCTGCGCGCGTGCGACGGCTACCGCTACGAGTTCCACATCGGCAAGGGCAAGCGCCTGAAGGACAAGGTCGTCTACCGCGTCACGTTCACGAAGAGCGCGCCAGTCGACGGACCTCCGGGTCCCGCCGATCCCCTGGGCGGCGGCAACGAGCTGCTGTACCAGATCACGGGCAGCACGGAGACCTACAAGGTCGAGAAAATCGAGGTCGACGACGACGACGATGACGTCGAGAAGACGACCCTCGGCAGCGGCCTCGCCGTGGCGCCGAACGACCATGGCCCCCAGACCGACCGACTCGTCAACGGCCTCGGCCCCTTCCTCGGATACAGCACAGGGGACACGGCGAGCCGCACGGTCGACCTCTACAGCGACGCCTTCGTCGCCGCCAACTTCATCCATGACCTGAGCAACGACGGGCGGGCCTTCGCTGGCCAGCGGGACGATCCCTTCTACCTCGACGAGAAGGGGATCTTCGACCTCGTCAACCTGTGCAGTGCCGGCCTTGCCCCACTGAAGAACCCCTTCCCTGGCGCGCGGACCACGGCCTGCGAGGACGTGTTCGCGGGGTTCAACGTCTTCACGCTCGCCCTCGAGATCCCCACGAGCGACCTGTTCCCGCACGGCATCCCCCACAACGGTGTCCTCCGCCCCAACTCCACCGACAGCCTCCTTCGTATCTGGTTCAGCGTGAGCCGGCGCGAGAAGGAGATCGTCGACAAGACCAACGTCGTCACCGGATACCGTTACGAGGGCAGCTTCAGGCAGGTGGGCCGCCAGGCCTTGCCGCTCTTCAACGCCGGGCTCGTCGGCACCGCGCGCCAGACGCTCTACTTGCGGTCGAGCCCCCGGCGCGACGTCACGAACTTCGGCGGCGACATCCTCTTCCCGGTCCTCGTCCGCAATGCCGATGCGCTCGGGATCTACGCTGCGCTCGGCCTTCCGCCCGCGACCGTGGATGCGCTCAAGGGCCCCCGGGGCGACATCATCAGTGCGATCAACCTCGGGCGCCCCATCCCGATCGCGGACGGCTTCACGGGCGACGTCATCACACTCGACGCGGCCATCGGCACCGACATCCCCGGTCTGCTCACCGGCGGCTTCCCCAACGGGCGTCGCCTCGACGGCGGTCCGGCTCTGAACAAGGAGCACCGCGACGTGAGCGACATCCTCATCAGCCTGATCGTGGCCGGCAACCCCCTGGCGGGCGCCGGCGACGGCGTCAACAGCAACGACAAGCCGTACCTGACCGCGTTCCCGTTCGTGCCCGCGCCTCACTCGGGCCTGAACGGCGGCCACGGCGCGCCGGCTCCGTAAGGCGTCTCGCACAAACCCCAGGGACGGCCTCCGGCAAACCGGAGGCCGTCCCGTTCGCATGGAGAGAGGCAGGAACCGATGTCGGGACAGCGAATCGTCGCTGGGGTGCTCCTGGGCGCTGCTCTCGTGGCCGGTTGCCGGAAGACCCCCGCTCCAGCGCCGACGGCGGCGAAGCCCGCCGCCGAGGCCCGCAGGGGCGCGGCCCCTTTGACGTCCGAGGAGTGCAGGGCGCTCTGCATCGCCGACCCCGCGGGAGCCACCTCGGTCGATCAGGAGCTGCGCTCCTCGCAGAAGCGAGTCAGTGGGTTTCCGATGAAGTCGGACGACTGGGTTTCCCTCGGGAGGCAGTGGGTGCGGAAGGCGCGCTTGGCCGCCGACCCTGGCTTCTACGTGAACGCGAACGGATGCACCGCGGTGGCACTCGAGGTCGAACCCGGGTTCTTGCCCGCCCTCGAGCTGCGGGGCCTGGTGCTGATGAACGACCACAAGTTCGAGGAGGCGCGTCAGATCGCCGAGGACATCCTGGCCCGGGACGCCGAGAACTTCCTCGCGCTCGGCACGCTCAGCGACGCCCTGCTGGAGCTGGGGCGCTACGACGAGGCCGCCGAGGCGGCGCAACGCCAAATGAGCGTGAGGCCCAACATGGCCACGTACTCGCGGGGGTCGTACATCCGCTGGCTCAAGGGGGACAGTCGGAAGGCCAAGAGCTTCATTAAGGACGCCCTCGTGTCCCGGGATGCGCGGGACGCTGAGCCCGCCGCATGGACCTTCGTCGAGGCCGCCACGATCTTCTGGCACCAGGCGGACTACGACGGGGCCGACGCCGTCTACGCAGAGGCCCTGCGGTGGGTCCCCGACTATCCCTCGGCCCTCGTGGGCCGGGGTCGGATCGCGATCGCCAAGGAGCAACCCCGGCCGGCCATCGAGTACCTCGAGAAGGCTTACCGAATCCGCCCGCTACCCGAGACGGCGTGGCTCCTCGGCGACGCCCGCGAAATGTTCGGCGACGCCAAAGGCGCCGGCGAGGCGTACGACCGTGTCGTGCGGCAGGGGCGCCGGGGGGATCGTCTGACCCTCGCGCTCTTCTACGCCACGAAGAACCGCGACATCGACGAGGCCCTGCGGCTCATCGAGGAGGAGCGCGCCCTCCGCGGCGGGATCTACGTGGACGACACCTACGCCTGGGCGCTCTATCGGGCCGGGCGCATCGCCGAGGCGCGCAAGGCGAGCGAGCGGGCGCTCCGCCTGGGGACGAAGGACGCCCGGCTCCTCTACCACGCGGGGACCATCCGTAGGGCCGCAGGGGACGAGGTCGGCGGCCGGAAGCTCGTGGGGCAGGCTCTCGCCCTCAACCCCCGCTTCGACTGGACCGGCGCGGCCGAGGCGCGGAAGCTCCTGGACGCAGCGCCAAAGAAGATGGCCTCGAAGTGAGGAAGGCCGCATGAGGCGCCTCGTCTGCACAGCGCTCGTCGCCTTCTTCACCCTCCACGCGACGCCTGCCCGCGCGCACACCGTGGGCGTGTCGCGAGGGTTGTACCGTGTCTCCGGCTCATCCGTGGAGGCGGAGCTCGTCTTCGCCCGGCCGGAACTGGCGGCAGCCATCCCCGGCCTCGACGCGGATCGGGACGGCTCGATCTCGGCCGCCGAGGTCGCGGGCGCGGGACCGCTCCTCGCCGACACGATCGTGCGCGGCCTCGAGGCCCGCACCCCCTCGGGTCCATGCGGCGGCGTCTTCGAGGGCGCCGCCCTCACCGAGCAGGACGGCTTCGCGATTCGCGCGGCCTACCGCTGCCGCAGGGAGTTGGAGACGGTCTCGATCCGCCTGGCCTTGCTCGGCTCGTTCTCCCTCGGCCACCGGCACCTCGCCTCCGCGACGGCGCCCGACGGGGAGACGGTGCGGGCCGTCCTCTACGAGTCTCGTTCCGAGTTCCAGGTCGTTCCCTCCCACGTCGCCGCGGCCGCGGCGGGCGCCGCCGCAACGGTAGCGTGGCCGCTCTTCCGCCTCGGCATTCAGCACATCCTAACGGGCTACGACCACCTGCTCTTCCTCCTCGGCCTGATCCTCGTCGGCGGCCGGCTCCGTCCTCTCCTCGTCGTGGTCACGGCCTTCACTGTGGCCCATTCGATGACGCTGGGCCTGGCGGCACTCGGCGTGTGGGCGCCGAGCCCCCGGATCGTCGAGCCGGCGATCGCCCTCTCGATCGCCTACGTCGGCGTCGAGAACTGGTTCGTGCGCGACGCCGCCCGCCGCTGGTTGATCACTTTCCCTTTCGGCCTCGCCCACGGCTTCAGCTTCGCGGGCGTCCTAAGGGACATCTCCTTGCCTTCGAGCCAGGTGCCCCTGGCGCTGGCCTCCTTCAACGTCGGCGTCGAGTTCGGGCAGCTGGCCGTCCTCGCCTTCGTCCTCCCGGCGGTCATGTGGCTGGGGAGAAGCCGGCGGTTCGCCGACCGCGGCGTCAAGGCGATGAGCGCGGCGATCGCCGTGGCCGGGCTCTTCTGGTTCGTGAGCCGGCTGCGGTAGAGGGCCGCACGGCTGGCCGCACGTCCCAACCTGCGCCCCCGGAGCCTTCACGCACTCGAAAGCCCGACATTCGAAGGGCAGCGTGCAGGGCTCACCGACATTCTTGAGGGCCGCGCACTGGCCCGCTTGGCAATAAGCCCCGGCCTCGCAACCCGTGTGGCCTGCGCAGGACTCTCCGACCTTCGGAAGCGGCCGCTCCTGGCATCGGCCCGAGATGCAATGGAGCCCGGGCATGCACTGGGCCGACGACTGGCACGCCCCGCCTGCCGGCGAGAACGGCAGGCACTGGCCCTTGACGCAGAGCCCATCGCACGCGGGGTGACGGGGGTCGTCCATGGCTCTAGTGAACGCCGCGAGGTTGTCGGCAGGGACCTCGCACCTCGTGCGGGACGCCCCCGGCGCCGCGCAGATCCCGTCCTTGCCGGGCCGCACGCCCTTGCAAAACAGGCCATCCGGGCACTCGAAGGAAGAACGGCAGCGGGCCCCGGCCCCCTTGAGCCGGCCATGGGCGATGTTGCGGCAGGCGTCCGGGAGCTTCGGCATCAGCGGTGTGACCCAGTCGCATCTCTCGAGCTGCCGCGAGGTCTCGGCGGCGCACCAGTCGATCGTGGCGGCATCGAGGCCGACGGCCCGGTTGCGGATTGAGGCGCTCAGCTCCTGGGCGCAGACGGCCGCCAGGCTGGGCGGCGCCCTGCCGCAGCACTCCTTCTTGCGCCTGGTCGGGAGCGTGTGGAGGGCATCGCATAAGCGCTGGGCCAGCGAGTCGGGCTTCGTGCTGGCGGGGCGCGCCGACCGCGGAGCTCGCGCCGGCTCTCTCGGCGGTGTTGGCGGCGTCTCGCCCCGCCCTGCTGTCGCCAGCAGCACAAGGATCACAGCCATGCCGGCGGCAGGTCGGGGGCGGAGGTCGTTCATCGGGCGTTCCTCATGATGCCTCGAGCCCGAGCGCCGTCGAGAATCGGCGCGACCGCTCGAGGACGGAGGCAGGCCGGTGGGTTCCCGGGCGAGCACCGCGGGGACGAAGACGAGGACAACGAGGGTGACTCGGCCAGCACGCCATCATGGGTCGCCTGCCCATTCCGCGCCACTCCAGATACGCGGCCATGCCCGCCACCGGATTGCGCCCATCTGCGTCGGCCGGGCCCGCGTAACTCCTGCGAGCGAGGCTGGCATCCGCGGCGCCTCGCGGCTAATAAGAATGTACGCCGATCTCCCGAGCGCCCACGCCCCGATGGCCTCACGCCAAGCCGCGTCCCTGATCCGACGCCTGACGCACAGGGACCACGCGGCTCTCGGCGAGTGCTACGACCTCTACGCCGGGCTCGTGAACGGCCTCGCCGGCCTTATCCCGCGCGACCGGGCGAAGAAGGTGCTCGACTCGCTCTCCCCTGACCAGCGCAAAGCGCTGGAGTTGGCCTACTACGACGGGCTCACGCAGTCCGAAATAGCGGAGCGACTGGGCGAGCCGCTCGGAACGATCAAGACCCGCATCCGCACGGCCATGATCCGGCTGCGGGGCATGCTGGGACCGTCGTCATGAACGAAGACCGCCTCCTCGAGCTCGTGCCGCCGGCGGCGCTGGGAACGCTGGATGGAGAGGACCGCGCGGCCTTCGAGGGCCAGGTGGCCTCGAGCCCAGCCACCCAGCGCGAGGTCCGGGCCTTCCGGGAACTCGTGGGGCGTCTGGGACTGGCTACCACTCCCGTGCCTCCGTCGGCAGCGTTGCGGAGCCGCTTGCTGAGTGCGGTAGCCCTGGCGCGGCCCCGGGGGAGCGTGCTGGCCCTGGCGCTCGCCGCAGGCCTCGTGGCCGCGCTGGCCGGCCTGCTGCTCTTCCGGAGCGAGCGCGACGCCGCCCGGCGCGAGGCCGCCTCCCTTCACAAAGCCGCGCAAGAGGCACGGGAGACGGCGCAGAAGGCCCAGGCAGAGCTGGATGCCCTCCGCGAGCGCCTCGAGCGGGAGGTGGTCTTCCGCGAGCTGGTGAGCAACCCCGACACGCGCGTGGCCAGCCTAGCCGGGTTCCCCGCCGCCCCGGGGGCCCGGGCTCGCGTGGTGTGGCACAAGGGGCGGCGCGAAGCGGTGCTCGTCGTCTCCGGGCTCGCACCCGCTCCCGCGGGCAAGGCCTACGAGGTGTGGGTCATCGCCCAGGCCGCCCCCGTCCCGGCCGGCGTCTTCCAGGTGGATGCGGAGGGCCGGGCCGTCGTCCGCCTGCCGGCGGTGGACGAGCTGGCTCGGGTCAAGACCTTCGCGGTGACGATCGAGCCCGAAGGCGGGACAAGAGCCCCCACCGGTCCCATGGTGCTGGCGGGCGCCTCCTGACTCGGCCCGGCACCCGGGCCCAAGCCGCGCTGGAGCATCGCCACGGAGATCGCTCGCGACTCGAGGTGGACGGGGTCCTGCAGGCGACGGATGGGCTCTCCGTTCGGGCCTTCGCGGTCCGGCCGGGCCTCGTCGGGGTTCCCGCCCCGCCGGCGCGTGAGTTTCACTAGCCGCTGACGTCCCCCGCCACACCGGCGCGCGCGCGGCTCCCGTCGCCACCGGGAAGTAACAAACCCGTACGACTCCTTCTCTCCCAAGCAAGGACCTGAGCCAAACGAGATGAGAAGGATGTGGCTCATGAGGGCGATTCTGAATCTGGCTTCGGTCGTCGTTCCGATCCGCTTCACCGACAAGAAGGACAGGCCGATCTTCGCGATCCCGCTGATGGAAGTCATCGGTGCGACGCACAGCCGTGAACGCGAGGAGGGGAGCTTCGGGCGGAAAGGGAAAGGGATAGGGATAGGAGGTTCCTTTTCGGGGTGCCCGGCGGTACGGCCCGCCGCGATCGCTGAGCGGTCCTTGTCCCCCCCGGGGTAGGGTCCCGAAGGCCCTACTCCCTGGCCGGACCAGCGCCTCGAACTCCCGCCCGTGAGCGGGATGCACCCAGGGCTGGCGTTCGTGGGCAACGGCAACGGTCACTTCGCCGAGGCCTTCCAGAAGGACTCCGGCCTTACTGCGCCCCTCTACGTGGACACGAGGCGCGAGGCCTACCAGACCCTGGGCATGAAGAGGAGCTTGGGGGCCACGCTCGCCTCGCTCTCCACGCTCAAGAGCGCCGCCCGCGCGCTGCGCGCGGACTTCCGCCAGGGATCGATCCAGGGCGAGGCCTGGCAGCTCGGGGGCGTCCTCGTCGTCCGACCCGGGGGCGGGATCGCCTACCGGTACCTGAGCGAGATCGCCGGCGACCATCCGCCTGTGGCGGCGGTGCTGGCCGCGCTGCCGGCCCGGACCTAGTCGGAGCCGGCGAGGGCCTGGATGCGGGCGCGCTCGGCGCGGGACTCGCGCATGGCGTGCTCGAGGGCCTCGTCGGCCAGCAGCGTCATGTCCGCGGCAGCGCTCTTCAGGTCCCCGTGCTCGACCGCGCGCGAGATCACCTCCGCATTGGTGAATCCCTTTTTCCTCCCCAGGAAGGGCTTCACGATGAGGTAGATGACATCGCGGAGCGGCATGTACCGGCTGAACCGCCAGAGGAGCCTGAGGGTCTGCCCGGGGTAGCGCGTGAGCTTGTAGAGGATGAGGCGGCGAAGCTCCTCGGAGCGGATGCGGTGGATCTCCTCGCCGGGCAGGACGGTCGGGTCGATCGACGAGCACTTGAAGTACTTGTACCAGTCGTTGGCGTCGTTCACCAGGCCGCGCCGGAGGTACTCCTGCCAGAGGGGAGTGCCGCGGTAGACGCAGAGCCGGTTGAAGCCGAAGCTGTCGATCCGCAGCTTCGAGGCGAACCGGAACGTCTGCCGCATGTCGTCCTCGGTCTCGTCCGGGTTTCCCACCACGAAGAAACCGTGAACGATCTCGATGCCTGCCCTCTTGGCGTTGTTGACGGCGGTCTCGACCTCCTGGAGGGTCTGCTCCTTCTTCAGACGGTCGAGGACCTTCTGGCTGCCGCTCTCGATCCCGAACATGAGGGTGCGGCAGTGGGCCTTCACCATGATCGGGAAGAGCTGCATGCACACGGAATCCACGCGCCCCTCGCAGCCCCATTGGATGGCGATGCCGTTGTCGATGATCCCCTGGCAGATGGCCTCGATGCGCCGGGGCTGAAGGAGGAAGTGGTCGTCCACGAAGTAGACGGCGCCGTAGTCGTCCTCCCGGAGCTGCTTGAACTCGGCCACCACGTGCTCCGGGCTCCGTGCGCGCCACTTCCCCTCGTTGAAGATGGGGATGTCGCAGAAGACGCAGGGCCACGGGCAGCCCCGCGACGTCTGCATGGTGGTGAACCGGTCGAGGGAGAGAACGGCCGGGACGTCGAGGGGCATCGACTCCACGAACTCCAGCTCCAGGCCCTCGCGGTCCGGGAAGGGCCATTGATCGAGGTCCCGCGTGAGGGGACGGCTGGGGGTGTGCCTCAGCGCGCCGTCCGGCTCCTGCCAGGTCACGCCCGTCACGGAGTCGGGGTCATCGAGCCGCTCGAGGAGGTCGAGGATGAGCTGCTCGCCGTCGCCCCGGCAGACGAAGTCCACCTCGGGACACTGGAGCTTCACGAGCTGGGCGTTGAGCGTCACGAAGACACCGCCCATGGCGATCTTCACCTTCGCGTCCACGGCGCGGATCTGGCGGGCGAGGACCTTCGCGTAGGGATAGCTGGTCGTCGAGAGGAAGCTCAGCCCGACGAGATCGGGCTTCTGACGCGCCATTTCCCCAAGGATGACTTCGTTGGGGGTTTCGGGGTGGGCCTGGTCGAACATGACGCACTCGTGGCCGGCGCGCTTGAGCACGGACGAGAGCGACATGATCCCGATCGGGGGGAAGCCCATGACCCGAAGACGCCTGCTCTTCGCGTGCGTCTTCGAGGGAATGGCGTAGAACTGGGGATCGCGGACGTGGACGAGGAAAACCCTCATGAACCTCCCTATCCGCGGCGGCGGCTACGGAGCCGGCGTCGGGGGTCATCGGAACCGTAGCTTCAGGCCTTGTCAGATGACGCAAGGCAAACTACGCCCTTCCGGGCGGCGCCGTCAAGGTAACGACGAAAGGTAACGACGAAAGGCTCGAAGGCCTCTTGCATCGCACTATACGTCCGCCGAGGGCGAGGAAGTCCGCCGGGACACGCGGAAGAGGGGACAGCGTCTTCCGCCCGGCCCCGGTCGAGGTAGAGCCGCAGCGGCTCCTCCTGGGCGATACAGATCTCCTTCTTGAGGATGGCCTCCTGGGCGACGGATAGGAGAGGGATAGGAGGTTCAGGGATAGGGGGTTCCTTATGAGGGTAGGCGCCGTAGTAATGGACCAAATGGCGCCGTGGGTCGGGGATCTGCGCCAGCACCCGGGCCACAATGCCAGGAACGCCGGCCCATCACCGGCCTGGAGATGGCGCCGGTAGGTCGCGGTGAGTCCGTCACGCACCTCGGGTGTGGTGATGAGCTCCAGCTCGGTCCCGTCCTGGAACTTGACGTGCTGATTGCGGATGCCGTTCGCGTGGGGTCTCCCGGGCTTGAGGGTGAATCCCAGCTCGCGGTGTTCCTCCGCCGAGCTCTCCAGGTCTCCGACGGCGATCGGGATATGGTCGAGTCCGATGACGGCTCCGACCCGGGCAGCCTCACCGTCCGTTGTCGGGGGATTGGCTCCGCAGAGCCCTACGACTCCGACCAGGACCGCGATCCTCAGCAGCGTACTCAGTCCCGTTCCCAGACTTCGGCCTGCCATCGGGAGATGACCTGTCCGGCCTTGTCCTCCGTCGAGATCTGTCCTATGATTGTCCGTTCCAGACAGCTCAGTGGACAAGGATACCTTGAAGGAGGTACTTGATGCAGAAGAGACTGCTTCTGTTAGCGGTAGCAGTCTGTGTTGTGATGCTCATCTCGGGCTCGATGGCCTTCGCCGGCGACAATTGGGTGGGGACCTGGAAGCTCGACGCCGCAAAATCGACCTACAGCCCGGGGCCGGCGCCCAAGAGCCAAACCCTGAAGTTCGAAACCACGCCCGCCGGAATCAAGCTGACGTCGGATAGCGTCGACGCGCAAGGAAAAGCGATCCAAGGCGGGTACGTCTCCAAGTTCGACGGCCAGGACGTTCCCTGGGCCGGCAATCCGGACGCCGATGTCGCTTCCCCAAAGCGCATCAACGACAACAGCTATGAAAACACCTGGAAGAAGGGTGGGAAGGTGACGGTCACGGCGAAGGCTGTCGTGGCCGCGGACGGCAAGACCCTCACTATCACCCAGACGGGCACGAACTCACAGGGCAAGACCGTGAACAACATCGCCGTTTTCAACAGCCAGTAGTAGACCCGGCTCAGACTCTCGAACGGCCGGCCGTCGACCCGACGGATGGCCGTCGGATCAGCGGCGAGGCCCCGCGCGTTGCACGGGCCCCGTCCGCTGCGTCCCATTTGCCTTGCGCACCCCGGGCAAGATCCCACGTGACATGAAAGCGGTTTCCAGGGCGTCAGCCAGCATGCTCGCCGCCTTCGGGCCCGTAGAAGAGCACCCACACGGCCAGATCGGCGCCGAACTCCTCAAAACGATCTACCTACTGCTGGTGCAAGTGTTCAAGACCTGGTTCTATCGCGGGCACGCGCTCCTTTGAGGAGCACGTTCTTCTCGGTAATGACGTGCCCCGGGCGGGAGGCCTGTCCCCGGGGCGTGGGCGTTGGTGGCGTCGGGCGCGAGAATGGCGTCAGGGCTGAACCGGGACCCGGTCGTAGACGCTCAGGAGGAGGAGGGGCTCCCTCAGCCGGCGGTCGTCCAGGCTGACCAGGACGGAGAGACGCCCTTCACGGTTGAGTGACAGGCTCTGGACGAGCTTGCCGAACTCATTCTTCTCTTGGATGATCAGTTCGTCCCCCCGCCAGTGCGCGAGGGCCTCCAGTCTGCCGCCGAGGACGCCCTGCCGGACGCGCGAGCGCCCCGGGTAGTAGATCTGGACCTCGTCGTCAGAGAGGATGATCTTGACGTCCTCCGCCGTCTGCTCGATCTGGAGACTGTCGATCACCTTGGCAAAGTGGAGGAGGGCGTCGTGGAAGCGCTGCTCGTCGGGCGAAAACCCCCGTCCCTCCAGAGGCAGGGAGGCGAAGACCTTCGAGACGGCATCCTGGCTCAACTCGGGGTTGCGCCTCCAGCGGCCCCTCAGGTCCGGCGTGTCGGCGGCGGAGGCAGCGGCCGCCGTGAGCAGGGCGAAGGTGACCCAGATGCCAGCCTGGAGAACCTGTCGCACGATGCGCATGACCCCTCCTTTGGCCGGCCCGGCATCCTCATTCTAGCTCGCGGCCGGTTGCGCCGCCTCGCGCGGGCGCCGGACTGGCCGCCAATCTCCCGTGTCAGAGGCTCTCCGCTCTCAGCAGCCGGGCGAGCGCTCTGGCGGCGGTCTCATGCCCGGCCGCATTCCAGTGCGAGTCAGGGATAGGAGGTTCCTTTTCGGGGTGCCCGGCGGTACGGCCCGCCACGATCGCTGAGCGGCCCTTGTCCCCCCCGGGTAGGGTCCCGACGGCCCTACTCCCTGGCCGTGCGGGGAGAGAGTCGAGCGGAGCACACCGCATGAGGGCTTGCGCCGGCGTGCCGTGCTGAGAGCTCTCCCCTCGCTCGCCTGGTCCATGGCGCAGAGCAAGGACCTTGTGGCGGAAGAGCCTCTCGGCCGCTGCCTCATCCACGTACGGCACCGGGATCCACTGCCCGCCGGCTGTCCAGCCTCCCCGCGAGGCGAGCGCGTGCACATGCGGATGGAAGGTCGCCCTGTCAGAGAAGGTCTGGACCACCGACACCACATCTTCGGGACGGTGAAGACCCACTGGGCGTGAGCCATCTCCTCCACGACCTCCTCGTGGAGGAAAGCCGCCGACTCCGCCGCCCGCTTGGCTCCACATGAGGGGCACACGCCTCGACCCTTACAGGAGAACGCGCGCAGGAAGTCCTCGGGGCACCTCCGGCACCGAACGCGAGCAAAGCCACTTTCCCAAACGCCGCCGTCGAGGTAGCGCGCCACCACCTCATGCACCAGGAGCGGTCAAGATCAACTTCGACGCCGAGAAGGCGAAGACGCCGTAGAGACTCGCGGCCGCGCTGGGTGCGGCTCGGCGTGCGAACGTGCGGCTGCTGGCCTTCGGGTGCCGGGTCTCGCCGTGCGGCGTCCGCCTCGACGGCCGGGTTTCCGTCGTGCTCTAATCTCGGCCCGACGAGCACGCCATGTCCAGTGACGCCTTCGACCTGATCGTGATCGGGTCCGGACCGGCCGGCGAGAAAGGGGCGGCGCAGGCGGCGTATTTCGGCAAGCGCGTCGCGCTCGTCGAGAGGGAGCGGCGCCTGGGGGGGGCCGGCGTCAACACGGGGACGCTGCCGAGCAAAACGCTGCGCGAGACGGCACTCTACTTCTCCGGGCTGCGCCAGCGCGGGCTCTACGGCATCGATTACAGCATCAAGCGTGAGCTCACGGTCCCCGACTTCATGTACCGCAAGGACCAGGTCGTGCGCAGCCTGTGGGCGATGATCGAAGCCAACCTCGGACGCCATCGCATCGAGGTGGTGCAGGGCTACGGCGAGTTCGAGGACCCGCACACGGTGCGCGTCACGGACATGGACGGCGGCGTGCGCCGCTTGAGCGCGCCGGTGATCCTGATCGCCACCGGCTCCTATCCCAACTGGCCCGACGGCGTGGCGCGGGACCCCGAGCGGCTCTACGACAGCGACACCATCCTGCAGATGGACCGCATCCCGAGGTCCCTGGCCGTGGTCGGGGGCGGGGTGATCGGCTGCGAGTACGCGACGATGTTCCGCGCCATGGGCATCGAGGTGACGCTGCTATGCGGCCAGGACCGTCTGCTGCCCTTCCTGGACGAGGAGATCAGCGAGCGCCTACGCGTACAGGCTTCGCGGCTGGGCCTTTCGATCCTGCTGAACGACAGCGCGGAGCAGGTCGATCTGTCGGGCCCGCAGGTGCGGCTCTTGCTGCGCGGGGGCGGCACGCTCGAGGTGGAGCGAGTGCTCTTCGCCACCGGTCGCATGGGCGCGACCTACGGCCTCGGGCTCGAGAGAGTGGGCATAGGCGCCGGGCCGCGCGGCCATCTGAAGGTCAACGAGAACTACCAGACCGAGGTCCCGCACGTCTACGCCGCGGGCGACGTGATCGGGTTCCCCGCGCTCGCCTCGACGTCGATGGAGCAGGCGCGGGTGGCCATGTGCCACGCCTTCGACCTGAAATACAAGTCCAGCGTCTCGACCCTGCTGCCGATGGCCGTTTACACGATCCCCGAGATCGCCGCGGTGGGAGAGACCGAGCAGGCCTGCCGGCAGAAGGGGATCGCCTGCGGCGTCGGTCGTGCGATGTACCAGAACAACAGCCGCGGGCAGATCATCGGGGACGTGTCTGGCCTGATCAAGCTTGTGTTCTCGTCGGACGACCTGCGCCTGCTGGGCGTGCACATCGTGGGGGAGATGGCCTCGGAGCTGGTCCACGTCGGCCAGGGCTGCCTGCATTTTGACGGGACCATCGAGTACTTCATCCAGGCCGTGTTCAATCATCCGACGCTGGCCGAGGCCTACAAGTACGCCGCCTACGACGGCCTTGGCAATCTGGCGCGCCAGAAGAAGTCGTAGACGAGCTACGGGAAAAAGAGCCGGGTCGCCTCGCTCCTCACGTGGGCGAAGGCTTGCGCCCGGCTCGCCGGGTTCAGTTGCTCGAGCGCGAACTGCATCATCTCCAGAATCGCGCTGGCATGTCGACAGAACGAGGCGAGCTCCTGCTTTCGCCGCTTCTCATCCTCGAGACTGGCGACCCTCTCGCTCATCGGGCCCCCTGTCCGAAGCGTCAGCTTCTTCGCTATCTTACGCTCGGCTGAGCTGCCGCGAGCAGCGCTCCCCCGAGGCGGAGAAGCGAGTGACCCCTCGTTGTGGGTGGGCCTGGCGATGGGGTAGTCTCTGCCCCTCGGTTCTCTCCGAGAGGGTGTGACCGGTGGGCCGGCCGGGCACGAAACGCAGGCGACTCCCGCGAGCGCGGCGCCAAGCGGCGTCCGCGGTCACGCCCGCCCTCGACATGTCGCCGTCGCGCTACATCGTCAAGGTGGATCGGGCGACGGGCGCCGAGCTTCCCGACCCCATCGAACCCGCGGAGCTGCTCGTCCACGCCCACCGGGACAAGCATCCGATCGAGATCGCGGCTCAGTTTCTCGCCAGCCGCTTGATCCAGGTCACCGGCAACGAGGCCCTCGTGCGGAAGGGGCTCAAGACCCTGGACCGGCTGGGGGGGGCGCTCGGCCAGGCGGCGGCTCGCATCAGCGGCGACCCCGCGGACGAGCGTCGAGTCAAGAAGCTGCTCGGGGTCACCTCGCGCGACGTGATCTTCCGCTTCCGGGAGACGACCCATCTCAGCGAGAAGGACGTCAGGGCGCGCGTCCAGTCCCTGCAGAAGGAGGCGCGAGCGCAGCTCGTCGCCCTTGGCCGCCGGCCGCGGCTCCGGGTGCTCCTCACCGGGGCGACCGGCTTTCTCGGGAAGGAGCTCCTGCACCAAGCGGCGCTGGACCCCCACGTCGAAGAAGTCGTCTCCGTCGTCCGCCCGGAATCGATCCGGGATCGCCGCACGAAGCAGGTGCTCAAGGTCCTCTCGCCCGCGGAGCGGGGCGTGCAGCTGCTTCGGCGCCTGCACGTCACGGGCAGGGCCGCCCGGAAGTTCCGGTTCGTGGAGGGGGACATCGAAAAGCCCTGGCTCGGCCTTCTCCCGGCGGAGCGCGAGCGCTTGAAGGCGAGCCTCACCCACGTGATCCACTGCGCGGCCAGCGTCTCCTTCGACGACAGCTACGAGAGCTCCTACCGGGCCAACGTGCTCGGCTGCCGCAACGCCCTCGCGCTGTCGCGCACGATTCAGAAGTTGCCGGGCTCGCGCTTCGTGGCCCACGTGGCGATCGAGACCTCGTACATACACGGGCGCCGCAAGCGGTCGATCGCGCTGGAGGACCAGCTCGTTTTTCCCCCGCACTTCTACAACAACTACTACGAGCTCACGAAGGCGATGGCCTCGATCGAGACCGATCGTGCGCTGATCGAGGAGGGGCTGCGGGTGACTCAGCTCCTGCCTTCGATCGTGGTCGGCCACTCGCGCACCGGGAACAACCGCGGCGACACGAAGGTCGTCAACGCCCCCATCAACGCCTTCGGTCGGGCGCGGGAGGCCCTGGACTCGCTCGGGGGAGCCCTCCGCGACCGGGCGCGGGCGTGGCTCGTGGGCCTGATCGCGACCACCTTTCCCGCCGACCGCTCGGCGGAGCTGAACGTGGTGCCCGTCGACCGGGTGGCGGCGGGGATCCTGGCCTCGCTCCGGACACCGGAGGCCATCGGCTCGCGCATCCACCTCGCCACCGACAACCGCATCCGGTCGGACGAGCTGGCGCGCATCACCCGCGAGGAGCTGGACGTCAACGTCCGCATGGTCGACCCCACGCTCACGCGCAACCTCACCCTGCCCCTCGTGAAGGGCCTGCTCCTGACCCTCGGGGAGGCCCGGCTGGCGGAGGTGCTGGAGAGGCTCGGGGCGATCTTCGGGGTTTACGGCGAGTGGGGCCAGCCGATCCACGACGTGGGCAACGACGTGCGGATCCTCGGCCTTCCGATCCGGCGTCCCGACACCGCGGCGACCTTCCGCATGCTCTGCCGCCACAACAAGCACGTCCAGGAGTTCGGGCGCGTTCGCGACCTCGACGAGATCGCGCGGCGTGAGAAGCGGTGGGAGGAAGCGATCGACGAGATCGAGTACGAAAGCGGCCGTCAGGTGGCCTCCATGCGCCCGACGGAGTTCCGACGACTTCTCGCTGAGCGCATCGACCTTCGCTCTTCCTTGCCGATCGGGCGGGATTGAAGACCCGGCTTGGCGTGCCGTATCCTTGGCCCGTCGGCAAGGAAAAGGAGCTCCGCCATGACCATCGACCGGGGCCTTCTCGGCCGGATCCGCGCCCGGGGCGAGGAGGTCTTCACGCAGCTCTCGGGTGAGCTGATGACCAACCCGCGCTTCATGAAGGCGATGGAGAGTGCGCTGCGCGGGAAGCAGAGGCTCGAGGAAGCGGTGGGACACGTGGTCCGGTCGATGAACGTCCCCACGCGGAGCGAGTTCAAGCGGGCGCTCGCGCGGATCGAGACCCTCGAGCGCGAGGTGGCCTCGCGGCGGGTGAAGGCGAGGCCGTCGACCCGGCGCGCCGTCGCGCGCGCAAAGAAGACGACACCGGCCAGGTAGCGCCATGTCCCGCGTTGCGGTGACGGGCACGGCCTCCTTTCTCGGGGGAAGGGTGCTGCGCCGTCTCGTCGAGCGGCGGGGGCCGGATGCGGTCGTGGCGGTGGACATCGCCTCGCCCCCGGCCACCCTCCACGGCGTGCGCCACCGCATGGTGGATCTGACGCTGCCGGGCGCGGACCGCCGGTTGGTCGAGGTCTTCCAGGAGGAAGGCGTCGACACCGTGGTCCACGCCGCCTTCTTCACGAGCCCCCGACGCGACGCGGCGTACGCCCACGAGCTGGAGTCGATCGGCACGCTGCATCTCGCGGCGGCATCGGCGGCATCGGGGGTGGGCCACCTCCTCGTGCGCTCGTTCACCGCCGTCTACGGTGCGCGCGGGCAGAATCCGAACTTCCTCCGCGAGGACCACCGCCCCGATCCCGCCTCACCGCTCGCCTGGGTGCGGGACAAGCTCGAGGCGGAGGAGCACGCCTTCTCGTTCTCCCGACGCTATCCCTCCCTGGGTGTCACCGTCTTGCGGTTTGCGCCGCTGCTCGGCCCCGGCGTGCACGCCTTCTACACGCGGATTCTGAGCAAGCGTGTGGTGCCGGTGGTCCTGGGCTACGACCCGCTCCTCCAGCTTCTCCACCCCGACGACGCGCTCGCGGCGATCGAGGCCGCGCTCGCGAAGGGCCCCTCCGGTGTCGTGAACGTGGTTCCGAAGAGCGCGCTGACACTCCTCACCGCGCTCCACCTCGCCGACAAGCTGACCGTCGCCGTGCCGCACGTCGCCGCCTACCCGCTCGCCGAGCTCTGGTGGGCTTCGGGGGTGGGGGAGGCCCCGGCCGGATTCATCGACTACGCCCGTTTTCTCTTCGTCGCCGAGGGGGAGAAGGCGCGCCGTGAGCTCGGCTTCGAGGCCCGGCACGGGAGCCGCGAGGCCCTGACGGCCTTCCTGCGCTATCGCTATCCGGAGACCACGGGGCGGCGGGAGACCCGGGAGGCCGAGGCATGAGGCAGGCGTCGAAGGTGGTCAAGATCGACGGACGGCCACGGCGCCGGCGGGTCCCCGCTGCCGAGGAGGAGGGGCTGCGTCGGCGGCTGGAGGAGCTCGAGGGCGAGCTCGTGGCGACGAAGCGCGCCGAGCGGCAGGAGGGGCTGCTGGTCACGCTGGCGCGGACCCTCCAGGCGGGGACGAGGGGGCTCAGCTGGGCGGGCTTGGCGCGGATCCAGCGCGAGCTCTTCTTCGCCTGGCACTCGAAGGAGACGGACGAGTTCGGGAAGGATCCCCTCTTCGCGGAGACGCTGGAGCCGTTCTTCCAGTTCCTGTATGCGATGTGGTGGCGGGTCGAAACGACGGGGATCGAGCACGTCCCTGCCGCGGGCCCCGGCCTCATTGTCGGCAACCACTCCGGGGTCCTGCCCTACGACGGGCTCATGGTGCAGCTCGCGGTGCGGCACGAGCACCCGGCCCGCCGCGTTTGTCGCATGCTCGCCCTCGACATGTTCGCGCTCCTACCCGTGCTCGCTTCGGTTCTCGCCAAGTCCGGCTCCGTGAGGGCCAACCCCGAGAACGCGGAGCGCCTGCTCCGGCGGGGCGAGCTGGTCGGGGTCTTCCCGGAGGGTGTCAAGGGGGTCGGGAAGCACTACCGGGAGCGCTACCGGCTGGCGCGGTTCGGCCGGGGCGGCTTCGTGCGGATCGCGCTCCGGACGGGCACGCCCATCATCCCCTGCGCGGTCGTGGGGGCGGAGGAGATCCACCCCGTGATCGCGAAGGCAGATTGGGTGGGTCGCCCCTTCGGCTTCCCGTACTTCCCGATCACGCCCACGTTCCCGTGGCTGGGCCCGCTGGGCTTCGTCCCCCTGCCCACGAAGTGGTCGATCGACTTCGGCGACCCGCTCGATCTCTCGGAGCACGAGCCGGAAGCGGCGGACGACCCGATCCTCGTCAATCGTCTTGCGGAAGAGGTGCGGGCGACGATCCAGCGGATGATCGACGGGCGGCTCGCCCGCCGCCGCTCCGTCTGGTTCGGGTAGCTCGGGGGTCGCGCTCGCGCGCTCGGGCCTGACCGACGCGGACGGAGTCGGCATTCATCGATCACGAGCGCGCTCCCGCGCGACCCCCATCGCTTGGAGAGAGGCTGCCACCCAGACCGGCCGTCACCGGAGCCGCAGGCGGGAGTCGAGGCGGTCGAGGGAGGAGTCGAGCGTCCGCGCGAGCGTCGAGCGGTGGGGATGCTCGGCCGGGGCCACCGGCAGGCGCGCAGGGTCCCTCATCTTGATGCCGTGCCGGGCGAACAGCGCGCGGTGGCGCGCCCGATGCCGGCGGAGAGAGGCGATCGCGGAGCGGTACCCATGCTCGGCCACGGTTCGCCGGGCGTCGTAGCGCATGATGTTGTAGCTGAACATGCGCGTGTCGTCGCGGGAGGGCTCGATGACGACGATGTCCACCTCGGGGTGCTCGCGACGGTAGCGCTCCAGGCCATACTGCATCCGGCCGTGGAGCATGATCCGCATGACCTGGTCGAGGACCCAGGTGAGCCCACGATTGCTGAGGTGGCCGCGCAGGGGGCCGGAGGTGGTGTCGTTCAGGAAGGGGACGATGGGGTTGACGCAGATGACGAGATCGGCCCCGTTCTTGATGGCCAGGTTGATGTGGGCGGTCTTCTTGACCCCGCCGTCGACGTAGTCCCGACCGTCGATGCGGACGGGCTGGTAGAGACCGGGTAGGGCGGTGGAGGCCTGGACGGCCCGGGAGACCGGCACGTGGCGCCAGCCCTTCCCGCCGAAGGCCACCGCCTCGCCGCTGTCGAGGTCCACGGCTACGACGAACAGCGGGCGCTTGAGGTCGTCGAAGCCGTCGCCGCCAAGGCGGGAGCGGAAGACGCCGTGGAGGAACTCCTGGACTCCGGAGGTGTCCATCAGGCCCGGGGGCAGTAGCTCGAGGACGGAAAGGGCGACATCCGAGAAGGTCCTTCCCTCGGTGTTCAGGGCCGCCATGAGCGCCTCCCGGAGCAACCGGGGGGCGCGGAGCGAGCGCTTGAGGAGCGCGGACACCCCGAGCCGGTAGATGGGGACCGTCGCCACACCGAACGGGGTCTGCGTGCGGCACGTGGCTTCGTCGTACATCTCACGGGGAGAGACCCCGGCGGCGAGGAGCGAGGCCACGAAGGCCCCGCCGCTGATGCCCACGTAGAGGTCGAGGTCCAGAACGCTGCGGTCGAGCACGTCCTCGAGAGCACGCAGGCAGCCGATCTCGTAGACGGCGCCGGTAACGCCGCCCCCCGCGCATACGAGAGCGACCCTCGATGGACGGTGCCTTTCTTCCCGGCGCGGTCGCGGCACCCGGTCTCTCCGGCAGGAGTGTATGCGAGGCCGGGACCCCGCGTCACCCCGGGACCCCGACGGTGTCAGCGTCGGAAGCGGTCGATCTTGCGGGAGAGCTCGTCCACCTTGCGCGTCAGCTCGTGGACCTCCCGCCGGCTCGGGATGTTCAGGGAGGCGAGCGCTCCCTGTACACCGTCGTCGACCAGACGGCCGATCATGCGGCGCTCGCGGCGGGCTCGGGTCTGCAGCTCGGCGAGGCGGCTTTCGAATTCTCTCTTGGCCCGGCGACGCTCGCGCTCGAAACGGGCGTTCCATTCCTTGAGCCGTGCGCGCACCTCGCGAGGATCCACCCCCGCCCGCCGGGCGAGGGCCTCGAGCTGCTTCTGCACCCTGGCCTCGGCGGTCGTCAGCGCCCCGCGCGTGTCCTTCCACGTCCGGGCGAGACGGTTCCGGGCCCGCCGTGCGGCGGCACTCGTCCTCTGAATGGCACTCGGCGTCCTTCGCCGCGCGCGGGGGTGAATCTTCCGTCTCCTTGTGGCGGCCATGATGCCTTCCTCCTCACTTCCTCCGGGGGGCCCGCCTGCGAGGTGCGTCGGGCGTCCGGCGGGGCCGCGCCGGTGGCCGACCGAGGTGGCGGTCGAGGGATTCGAGACGATCACGAAGGACGGTCAAGTAGAGTCCGGCGCCGGCATCTGCGCGCTCGAGCAGGTGGCGGAGGCGGGTCTCGACGCCCGCCTGGGCGTCCGCCACCAGACGATGAACCACGCCCGCCACCTCCTGGCGCAGGGACAGGGCGTCGTCCAGGCTCAACCGGCGACGGCTCATGAGCCCGCCGACCACGCGCTCCACCTCGGCGCGGGCGCGTGCGGCGGCTTCGTGCGGTTCCGGCCAGTCTCCCCAGGCGGGCGAGGGGCGGGCGGCGAGACGGATCAGCCGGCAAAGGACCGAGCGGGGTATGCGGGCGGTCCGACGCTTGATCCCGTCGAGCAGGACCTGGGCCAGCGTGAGGCCGGTGAGGTCGCGTCCGTTCCTGTGGTCCACAACCTCGACCTCCTCGCCCCGAGCGACGAGGGAGGCGATCTTGTCCAGGGTGACGTGCCGACCGTCGGCGGTGTCATAGAGCTTGCGGTTTCCGTAGCGACGGATGATGCGCGGGGGGCGGAGGCCGCCCACGGTCCTCATGGCATGTATTTAACGCGTCGCGTCAACACGATCAAGGGCTTAACGCGTCGCATTGCTGGACCGAGCCGCCTTCAAGCGGGGGGCGCACCCCCGGACGGCAGAATCAGGCCCGGGTGTCGAGGTGGAGAGAGGTCTCGTCCAGGGGCGGCGGGAGGAAGCGCCGTCGCCGACGGATGAGGACCGCACCGAGCATGCCTCCGAGGGCGAGGGCGGCGAGAACGATCAGGCCTGTAAGCTTGAGGGAGGAAAGAACGACGCCGATGAGATCGAAGGTGGGCTTCTCGACCTTGATCCAGGTTACGAGGGGCGTGGAGGCCATGGCTCAGCGGGAGGCGTCTCTCTCTGCCACTGTAGACCGCGGGGGGGAGGTGGTCAATTGGCGCATGCGGTTGCGGTCGAGGGAGTCGAGATAGGCGCGCACGCCTTGGCCAAGGCTCTCGGCGATGGCCTCGCGGTAAAGCGACCGGCGCAGCCGCTTCTCGTCGTCGGGATGGGTCACGAAGGCGATCTCGGCCAGTATGGCCGGCATGCCGGCGCCGATGAGGACGTAGAAGGGTGCGGTGTGGACCCCGCGATCCTCGACGGGGTGATGAGGCTTGAGGCCGGCCACCATCGCCTCCTGCACGGAGGAGGCGAGGTCCCGGCTCTCGTCGATCTTGCTGTTGAGGGCAATCGCCCGCACGAGCTCTTGAAGGTCCTTGAGGGTTGCCTGCGAGATGGCGTTCTCGCGGGCGGCCACCGCCTCTGCGTGGGCGGTTCGCGCGAAGCTCAGAAAGTAGGTCTCGATTCCGCGGGCGCGGGCGTTGCGGCTCGCGTTGGCGTGGATGGACAGGAACAGATCGGCGCCGCTGGAGTTCGCGATGGCGGTGCGCTCTTCGAGGGGCACGTAGACGTCGGTGGAGCGCGTGAGGAGGACCTCGGTGCCGAGCTCGGACCGCAGGCGTCGCGAGAGACGAAGGGCGACATCGAGGACGAGATCCTTCTCCTGAAGGCCCGTGCGGCCGGTGGTTCCGGGGTCGTGGCCCCCGTGGCCGGGGTCGATCACGATCCGCCGCGCCCCCAGGCCGAGCTGGCGAGCCAGGCTGTAGGAGCCGGCGCGATTCGTGGCCGGGGGGCGCGGAGGGGATGCCTCGGCCGTGGAGGCGGCGCCGGACGGCGCGGGGGCGGGAGCGGCCAGCTCGTCCACGCGCCGCATGGGCAGTGGATGCGCGTCAACAGTCGGGGGCGTGGTTGGAGCCTCGATCGCACCCCCCGCCTCCGCGACCCTCGGGGTTGGCGACACGGGCCCGCGGACGTCGATGACCAGGCGGGGCGGATCCCCGAGGTAGACGACACTGTGCCCGGAGACGGCCTTGAAGTCGAGCACCACCCGTACCGCGTCCGGGCGGTTCTGGGCGATCCGAACCTGCTCCAGCAGGCCGTCGCCGACGGGGAACGTCCGCCGGCGCAGGTTGGGATGCAGCCGCGTGCCGATGAGGTCGATCCACAAACGATCGGGATTCGACACGCGGTCGGACTCGATGCGGACCCGACGCTCGAGATCGAGCACCACCCGGGTGGAGGACTCGCCGCTCCAGGCTCGCAGATCGAAGACACGGGCGAGGCCAGGGGGAGGCGGGGACGGCAGGGGAGCGGCGGGGGCGCGCCGGCGCAGGAGGGCCTTGACCTCGCGCGTGTGGGGTCCGTCCGGGAAGTTGTCCAGGTAGGCTTCGCCCGCCTCGGCAAGGGGCCGGCGGTCACCGCCGTCGCGCGCGATCTCCACCACCGCCCAGAGGGCGTCGTCGGCGAGCCGGCTCGAGGGGTATTCCTCGACCAGCATGCGGTAGGCGGCGACGGCGTCGCCGCGGTAGTGGGGAGCCCGAAAGCGACCCGCGATCTCCCGGTAGAGGTTCCCCACCGCGAGCAGGGCATTGTCGCAGTAACCGCTGCGCGGGTAGCGCGCCACGACCCGCCGGTACAGGAGCACGACCTTCTCCCATTCCGCGCGGCGGGCCTGGTGCCTTGGCGATCCCCGCAGCGCCTTCTCTGCGCTCTGCGCCTCGCG
>Ga0209342_10001924_pt1 | contig 22765 bp, 20 predicted proteins | sample RifCSP16_2_FD_184023 | JGI IMG/M metagenome (GOLD analysis project Ga0209342, IMG submission 184023) | Soil microbial communities from Rifle, Colorado - Rifle CSP2_sed 16_2 (SPAdes) (version 2) | ecosystem: Environmental > Terrestrial > Deep subsurface > Rock core/Sediment | place: Rifle... | reverse complement strand
AGAGGCCGAGCCGTTTCTCTTCGCCGCGGAGATCCCGCACCGTCTCGTGCTCGTGAACGGCCGGTGGTCGCCGGCCCTGTCGTCGCTCTCGTCGCTGCCGGCCGGCGTCACGGTCCGCAGTCTGCGCGACGGGCTGACCGCCGGGTCGATTCCGCTGCACGCCGCGATCGCCGGCACGCCCAGTCAGACGCCCTTTGTCGATCTGAATACCGCCTGTTTCGAGGACGGCGTCGTCATCGAGGTCGCGCCGAACACGGTCGTGGCCGAGCCGGTGCACGTCCTGTCGCTCGCGATACCCGGCGCGACGCCCATGATGATCTGCCCGCGCATCGTCGTCACCGCCGGCGAGCAGGCGCAGATCTTCATCGTCGAAAGCTACGCGGGACTGCCGGGGACGCCGGTGTTCACCAACGCCGTCACGCAGGTGGACGTCGCGGCGTCGGCCATGGTCGATCACGTCAAGTTCCAGCGGGAGGCGACGTCCGCGTTCCATCTGGCCGCGATGTTCGCGCGCGTCGGCCGCGCGGCGACATTCCGGTCGCGATGGCGGAAAACCTTTCCTTGCCCCAGGCGACGATCGCGGCGGGAACGCTCGACGAACTGCCGACGCTCTGCGAGCACCGCGGCGGCGGGCCCGCCGTGGTGCTGATCGGCGAAGTGTGGCGCGGCGCCGCGGCTCAGGCCGCGGCCGGGCGGTGCAGGGCGCGCGCCGCGAGCCAGAGCGCGTAGACGAGAAGCCCCGCGAACCAGGCGAGCGACCACTCGGCGATCGACAAGCCGAGGAAGGTCCAGCCCACTTCCGCGCACTGGCCGGAGCCGGCGAACAGCTTCTCCAGCGTGCGCGACAGCGGCAGGTTCTCCAGCATGAACTGGAGGTCCGGCCCGCACTGCGGCACCTGGTCGGGCGGGAGGTGCTGCAGCCAGACGTGGCGCACGGCGGTGCCGAGTCCTCCCACCGCGAACAGCGCGGCGATCGCGGCGTAGACCGCGGCGCCCCGGCCGCGCGGGCCGTGGATTGCGCCGAGCGCGAACGTGGCGAGCACGCCGTAGTAGAAGCCGCGCTGCACGAGGCACAGCGGGCAGGGCTCCTGTCCCTCGAAGTATTGCAGGTAGTAGCCGGAGCCGAGGAGCAGCGCGCAGGCGAGCGCGCCCGCCCCGAAGGCAGCGCGCGGCGAGAGCTCAGCGAGGTTCATGCGATGGATTGGACCATAAGGGCGGGCTCGACGATCCCCTGCGCCGCGCCGAAGCCGATCGCCGCGAAGCCCTCCCGCGCGCAGCGCCCGCGCTCGATCACCTCGTCGCCGTCCTCGAGGAAGGCGCGCGTCTCGCCCGAGGCGAGCGCGATCGGGCTCTTTCCGCCCTGCGTCAGCTCGAGCATCGAGCCGACCGAATCAGGCGTCGGGCCGGAGACGGTTCCCGAGCCGAGCAGGTCGCCGGGGCGCAGGTTGCAGCCGTTCGAGCTGTGGTGCGCGACGATCTGCGCGGGGGTCCAGTACGAGGTCGCGTAATCGCCGCGCGAGAGGGTCTGCGGCGGGAGCTTCTGCGCGCGCATCTGCGCGCTCCTCAGCAGCATCTCGATTTCGATCGAGAACATGCCTTCGCGCTGATCGGCCTCGTCGAGCAGATACGCGAGCGGCGCGGGGTCGCCCGCCTCGCGCGCGAACGCGGGCGCGCGAAAGGGCGCAAGCGCCTCAAGCGTCACCACCCAGGGCGAGACGGTGGTGGCGAAGCTCTTGGCGAGGAACGGCCCGAGCGGCTGGTACTCCCAGGCCTGGATGTCGCGCGCCGACCAGTCGTTGAGCAGCACCACGCCAAATACGTGCTCGAGCGCCTTTCGCACCGGGATCGGCTTGCCGAGGCGGTTCCCCGGGCCGACGACGAAGGCGATCTCGGCCTCGTAGTCGAGCCTCCGCGAGGGCCCGAACGACGGCGCGGGGGCCTCGGGCGGCTTGCGCTGGCCGCTCGGGCGTACGACCGGCGTGCCCGAGACCACCACCGAGGACGCGCGGCCGTGGTAGCCGATCGGCAGCCACTTGTAATTCGGCGTGAGCGGGTTGTCGGGACGGAACATGCGCCCGGCGTTGGTGGCGTGGTGCAGCGAGGTGAAGAAATCGCTGTAGTCGCCGATCGCGACCGGCAGGAACAGCTCCGCCTGCGCCATCGGCACGAGGTGCTTCGCGAAGCGCTTCTTCTGCTTCGGGTCCGAGAGAGCGCGCGACAGCAGCGCCCTCAGGGCCTTGCGCGCGGTGCCGCCTGCGGCGGCCAGCCGGTTGAGCGTCGACCCGGTCTTCACGCCCACCGCCGCGAGGTCGAGGATCCGGTCGCCGATCGCGACCCCGCCTCGCGGCGCCTCCTTCGAGCGCTTCCGGCGGAAGATGCCGAACGGAAGGTTCTGGATCGGGAACTCGCAGCCCGGCTCGTTGGCCGACTCGATCCAGCTTTTTCGCGCCGGGTCGTGCGTTTCGTCCAGCCTCATAGCCCGCGCCTGGGAAAGCCGTCCCAGATCCGGTCGTAATCCTTCTGCAGCTGTGGTGCCTCTAGCGCGAGCTTCGTCGGCCGGAACACGTGGCGCGATTCCCACATGAAGGCGAGCGAGCTCTCGAGCTTGTGCGGCTTCAGCTCAGCGCCCGAGGCCTTGTCGTAGGTGGCGAGGTCCGGCCCGTGCGCCGACATGCAGTTGTGGATCGACACGCCGCCCGGCAGGAAGCCCTCGGCCTTGCCGTCGTACTCGCCGCGCACCAGGCCCATCAGCTCGCTCATCACGTTGCGGTGGAACCAGGGCGGGCGGAAAGTGTCCTCGGCCACCATCCAGCGCGGCGGGAAGATGACGAAATCGCAGTTGGCGACGCCCGGCTGGCCCGAGGGCGAGGTGAGCACGGTAAAGATCGACGGGTCGGCGTGGTCGAAGCTCACCGTGTTGATCGCCATGAAGCGCGCGAGGTCGTACTTGTAGGGCGCGTAATTTCCGTGCCATGCGACCACGTCGAGCGGCGACCAGGCAAGCTCTGTCGCCCAGAGCCCGCCCATGAACTTCGCCACCACCTCGTGCCGCGCGCGCCTGTCCTCGTAGGCCGCGACCGGCGCCAGGAAATCGCGCCGCTGTGCGAGCCCCTGCGAGCCGATCGGCCCCAGCTCCGGCAGCCTGAAGCTCTGCCCGTGGTTCTCGCACAGGTAGCCGCGCGACGGGCCGCTCACCAGCACCTTGAACTTGATCCCGCGCGGGACGACCGCGACCTCGCCCGGCGCGACCTCGAGCCCGCCGAGCTCGGTGAAGAGCGCGAGCGCACCCTGCTGTGGCACGAGCATCAGCTCGCCGTCGGCGTTAGAGAAGACCCGGTTCGCCATCGACCGGTTGGCGCGGTACAGGTGCACCGCGATCCCGGCCTGCGCCTCGGGGCTCCCCGAGCCGGCGAGGGTGAACAGGCCTTCGAGGAAATCGGCGGGTTTTGCCGGGATCGGGAACGGATTCCAGCGCAGGCGGTTCGGCGAAGGCTCGGCCTCGCCGAAGGGCCCCGAGCGCAGCAATCCGTTCGAGATCCGCCTGAACGGCCGGTGCATCGCCGTGGGCCGCAGCCTGTAGAGCCAGGTGCTCTGGTTCTCGGCGCGCGGCGCGGTGAACGCAGTGCCGGAGAGCACCTCGGGGTACAGACCCCGGGGCGGGCGCTGCGGCGAGTTGCGGCCGACGGGCAGCGCGCCCTTCACCGCCTCGCTGGAGAACGTGTTTCCAAAGCCGCTCTGATAGGCGAGGCGCTTCGGCTTCGTGCCGGCTTTCATCGCTCTCGAAGGTTACATCTTCAGCGCCGCGGGCAGCCACAGCGCGAGCGCGGGAAACGCGATCAGCAGCGCCACCAGGACGAAATCCGCGGCGAGGAACGGAAGCGTGCCGAGGTAGATGCGCGTGGCCGGAATGTCGGGATTCTGCGCCTGGATGACGAACACCGTGAGCCCGACCGGCGGGCTGATCAGGCCGATGGTGCACATCACGGTCACGAAAACGCCGAACCAGATGCCGTCGTAGCCGATGCTCTGCATCAGCGGGAAGACCACCGGCACCGTGATCAGGATCGTGCTCACCTCCTCGAGGAAGGTGCCGAGCAGAAAATACAGCGCGATCACCGCCACCACGATGGCGATCGGCGTCATGCCGAGCTCGCCGACCAGCCGCACGATCTCGTTCGGCACGCGCGTGAGCACGATGAAGCGCGCGAAGATGAACGCGCCGATGACGATGAAAAAGAGCATCGCCGTCGAGTACACGGTTTCGAGAAACGCATCGAGCAGGTCGGGCAGCGTCAGCGCGCGGGTCGCGAAGCCGATCACGATCGCGGCGAACGCCGCCACCGAGGCCGCCTCGGTAGGCGAGAACCAGCCCAGGTAGATGCCGACCACGGCGAGGAAGAACAGGATCCCGAGCTTCCACATGGACGCCGCGGCGCGCAGGCGCTCGCGCAGCGGCATCGGCGCGACGTACGGGGTCCAGTCCGGCCGCAGGCGCGCGATGACGACAACGATGACGACATAGAGCGCGGCGAGCACGATGCCGGGAATCAACGAGGCGGCGAACAGCTTCGGCAGCGATTGCTCCGCCGCGATCGAGTAGATGGCGAGGAGCACCGAGGGCGGGATCAGGATCGCGAGCGTGCCCGCGGCGGCGACCGCGCCCGCCGAAAGGCCGGCGTCGTAGCCGTGGCGGCGCATCTCCGGGATCGCGACCTTGGAAAAGGTCGCCGCGGTGGCGATCGACGAGCCGCAGATCGAGCCGAACGCGGCGCAGGCGCCGATGGTGGCGTTGGTGAGCGCGCCGCGAAAGCCGCTGAAGATCGCGTTCGCCGCGTCGTAGAGCTCGCGCGACATGCGGGCGCGCGAAGCGACCGCGCCCATCAGGATGAACAGCGGCACGACCGAGAGCGCGTAGGCGTTGCCGCGCACGCTCGCCAGCTCGAAAGGCACCGCGCCCATCACGTCGAGCGCGGTCTTCCAGCCGTCGATCGCCGCGTAGCCGAGCATGCCGGTGAGCGCGAGCGCCACCGCGATCGGCACGCGCAGGAACAGCACGACGAGCAGCGCGAGCACGCCGAGCAGGCCGATCGCGAGACTGCTCACCGGGGAGCTCTTCGCCGGAAGATGATGACGAGCGCCGCGAGGAGCGAGCACAGCACGCCGGCGAGCGCCGGCGCCGCGTACCACATCTTCGGTATCTGCAGGTCGAACGTGATGTCGCCGAAGCGCATCATGTAGAGCGCCTGCGGCGCCATCTGCCAGAGCATGAGGCCGAGCGCGGCGAGCGAGGCGGCCGCACCGAAGAGGTCGAGCGCGACCCGCGTCCGCGCCGAGACGAAGTGGTCGGCCACATCGACCACGAGGTGCGCGTCGCGCAGGAACACCGCCGGCAGCGCGAGGAAGATGACGTAGGCGAGCCCCAGCTCGACCAGCTCGAACTGGCCGCGCACCGGGGTGCGGAACAACGAGCGCAGCACCACGTCCGCCACCGTCACGAGCATGATGCCGGCGAGAAAAATCGCCGCGAGGATGCCGAAAACCCTCGCGGCGAGATCGAGCGCGCGGTTCAATTCACCACCCCGCCCGCTGCGCGGGCACCCCTCCTCGCGGAGGAGGGGAGAAAGGCACGCGGGCTAGTTCCAGAAGTTGCGGGAGGTCTTGGCGTGCTTCTCGGACAGCGATTTGATCTGCGCGAACGCCTGGCGCGCCGGCAGGCCCTTGCCTTCGAGCTCCTTGAGCTTCGCCTCGGTGACCTGCGCGCCGACCTTGCGGAACTTCCCATCCTCGGCACCCGAGAGCTTGATCGGCTGCGCGCCGCCGTCCACCAGCAGCTTCTTGCCGACGTCGTCGAGCGCGTCCCAGCCCATGCCGACCTCTTTCTCCACGCCCTTCACCGAGTCGTCGATCGCCTTCTTCAGCTCGGGCGCGAGCTTGTTGTACCAGTCCTGGTTGGCGGCCACGCCGAAGGACGACACGTAGGAGTACATCTCGGTCACGTACTTGATGGTCCCGCCCATCTTGAACGCGATGCCCGCGCCGCCGTAGTCGATGAAGGTGCCGTCGATGGTGCCCTTTTGCAGCGAGTCGAGCTGGTCGGCCGGCGAGACGGCGACCACGGTGCCGCCGAGCGCGGTGAGGAACGCGCCGATCGTCGGAGAGGACGGGCGAACGCGCAGGCCCCTCAAGTCGTCGGTGGCGCGCACGGGCTTCTTGGTGGTGTTGATGTTGCCCGGCTGGTGGGTGAGCAGCAGCAGCACCTTGACGCCCTTGTGCTCCGGGTCGAGGTACTTCGCGCGCAGGCCGGCGTCGTTGATGACCTTGGTGCCGATCTCCGAGCTGCCGACGACGTAGGGCAGGTGCGTGAGCTCGGTGAGCGGGAAACGCCCCGGGGTCGCGCCATGCAGGAACCAGGACACCTCCGCGCGCCCCGAGGCGGCGAGGTCGTAGTGCCCGGGCACCGGCGCCATCGAGGCGCCGAAGAAGTGCTTGACGGCGAGCTTGCCGCCGGAAGCCTTCTCGATGCGCTCGCCCCAGCCGACCAGCCATTTCGACATGAAGTGCTGCGCGCCGACGAACTCGGCCACCTTCACCTCGATTTTCTCCTGTGCGGACGCGTTCAGGCTGAACGCGGCCGCGACTGCCGCCGCGGCGGCATACCGTGTAAGTCTCATGATCTCCTCCTCCGAGAGGTTGCCCGGCGATTATACGTAACCGTCCGGGTTCTGCGACTGCCAGCGCCAGGCGTCGCGGCACATCTCCTCGAGGCCGCGCGCCGCGCGCCACCCCAGCTCCTGCGCGGCGAGCGTGGCATCGGCCCAGTATTCAGGGAGATCGCCGGCGCGGCGCGGGGCGAACTCGATCGGAACGGGCCGGCCCGATGCGGCTTCGAACGCCTTCACCACTTCGAGCACCGAGTGGCCGCGTCCGGTGCCGAGGTTGACGGCGATCGAGCGGTGCTCGCGCTCGAGGAAGCGCAGCGCCGCGACGTGCGCCTCGGCGAGGTCCATCACGTGCAGGTAATCGCGCACCCCGGTGCCGTCCGGCGTGTCGTAGTCCTTGCCGAAGACCCGCAGGGTGGGTCGCTGCCCGCTTGCGACCTGCGCGACATAAGGCAGGAGGTTCTCCGGTACGCCGCGCGGATCCTCGCCGATGCGCCCGGACGGATGCGCGCCGACCGGGTTGAAGTAGCGCAGCGCCGCGTAGTGAAAATCGGGATTCGCCGCCGCGGCCCTTTCGAGCATGCGCTCGATCGCCAGCTTGCCGCATCCGTAAGGGTTCACGGGCTCGAGCGGATGGTCCTCCGTGTAGGGCAGCCGCTGCGGCACCCCGTACACGGTCGCCGACGAGCTGAAGAGCATGCGCCGCACGCCGTGCCTCGCCATCGCTTCGAGCAGCCGTGCCGTGCCGTTCACGTTGTTGTCGAAATAGTCGAGCGGCCGCTCCACCGATTCGCGCACGGACTTGAGGCCGGCGAAATGGGCGACCGCCTCGATCGGCCGATTTGCCAGCGCGCGATCGAGGGCGCCCGCGTCACGCACGTCGGCGCGATGGAGCTCGATCGCGGCGCCGGTCAGCTCGCGCAGCCGCTCGAGGACGGACTCCCTGGCGTTGGAAAGGTTGTCGAGGACGACGGGCTCGTAGCCCGCGTGCGCGAGCGCCACGCAGCAATGCGACCCGACGTAGCCGAGGCCGCCGGTGACGAGTACGGTCGCGGCCAAGCGCTGCGGTCTAGGCGGCGACCGCTTCCTTCTTGAGAGGCATGTGGTGCAGCCACTTCTCGACCTCGGCCGGGTCGGAGAAGAGCGTCTCCAGTTCCGCGCGCGCCTCGGCGTCGGTCTGCAGCACCGAGCCGACCACGCCCTCCTCGACCGGGGCGCGGCTGGTGGCGATCTCGAGCCGGACGCCGAAGGGGTCGAGGAAATAGGCCGACCAGAACCGCCCGCCGAGCGGCACCGGCCCGACGACCTCGACGCCGCAGCTTTTCACGTGCTCGAGCATGGCGTCGAAGCGCTCGAACGGCACGTGGAAAGCGACGTGCTGCATGCCGCCGACGTGGTCGCGGTTCTGCTTCGGCAGGCCCTTCGGGTACTCGAAGATCGCGAACAGCGAGTCGTTGCCCATGTCGAAAAAATAATGGCGCAGCTGGTCGTACGGCGGCTGCCAGCGGTCCTGTTCGTACGGCACGCGCCGCACGTGCACGAGGCGAAAGCCCATGACTCGCGTGTAAAAGTCCATCGCGGTCGGCATGTCGTCGCAGACGATCGCGAGGTGATCGACGCCGCGCGCGGCGATTCCCTTCGGCTCAGGCTGCTTGCTCATGGCTTTTCTCCTCCACAACGCCGAGGAACGACCGCATCGCGCCGAGGAAGCCCTCGGGGTTCTCGCCTGCGATGTGGTGGCCGGCGTCCACCTCGACCACGCTCACGCGCGGATTTGCCGCCTTCATCTTCGCCACGGTTTCCGGGGCGTACAGGTCCGAGCGGGCCCCGCGCATCGACAGGATCGGGCAGCGCACCTCGCCGATCAGCTGCCACATGTCCACGCCGAGCTTCGGGCGCTCGCCCGTCTCCAGCACCTTCCTGAACTGGTCGCGGAAATGCGTGTCGCGCTTGACGGCGAAGCCGCCGGGCACGGGCTTGAGGTACGCCTCGTAGCGCGCGCGCTGGCCGGCCCCGGCGCCGAAGTATTTCATCGCCTCCTCGATGCTCGCAAAAACGTCGGGCGTCCCCGCCACGGTCTGCGTCACGCGCTTGCCGCCCGCGGGCGCCATGTCGGGCGAATAGTCGATGAGCGCCAGCCCCGCGACGCGCGCCGGATGCTTCGCGGCGACGAAAGTCGTGCTGCGGCCGGACATCGAATGCCCGACCAGCACGGCCGTCTTCCAGCCGAGGTGATCGAGCAGGTTCGCGATGTCGCGTGCCTGCGTCGGCACCGCGTAGTCCCTGGCGGCGCTCCACTCGGATTCGCCGAAGCCGCGCACGTCCATGCACACCACTTCGCGGCCGGCGCCGAGCGCGTGCGCCACCTCGATCCAGTCGTAGGAGAAATACGACATTCCGTGCAGGACGGCAAGCGGAATACCGCCGCGCTTTCCGAAGCGGCGATAGAACAGCTTGACGTCGCTCGACCTGAAAGATCCGGTCTGGTGGGGTGCGGCCATCTGGCCTCCGATGCGTTTCGAGGCGCCCAATTTAGGACGCCGCGGGATCGTTTGTCCAGCGCGCGGCACACGGGCGGTGTACGCTTGGCTGCATGAATTCGCGTCGCAGCCCGCTCGAGGACCGCTCGAAGCTGCGCTACGGCGTCTCGGTCACCGATCCCTGCCTCGACTGGGCGAGCACCGAGGCGCTGCTCAGGCGCGCGAGCCGCGAGCTCGCCGACGCGCTCGGGACGAGGGCCGCGTCGGGCAGGGCTTGAGCGCGGACCCATTCGCCGAGGCCGCGCAGGCGTTTCAGGCCGGCCGCTTCGACGAAGCCGAGCGCCTGGCGCGCCAGGTGCTCGAGCGCTCGCCCGGACACGCTCAGGCGGCGCACCTGCTCGGCGTGGCGCTGTTCCAGCTGGGGCGGGCGGACGAAGCGCTCGCCGCGATGCGCCGCTCGGTGGCGCTCGCGCCGGGAAGCGACGCCGCGCACAACGACCTGGGACGGGTCCTCTTCGAGCACGGCGAGCTGGGCGAGGCCGAGCGCCACTGCCGGCGCGCGATCGAGCTGAATCCGCGCAACGCCATGGCGCACAACAACCTGGGCAACGTGCTGCGCGCGCAGGGGCTCGCGGCCGAGGCGGAGGCCGCCTATCGCCGGGCCTGCGAAACCGATCCGCGGCTCCCGCTCGCGCCATACAACCTCGGCACGCTGCTCGCCGCGCGCGGGGACTACGCCGGCGCAGTCGAAAGCTTGCACGCCGCGGTGCGGCTCGCGCCGGGCGCAGCGGCGTGCTGGCAGGGCCTCGCCGATGCGGTCGCGCCGCTGCGCTTCTCCGGGCCCGAGCCGGCGGCAGCGCACGACATCGCCGTCTGCCTGTCTCATCCGGGCATCGACGGCTCCCATCTCGCCGAGGCGGCGCTCAGCCTGCTGCGCAGCGATCCGGAATTCGAGACGCGGACGCGTTCCGTGCTCGGGCAGCCGCTCGGGCTGGCGCTGCTCGAAAACGCGATCGTTCCGGACTGGGATTTCGAGCGCCGCGTCGCCGCGCTGCGCCGCGGGCTGCTGCTCGCATGGGCTGAAGGCTCGTTCGCGCGCGAGCCTCCGTCCGAAAGGCTCGTTTGCGCGCTCGCGCAGCAGTGCTTTCTCGCCGAATACGCCCACGAGGAGAGTGCAGACGAAGCCGGGCTCGTTGCGCGGCTGCGGGACAGCGTGACGGCCGCTGCGGCGCCCGACGCCGCCGGCTGGCGGCTCGCCTGCGCGCTGCTCGGCGCTTACCGGCCGCTTGCCGCGTTTTCCGCACTTCGCTCGCTGCGTTCGACCGGCGAGGACCCGCTGGCGGCCCTGGTGCGGCGCCAGATCGCGGATCCGCTCGAAGAGCGGCGCATCGCCGCGCAGCTTCCCGCGCTCACGCCGATCCGCGATTCCGGCTCGGTCGCGGTGCGCGAGCAGTACGAGGCGAACCCCTACCCGAGGTGGCTGCGCCCGCCTTCGCTCGCGGGTGCCCATCCGCTTGCGCTCAAGGTCGCGGCGTACCGCAGGTTCGCACCCGGCGAGGTGCCGGCGCAGCCGTCGATCCTGGTGGCGGGCTGCGGCACCGGGCGTCACGCCGCGCTGACCGCGCTGATGCACCCGGGCTCGCGCGTCCTCGCCGTGGATTTGAGCCGCGCCAGCCTCGGCTACGCGGTGCGGCGCGCTCGCGAGCTCGGTATCGGAAACGTCGAATTTGCGCAGGCGGACCTCCTTGAGCTGGGTTCGCTCGAAGAGCGCTTCGATCTCATCGAGTGCGCCGGCGTGCTGCACCACCTGGACGACCCGCTTGCCGGCTGGCGCGTGCTGCGCGGCCTGCTGCGCCCCGGCGGCTTCATGCGGCTCGCGCTCTACAGCGAGCTCGGCCGGCACGACGTCTCCGCGGCGAGGGAATTCATCGCGGGGCTCGGGCACGCACCCGACGCGCCGGGAATGCGCGCTGCGCGCGCCGCGATCGCCGCGCTGCCCGCCGCGCATCCGGCGCGCGGGGTGATGCGCTCGCTCGACTTCTGGAGCCTTTCGGGCTGCCGCGACCTCCTGTTCCATGCGCGCGAGCAGCGCTTCACCATTGCACGCATCGCGGAATGCGTGGCGGCGCTCGGCATGGAATTCCTCGGCTTCGAGTTTGAGAGCGATGTGCCGCCTGCACTCGCGTCTCTCGACGACTGGGCGTGCTACGAGTCGGAGCATCCCGACACCTTCGCCCACATGTACCAGTTCTGGGTGCGCCGCCCGCGCTGAGCGCGGCTCGCCCGCCGGGCGTTCGGTTATGATCCGCGCCCATGGCCGAGCAGCGCAGCTACCGCTACTACGAGTTCGTGATGGCGGCTTTCGTCACCATCCTGATCTGCTCCAACCTGATCGGGCCGGCGAAAATCGCGCAGGTGCAGACGCCGTGGCTCGGGTGGATTCACCCCGGCCTGGCGAGCATCGCTTTCGGAGCGGGTGTCCTGTTTTTTCCGATCTCGTACGTCTTCGGCGACATCCTGACCGAGGTGTACGGCTACGCGCGCGCGCGGCGCGTGATCTGGGCGGGCTTCGCCGGCCTGGGCTTCGCCGCGTTCATGGCCGCGGTGGTGGTGGCGTTGCCGCCCGCGCCGTTCTGGGAGAACCAGCGCGCCTACGAGATCGCCTTCGGCACCACCTGGCGCATAGCCGCCGCCTCGATGATCGCCTACTTCTGCGGCGAGTTCGCCAACTCCTTCGTGCTGTCGAAAATGAAGATCCTGACCGCCGGAAAATGGCTGTGGACGCGCACCATCGGCTCGACCATCGTCGGCGAGGCAGTGGACTCGACGCTGTTCTACCCGCTCGCCTTTTTCGACTCGGGCCTGATTCCGAACGAACAGCTGCCGGTGATCATGCTGGTGCAGTTCCTCGGCAAGGTCGCGGTGGAGGTGCTCTTCACCCCGGTCACCTACAAGATCGTGGGCGTGCTCAAGCGCGCCGAGCACGAGGACTACTACGACCGGCGCACCAACTTCAATCCGTTCGCGCTGAAGGTCTGACTAGGGCTCTTGCCGGGGCTCTCCGGGCGGGTGCTCGCCCACCCGGGCCCGGAAGCTCTCGAGAATTCGGCGCAGCCTGGAGCGCTCGGGACTCGGCACGTCATCCAGGAAATACTTTCCCCCGATCTCCACCAGCAGATAGCCGGCGATGTGCCCGAGGTCGCCCCGCCGCCACATGATGAGGTGGTGCGGGCCTTGCGCGACCTCGCCGACGATCCAGCTGTCCGCGTCGAAGAACGGCCCGTAGGCGCGCCTGAAGTCCTCGGGCGCCCAACCCTGAAGGGCTTCGCGCAGACGATCAAAGCGCGCCTTTGGCGCGTTGGAGAGCAGCGCCACCTCCTCCAGCCTTCCCTCGGACAGGTAGCGCGTCGCCAGCTTGGCCGCGTTCAGTGCCGAGCTCGGCTGCAGCTTCTCGTTCGGATCGAGCAAATGCGCGTCGGCGGCGAACTCGCGCAGCGCGTCGCTTTCGGCCTCGCGCTCGAGCGTCTGCGAGCACCCCGCGGCCGCCCACAACGCGAAAAACAGGGACAGGCCACGCATTTTCGGCGTGCGAAAAATGGTGGTCTGTCCCTGATTTCAGGCTGCGGCGCGCCGCTCGGCCGGGGCGGCGCGGCCTGCGCGCAAGCGCTCGAGCAGCTCGGCTTGCCTTGCGCGCGCGGCGGCGACGGACCGCATCTTGATGTGGCCGAAGCCGCGGATCTCCTCGGGAATCGACGCGATGCGAACCGCATCGGCGTGACGCTGCGGCCCGAGGCCAGCGAGCAGCGCCTCGACCGCGTCCTCGTACTCGCGGATGAGCGCGCGCTCGGTGCGGCGTTCCGCCGTGCGGCCAAAGGGGTCGAGCGCTGTGCCGCGCAACCATTTCAATCTCGCAAGCAGCCTGAACAGGCGCATGGTCCAGGAGCCGAAGCGCATTTTCCTCGGCTCCCCGGTGATGGGGTCGGCCTTGGCGAGGAGCGGCGGTGCCAGGTGGAACACCAGCCTGTAGTCGCCCTCGAACAGGCTCTCGATCTTCCTTTCGAACTCGCCGTTCGAGAACAGGCGCGCCACCTCGTACTCGTCCTTGTAAGCGAGCAGCTTTGCGTAGCTGCGCGCCACCGCCTCGGCGAGCCGCGTCGAGCCGAGGCGCTCGGCTTCCAGCTTGCGCACGCGCTCGACCAGCGCCCGGTAGCGCGCCGCATAGGACTCGTCCTGGTACTCGGTGAGAACTTTCACCCGCCGCTCGATGAGCTCGTCCAGGTTGCGCGACAGCCGCTCGCCGAGCGGGATCACTTCGGCGGGCGTGGCGATCCTGCGCACCCGCTCGGCGTCCACCGCCGCGCGCCGGCCCCAGACGAAGCTCGCCTTGTTGAAGTCGACCGCGACGCCGTTCAGCTCGATCGCGCGCTCGAGCGACTCGCGCGCGAGCGGGACCCAGCCTTTCTGCCAGGCGTAGCCGAGCATGAACATGTTGGTGGCGATCGCGTCGCCCATCAGGGCGGCGGCGAGCTCGGTCGCCGCGACGAACCCGACGTTCGCCTCGCCGCAGGCCTCGCGGATGTCGCGCTGCAGGTCGCTTCCGGGCAGCTGCCAGTCCGGGTTGCGCACGAACTCGGCGGTGGGCGTCACGCTCGCGTTCACCACCGCGCGCGTGCGCGACGCGTCCATCCTGGCGAGGGCGTCGGCGCCCGCGCTCACCACGAGGTCGCAGCCGATCACCAGGCGCGCGCCCCCGGTGTCGAGCCGGGTGGCGTGCAGCTCCTCGGGCCGGCGGCCGATCTGCACGTGCGAGGTGACCGCGCCGTACTTCTGCGCGAGGCCCGACATGTCGAGCACCGACACGCCCTTGCCCTCGAGATGCGCCGCCATGCCGAGAATCTGCCCGATCGTGATCACGCCGGTGCCGCCGATGCCCGTGACGAGCACGCCATAGGGCGCCTCGAGCGCGGGCGGCGTTGGCTCGGCGAGCGGCGGGAACTCGTCCGTGGATTTCGGCTGCGCCGCGAGGCCTTTCCTGAGCCGGCCACCCTCGACGGTGACGAAGCTCGGGCAGAAGCCCTTCACGCACGAGAAGTCCTTGTTGCACGAAGACTGGTTGATCGCGCGCTTCCTGCCGAACTCGGTCTCGAGCGGCTCGACCGAGAGGCAGTTCGATTTCGCGCTGCAATCCCCGCAGCCCTCGCACACCATCTCGTTGATCACCGCGCGCATCGCCGGATCGGGAAACGTGCCGCGCTTCCTGCGGCGCCGCTTCTCGGCGGCGCAGGTCTGGTCGTAGATGAGCGCCGACACGCCGCTCGCTTCGCGCAGCTCGCGCTGCACCGCGTCCAGCTCGTCGCGGTGCCGGATCGTCACGCCGCTCGCCCAGCCCGTCCCGGCCGGGTACTTCTCCGGCTCGTCGGTGACGACCACGATCGGGGAGACGCCCTCCGCGTCGAGCTGGCGCGAGATGATCGCAGGGTCCAGCGGGCCTTCCACGTGCTGGCCGCCCGTCATCGCCACCGCGTCGTTGTAGAGGATCTTGTAGGTCATGTTGACCTTGGCGGCGACCGCGGCGCGGATCGCGAGCAGCCCGGAATGGAAATACGTGCCGTCGCCGAGATTCGCGAAGATGTGCTTCTCGTCGGTGAACGGCGCCTGGCCGATCCATGGGACGCCTTCCGCCCCCATGTGCGTGAAGGTCGCGGTGGCGCGATTCATCCACACCGCCATGAAGTGGCAGCCGATTCCGGCGACGGCGCGGCTGCCCTCGGGCACGCGGGTCGAGGTGTTGTGCGGACATCCCGAGCAGAAGTAGGGCTGGCGCACCGCGGTGACGCGCGGCTTGGCGAGCGCTGCTGCCTTGAAGTCGAGGAACGCGAGCCGCTCGCGGAACTGCGTTCCGAGCTGCTGGCTCATCCCGAGGCGCTCCAGACGCTGCGCGATCGCTCTTGCCACCATGGCGGGCGAATGCTCGTAGTGCGCGGGCAGCAGCCAGCTGCCGGCCGGCTGGCCCTCGGCGCGGCTCCACTCGCCGTTGTCGTCGAATTTGCCGACCACGCGCGGCGCCCGCCTGGCTTCCTCCCAGCTGTAGAGCTCCTCCTTGATCTGGTACTCGATCACCTGGCGCTTTTCCTCGACCACCAGGATCTCTTCCAGTCCTTCGGCGAAGCGCCGCGCCCCCTGCGGCTCGAGCGGCCAGGACATCGCCACCTTGTACACGCGCAGCCCGATGTCGCGCGCGACGCCCTCGTCGATGCCGAGGTCGGCGAGCGCCTGCATGACGTCTCCGTAGCTCTTGCCGGTGGTCGCGATGCCGAGGCGCGCGCGCGGCGAATCCCGGACGATGCGGTCGAGACGGTTGGCACGCACGTAGGCGAGCGCGGCGTACACCTTCCAGTCGAGCAGGCGCATCTCCTGCTCGAGAAAGCCGTCGGGCCAGCGGATGTTGAGGCCGTCGGGTGGCAGCACGAAATCTCCCGGGACCTGGACCTCGACGCGCTCGGGGTCGACGCTCACCGAGGCGCCGGATTCCACCACGTCGGTCACGCACTTGAACGCCACCCAGCAGCCCGAGTAGCGGCTGATCGCGAATCCGTGCAGGCCGAGATCGAGGTAGTCCTGCACGTTCGACGGATTGAGCACCGGGATGCAGCAGGCCTTGAAGATATGCTCGCTCTGGTGCGCGAGCGTCGAGGACTTGGCGGCATGATCGTCGCCGGCGAGCACCAGCACGCCGCCGTATTTCGACGTGCCCGCGGAATTCGCGTGCTTGAACACGTCGCCGCAGCGATCCACGCCCGGACCCTTGCCGTACCACATGCCGAACACGCCGTCGTACCTGGCGCCGGGGAACATGCCGACCTGCTGTGTGCCCCAGAGCGAGGTGGCGGCGAGGTCCTCGTTGATGCCCGGCTGGAAGCGGATGTGGTGCCGCTCCAGGTGCGTTTGCGCGCGCCACAGCGCCTGGTCGAGGCCGCCCAGCGGCGAGCCGCGGTAGCCGGAGACGAAGCCGGCGGTGTTGAGGCCGGCGCGAGCATCGCGCTCGCGCTGCAGCATCATGAGGCGAATGAGCGCCTGCGTGCCGGTCAGGAATACTCGGCCGCCCGGCAGCGTGTACTTGTCGTCCAGGGAAGCCTTGGCAAGGAGGGCGGGATCCACCGGTGCGTTCATCGGGCGGTCTCCAGATGACTAGGGCAAAGGATAACCGCTTAGACAACGGCGGCACGGCCCCGGATTCGCGGCTTGGGCGGCCTCGCGACCGGCCGGTCCCAGGCCGGCTCCGGGCCGAACGAGTCGGCGAGGAACTCGATGAATGCGCGCGTCTTGGCGGACAGGTGGCGCCGGTGCGGGTATACCGCGTAAATCCCCACGTCGGTGCCGAAGGTGTATCCCGCACACACGAGCGCGAGCGTGCCGTCCTCGAGATGGCGCCGCACGTCCCATGTCGACTTGAGCGCCACGCCGAGCCCGGCGAGCGCCCATTCGCGGATCACTTCCCAGTTGTCGCAGGCGTAGCGCCCGGTGACGCGCACCGAGCCCGGCTTGCCGTCCGGGCCCTTGTAGGCCCAGGTCGCGACCAGGTCGGGCGCGGTGAGGCAGTTATGGCGCACCAGCTCTTCCGGGGTGCGCGGGGTGCCGTGCTGCGCGAGGTACGCGGGGCTCGCGCATACCACGCGGCGATTGGACGCGAGCTTTCGCGCGGCGAGCGATGAATCCTCGAGCTCGGCGATGCGGATCGCGAGATCGAAGCCCTCGTCGAGCAGGTTCACGGTGCGATCCGAGAGGCTGAGCGCGAGCTGCACCTTCGGAAAGCGCGCTGCAAACCGGGGGATGAGCGGTGTGATGAACTGGTGTCCGAAGGAGGCAGGCACGGCGACCTTGAGCACCCCCTGGGGCTCGACGCGCCCGGCCGAGGCCGCAGCATCAGCCTCCTCGATCTCGGCGATGATGCGCGAGCATGCCTCGAAATAATTCGCGCCTTCGTCGGTGAGGTGGAGGCTGCGCGTGGTGCGGTTGATCAGGCGCACCCCGAGCTTCGACTCCAGGGCGGCAAGCCGCCGGCTGACGACCGCGGGCGAAAGACCCAGCTCGCGCGCGGCGGCCGAAAGGCTTCCGGCCGATACGACCCGGGCAAAAACAGCCATTTGATGCATCGGTTCTGCCATATTGTTGCTAAAATAACAAAAGTGTTTCAATATTTGCGAGTATTTTAATCTTAATCGCAAATACGTATATTTGCTGCATCGCAACACGATTTGGATCGAAATGACGATGAACTCATCAGAAATCCAGGCTATCGAACGCTTGGCGCGCCGCGAACGCGCGGAGTACCTCTCCAGGCTCATCGCGACCGGGTTCCGGCGCATCGCCGGATTCGGCCGCACCCTGCGGGAGCTCGCTCAGGCCTGCAGCAACGCGCGCCTGCGCCACAACTAAGCACGAACGCCGCACCCGGCGCCAATCCTCCTCCTCCTCCGGCGTCGGAGTTGCGCCAGGGGCAGATCCGCAAGGGTCTGCCCCTGTTTTTTTTCAAAGCCTGACAGCGCTGCCGGCGCGGCCGGGAGGCCGCAGCGAGCAGAGCGTTCACAGTTCCGAGATAATGGCTCGGAGCAACGGCATGGGACGCCCGGAAAAAATCAGGCTCGGCGACATCCTGGTCGCGCAGAAGCTCGTCTCGGCCGAGCAGCTGAAGCTCGCGCTCGAGCAGCAGAAAAAGAGCGGCCGCAAGCTCGGCCGCGTGCTGATGGACCAGGGGGTGGTGAACGACGAGCAGATCTGCGAGGCGATCTCGCGCCAGCTGAACATCGCCTACGTGAACCTCAAGTTCTACAACTTGAACAACGACGTGGTGCGCCGGCTGCCGGAGGCGCAGGCCCGGCGCTTTCGCGCCGTGGTGCTGGAGGACAAGCGCTCGAGCTACCTGGTCGGCATGGCCGACCCGACGGACCTGTTCGCGTTCGACGAGATGACGCGGCTGCTCAAGCGCGACATCGAGGCCGCGGTGGTGAGCGAAGCGATGGTGCTCGCCACGATCGACCGGGTGTACCGCCGCACCGAGGCGATCAGCGGCCTCGCCAAGGACCTCGAGCGCGACGTGGGCGACGACTACATCGATTTCGGCACGCTCGGCCTCGGGGCGGGCGCCGAGGACGCGCCGGTGGTCAAGCTGCTCCAATCGGTGTTCGAGGACGCGGTGCAGGTGAACGCCTCGGACGTGCACGTCGAGCCGCAGGAGGGGCGCCTGCAGATCCGCTTTCGCATCGACGGCGAGCTGATGCCGCAGACGCAGGGCGACCCGAAAATCGCGCCGGCGCTCGCGCTGCGGCTGAAGCTGATGGCCGGCCTGGACATCGCCGAGAAGCGCATGCCGCAGGACGGCCGGATGGCCGTCATCGCGCGCGACCAGAAGATCGACGTGCGCATGTCGACGATGCCCACGCAGTTCGGCGAGTCGGTGGTGCTGCGGCTGCTCAACCGGCGCTCGACCCTGCAATCGCTCGACACCCTGGGCATGCCCGAGGACATGTACCAGCGTCTGCAGGAGATCATCCACCGCTCGCAGGGGATGGTGCTCGTCACCGGACCGACCGGGAGCGGCAAGACGACGACGCTCTACGCCGCGCTCTCCGAGCTGAACACGGTGGACCGCAAGATCGTCACGGTGGAGGACCCGGTCGAATACCGCCTGGCGGGCATCACCCAGGTGCAGGTGAACGAGAAGATCGATCTCAGCTTCGCGCGCGTGCTGCGCTCGGTGCTGCGCCACGACCCGGACGTCATCCTGGTGGGTGAGATCCGCGACGAGGAGACCGCGCACATCGCGCTGCGCGCCGCGCTCACCGGCCACCTCGTGTTCTCCACGGTGCATACGCTGGACGCGGCGAGCACGCCGATACGCATGATCGACATGGGGGCGCCCGGATTTCTCGTCGGGACCTCGGTGCACGCGGTGATCGCGCAGCGCCTGGTGCGCCTGATCTGCGAGAGCTGCACCGCCGAGCAGGTGCCCGACAGCTACGAGGCGCGCTGGCTGGCGGCAGTGCTCGGGCCCGACTACGCGAGCCAGAAGTACTTCCGCGGACGCGGCTGCTCGCACTGCAACGGCTCGGGCTATGCGGGCCGCACCGGCGTCTACGAGATGCTCGAGATGACCACCGAGCTGGGGATGGCGGCGGCCCACGGGGACCCGAACCGCTTCGTCACGGCGGCGCGCGCGACGCTCAAGGGCCGCACCATCACCGACCACGCGCTCGACCTGGTGCGCCGCGGGCGCACCACCGTCGGGGAAGTCGTCCGGGTCGCCAACCAGATGGAGCTCTGATTGCCGCTGTTCTCGTACCGCGGTCGCAACGCGCGCGGCGACCTGGTCACGGGCACGCTCGAAGGCGCCGACAGCGGGACGATTGCGGATCAGCTGTTCAACAGCGGCGTCACTCCCGTGGACATCAGGCCGGCGGCGTCCGCAATCGCGGCGCCGCAGGTCCCCGATTGGTTGAAGCGCCTCACCGCGCCGAAGATCAGCGACGTCGACCTGATGCTGTTCTCGCGCCAGATGCACACTCTCCTCAAGGCGGGAGTGCCGATCCTGCGCGCCATGGCGGGGCTGCAGGAGTCGACGCGCAACCGCACGCTCGCCGAGGTGATCGGCGACCTGCGCGTGAGCCTGGATGCCGGGCGCGAGCTCTCCTCGGCGCTGCGGCGCCACCCCGCGGTGTTCAGCCCGTTCTACGTCGCGCTGGTGCGCGTGGGCGAGGCCACCGGGCAGCTCGACGCCGTGTTCGACCGGCTGTTCAAGTATCAGGAGTTCGAGAAGGAGATCCGCGACCGCATCAAGACGGCGGTGCGCTATCCGATCATCGTCATGGTGGTGATCGGCGTGGCGATCGGCATCGTCAACTTCTTCGTCATTCCGGCGTTTGCCAAGATTTTCGAGACCAGCAAGGTGGCGCTGCCGCTGCTCACGCGCGTGCTGATCGCGACGTCCGATCTATTCCTGAATTACTGGTATATCCTCGCCGCAGCGCTCGTCGGCGCTGTGGTGATGTTCAATCTCTGGGTCGGCACCGAGGCGGGACGATACAGCTGGGACAAGGCAAAGCTGCGAATCCCGCTCGCCGGCTCGATCGTCCTGCGGGCGACGCTCGCGCGCTTCGCGCGCAGCATGTCGCTTGCGCTGCACGCCGGCGTGCCGATCGTGCAGACGCTCACAGTCGTCGCGCAGGTGGCGTACAACGCCTATCTCGCGCAGCGGATCGAGCAGATGCGCGACGGCGTGGAGCGCGGGGAAAGCATCCTGCGCACCGCGACGGTGGCGGGCGTGTTCACGCCCGCGGTGCTGCAGATGATCGCGGTAGGGGAGGAATCAGGAGCGCTGGATGATTTGCTTGGCGAAGTCGCCGACATGTACGAGCGCGAGGTGGACTACGAGATCAAGAACCTCGCCGCGAACATCGAGCCCATCCTGACGATCGCGCTGGGCATCCTGGTGCTCCTCCTCGCGCTCGGCGTGTTCCTGCCGATCTGGGACTTGGGCCGGGTCATGCTGCTCAAGAAGTAGGCGCGGGGGCCGATCCCGCCGCGATGATTTTTCGCAATCGGCCACGGACGATCCTTCAGTCCGCGCTCTATATTGCGATTGTCGGTATCGTCGCGGCGGTGCTGCTGGAGCGGCTTCTCACCCTCGCGGAAGCTGCGGAGAAGGCCGCCATGGAGGCCACGGTGAGCCGGCTACAGGCAGCGCTTTACGCGAAAAGCGCAATGCTGGCGCTGCGCGGCGAGTACTCCGCGATCGATGCGCTTGCCGATCAAAGTCCATTCCTGGCCGTGGAGGCCAAGGCGTCCAACTATCTGGGCGAATTCAATGGCATGCCGCCCGACGGAGTCGAGGGAGGCAAGTGGCTGTTTGATCGTGTGCGTACTGAGCTGGTGTATGTGCCGAATCTGGTGCGATATTTTTCCGGGGACTCGGGCGATCCGGTGCCTGCGATTCGCTTTCGGATCGAAGTCCGGAAGACGGCCCGCTACGCATACGCAGGGGTAGCATTGGTGCCAACTCACGGCTACCGCTGGGAGCCAGGCACCTGACGGATTTCACGAAGTTTCGAGTATTACGACAGAACTAGTTGACTCTTATTGACAAACCCGGTTGCAGATTATGGAACTCGCGGGTAATATGAATCCGCTTCCAAGGGTGGCCGGCTTCGAGAAGCCCATCGGGGACGTGCCGAGACGAGATTCGTACCAAAGGACGAATATGCGAAAAGTCATGCAGGCAGGCTTCACTTTGATCGAGCTGGTGGTCGTCATCGTGATTCTCGGCATCCTGGCGGCGATCGCGGTACCACAGTTCACGAACATCGCGAGCGACGCGCGCAATGCCGTGTTGGACGGTGCGTGCGGCGCGTTGCAGTCCTCCGCGGTGATCCTCTATGCGTCCAACAAGGCGGCTACGACCTACACCAACATCAAGAACAACGTCACCGCCACCGGCAGCATCACATTCCCTGGAACTAGTTGCACCACACCAACGGCCACCGACGGCACCAACACTCGGAATTGCTCGGCGGTTCCCAGCCCGTTGCTTTGCACCGACGGCTAAATCTAGGCGCGCGGTTTGGTAGGAGAAAGGCGTCTAGGCTGCGAATAGCGGCGAGGCACACGGCAACAAAGGGGAGCGCGGTCGCTCCCCTTTTTTTTCTTGCAGCAGCCGCGGCAGCTCTAGGATCTGTCAACGCCTCCCCAGCACTTTGGGTTCTATCGGTCGTGCTGCTAGTGTGCGCCAGCGGGCGGCAACGCGAGCGCGCGACCCCCGGCATCACGTTCCTATCTGTCGCGGTGGCCGGCTACACATTCTGGGTAGTGGTCTCAAACGCACTTACGAGCCCCGCATATACCGCTGCGGCTCCATTCCACGCGGCTTTTCTGGTAGGTGGATTCGCGCTTGGGCGCGGCCTTGACCGCCAGGGGCGCCAGTCGACATACATGGTACTTGCAGCAGGCGCCGCGCTCCTCGCGGTGTGGGCGCTCTGGCAGCTCGGCACTGGCGTCGAGACTCGTGGTCTAGCGCATTTCGAGACGCCGAATACGCTGGCCACAGTCCTAAATTTGGTACTCGCGCCTGCGTTGGTGTTGATCGCGTCCGGCGTGCGCTCCGCATTCCTGGTCGCGCTCGCGGTAGTCCTCGCTGCTGGCGTCGCGGCGACCCTCAGCCGCGGCGGATTCCTCGCCCTCGCCTTCGGTCTTCTTGCCGCGTCCATGCTCGCACGCCGCGCGCGAATCGCTCTCGATTCGCGGGGCGTCGCCACGGCAGTCCTGGTGCTCGCGGCTGGCTGGGCGCTTGCCGCGGCGGCACCTCTGGCCGGCCAATGGCTTCCGGCCGGCTCGGGGGGCGGGGCTCCGGCGGCCGCGCACGACCTGATCGGCGCGACGGGCGCATCGTACGCCTCTCGATCCGAGCTCTACGGCCTTGCCTCCTCCGGGCTCGAAGGTCACTGGGGACTCGGCATCGGCTACCTCGGCTTCAACGCCCTCCTCGAAGCCGGCCGGCAGGCGGTCCCCTCGTACGGAACCGAGAACGTCACCTACTTCGCGCACAACGATTATTTGCAGACGCTGGTCGAGCTCGGC
>Ga0209342_10001921_pt1 | contig 22783 bp, 21 predicted proteins | sample RifCSP16_2_FD_184023 | JGI IMG/M metagenome (GOLD analysis project Ga0209342, IMG submission 184023) | Soil microbial communities from Rifle, Colorado - Rifle CSP2_sed 16_2 (SPAdes) (version 2) | ecosystem: Environmental > Terrestrial > Deep subsurface > Rock core/Sediment | place: Rifle... | reverse complement strand
GCAGCTCTGGACCGCCTATGCAACGAACTGTTGGCCGACGCGCCACTTGATCGACCCTGAAGGCTACCTCCGCGCAAAGCGAGAAGGAGAGGGCGGGTACGGCGACACCGAGAGAGCGATTCACGAGCTCTTACGCGAGTGGACGCCCGATGTGACCCTGCCCGACCCCGTGGCTCCCATCCGAGCCGAAGACGCTCAAGGTGCGGTCTGCCTCCCTGTCACGCCCGAGCTCCAATCGGACTCGCTCGCTAACGGGGCACTATCTGTGGTGGAGGCGACTGACCTGAAGATCCCAGTCGAACGATCGGAGGGCCGAATCTACGCGGGCGGACGCTGGCGCGAGGTTGGGGATGGGATGATCCTCGAGTCTGAGGGCGGGGCTCTGGTCATTCCCTACAACGCCGCCTCCGTGCAAGTTGTCCTTGCGCCGGCGGTCGATCCGGAAGGTCCGGCGCCGGACCCGCCTCTTGTGGTCGAGATCTCTCAGGACGGCAAGCCCCTGCCCCCAGATCAATTCGGCGAAGACGTCAGCTTGCGCGGCGGCGTTTCACGAGTAGCTATCGACGGGCCCCGGCTGTACAACCTGGTCAGGGACACGAACACGGGCCATCACGAGCTCCGCCTGGACATCCCACAACCCGGCTTGGTCTACTACGCCTTCAGCTTCGGGAGCTGCCTGGCTCCCCAAACCGAGCCTGCCACCGCCCCTACGGAGTGAAATCGTGTTGCGAGCGATCCTCATCTACCTCTCGAAGGCCAAGTGGGCCCGCCGCCTAGTGACCGGGTGGGGATTCGCGCGCCGGGCCGCGGCCAGATTCGTCGCCGGTGACACACTCGAAGAGGCACTCGGAGCTATCCGCCGGTTGAACGCCATCGGATTGAGCGCAACCCTCGATCACCTCGGTGAGAACGTCACAAACGCCGAAGAGGCCAGCCGGGCAACAGACGACTACATCCTTCTCCTGGACGCGATCCGAGAGCCCGAGTTCCGCGCCAACGCCTCGCTTAAGCTTACCCAACTCGGACTGGGCCTGGACTACGAGATGGCCTTGAGCAATATGCGTTGCATCGCCCGTCAGGCGGCCTCGTTTGGGACTTTCGTGCGAATCGATATGGAAGACTCTCCAACGGTCGACCGGGCTCTCCACATCTATCGAGCCTTGCGCGAGGAGGGCTTCACGAACATCGGGCTTGTGATCCAATCCTATCTGTATCGGAGCCGGGAGGACACGGCCAAGCTGGTTGCAGAGGGGACGCGCTTGCGACTCGTCAAAGGCGCCTACAAGGAGCTGGCCGATGTCGCCTACCCCCGGAAAGCCGACGTCGACCGCTGTCTCGATGATCTGGCGCGCATGGCGATCGATGCCGCCCTGGATCACGGGGCTGAGCCAGCGACGAGTGACGGACGGGTGCCCCCGCTGACGGCGATCGGGTCGCATGATGAGAAGCGGATCGCCTATGCCCGAAAGTATGCGCAAATGGTCGGTCTGCCCAAGTCGGCCCTTGAGTTTCAAATGCTGTATGGAATCCGCCCTGATCTTCAGCGTCGACTTGCCGAAGAAGGGTATCCGGTTCGGGTCTACGTCCCCTTCGGGACCGAGTGGTATCCTTATACCGTCCGCCGTCTGGCCGAACGACCGGCCAACGTCTGGTTCTTCCTGTCGAATCTGTTCCGTCGCTGAGTTGCACCGCGATCCACCGGTCCTCAGACGCGGTCTGCTCGGCGATCTTGTGATTTCCCTCCGCCCGCCGGAGTATTCGTCGATCTTCGGAGGACGGCATCGACGCTCGGGGGGACCGGAGCGGAGAGGGGAATGCCTCCTTATCTTATTGACAAAGTCGTGCTCGTTACCGGTGCTGCTCATCGTCTCGGCCGTGAGATCGCCCTCCGTCTCGCCGACGAAGGCTGTCAGGTCGTCGTCCACTACCATCAGGCGGAGGCCTCAGCCGCCGCCACGGTCGACGATATTCGGCGGCGCGGACTGGAGGCCATTCCCGTCTCCGCTGACTTGCGGAGCCTCTCGGGGATCGACAGCCTGTTTGCGACGATCGATCGGTCTGTCGGGAGCCTGGACTACCTCGTGAACTCGGCCGCCGTCCTCGAGCCGGTGGATCTACTCGGCGCAAGTGAGGCGGACTGGCAGCGCACGATCGATCTCAATCTCAAGGGCGCTTTCTTCTGCCTGCAGCGCGCGGCCGAGCGCATGCAAGACAATGGCGGGGCGATCGTGAATATCAGCGACGTTGCCGGGCTGCGCCCGTGGAAACGATACCCCGTGCATTCAATCAGCAAAGCTGGCGTGGAAATGTTGACGCGCGTGGCTGCCCTTGCGCTGGCCCCCCGGGTGCGGGTAAATGCAGTCGCTCCAGGGCTGGCCATGAAGCCCGAGACCATGACGGAAGAAAGATGGCTGGCTTTGGCAGACTCGGTCCCTCTGCGCAAGGCGGGCTCTCCGGCCGACATCGCCGACGCGGTCATCTTCCTGTTCAAGCACGAGTACATCACCGGCGAAACGTTAGTCGTGGACGGAGGCTATCGCCTTGTCTGAAGACGAATTCGAGGTCAGCCTCGGGCGAATTCGAGAACGCCTGTCGAGCGAGGGCGAGAAGACCGCCGAGTTCTTCGAGGCTCTCACCGAGGCGGACTGGGATCAGCAGGTGTATACCACCGGTTCCGGCTGGAGGGTCAGCCAGCTTCTGGCCCACTTCATATCGGCCGAAAGAACATTCGAAATATTCATCCGGGATGTCTTGAAAGGCGGGCCGGGTGCGCCGAGGGACTTCGATATCGATGCCTTCAACGAGTCTGAGGTGCCCGAGCTGCAGGCCCCCAGATCCGAGTTGATCCGGACCTACCGCAGCACTCGCCGGCGAACACTCGAGCTGCTCGACGAGGTCGATTCCACCGACCTTCTGAAGCGGGGCTATCACCCCTGGTTCGGTGATTCGCAGCTCGATGACATGCTCAAGCTCATCTACCGTCACAACATCATCCACTTGCGCGACATACGTAGAGCCTTGAAGTCCCATGCGCCGGTCCCGCACCTGGACGTCATCCCGCCGGCGGCCACGGCCGGAAGGGAAGATAGATGAATGACCGCCCCTTCAGGTGTCTTCAACATCCATGACTTGTATGCCCGTCCGGTCTCCTCAATCTCGACTGAACTCGGCGAAGTCTGGCACTTGCTCCGTTTTGAGGACCATTTGCTTCGCCGATTCGGACTGGCAGAACTTGTGCGGGCGTTGCCGGGCGCCTCACCCAGGTTGCGCGCCCGACCGGCAGCAGACGAGATCTGGATCTTGATCGAAGGAACCGCCGAGTTCGTTTGGCGGGACACGCGTTCTGGCTCCCCCACCCAAGGCCGGGAAGACCGCCTAGAGTACACCGAGCCAACCCTCGTTCTCGTTCCATTCGGCGTGGCTTTCGGCTTCCGCACAAGGAAGGGACCGGCCACGCTGCTTCGAATCGCCACACATACCGAGGGCGAAGAAGACATCGCAATCTTCCCCTGGGAAAGCGCATGATTTCGCGGACGCGCCAGGTGTGGCTGTTTGTCGTATTGAGCCGGCCGCATTTCTTGCTGGGTGGATTTGCCTTGTTCGGCCTGGGGGCGGCGATTGCCCGATATTTAGGTAACGAGGTCGATGCGGGGATGTATGTGTACGGCCAGGCACTTGTGACCTTCGGCCAACTCATGACCCACTACTTGAACGAATACTACGACGGCCCCGCGGACAGCCAGAACCCGCGCCGGACTCCATTCTCCGGGGGCAGCGGAGCCATCGGCCCGGGGCTGCTCTCCCGAAGGACGGCGCAGTCTGCGGCCATCATCTGTCTGGCCATCATGGGGATTCTTGCCTCGGCGCGGCTGATCCGTGGGGACGTACCGCTGGTCGCCTGGCTGCTTTTCCTGCTCCTGCTCTTCGGAGCCTTCTTCTATAATGCGCCTCCGCTCCGATTAGTCTCGAGCGGGTACGGTGAGCTCACCGCCGCTCTCACGGTCGGCGGGATCGTTCCAAGTTTCGCCTTCGTCCTGCAGACAGGCCAACTGCACCGGATCCTGTTCATGAGCACTGCCCCGCTGATCGCGCTGTGCTTCGCTATGCTGATCACCTTCGAGCTTCCGGACTACTATACAGACGCGAGATTCGGGAAGAGCAATCTCCTTGTCCGAATTGGATGGCAGAACGCGATGCGTTTGCACGACCTGGCAATCCTCTTCGCTATTCTGAGCTACATCCTCGCGTACTTTTCTGGGTTCCCAATGCGCGTGGCCCTCGGAGCTGCGATCGTCGTCCCGCTGGCGTTGGCCCAGATCTGGCAGATGGGCCGCCTGCGTGCCGGCTTCAAGCCTCATTGGCGAACCCTGACCATGGTCGGATTGGGCCTGTTCAGTCTGGCGGCTTATATCGAGCTCGTCGGTTTCCTGCTAAGCTGACATGCCCGAATTCCTCAAGGTCTTGCCTCCCGCGGAAGCGCTAAGACGTTTCCTGGAAGCCTTGCCGAGAGAGCCGAGCATCGAAACCGAACGGGTTTCGACCGCCGAGGCGCTGGGGCGTGTCCTCGCCGATTCGGTCGCCGCCCCTCATCCACTGCCGCCTTTCCCTCGCACGACCGTCGACGGCTATGCCGTCCGGGCCGCCGACACCTTCGGCGCAAGCCCGTCGCTACCTGCGTATCTCTCGGTCGCCGGCGAGGTGGTCATGGGTCGGCGAGCCGAGATTGCGCTCAATCGAGGACAGGCGGCCTTGGTCCACACCGGAGGGATGATCCCGTCCGGGGCCGACGCCGTCGTGATGGCGGAGGATTGTCAACAGGCCCGCCAACACGAAATCGAAGTCCTGAAGCCCGTTTCCGTCGGGCAGAATGTCCTTCAGACCGGTGAGGATGTCAAGGCCGGCGAGCTTGTTCTTGAGCGCGGGACGATCCTCCGGTCGCAAGAGATCGGTGGGCTGATGGCTCTCGGGGTCGTCGAGATCGGCGCGTTTCGACAACCCCGAGTGGCGATCCTTTCGACCGGCGACGAGGTCGTTCCACCGGAGAGCGAGCCGGCGCCGGGTCAGATCCGCGATGTCAACACGTACACTCTCTCGGCCCTCGTATCCGGTGCCGGGGGAGTCCCCGTTCGGGCGGGGATCATTCCGGACGGCATCGATGCCCTCCTCGAGGCTGCCACGCGGGCACATCAAACCTCGGATATGATCATCGTCACCGCCGGGTCGTCGGTAAGCGCGCGTGATGTGACGGCTGACGTCATCCAACGCCTTGGCCGACCGGGTGTGCTGGTCCACGGCGTTTCGATCAAGCCCGGCAAGCCAACCATCCTGGCCGTCGCCTCCGGCAAGCCGATCATCGGACTCCCAGGAAATCCGGTAAGCGCATGGATTGTGGCCGGTTTATTCCTCACGCCTGTGATCCGGCGCTTACAAGGGGTGACCGGACCGCTCCTGACGCCGACACTCCGCGCCCGCCTTTCGACCAACGTGCCCTCGGAGGCAGGTAGAGAGGACTATGTGCCTGTTCGACTTGAAGTCACCCCGGCCGGTCTCGTCGCTGAGCCGGTCTACGGCCGCTCGAATCTGATCTTCACCCTTGTGCGAGCCGATGGATTGGTCGTCATCCCGCCGGCGACAACCGGGTTGGATGCCGGAGCCGAGGTTGAGGTCCGGCTGATTTGAATGGATGCCCAAGGCGGATTCCTCAGCGGAGGGTCAGTCCACCGGACACCCCAGTCAAGCATCTGGCCACAGAAGGATAGCGTCATGTCAAGTTCGTTCTACTTGAAGGACATCCCCCTCGACGAGGCCTGGAGACGGCTGATCCAGGCCCTGGAGACGGCGGGGTTGTGGAGCCCGATCGGGTCTGAGGAAATCGCCACCGAAAACGCGTTGGGGAGAGTGACGGCCGAACCGGTATGGGCACGTCTTTCCTCGCCGGGTTACCACGCCGCGGCCATGGACGGTTACGCCATCCTGGCTGGAGCCACCGAAAACGCCAGCGATCGCAGCCCCGTGGTCCTCAGCCTACCGGACCAAGCGAAGTACGTCGACACCGGAGATCCTCTGCCTGACGGTTGCGACAGCATTGTTCCGATCGAAGAGGTCGAGCCGGTCGGTCCGCGGCCAGACGGGCGGGCCACCGAGGCGATCCGCCTCAGGCACTCGGTAGCGCCATGGGCCCATGTCCGGCCGATGGGGGAGGACATGGTGGCCACCGAACTCGTCCTGCCAGCGGGTCATGTCCTCCGGCCGGTGGATCTGGGCGCCATCGCCGGATGCGGTCATGCCCGCGTTCGCGTTCGTCGGCGTCCGAGGGTTGCAGTGCTGCCGACCGGGACGGAGCTCGTTCAAGTTGGGGCAGAAACAGGGCCGGGACAAATTGTCGAGTACAACTCCGTTGTTCTGTCGGCCCAGGTCGAATCCTGGGGTGGGCAGCCCACCCGACTTCCGATCGTGGACGACAATGAAGACCACATCCGGGAGGCCGCAGCGAAGGCGGCCTTGGAACACGACCTGGTGTTGATCAACGCCGGGTCATCTGCCGGAATCGAGGACTACACCGCCCGGGTCGTCGAGTCCCTCGGACAGCTCCTGGTCCACGGGGTTGCCGTCCGCCCGGGGCATCCGGTCATCCTGGGCATGCTCGACCGCGCCTCCGCACTCCGGCAGGTCGGCGAGGCGGGTCGTTCTCTCCAAGAGGGAGCGAGGCAAATCCCGGTGATCGGTGTGCCGGGTTTTCCCGTCTCAGCCGCGCTCACCGGCGAGATCTTCGTCGAGCCTCTGCTGTCGCGCTGGCTTGGCCGCGCCCCCGCCCAACCTCAATCCCTGCAGGCAACACTCACCCGGAAGGTCCATTCATCGATGGGTGATGATGAATATGTCCGGGTAACCGTCGGCAAGGTTGGCGATCGGACGATCGCCGCGCCGCTGTCGAGAGGTGCCGGCGTGATCACTTCGCTGGTGCGCGCCGACGGGATCGTCCTAATCCCGGCCGGAAGCCAGGGGGTCGAGGCCGGAGAAAGCGTAACGGTCCAGCTCTACCGCACACCCGGGGAGATCGAGCGTACGATCGTTGTGCTTGGCTCGCATGATCTTACGATCGACCTGATGTCGCAGTTCCTCGCCGGGCGCGGGCGCCGGCTGGCCTCGGCCAATGTCGGCAGCCTGGGAGGGCTGGTCGCTTTGCGGCGCGAGGAGGCCCATCTCGCCGGGTCGCACTTACTTGATCCCGAGACAGGTGAATACAACCTGCCTTACCTCGAGCAATACCTGCCTGGTGTGGCGGTTATCGTGGTGGCGCTTGTGGATCGGTCGCAAGGCTTGTTGGTTGATAAGGGGAATCCCAAGGACATCCGAAGCCTGGAGGACCTTACCCGGACGGATGTCACTTTCGTCAACCGGCAGCGCGGCGCGGGCACGCGCCTTCTACTCGACCACAACCTGGGAAGGCTCGGCCTTCCATCGGAAAGCATCCGAGGCTACGAGCGGGAAGAATACACTCACCTGGCAGTCGCAGCCGCAATCGCTTCCGGGCGGGCCGACGCCGGGATGGGGATACAGGCGGCCGCCTCGGCGCTCGACTTGGATTTTATCCATCTGGCCGATGAACGCTACGACCTCGTCATCCCGAAGCAGCACTACACCGGGATCATCCTGGCACCTCTGCTGGAGCTACTCCACGATGCAGGCTTCCGTGATGCGGTGCAGGCTCTGCCCGGATACGGTGCGAGTCGAATGGGCACGGTGATCGCCGAGATAGGAGGCGCGTAGGCCGGATCGGGCGGCTCCCTCCAAGCCAAGGGGGGGTGTGCGGAAACGGGAGAAGGGGCCGGCTGCGCCGGCCCCTTCTCCCGTTTCCGCACAATGCTCCCCCAGAGCAGAGCTACATCGGCATCGGCATGGAGGCCGTGGCCTTGCGGTGGGCCTGGCCGTACATGTGCCCTAGGACCCCATAAGCGTAAGCCGTCGCCGGGAACAAGCCGATGACGCATACGAGGGTGCCTACGAACGTGGCGACGGACACGATGATGCTTCCCACGAGGAAGGCGATGACGTAACCGCCGACGTTCGCGCGGACCAACTTCCAAGAGTTCATCGGGTTGAGGGCCATCCCGAGGGATCCCTTGTCTGCAAGTACGCCGGCCATGCCCGGCAAGAGCAGGCCGTACAGAATGAAGTACGGGAGCGCGATAAGACCGAGACAGACGCTCGAAACCAGGCTGATTGTAGCAGCACTTGACTCCGTCTGACTGCCGGAGAGTGCTGCGGGTATCCCGACTAAACAGCCAGCAAGAATCGCTAAGGGAAGCGACCAGACCAGCGCCCCGACCATCAGCTTGAGCCCGTCCATAATGAATTTCCCGAATTCGGTCCATTCGGGGAGGAGCTCCGTGTCGCCGCGAATCACCCGGCGGGTGACTTCAAGCCCCCACCCAAGGACCGGGATCATGCCGATCCCCGTCAGTACCAGGACCGCACCGATGAGGATCTTCTTGATCCAATCCTTGTCTTGCGTGACGAAGCTTAAGGCAACACCGATGTCCATAGTCCTCCTCCTTCGATCATTTCATGGGATTGTAATGCATATGGGCGCTCTGAGAAATGGCCAGGGAGGACGGCGGACGATAGACGACGGACGACGGACGACCGGGGACGGGGAAGGCCGATCGACGCATGCCTGCCTTCTCCGGGTCTCCCTCATGGCCTCCCGTCCCCCGTCTCCCGTCTTCGGTCTTCCGTCTGACGTCTATTGTCCGCCGTCGCCCCGACCGTATCTAGCCATGACCTCTTTGACCCGCTCAAGCGGCAAGGCATACGCAGTCCTGCCTTTGAACCCGGTCATAGAATCCGCGGCCGCAAGCGCGTTCAAGATCGATTCTTCCACAACGTCGCCTGCGGCCTCAAAGAACGCATCCAACTCGGAGTGGGGCAACATGCCCAGCTGCACCGGGCCGGAGGCGGAAGCCAGAATGTCGTTCCCGGTGGCGAACGCCAGGAACAGGTCGCCGCTGCCGTTGTGTCCTACCCCGCCGACGCGCGCCAGTCCGACTGCCCCCCGCTGGGCCAGCCGCCGGCATTGAATGGGGAGCAGCGGGGCGTCGGTGGCCAGAATGATGAGGATCGAGCCGCCGCTCGGTGGCTCCGTCCATGGCGACGGAACTTCGTCGAACCCGATCTCGCGCCCAACGGGGACGCCATCGACCCGAAGTTGGCTGCGCGTGCCGTAGTTCGACTGGACCAGCGCCCCTAGGGTATAGCGCCCCGAGGCGCAGTCGACCAGGCGCGATGACGTTCCGATGCCGCCTTTGAAATCGTGGCAGATCATCCCCGTCCCCCCACCGACATTTCCTTCGGCCACCGGACCGCTGGAGGCGGCCTGGATCGCCTGGAAGACATCCTCGTAGCCGATGTGGAATGCGGCGATGTCGTTAAGCCATCCGTCATAGGTCTCACCGACGACGGGCAACTGCCACCCCCTTCCGCCTTCGACCTCGATCGCGTGCCGGACGAGCGCATCGCGCACCACTCCAACCTGGTGGGTGTTGGTCAGGGCGATCGTCGAGCCGAGAAGCCCGGCCTCCTCGATCCAAAGGAGACCCGTCATCTCACCATTGCCATTGAAGCGGTGAAACCCGGCGAAAGCGTGATCCTCTCGGATTCGCCGTTCCCGCGGGAGAATCACGGTCACGCCCGTCCTTGCCACGCGTGGCTCCTGCCGAACGACCGTCATGTGGCCGACAAGGACACCGGGGACATCGGTTATGGCATTGAACTCCCCCGTCGGCAGGTCGCCGATCCGAACCCCCAGATCGCGGATGCGACTCCTGGTCATAATCGCTCCTTCTTTGATACGTCGGATGGTGATCCCGGGACGAACAGGGGAATCGGGCCCTTGGATCGATCCAAGGGTGAGAAGTGCCGCCCGGCGATCCCATCTGTCCTGTTCTTCCTGCCTTGGGTTTGACGACCGGCGTAATCCCGGCATAAGCGCTTCAGGTGATGTCCCGGATACAGCGAGGGGTTCACAGATGGACTCTGTGCGGACCAAGCGACACGCCCTGCCTGCAACCGGATAACCCTGGCCCGTGCACACTCTGCCCTCGCCGCCTCAAGTATAGCCGGGTTGAAGACGTCGAAGGACGCCCGTGCTCACTCTCGAGAGTGCAGAACGAATATCCGTCTTCACTCGAGGCAAGACCATCGCCAGGCGCGAAGATGACCTCCTTGAGTTCTATGTCTACGTCGATACTAGTCATAGGCACACCGCCGGTCGGCCGCAGCTTCATGCTTGGTCATTTCACTCTTCACGATTGCTGGCCGTCTCACCTCCCATCCTCCACCGGTGTGAGGTAGGATAGGGCTCGATCGCGGTAACTGGGACGGAGAGGGATGCCCATGGCCATTCCAAAAGCCGGGCGAAAGGCGCCCGATTTCGAGCTCAAGGACGATCGCAACGAGACCGTCCGCCTGTCGGACATGCAAGGCCGCCCCGTCGTCTTGTACTTCTACCCGGAAGACGACACTCCCAGCTGCACGACGGAGGCGTGTGAGTTCCGCGATGACTACGCGGCCTATCAGAAGGCAGGGGTGGAGATCCTCGGCATCAGCCCAGATACCCCGAAATCCCACGACCGCTTCAAGCGGAAGTTCAATCTACCCTTCCCCCTGCTCGCTGATGAGGGTCATCACATCGCAGACAAATACGGGACGTGGGCGCTGAAGAAGATGATGGGAAGGGAGTACATGGGGGTCAAGCGCACGACGTTCTTGATCGGACCGGACGGGAAAATCCTGAAGGTCTTCGAAAACGTTCACGCGCGAGGTCACAGCCAGGAGGTTCTCGCGGCTTTAGCCGAGGCTAAGAAATGAGAGGGGCCTCGGGCAAGGCCCGCACCTACCCGCGCGAGAAGTCAGGTATGCGGGTAAGGTCTGGCGTTTTCGCCGCGTATGTACTGATCGTCCTCATGGCAGCCTCCCTGCTGTCAGGATGCTCCTTCGGCGCTCCCGCCTCGATTCCCGGGACCGCTGAGCCCCCGCCGATCGTACTCGTCGTGGCGTCAGACCTCTTTCTGGTCGGGTCGCCAAGAGTCCCCTTTGTGCTCTTCGACGGGAACAAGCCATTCGCCGGTGCCGAGTCGATCGAAGTTACGGCTTATGAGTTGAACGGCGCGACTTCGACGCCGGGCTGGTCCGGCGAAGCGACCTCGTATACCGACTACGAGCCGCCGTATTGGGTCGTTTACCCGCAGCTGCCGCATGCCGGATACTGGGGCCTCGGGGCGACGATACATCTTTCGGATGGAGGCTTGACAACCGGGGAGTTCGTCATCGAGGCCGTCGATCGATCAGATTCGCCGGGAATCGGAGACAGGCCGCCCGCCAGCCACAACCGGACCTTGAATACAGAGCCTGACATCCGAAGATTGAGCTCTGACGCGGAGCCTGACCCGGAGCTGTATCAGTTAACCGTGGCCGACGCTTTGGATTCCGAACTGCCTACCGTCGTGACGTTTGCCACACCGGGCTATTGCACAAGCCAATTGTGCGCGCCAGTGGTCAATACGGTCAAGGCGGCCGCCGAGAAGCTCAGAGGGAAGGCCAACTTCATCCACATTGAAGTCTACAAGACCTTCGAGCCCCTCGTTTACGCCGACGAGATGCAAGAATGGAGACTGACCAGCGAGCCATGGACGTTCGTCATCGACGAGCAAGGCGTGATCACCGGACGGCTCGGCGGCCCGGTGTCTCTGAGCGAACTCGCGCAGGCGCTTCCCCCAGACCTCGTTCCATAAATCGCCTGGCGCCCCTGGTGCTCCTGGCTGCGCTATTGCCTGGAGCGATCGCTGAGGCCCACGCCGAGCTGGTCAAGGCGGCACCCGGGCCCGGTGCGGTCGTGTCGCCGGGGATTAGAGAGATCCGCCTGACCTTTAACGAACCCTTGGTCGAAGGCAGTAGCATCACCCTGTTCGCCGAGGGCTTCCAGACTGTCTCCGGAATTCAGACCCAGCTACAAGGAGCTGAGCTCTTCGCCCCCATCCCCCGCCCGCTCGATCCCGGCCAATACACCGTCCAGTGGGCTGCAGTCAGCGACGACGAGCACAAAGTCGAAGGGAGCTACCAGTTCACCGTCGAAGCCGAGACGGCTCGTCCCGACTGGCCGTGGCTTCTGCTGATTGCGATTGTCGTGATTGGGGGGCTGGCGTTCCGGACGAGATGCAGGTGAGCGGAAGTCCCTACCCGCCGATCATCGCTCGCAGTGGCACGGGCGTGAAGGTCAGTAAGAATACCAGCAACCCGAAGACGGCGAGCGCCTTGCGCGTTGCGTCGAGGGGTGTGATTTCATCCATCGGCTGGGCATGCGTCCTTCCAAGGAAGAAGATCAAGGCGGCCCAAAGCCACCAGCCGCTCCAAACCAGCCCAAGCCCGATCAGGGCGACAGTCAAGTAGGGAAGAACTCGGCTGGCCCGCTTCCCGAGCAGCACGTATAGCAAGTGCCCCCCGTCGAGTTGCCCGGCAGGTATGAGGTTGAGAGCCGTAACCAGGAGCCCCGCCCATCCGGCCCATGCCACCGCGCTCAACTGCACGTCCAATCCACCGAAGGGTGTTGGCAAGCCAAAGAAGAAGTAACGCAGCCAGTAGACAAGCGGGCCAACCCCACCGTAACTCACCGGCTCCGGCAACAGCTTGCCCGTAACCAGGAACTTCCCAGCAAGATAGAGGATGGAGTTACCTTCGAGTACCTGGTTGGCCGCCAGACGCGTCGTCGACGGGAGCTGCGTCACTTGCGAGATCGCCAGGCCGAAGAGCAGGATCGGGATCGCAACCGCCAACCCGGCCAGAGGACCGGCGAGGCCGATGTCCAAGAGGACCCTCCTGTTCTTCGGAGGTTCCTTGAGCTGGATGAAGGCGCCCAGAGTCCCAAATGGACTCCCGGGGAACGGGAGGAAGTACGGAAGAGTCACGGCGGTATTGTGGAACCTGGCTGCCAGATAGTGTCCGAACTCGTGGGCCAGCAGGATGGCCAGCAGACTGGCCGCAAAGGGGATCCCCGCCGGAAGCGAACGGACCAGACCCAGCAGAAGCTCCCCAGCACTCCCCGGCTCGGGGCCAGCGTAACCATAGAGCGCGCCGGCCAGAAGGACGCTGAGAAGCGTCGCCCCAAAAAGTACCGCATTGATCACCGGATTGGAGGGGCGAGGTTTTATCAGCCCCTGGACGCCCAGAACGACGTGGGAATCGCCTTCGGCTCTCAGCATGAGCGTGAGACCCTGGCTGGCGAAGAGTGGCTTCAAGTGATCGTACGCCTGAATTGAGTCGACCATCAACTCCCCCCGAAACCGGACGGCGTAGCCCTCGCCTCCACTTGTCACGTCGGTTACCCGCATGACTTGCCGCACGACCGAAATCAATCGTTCGCCAAGCGCACTCGGATCGTAAGCAACCTCACTCGTAATAGTCATCGCCGTCTATCTACCTCACACAGTCTACCGCAACCTGACTCTTGGGAGAGAAGGCCGGGCATAAACATGGCGGTTGGAGCGCTGCGCCCCAACCACCGGACCCACGCCTTCATCCCAGCTCAGATGCCACGGTTGACGATCCCCCTGAATCCAGGCGGGAGTGGATGGGAGTCGAACCCACCGCGGCCCGCCGAGCGGCCCGCCGCCGGTTTTGAAGACCGGGGAGCCCACCGGGACCCAACCACCCCCAAGGAGGTCAAGCATACCGCAACGGACATGCACCTGCAAGGGAAGGACATACAGCGATGCTTGAATTGTCGCTCGTGCCACGCCCTAGCCCATCGGCTTGATGATCACGGTTTCCTGCTACAATCTCCGGGCCTCCGGTCGGAGGCAGGCCGCCATAGCCGAAGGGAGACATTCATCTCCCCCTGACCGGCGGTTGTCCAAGCGGTCATCAATTCGAGCCCCAGGAGCACCGCAATCGCCTCTCGACGAGGGCTGTGTGCAAGCACTCACACCTTGGAGGGGAACCTGCAGACGTCGCCGCATCCATTGGGCATTCGCCGGCGCGCTTATTTCTTTCTCCTTGTATTCGTGCGGGAGCCTACCGTCTGTTAATCCAACGGGGGTTAGCGCCACCACTGCTCCCATTGCCAGACTCGGGCCGACATCTACCGCCCGCCCACCCGTGCCGACCGACGTAGCAACCAGTCCCACGCCCACGCTTCTGCCGCTCGCCCCGGTCACGGAAATGGACTGGATCCGTGGTCCGATTGACGCACCCGCAAGCATCGTCGCATACATGGACTTTCAATCCCCTGCCTGCGCTCGCTTGGCCGTGGTTCTGGCCGAGATCCAGCGTGATCATCCAGAGGATGTGAGCCTGATCTACCGGCCGCTTCCGGTCCTGCCTGTGAACGACAAGGCCGCGCTTGCCGGCCAGGCGGCCGAGGCCGCCGGCGCCCAGGGTGCGTTCTGGTCGATGTACGATCGCCTCTTTGAAGAAAACGACGAGTGGATCGATCGGTCGCCCGCCGAATTCGAAGAGTGGCTTCTGGCGCAAGCCACTGAATTGGGCCTTGACACAGCTCAGTTTCGAGATGATCTCAAGAGCCCCGAAATCGTCGACCGTCTCGCGCAGGCGTATCGTGACGGCGCGGCGTCGGGGATCCCGAGCGTCCCGTTTGTGTTCCTGAATGGCGAGTTGTACCGGCTGGCGCTCGATCGTCCCAACCTGGAGGCTTCGGTCCGGCTGGCCGTCCTCCAGCGATCTCAATTCGAGTCCTACCCGCCGAAGGTGATCGACCTGGATCGCGATTACTCGGCGCGCTTGCAGCTCAATATCGGAGAAGTCGTCCTTCAGCTTTTCCCGCGTTCAGCCCCCCTGGCCGTCAACAGCTTCGTCTTCCTGGCGCAACAGGGCTGGTATGATGGAAACCCGGTGTTTCGAGTCAATCCGGGGCGGCTGGTGGAGACAGGCGACCCGAGCGGGACCGGCATCGGCGACGCCGGATACCATTTCGAAACCGAACTCGATCCGTCGTTGGCCTTCGACCGGGCCGGTATCGTCGGATTGAGCAACTACGGTCCCGGAACCAATAGCAGCCGGTTCTTCATTACCCTTGCCCCGGCTCGGGCTTTCGATGGAAGTCTGACGATATTTGGACGAGTGGTCAGCGGATTGGAACTGTTGGACGTATTGGATCAACGTGACCCTCTGGAAGACTTCCTCGATCGGCCCCAGGCGGTACTGATGAAGGTTGTGATCGAGGTGGAATGAAGGAGTTGAGCTACCGACCGGACAGTTGGGACTACGCGCTCCTCTTCGGCGGCATCATCGGTGTCTTCCTAGGATTGACGGCTGCCCTGGGTCTCGGCGGCGTCGCCCTCACCGGCTTCATCGGCGGGAACCGGGAGACGGCATTGGCCGGGGAGTGGAGCGCGGCTGCCACCCTGGCCATGGCCGCATTGTGTCTTCCGGCGGTCTACTACGGAGGCGGCAAAGTCCTCGGGTTCCCCGTCGGCGGGAAGGAGAAACCCAGCCGGCGTTGGCTCCTGCTGATCCTCCTCTTCCCCGCGACTCTGGCGACCGGCTACCTGGCATACGAGAGGGGCATCGTGGCCGGATTGCTCGGCCCCATATCGCATTTGACGGCGGCCGGATTGCCGGTGCTGGCCGCGGTCGTGCTCCTGCGAAGCCTGGGGCCCGCGATCCCTCAGCGTCGGGCGTGGGGTCAATTCCTCGCCGGCCTCTGGCTTACCCCGGCCGGCGCGTTGACGCTGGAGCTGATCACACTGATCCCGACCGCGGCAATCCTCCTTATTGGGCTGAATTCTTCGATCGATGTGACCGCTTTAGGCGAGATGATCATCAGCCCAGATCCTTTGGGGTCGAGGGAATTCGAGTCGGTTGTGAGACAGTTGATCCTTCAACCCTGGGTGATCGTGATCATCCTGGTTTATGTCGCAATCATGGTCCCGATTGTCGAGGAGACACTCAAGTCGATCGCGGTTTGGCCATTCCTCCGGCGCGGGCTGACCCCGGCCGAGGCTTTCTTGAGCGGGACGCTGGCCGGCGCCGGCTACGCCATGTTTGAGGCACTGTTTCTGACGCAGCCCGGGCAGGGTTGGGTGGAGACTATGCTCGCTCGCGTCGGGGCGACGTTTGTCCACGTCTTTACCGCGGGGTTGTCAAGCTGGGGGCTGGTCGAAGGGTTCCGCTATCGCCGGTGGTCGAAGTGTGTTCTTGCCGCCCTGGCTGCATTCGCGATCCACGGTGCCTGGAATGCCAGCGCCGTGGGTATCGGCTTGGCGGTCGTTGCCGAGCAGGTGGGAATCCCTGAGGCAGCCACTGGAGCATGGCCGACGATAGCCGGGCTTGGCGCTCTCGTCCTGGCTACCCTTGGGGTTGTGTCTTTCGTCGGGCCCATCTTCGTCACGCGGCGGTTGACAGAGGCCAGGGCCGGTGCCGTCCCTGATGCCCTCGAGCTCAATCCACCTGCGCTGCCTCGCGTTCCTTCCTGACCGCGCCGCGGCGGATGTGATGGATGACGTAGTACACGAAGCCGAAACCCAGAAGAGCGGCGATCGGAATGTCGAAGGGTCTCATGATCGCCCGCAATTCCTCCCAGCGTGAGCCGAAGTAGAACCCGCCGTAAGCCAAGGCTGCCGTCCAGATAAAAGATCCGACGAATGTGTAGATGACGAACGGCAGCAGTCTCGTTCTGGCCACGCCGGCCGGAAATGATATGAAGGTTCGCACGATCGGCAGGAGGCGTGAGCCGAAGGCCGTCCACTCCCCCCAGCGAGCAAACCAACGATCGGCCACGACAAGGTCGTGCTCGCTAATCATCAGGTACTTCCCATAGCGCTCGAGCAACGGACGCCCGCCGATTGCCCCGAGTGCGTAGGACAACAGGGAACCGATCGTGCACCCGACAGCTCCCCATAAGCCTCCATACCAGATGGCTTCCAGAGCCGTGCCTCCTTGCGCCTGGACGAGGAGCCATCCTGAGAGAGGCATGGTCACCTCGCTCGGTATAGGTATATTGGCGCTTTCCAGCGCCATGATCCCGACCACACCCCCCCACCCGATGCTCCGGAACAGGTCCGTTAGAAAGGTGACGATCTGGTGCTCCAACCAAACTGGCATGGTCTGGTCATGCCCTCCGAGTGTCTCGCCGGGCACAAGGGCCGGCTAGGGTTTGATTGCCGGATTATAGCGTACCCTCCCGATCGAATCCCCCTGACCTTGGAGCTAGTTTTGGCATTGTGCCACGAAATCCGCACCCTCCCGGAGGGCGGTTCGGAATCGTCTAGTCGCGCGGCGTGGCGCGGTCGCTTCACTCTGCGTCGGTCTGCAGTCACGATAGGGCACCTCGGGAGAACAGGCCCAGTACAAATCCATTGGGATGGATATGGCCGATGTAATTCATGTCCGTTTTCACTTCAATGGCGGACCCGATAAGCTCGGGCCCGGAGGTGAAGACGACAGTTCGCCGGACAAGACGAGGTATGCCGCCCACCGTCGGTCAAGATGGGAAACACCTTTGTGGGGCGCGGCGAACCCACCCCGTCTTGACACCACCCTACCGCTATGCTACATTACCGCCGCTTTCCCCCCGGTAAGAAAAAAACGTTGACTGGTCGGCAGGAGCAAACCTTGGCCAAGTCGCGAACCGAACACATGGTCAACCGGCTAAGGGACCTTCAGGCCTCCTCGCCGGATGTTGAAGCATCGGCTGTCGTCAGCGTTGACGGCCTGACCATGGCCTCCGCCCTCCCGAGTAATGTCGAGGAGGATCGCGTATCGGCCATGTCAGCGGCGATGCTCTCCCTCGGGGAGCGGATTGCCAGTGAACTCGGACGGGGGGTGCTCGATCAGGTGTACATCAAAGGTGAGACCGGGTTCGTAATCCTGATGTCGGTGGGTAGCGAAGCCGTCCTGACCGTGCTTGCCCGCCAGCAGGCCAAGCTGGGCTTGATCTTCCTCGACATGCGCCGCGCCGCCGAAGACTTGGCGGAACTCCTCTAGGCGGTCAGGGACATTCGGGCCACATGCGGCAGTGACGGATCGCAATCCCCTCCTCTGGCGCGACCCCGGGCCACACTCCCCATCTTCCTATCATTCCCAGACTCAATCTCGGTCCAGGCAGGCCCAGCCCGAGTCGGCCGACGCCCTCCAGCCCACCGCCGATCCATGCAATTCTGCGGGAAGGCCCCCGGATCATCTCAGCCGGCTTTCCCGGCGTTTGAGGTGACACCCTCGGTGCGGCGGCTCACGGTAGTCATTCCCACGTTCAACGAGGCCGAGAACTTGGAGGCGATCGCCAAGGATCTGTGGTCCCTGGGGATCTCCGGGATGCGCATTCTGATCGTCGATGATGCCTCGCCCGACGGCACAGGCGCCTTGGCCGACCGACTCGCCGATCAGCATCCGGGACGGGTGTCCGTGATCCATCGGCCGGGAAAGCTCGGACTGGGTTCTGCCTACATTACCGGCTTCAAGCAAGCACTGGGCGACGGCGCGCAGGCCGTCGCCCAAATGGACGCGGACTTCTCACACTCGCCGTCGTATTTGCCGGATTTCGTGGAACACCTCGAGCAGTCCGACGTCGTCTTGGGTTCGCGCTACGTCGCCGGCGCCAAATTGGATGAACGCTGGGGGGCTGGGCGTGTCTTGCTCTCTCGATGGGGGAACTTCTACGCGAGAACGATCCTCGGCTTGCAGGTGAAGGACACAACCGGGGGTTTCCGCGTTTGGCGTTCAGAGACTCTGAGTGGAATGCCTCTGGACACGGTCCGCTCCAACGGATACCTGTTCCAGGTCGAGATGGCCTACGTCGCGCAACGGCTCGGGTACAGAATGCTTGAGCGTCCGATCTATTTTGAAGACCGGCGGATCGGTCAATCCAAGATGTCTATGGGCATCCAAATCGAAGCTGCCCTTCGGATCTGGCAGGTTCTCCTCATCCACCGGGGGTTGAGGCCGACCCGCGCCAGATAGCCCGCAATCGCGATTCAGCTGCTCCTCCCCTCGTCCGCCCCTTGCCTGGCAGAGGTCAGCCGCTCCCAGTCTTGTACCGTGAGTTCCTGCGCCCGGGTGGTCGCCGGGATGCCGGCCTCCTCGAGCCACCCGGCGACTGCGCTGCGCGACTCGTCCAAGCCCGAGGCCAGTGCATTGACGAGCTTTTTCCTCTTCTGACCAAACCCGGCTCGCGCCAACGCGAAGACCGGATCGATCATGCTCGGCGCAATCCGCGGTCTGTCATCGACATCGATGCGCAGCACCGCCGAATCGACGCTCGGCCTGGGATAGAAAGCCCCGGCGGCGATTCTGCCGCACAAGCTCGGCCGCCCATACACGCCGACGCTCAAGGCGAGGAGGCTCATCTCTCCCGGACCCGCCATAATGCGCTCAGCCACTTCGCGCTGCAAGGTGAGCACGATCAACCGGCTCGGGTGAGGCGCCTCCATCAAGTGCCGGATCAATATCGACGTGATGTTGTACGGGATGTTGGCCACAACCCGATAGGTTTCACCGCCCATCAAATCGCCGAGATCGAGACTGAGGACGTCGTCGTTGACGATACTAACATTCGTTAGGGAGGCAACGGCTTCTTCCAGGGGTGGAATCAGCCGCCGGTCGAACTCGACTGCAACGACCCTCCGAGAGACAGGCGCGAGGAAGCGCGTCAGCGAACCGAGCCCGGCTCCGATCTCGAGCACGACCTCATCTCCGATTAGATCTGCCGCCTCGACTACACGGCGAAGCGATGCAGGATCGATGAGGAAGTTCTGCGCAAGGGCTTTGTCCGGGCGAAGTCCGTATTTCCGGAGAAGCCAGCGTACGTCGAGGGGAGCCGGCTGTGCGTGAGAGGGAAAGGCCGAACGGGAGAGGCTGTCGTCGCGGCGCCCGCCGCTCATGGGAAGATCCAGGCAAGCCCCGGCAGCGGACACAAGAAGTACACCGTCACATACTGGTGCCAGGCGACGTAGTTGTCATCATCGTAGCCCAGATCGATCCAGCGGCCCTTCACGCCTCCGCCGGTGTCGGCCGCTTCGGCGAAGCCATAACCGGGTACGTACATCAGGGTTCCGAAGGGGATCAAGCTGCGATCGATCGCCACAAGCCCGCGTGTCAGAGGTTGGCCGGAGGCGGTGATGCCGAAGTTCTTGGCCCCGGCCGGCACACCCGCCCTGGAGGGTGAGTAGGATGTGGCGTACATGCTGACCGCCCGGCAATACTGGATCGGTCCGTCGTCGGTGTTGATCGATCGTGGGATGATTTGTGTTCCGTAGCCGATGACGCGCGGCTCAGGTTCGCGGGCGACCCAGTCGCCTTCGACGAAGCGGACCGTTTCTTCGCCATCCTCCAGACGGATGCGCACCCTGTTTGCCAGGACCCCGTAGGCCCCCGTCTCGACCACTCTCTGGTTGTCGATCTCCAGGTCATCGATCGGTTGGTACGTTGTCTCGAAGGGTAAGGGCTTCTCTTCCACTTCCACCCGTTCTGCGACCCGGACAACGCGGATCGTCCCATCATCCGGGATTCCGTCCTGGAGCGAAGGCCGTGTGAAATCCAACCCGATCAAGGCGACCCCGGCATCCGCCAGGGCGTCCCCGACGGTCCCCCCGACGGCTCGTGTCTGGATCGTCAGACCGTCAACCTCGATCGTCAGCGGCGCCGAGCGGGTGATTGTGATGGAAGAGATGCCGGCCAGGGGGAAATACAGACTTGGCTCAACGCGATCGCCTTCGGAGACGACAATGCCCGACTCCCACAGGGCCTCACCCACAGTCGGTGCTGCCGTTCGGAGCAACCATGAAGTGGAACCGTCACTGACCGAGATCGATCGGGATGGTTCGAGTCGCAGACGTGACGGAGGAGACAGAACCTGCGCGACATCCTCACCCCGGGGTTCGCCGTCCACCCATAGTCGATCTCCAGGGTAGAAGCGCAACCCCGCCGCCGCCAAGATGTCCGTCGGAGCGCGTTCGGGCGTAGTCAACCACGACTTGCCGACGGGCCGTTCGATCAGGACCTGTTTTGCCCGGGCGAGCTCAATGACCATTCCGTCGCGAAGCGGGGCGTCGGATGCCGGGGAGAGCCGATCGGAGGGAGAAACCGCCAAACCAGCGTCGTGCAAGCCCCCAGCCACCGTCCGGGCGTGGGTCGAAACGCGTTCGTCCTCCCCGTCGACGACGACGGTGATGTTCTTGGCGGATGACGAGTAGATGAACGCCATCCCTGTGAGTGCCAGGGTGACTGCAAGGGTTCTCGCCCTTTCATGCCCAAGCCATGTGTAAACGGCGGTCATGGCTAGCCAGTATACCAGTGGGCGCCGCGTTGGACTTGATGCACGTGTCGCCAGCCGCAAAAGATGCCCGGGAATGCTCGCCCGGGCGAGAACCTATCGCGAAAGTCGGATCGAGCTCGATTGAGGTCGGTAATTGAGGGAAACACGAACGCCCGGGGCGACGATCGGCGGCACCCGGAGGCCCACCTTACCGCTGCTGCCTCTCGGCCCTGACGGGGTTCGGAGGGATTCCGCCGCGCCGGGCCGTCCCGGACGCTCGCCTCGAGCATACTGGGCCGTCCAACCCGTGTCAAGTGTGTCAGCCTCTGTGACCTACAGCAGATGTTCCCGACATCGATCGTTCAGCGGTGCTTTCGGACGCTGAGGCTACACGAGATATCGGAGGCAGCCACGAGCCCGAACCCAGCCCGAGAGTCAAAGGCGGAGAGGGTGGGATTTGAACCCACGGAGCCTTTCGGCTCACGCGCTCTCCAGGCGCGCGCGTTAGACCAGACTACGCAACCTCTCCAATTCGCCACCCGAGTTCCCCCGGCGGCCGCGGGATTATAACATGCAGGCTTCAGTTGGCCGGAAGCGGCAGGGTCCAGATGTTGTAATCGATCGCCGAGCGAAACGCGATGTACATCCCATCCGGTGAAACTGACCAATCATTGTTGGCGATTTCGAATTCGACTTCTCCTGGCGCAAAGAGGCGTGTCATAATCCCGCCGGTCGTATCGAACTCCCACAACCCATCCCCGGCATTATTCGTCTCGAGCGGGACAACCAGCAGCCTTCCCTCGCTACGCCAGCGGTAAGACCCGAACAGCTCCAACTGCCGGGCGCTGCCCTCGCCAGTCGGGATCACCCACACGCCGTTACGGGATGGGTCATCTCCAAACGCAATGAAGAAAGCAAGCCAGCCTCCGGTCGGAGAGACAAGGGCGCCTTCGACCTCTTGCGCTTCGATGAGCAGTTGCGGTTCGCCGCCCTGCGAGGGGACTCGCCAGACGCCTCTCGGCCCACCCGTTCGGAGGCCGCCGCTGACCAGAATGGCTTCGTCATTCTGCGTCCATCCAAGAAATCCCCCGCCGACAACCGTGACGACGCTCGTGCTCGTGCTCCCGTCCACGTTGCTGATCCAGATTGAGCGGTGTATCAGATCCAGATTCTCGACCTTCTCTGATGACTCCGTCCATGCTATCTTCTGAGTGCCGTGAGAGAAGTGAATAGCCCGGCCGCTGGTCGGGATCAACCACTGCTTGCCGTCTTCGACCCTTTCGATCGCGACATTCTCCCCCGAGGGAGTCACCCGATAGGCATCGTCAGCCGAGTACCAGACAGGCCCACGAACGACCAGCCTTGCAGATCCTCCAGTCCTGGGGACGCTGTAAATCGAGGCCGGTTGAGTTGGAACGGGGCGGGCGAGGAATCGAACCTCCTGAGAATCGCCGGACCAGAAGACGCCCGGGCAGCAGCCGCCATGAGTGAGACTGATCGGATCCCATGACGTCGGGTTGG
>Ga0209342_10001920_pt1 | contig 22791 bp, 20 predicted proteins | sample RifCSP16_2_FD_184023 | JGI IMG/M metagenome (GOLD analysis project Ga0209342, IMG submission 184023) | Soil microbial communities from Rifle, Colorado - Rifle CSP2_sed 16_2 (SPAdes) (version 2) | ecosystem: Environmental > Terrestrial > Deep subsurface > Rock core/Sediment | place: Rifle... | reverse complement strand
CCGGCGCCGACGAAGGCGACGGTGGCTAGGTCGAGGCTGTTCGCCGTCAACGTGCCGGTCTTGTCGGTGAGGATGACCGTCGTTGAGCCTAGGGTCTCCACAGCGGGCAGCCTCCGCACTATCGCGCCTCGCCCCGCCATCCGGCGCACGCCCAGGGCCAGCGCGACCGTCACGACGGTGGCGAGTCCCTCCGGAACGGCGGCGACGGCGAGGGCGACGGCCGCGAGGAACGAACGCTCGATGCTCTGGGGCGTTATGCCCATGTGGAGGAGAGTGAGCCCGAAGACCAGCGCCGCGATGGCGGCGGCGATCGCTCCGAGGCGTGTGGTGAGGGCGCGAAGCTCGCGCTGGAGCGGCGTCGGCGGCTCGCGCCGCGCGAGCTGCGCCGCGATCCCACCGATCTCGGTGTCGGGACCGGTCGCGTAGGCGATCGCCGAGCCGGCACCGCGAACGACGTGGGTACCGGAGTGGGCGACGCAAGGCCGGTCTCCGAGGCCGGCGTCCGGGAGCGCGAGACGGTCGGGATGCTTCTGCACGGGAAGCGACTCTCCGGTGAGGAGCGACTCGTCGACCTCGAGCGAGGACGCGGAAACGAGCCGGACGTCCGCCGGCACGCGATCCCCGGCGGAGAGGAGCAGAAGATCACCGGGGACGACGTCGCGGGAGTCCGGGACGAGGATCGCGCCGCCTCGGATCAACTTGGCGGTCGGGGTCTCCATCGCCCGGAGGCTCTCCAGAGCGCGGGCGGCCTTGCCCTCTTCGACCATGCCGATGATCGCGTTCAGGACTACGATCGCGAGGATCGCTCCGGCGTCGAGTCGCTCTCGGAGACCGAAGCCGGCGACCGCCGCCGCGATGATGAGCAGCAGGGCCATCGGCTCGGCGACCTGGCGGATCAGCCGGATCCCCAGGGGTGTGTTCCTCGGGGGCGAGAGCTCGTTCGGGCCGGACCGAGCCAGCCGAGCCCGGGCCTCGTCGGGCTCCAGGCCGCGCTCCGGGTCGGTTCCCAGCGCGCGCGCCACGTCCTCCGCCGACAGGGCGTGGTAGGGGGCCTGTGTCCCGCCGCTCGTGCTCCCGCTCACGATCGCATCGTCTCCCAACCACGCTAGCTCCGCCGGGGGCCGGAGGGCTCGGTCCTCCGGGGTCCTACCGGCCGGCCGCGACTCGACTGGGGTTGAACGACCGTTTAAAATCCCTGGACGCGACTCACGGAGGCTGACGATGGAGGGAGCCAAGCCCGCGCCGATCGATCCGGCGCTGCTCGAGCCGGTAATGAAGCCGTTCCCCGGGGCACGCACGCTCCCGGCGGAGGCCTACACCTCGGCGGAGGTGCTCGGATGGGAGGAGCGGCACTTCTTCGAGGCGTCGTGGGTGTGCGCGGGCCGGGCGGTCGACCTCTCGAACCCGGGCGATCAGCGAGCACTGCGGGTGGGCCGGGAGGGGATCCTGCTGGTTCGGGGTGACGATGCCCGGCTCCGGGGTTTCTACAACGTGTGCCGCCACCGCGGTCACGAGCTCCTCGAGTGCGGAGCGAGCCGGAACCAGCGGGGGATCAAGTGCCCCTACCATGCATGGGTGTACGGCCTGGAGGGTGACCTGCGCGCGGCGCCGCGCTTCGGGGACGTCCCGGGCTTCGAAAAGGCGGACTACCCCCTGATCGAGGCTCGCGTCGTCGAGTGGAACGGCTGGGTGTTCGTGAACGCGTCCGGCGACGCCACCGATTTCCTCGACCACATCGGGAATCTCGGGATGGCGGTCGACCCGTACACGCCGGAGGGACTCGTGCTCGGCGCGAGCCACGAGTACGAGGTGCAGGCGAACTGGAAGATCGTCGTGGAGAACTACCTCGAGTGCTACCACTGCTCGAGCATCCACCCCGAGCTCTGCCACGTCTCGCCGCCGGAGAGCGACAAGGGTTACCCGGAGCCGCCGGCCGGCGTCTGGGTCGGTGGTCCGATGGACCTGCGCGACCACGCCGAGACGATGTCGCTGACCGGGGAGAGCAAGGGGGTACCGATCCCCGGGCTCCCCGAGGAGCTGCGGCGCGACGTCGGCTATGCGGCGGTGCTGCCGAACATCCTGATCAGCCCACACCCCGACTACGTGATGACGCACCGCTTGGAGCCGCTGTCCACCAACCGGACGTGGATAGAGTGCCAGTGGCTGTTCCCGCCCGAGGCGTGGGAGCGGGAGGGGTTCTCTCCCGACTACGCCGCGGAGTTCTGGGACATCACGAACCGGGAGGACTGGTTGGCCTGCGAGTCCGTGCAGAGGTCGGTCGAGGGGCGCGGCTACCGTCAGGGACCGATGTCGACCTGGGAGGCCGGCGTCTGGGAGGAGATGTTGATCGTCGCCAGGAGCTACCTGGAGGGGCGACTCCTGCCGCTGTCGGCGGGTGAGCGGAGGAAGGCGCACGCCACGCTCGTTCGCGGCGAGGTGCCGGCCGACGCTTGAGGACTCAAGGGATTCGCGAGCCGGTAGAGCGTCCGGCCGTCCGTGAAGTACAGGCGCCCGGTCGCCGGGTGCGCCTCCACGGATAGGACCTGGCGGGAGTGCGTGTAGACCACCTGGATGCTCTCGGCCGCCGTCGCCTTGGCGTTCAGCGTGACCCTGCGGATCTTGCCGTCGTTGAACGCTCCGAAGAAGATAGCCCCCTCGGCCGCCTGGTTCAGGTCGCACGAGCTGCAGAAGGCGATACCGGTCGGAGCGATCGTCGGCGTCCACCACACCTCGGGTAGGTTCCGGGGCTTCGGCCCGTCGCGGTTGGTGTTCCGCGGAGGCTCGGGCGGCGTGGAGCAGGTCTGACTCGGTCCCCACGCCAGATTGGTCGGCATGTCGGCCACCGTGACCCGGTTCAGCTCGTCGTTGCACGCCGGGCCGTTCTGAGTGTCCCAGAGCCTGTCTTTCACAGGGTCGAACGCAAGGCCGAAGGAGTTCCGTACGCCGTACGCGTACGTCGAGGTGGCGTCCACTGCCGTTCCGTCGGGCGAGAAGGACATCCGCAGGATCTTCCCGCGGTCGCTGTCCTGGTCCTGCGCGAGCGCAGGGTCGCCGCGATCGCCGACGACGACGTACAGCTTCCCGTCGGGCCCGAAGAGGATCCGTCCCCCGACGTGATACCCGCCCGACGTGGCGTCGGGGCTCGGCTTCCAGATCACCTGCATCTCGTCGCCTTCGCCGTCACCGTCCGTGTCGTCGATCCGGATCAGCTGGATCTTGTAGGGACCTCCGAGCGCGCGAACCGTATACGCGTACAGGCTGGCCGTCGTCGGGTAGTCGGGATGGAGGGCCAGGCCGAGCAGCCCAAGCTCGCTGTTGATGTCGTTCACCACGTTCGGTATGGCGAAGAAGAGAGCCTTCGTCTTGGTCGAGGGGTCGTACACGCGGATCTTCCCCGTCGCGCGCTCCCCGAAGAAGATGGCCCCGTCTGGGGCGAACGTGAAGGCGGCGACGTGATCGAGGTTACCTACCACCTTCCGAGCGGCGTACACGTTCCCGGCGGAGGCGGGGGTCGGCGGTAGGAGCTGGAGGGACAGGAGCGCGAGGGGGAGGATTCGTCTGCGCACAGTCCCCTACAGCGCGTGGGCCGGGACCGGTTCCAGGCTCGGCTTGTTGTCGGGCCCGGGGATGGCGAGCACGGCCGACTCGGTCGTTCGCTCGACTATCGTGCTGCCGTTCGTCGTCGGCCGGTTCACGATGCAGCCGACCGTGGTGTAGATCTGGCAGAACGCCGGCGTCTTGCGTATCCACATGGTCGTCGTTCCCCCACCGTCGAGGTTCACCGCCGCCGCGACCCCGAGCTTCTTCTTCATGAAGCTCGCGAAGTCGCGCAGGGTTATCCCGGCCGACCACGTGCAGCACTGCCGCCCGTCGACGACTACAAGGAACACTCGGCAACCGGCAACGCCGTCGATGCATTCCTTGTTGGCCCCCACCGCCGTACGCGGGTTCCGTCCGCAGATCCTGCACGACACGGGCGCGACGTTCGTGACGACGCCGTCCACGACGTCGAGCAGCTGAGGCCTCCCTCCTATGGAGTCCAGCACCCTCGGCCACCCGAGGAACCAGCGGATCCGGAGAAGCGTGCCGCGCGCAAGCGAGCGGATCGCCGTCTTGGCCGGCCCCGCCACGTTGCGCGTGGTGAGCACGACACCGCCCTCGCTGGACATCTCGTCGAAGACCTTGTCCGTGTAGCACTCGCGTGCCTTGACCCTGAATGTGCGCTCGACGCCGCGTTTCCTGGGGGCCCATCTGATCTTGTCCTTCGTGGGGAAGAGGCGGACCGAGCAGTACGAGCCGCTCGCCGGGGGGTTCTCCGTGGTGCCTCCCTGAGGCGAGTAGCCAGCGATCTCGCCGACCTCGGGTCCGCCGCTGTTCCACCTGTCTATCGGGAAGCTCGTCGTGGTTCCCTCGACGAAGGCCGTGATCCGCGTCTTCGGCCTGCCGACCCACGCGCGGGAGCCATCGACGGCGACCGCGAGGTTCGCGTGCCGTTGGAGGCCGGACTGCCAGAGCGTCGCGTCCTGCGCGAACGCGTGCAACATCCGGTTGATGCCGAAGTCTCCGTTGATGGCGGCGACGGCCCGGTGCTCGGCTCCCATGGCGCTGGTCAGCTTCTTCCCGGGGAGTTGTGCGAACGGGGTCGCGACGTCCACCCCCGACGATCCCCTGGTCGATAGGGATGGATCTATCTCCACGACGAACACCCTCGTGTCCCGGAGTGTGCCTTCGACGTCGACCGTGGTCTTCATGCGGATCAGCCAGATCCCGTCCGAGAGGATCTTCCTCTTCCCGGAGAGGAGGTGGTCCGACGAGGCCGGGCCGGCGGGGGGCCCGCCGGCCAGCAGCAAGCTCGCCAGCAGGATCGGGATCAAGGCTCTGCGCGGGGGTCGCATCGGCCGCACATCATCCGACATCTTTGGCCCGAGTGTCTACCGCCCTTCGGCGGAGGGATTTCGCGGGCTCAGCAGACGAGCATCAGGAAGTAGTGGGGGTCGGTCGCACCGCCTCCCCCCGGGTGCCACTCGAAGTGGTTGTGTGGAGACGTGCCCTGCGCGTTGCCGGTCGTCCCCACGTAGCCGATCACGTCCCCGGTGTCCACGGCGCCCAGGGTCCCGTACCGGGAGAGGTGCGCGTTGTAGACGTACCCGTACTGACCGTGGACCTTGACGGCGAGGCCTCCCAGGCGATTCCGCGCGGTCACCGCGTAGCCGGGGAACGGCGCGACGATCGGGGTGCCGAGCGGCGCGAAGATGTCGTTGCCCTGGTGCTTGTGCTTCGGCGGGCCCACGCGAGGGGCTCCCCAGTCGTCGGCGACCGCGTGCGGGCCGGCGACGGGGCAGACGGCGAGCGGACGCAGCCGCCAGACGGTCGCTCGCGCCTGGTCGCGCCTGGCCGCCAGCTCGTCCAGGAGCTGCTGCTGTTCGGCGAACTTCTCCCGCAGCTCGTCCTTCCGGAGCCCGAGTTCGTCGAGCATGGCCTGGCGCTGTCCCTGCGAAACGAGCAGGCGGCCCCTGGTCACCTCGAGGCGATGGGCGACGACCTTGAGAGCTTCTGCCAGGCGGCCGTCCTGGAAGTTCATGACGTCGAGCATCGATAGCCGGTCGAGGAAGTCCTGGTAGTCCGTCGCCCGCAGGATCATCTCGAGCGCCGAGCCGGGACCCTCGATGAAGGCGATCGCCGACCGCTGCTCGATCTTGGCGATCAGCACGCGGTGCCGCACTCGGTTATCGGCGAGCCGGTCCCGGAGGGCCGCGATGGCGAGCGATGTCTTCCGAACACGAGATTCGATCTTGGATATGCGCGTGGCGAGATCCTCGAGGTCACGCGCGAGGACTTGGAGCCGCTCGCGCTTGGAGAGAACGCGCTCCTTGGCGGCTCGGAGCGTGTGCTTCGCGTCCCGGACCGCGGGATCGTCGACAACGGCGAGGGTGGGGGCCGCCGCGACTGCGAGCACCAGCGTCCCGGCGAGCAGCCCGCCCGTCAGGGACCGTCGTGCCCGGCGCGTTCGGCATGTGTCCATAGGGCCTCGCAGGATAGGAGGTATCGAGAGGTTCGGGTATCCCCCGTGTCCCGGGTTCGGCTACGGTCTCATACGTATCGGCGTGCCCGGCCACTACTGGAGAAGGCGGGGGAGCGTGCGCTGCCAGTGGCGCGTGTGCCAGACATCGTCGCCCTCCGCGACCTCTAGCTCGAGCAAGAGATGCCAGCTCTCCCCGTCGCTGCGGAGCACTCCGTGGGAGCGCGTCCGAACCGTCGTCTCCGGGAACCGAAGCTCGAACGTGGTCCCGCCCTCGGCCCGCGTGGCCCCGGGGTCCTCGGTCGAGACGGAGATCGTGCCTCCGTATCGGGCGGACACGCCGATCCCGGCCTCCTCCCGGTAGCCCTCGAACCCGTGGTCGATCGTCACGCGGCGCTCCTTGGCGAGTACGTCTTCCTCGATCTTCCAGACGGGGAGCTCCTCGGCGCGCATCACCGGCGTGGGCTCGCCGGGGTCGAACTCCGGGAGCCGCGGCTCGGGCGGGGGGCCGTCGAGGACGGGGAGCACGAGCGCGGAGGCCGAGCGGTCGACGGTGAGCCTTCCGGCCGAGGGCGGCGGCCAGCTGCTTGGGAAGTCGGAGCTGGCGAGATCGAGCCGAACGCGGTGGCCCGGCTCCCAGATCCACGACGTCGCGTCCAGCTCGATCGAGACCCGGACGGGCTGGCCGGGCGCGAGCGGCTCGGGCCGCGCGTGCGAGCTCCGGTGGGTGAGGTTGAGGATGCCGCGCGTCACCAGCGCCGAATCTCCGTCCGGGAAGACGTCGCAGAGCTTCGCCGAGACGAATGCGACCGGGGTCGACGACGTGACAGTGAGCTCGACGCGGGGGTGGCCCATGATCTCGAGCTCGCGCTCGAGCCCCGACCAGTCGTAGACGAGAGAGAAGACCTCGTCGGGTCGCTGGTCCCACGGGGGGCCGAAGGGCAGCTCGGCGGCGCACCAGATCGAGCCGGTCACGCCGACGTCGCCGCGTACCTCGAGCGTGTCTTCCTCGGCCTTCCCGCGGCCGGCGACAGAGGCCGAGGACAGTTCCCGTCGGTCTTCGACCAGCCGCTCGGGCGGCCACGCGGGCTCCAGCCGCCACTCGCCCCGGTACTCGTCGAGGTCGGGCGCCGGCCGGGTCGAGCGCCGCACGAACATGACGACCGGAGGCTCACGATCTATGCCGTTGTCGATACCCCTCAACCACCGGTCCCACCAGCGGATCATCTCGGGGACGTGGTCGATCCGCGGGCCGGGGAGCGAGAACCGCGGGCTCATGTGGCTCCACGGGCCGAACAGCAGGCGCCTCGGGGCGCGCAGGGCCTCGAAGGTCCGGAAGGCCATGTTGTGATAGCCGTCCGCATGACCCGCGATGATCATGGTCGCGGCCTCGATCGCCTCGTACGCCTTGAACACGGAGCCGTGGAGCCAGTAGGGTTCCTCGTCCTGCTCCTCGAGCCAGCGGAGCTCCCACGGCGAGTTCGCGTCGACGCGTCGGTGCCACTCCTCGCGCCATCCGTCGCCGTAGACAGAGGGCACCGGCGGCAGCGCGTTCATCGCCACCATGTTGAGCGGGTAGTCGAGGAAGTCGATTCCGCGCCGTACGCCGCCGCCATAGTGCACGTCGTCGGTGTACCGGCGGTCGGTCGCGTAGATCGGCACGATCGCCTTGAGCGCATTTGGCCGGAGGGCCGCCACCTGGAGCGAGTTGAACCCCGAGTAGCTGGTGCCGTACATCCCCACGCTGCCGCTGGACCACGCCTGTGACGCGAGCCAGTCGATCACCTCCAGCCAGTCCTGCCACTCGCGCTCGGTGTACTCATCCTCGGCGACGCCTTCGGACGAACCGGTGCCGCGCACGTCGGCCCGGCACACCGCGTAGTCGCCCTCGGTCACGAACCGGCGGTAAACGGGCGCCGCCCACGACAGGTCGTCCTTGCGGTAGGGGCGGCCCTCGAAGAGCACGGGCCACGGTCCAGGCGTGTCGGGTAGGTGGAGCGAGAGCGCGATCCGAACACTGTCGGACATCTGAAGGAACCGGCGTTCTTCGGGCATCGGGCGCTAGATCTCGAACCTGACGAGTTCCTGGGTGGCGGGCGTGCCCGCGCCCCCTCGCCGCCTCGCGACTGCGCGCATCACGAGCGCGGCGAGGCCCAGTGCCGAGAGCGAGAGCACGAGCATCACTGTGGCAACCGCATTGAGCGAGGGGGTCTCCCCCGTTCGGCCGTTGCCGTAGATGAGCATAGGGATCGTGATGGAGCTCTCGCCCGATGACAGGAACTGGCTGGTGATGAAGTCGTCGATCGACAACGCGAAAACGATCATGAAGGCGGCGAAGATCGCCGGTCCCAGCATCGGCAGCAGCACACGGAACAGGGCCCCCATCGGCGGCGCACCGAGGTCCATCGCAGCCTCCTCGTGTTCCTTGCCTATCCCGAATAGCCGACCGCGCAAGATCACCACCACGTACGGGATCGACCATGTGACGTGCCCCACCAGCTGGGCTGGGGTTCCGAAGAGCGTTTCGTCGCCGAGCCTGTACAGGTGAACGAACACCAGGAACAGGCCGGACGCCAGGACGATCTCCGGCGTCACGAGCGGCAACAGCATCAGGAAGTTGGCCCCGGTGGCGGGCCGGCTGCGCCACCTCGCAAGACCGAGAGCCATGGCCACGCCGACCGGGGTCGCGACGATCATCGTGAGCCCGGCGAGCTTGACGCTCTGGAGAACCGCGTGCAGCAGGTTGGGATCGTGTAGAACGGATAGGTCGGGGTCGCTTATGTACCATCGGAGCGAGAACCCCTGCCACGTGCTGCGCGACCGCCCGGAGTTGAAGGAAACGAGGACGGCGATCGCGACCGGCACGATGGCCCAAGCCAAGAACAGCCAGGAAACCAGGGCGAGAAAGCGGGGCTTACGCCACGGGTTCGCGAGCCACCCGCGCAGTGCGGACAACGAGTTCCCTCGGTTGGGTTCGGTTCCTGCCGAAGCCTCGGTCATGCACGTGCCTCTCGGGTTGCTCTCGCGGTGTTGACCACGTAGTAGATCGTCAGCACCGATACGATCACGGTCAGGATGATTACGAGGGCCGCGCCTCTAGCCTGGGCCGGCCCCACGGTAGCCTCCGTCAGGTAGAAGTTGACGAGTGAACCGATCATCGAGTTCCTCGGCGTCCCCAGCAGCCCGGCGGTGTAGAAGTCGCCGAACATGGGCAGCATGATGATGGCCGTTCCAGCCAGAACGCCCTGTTTGGAGAGCGGGAGCGTTATCCGCAGGAAAGTCCTGAGAGGGCTGGCTCCGAGGTCGAGCGCGGCCTCGACGAGGTTCTTGTCGATCCGTTCCAGAGCGGCGAACAGCGGCAGGACGAGGAAAGGGACGTACCCGTAGACGAGCCCGAGCACCACGGTGCTCCCGCGGCCGTCGAGCCACGCCTGGGGTTCCATGAAGCCGGTGATGCTGAGGATCTTGTTCACGAGCCCGTCGTCCTGGAGTAGGTTCACCCACGCATAGATCCGCATCAGGTAGCTCACCCAGAATGGAAGGATCATGAGCAGGAGGAACAGGTTGCGGAGCCGCCCGCGGAGCCGAGACATGTAGTAGGCGACGGGGTAACCCAGGGCGAGACACAAGGCGACCGCAGAGAGGACGTATCCCAGCGTCCGAAGGAACACGAGCCTGAAGACACCCTCGTCGCTTGCCAGGTTCTCGAACACGAACCCGAACCCGTCGGGCTGCCAGTAGACCGGGTTCCACTCGGGCACGGCCGTGTTGAAGATCGGATCGAGCTTGCCCGCTGCCGTCGAGAAGATCGCGTAGAAGGGGATGACGAACAGGAGGAGGAGCCAACCGACGCCCGGTGCGGCGAGCGCTTTCCAGAAGCCGCGCGGATAGAGCCTTTCGATCCCGCCCTCAGAAGCCTGCCGGCGTCGCTTCAACTCATACGCTCCCGCCCGTACGGTGAATCCTACTCAGGTATGAGGTTGCGCTGCCGAACAGCGGAGATCCGAGCGTTTGACCGACGGGGTCACGGTGGGAACCCGGGCGTTGCCTTGACACCTAAGCTGCCGCGGTATACACCCCGGCGGGGAACGCTAGAAGGGGGGATAGGAGATGCATCCGAAGGAAGGCCGGAACCGCAACCGTTTGTCGCGCCGGGAGTTCCTCCGACGCTCTGCCGGCACGGCTCTCGGCCTGTCGAGCATGGCGGCATTCCTGGCCGCGTGTCAGGAGCGCGGGACCGCGCCCGGTCAGCAGCCAACCGGGCCCGAGATCGCGTCACCGGACAATCCGGCCACCCTGCAGATCTTCGACGACATCCCCCCCATCGGCGACGACCTCCCTCTCGAGAAGGGACCGCTTCGCATCTACAACTGGAACGACTACATCTACAAGAAGGTCCTAAACAAGTTCCAGGAGGATTTCGACGTCGAGATCGAGTACACGCAGTTCGACGGTATGTCCGAAGCCATGTCGAAGGTGCAGAACGCGACCGTCCAGTACGACCTCTTCTTCCCCACTATCGAGAACCTGCCGAGGCTCGTGGCGGCCAAGAAGCTTCAGCCGCTCAACAGGAGCTACCTTCCGAATCTCTCGAACATCCTGCCGGCTCTCGCCGATCCTTGGTACGACAAAGGCGGCGTCTACACGGTTCCCTACATGACCTGGAAGACGGGCATCGGCTACCGCGCGGACCACGTCGACGATCCAAGCAGCCTCGAGATGCCCTTCGACATCTTCTGGGACCCCCAGTACAAGGGGAAGGTCCTCCTCCTGGACGAGTACCGCGAGACCCTCGGGATGGCGCTCGTCCGCAACGGCATAACCGACATGAACTCGCGCGACGAGGCGGCGATCCGCGCGGCCGGTGACGCCCTAAGGGAGCTGACGTCCCTGGTCGACGTCAAGCTGACGCTGGAGGACTACCAGGCCCTGGCCGAGGACATCATCTGGGTGAGCTACTCGTGGTCGGGCAACATGAACTACACGCGCTGGTACCTCGAGGATCCCTACGACGAGGATCAGCTTGCGACACTGGGCTTCTACTACCCACCCGAGGGGGGGTGGGAGGTCACGAACGACATGATCATGATCGCGTCCGACGCGGAGAGCCCGGTTCTCGCCCACACGTTCATCAACTTCCTCCTCGACGTCGACAACGGGCTCACCAACTTCGGGTACGAGGGCTACCAACCCCCGTTCATCGGGGTGAGCGAAGCGGAGTGGTTGAAGGCCGGCTACATCCCCGAGCACCTGAAGAACACCCTTGTTACTGAAGCCGACTTCGCCGCCGGCCAGCCCGTTCTCGCCCTGCCGCCGGAGGTCGATTCGATCTACCAGGACGTCTGGGCGGAGTTCAAGGCCGGCGTCTGACATGGGCGGCGGCCCGATCCGCGTCCTCGAGCTGCGCGGCGAGCCCTTCGACCGCGGGGTGCAGCACGGGCGCGCGGTCGGGGACCTGATCGCCCTGTACTGGGAGGAGCTCGTCCGCGAGGTCACCGACCGGGCCGCTCAGACCATGACCGAGCCCGAGCTGCGGGCCTGGGTGGCCGACCGCGCCAGTCCCGCGCTGGCTCTATCTCCGGACCTGCACGAGGAGATCCGGGGGATCGCCGAGGGCTCCGGGGTCGGATACGAGGCGGCCGTCGGCGTGAATCTGTTCGAGGAGATCGCCGACCTCTCGTGGGCCCGCGGGCGCGTGCCGCAGGTGGCCCGCGAGCACCGGTGCTCGGCGGCGATCGTTCCGCCCGACATGACGACGACCGGCACCTGGCTGCTCGCGCAGAACTGGGACGGATCGGACTGGTGGGACGACCCGGTGCTGTTCGTCGTGGAGGAGGAGACCGGGACCTCGGTGTACCTGACCGACGCGGGAAGCGTCGGGGGCATCGGGGTGAACGACCGCGGCCTCGCGAGCGCCCACACCGGGGTCGGCCTGGCCGAGCAGGTTCCGGGGCTCCCGTACTCGATCATCGCGCGGCGGATCCTGCAGGCCGGCGATGTGGCGGCGGCGGCGGCGTCGGTGGTCGACGAGCCGAGCACCGCGGGGTGTCACTACATCGTGGCGGACGGCAAGCGCGTCCTCGACGTCGAGGCGGCGGGAGTGAAGAACGCGACGATCGCCTACGACGGGCTGTTCTCCACGTGCGCGCATTTCCTCGACGGATCCTGCGCTTCGCAGCAGCTCCGGGAGGATCTCTCGGGGAGCGTCTACCGGACCGAGCGGATACAGGAGCGTGTGCGCGAGGCGGGCCGCGTCGGGCCGGACGACCTCTTCGGCGTGATGGCCGACCACGCGCCGGGACCCCGCGGCATCACCGTCTGTCGGCACCCCGACGCGAACTTCGACACGCGAACCTCGGGATGCGTCGTGATGGGCACCGACTCGCGCATGTGGACGCGAACCGGGAATCCCTGCGAGGCGCGGCCGATCGTCGAGACCCGGATCGAAGAGGGCCGGGCGCTCGTCGCCACGGCGGCCTGAGTCAGATCGTTCCTCGCAGCGGGACGTCGTCGTCGCTGGGGAGCCAGTAGCCGATCGCTCCCGTGGCCGCCCCGAGCAGCTGCCGCCGGGCGGGCGTGAGCCGGTCGACCCACGTGGGGTCGATCGGCATGTTGTCCCTCGGTCGGATCCACCGGTACGTGTAGGCGTAGAAGAGAGCCTTGCGGGTGATGCCGGAGCAGTTCGCGCTTCGCGAGTGCCACAGCCGACGGTCGAAGACGAGCGCGTCGCCCGGCCTCGCGAGGATCGGGACGACGCCCTCGGGGTTCGTGAGGCCGTCCTCGGGACGGGGGAGCACGTCCCAGCGGTGGCTGCCGGGGATGATCAGCGTGTTGCCGCGCCGGGCCTCGGAGACGTCGGAGAGGAAGTACGCGACCTTGACCGACAGGCGGGGGCGCGGGTGGGCGTCGAGGTCGACGTTCTGCCGCCCGCCGTCCTGGTGCCAGCCCCACGTCGTCGGGCCGTCGCCCGAGACCGGCGGGTGGACGTCGAGGTGGCAGTGGTACATGAAGATGTTCCAGCCGAGCAGGTCGCAGACGATCGGGAAGGTGACGGGCCAGTCGAGCAACTCGAGGAACGCCTCGTCCTCGCCGAGGAAGGCGAGCAGGTGGAGCGCCTCGCCGGCCTCGCCGAGGTGCCGCCACCAGACGCGGTCGACGGCGGTCGTGAGCAGCTCGATGCGGTCAGGTGGTAGCGCGCCCTCGAGGAGCAGGAAACCGTCACGCTCGAAGGCCAGACGGTCCCGCTCCGAGAGCCCGGCCGCCAGGGTGGTCTGCCCGGTCACACCGAACAAGACCGGGGAAGCTCCGCTGTGGTTCCGGCTAGGACCTCGCCCCCGCGGGAGACCGGAGACCGGTCTCCTCGAGCGCGCGGGCGACGGTAGCGCCTATGTCGGCGGGGTTCCGCACGACGTACAGGCCCAGCCCCTCCATCGCGTCGAGCTTGGCCTGCGCGGTGTCGGAGTCGCCGCTTATCACGGCACCGGCGTGACCCATGCGCCTTCCGCGCGGCGCAGAGACGCCGGCCACGAACCCCACGACCGGCTTGCTCATGTACTGGTTCGCCCACCGCGCGGCATCGACCTCCTGCTGGCCTCCGATCTCGCCGATCATCACCACGGCGTCGGTGTCGGGATCGTTCTCGAAGGCCTGCATGACGGACTTGAAGTCGACTCCGTTCACCGGGTCGCCCCCGATGCCGACGCAGGTCGACTGTCCTATGCCCAGCTTCGCCATCTGCGAGACGGCCTCGTAGTTGAGCGTCCCGGAGCGCGACACGACGCCGATCCGTCCGGGCTTGTAGATGTTGGAGGGCATGATCCCGACCTTGCATTCTCCGGGCGTGATTATCCCGGGGGAGTTGGGACCGACGATGAAGGTGTTCCGGCCCGTGAGATAGCGCTTGGTGCGCACCATGTCCTGGACCGGCACGCCGTCGGCGACCACCACCGCTACGCGGACCCCCGCCTCTATCGCCTCGAGGAGCGCGTCCATCGCGACGGCCGGCGGCGCGAAGATGCCCGACACGTCGGCGCCCGTCTCGACGACGGCGTCGGCGACCGAGTCGAACACGGGGCGGTCGAGGTGCCTGCTTCCACCCTTTCCCGGCGTCACGCCGCCGACGACGTTGGTGCCGGTCGCCATGGCGTCCTCCGCGTGGAAGGTCGCGTGCTGGCCGGTGAAGCCCTGGAAGATCACCCGCGAGCCCTTGTCGACGAAGACGCTCATACCCGTATCACCTCGCTCGTTGCGGTAACGGCCTTCGCCGCCGCATCGTCAAGATCCTCGGCCGTTATGAGGTCGAGCCCCGATCCCGCCAGGATCCGCGAGCCCTCCTCCTGGTTCGTGCCGGCCAGGCGCACGACGATCGGCACGTCGATCGCCTGGTCGTGCGTGGCCTGGACGATGCCCCGTGCTATCCAGTCGCAACGGTTGATGCCGGCGAAGATGTTGACGAGTATCCCGCGGACGTTGGGGTCCTTCAGCACGATGCGGAACGCGTTCGCTACCTTCTCCGGCGAGGCGCCGCCGCCGACGTCGAGGAAGTTGGCCGGCCGCCCTCCGTGGAACACGACGGCGTCCATCGTCGCCATCGCCAGGCCTGCGCCGTTCACGATGCAGCCGACGTGACCGTCGAGGGCGATGTAGTTCAGGCCGTGACCGGAGGCCTCGACCTCTTTCGGGTCCTCCTCGTCGAAGTCGCGGAGCTCTGCCACCTCCCCCTGACGGAAGAGCGCGTTGTCGTCGAACGTGATCTTGCAGTCCAGGGCCAGGAAGTCGCCGTCGTCCGTGATCACGAGCGGGTTGATCTCGGCCAGCGTCGCGTCCTTGTCGCGGAAGAGCCGGTAGACGCGCTTCACTATGCGCACGAACGGAGACAAGCGTGACTGGAGGCCGATCGCCATCGCGAGCTTGCGGCACTGGAAGTCGAGGAGCCCGGTTGCCGGGTCGACGACCTCCTTGTGGATCCGCTCGGGGTGCTCGTGGGCGACCTCCTCGATGTCGATGCCGCCGGCGTCGCTGGCGATCAACGTGATCCGCTGCGAGCCGCGATCGATGATCAGCCCGAGGTACAGCTCCCGCTCGATCCTGGCCGCGCGTTCCACGAGCACGCGCTGGACGAGCTGGCCCTGGTCGCCGGTCTGCGCGGTGACGAGCCGCATGCCGATCATCTGATCCGTGAGCTGCCTGAGCTCGTCGAGCGACTTCGCGATCTTCACCCCGCCGCCCTTCGCCCGGCCTCCGGCGTGGACCTGGGCCTTGACCACCCATCGAGCGCCGCCGATCTCCTCGGCGATGCGCGCGGCCGCCTTGTCCGAGTAGGCGACCTCGCCGGGCGGCACGGGCACTCCATATTGCCTGAGCAACTCCTTGGCCTGGTACTCGTGGATGTTCACCGGTTCTCCTTCAGCGCGATCTGGTCCGCCTTGGCGACGAGGTTCTGGGCCATCCGGATCGATGCCGCGTCGATCAGCCTGCCTTCGAGGGAGACCGCGCCCCTGCCTTCCTTGGCGGCCTCTTCCATCGCCTCGAGGATCCGGCGCGCTCGCAAGACCTCGTCGGCGCTCGGCGTGAAGACCTCGTTGGCGAGCGCCACCTGCGAGGGGTGGATCGCCCACTTGCCCTCGCAGCCGAGCGCCGCCGCTCGGCGGGCGGCGGCCACGTAGCCGTCGGCGTCCTTGTAGTTGCCAAACGGCCCGTCGATCGGGCGGAGCCCGTAGGCCCGGCAGGCCGCGACCATCCGCGAGATGCCAAAGTGCCACTGGTCGCCCCAGTGGCGCTCCCTGGCACCGGCCTCGTCGGGGTCGGTCAGGACGCTGTAGTCGGGGTTCGCGCCGCCGATGTTCGTCGTCCGCGCCTGGACGGACGCCGCGTAGTCGGCCACGCCGAAGACCATCGCTTCGAGGCGGTCCGGGCTCGCCTGCGCGATCGCCTCGACGTTGGCGATCCCCATCGCGGTCTCGATCAGCAGATGAAGGTTCACCGGGGCCAGCCCGTTCGCCTGCTCGAGCTGAGAGAGGAGGGTTGCGACGAACTCGACGTCGCTCGGCCGTCCCACCTTGGGTATCAGCAGCGTGTCGAGCTTGTCCCCCGCGCGCTCCACGACGTCGACCACGTCCCGATAGCACCAGGGCGTGTCGAGCCCGTTGATCCGCACCGAGACCGAGCAGGCCGACCAGTGGAGGTCGTTCAGCGCCTCGATCACGTTGGCACGAGCCTGCTCCTTGTCGTCGGGCGCGACCGCGTCCTCCAGGTCGAGGAACACGACATCCGCGCCGAGCGTCGGCGCCTTCTCGAGGGCGCGCTCGTTCGAGCCCGGTACAGCGAGCTCGCTCCGATGAAGGCGCGCGCGGACGGCCACCGCTACATCCACCTACCTCGGCAGGGTCTCGTCGAAGGCGGACAGAACGCGATCGGCGGTCTCACGATTCGCGTTCACGCCCATGAGCCCTACCCGCCAGATCGGGGGAGCGGTCGGTCCCAGGCCGCCGCCGATCTCGATCCCGTGCTCCCGGAGGAAGCGCAGCTGGATCTCCTTGCCGTCGATCCCGTCGGGAACGTTCACGGCCGAGAGCTGCCAGAGGGTGTGCTCCGGGTCGGACAGCAATGTGTACCCGCGCTCTGCCATCTGGTTCTGGAAGTAGCGGCCTGCGTCCTCGTGGCGGGCCCACCTGTTCTCGAGTCCCTCGTCGAGCGCGAGCTTCACGCCCGTGTAGAGCGCGTAGTACTGGAGGATCGGCATCGTGTGGTGGTAGGTGATCGGCCGGTCGATCCAGTACTTCGCGAGAAGCTCGAAGTCGAACGAGAACGACGTGGGAGTCTTGCGGGCCTTGATCCGCTCGAGCGCGCGCTCGGAGAGCGAGACCGGCGAGATCCCCGGAGGGCACCCGAGCGCCTTCTGGGAGCAGGAGTAGGCGTAGTCGACGCCCCACCGAGCGGCGTCGAACTCCTCGGCGCCGAGCGATGTCACCGCGTCGGCGTAGAGAAGCGCCTCAGTGCCGCTCGACCGCATCGCGTCGGACAGCTCCTTCAGCGGGTACGAGGTGCCGGTGGAGGTCTCGGCGTGCACGACCGCGACGAGCTTGGCGTCGGGGTTCCTCTTCAGAGCTTCCATGACGCGCTCCACCGGCACGACCTGCCCGAACGGCGCGTTGAGATCGATCGTCTCGCACCCGTAGCGGTTCGCCATCTCGAACACCCGGTTACCGAAGAAGCCCGCGTGGGCGACGATCACCGTGTCGCCGGGCTCGGTGAGCGCTGCGATCCCGGCCTCCATGCCCGACGTGCCCGAGGCCGACAACGCGAGCGTCAGGCCGTCCCGGCGGTGGAAGAGCAACTTCAGGAGCTCCACCAGGTCCACGAGGATGTCCCAGAAGTCCGGATCCAGGTGCCCGTTCATGGGCAGGCGCATGGCGTCCAGCACCTTCGGGTGCACGTTGGACGGCCCGGGGCCGCACAGGAGGCGCGGGCCCGGGTCGAGCGCCGGGAAGCTGGTCTTCGTGCTCACGTTGTTCCCCCTTCGACCGTGACTCGGGTCGCTGAATGGTCGTTCAGGTGGATCGCCGAGTCTAGTGACGTAAATGACCCCCGGGCATCACCCGCCCGGGCGGGTCGCGCCTCACTCCCCGGGGTGAGGCCTAGGAGACGTCTACTCGCTCCAGCACCAAGTCTTCGATAGGCCGGTCCTGGGGGCCCGTTGGCGCGGTGGCGATCGCCTCGACCACGTCGTAACCATCTGATACCTCTCCGAAGATCGTGTGCTTGCCGTCGAGCCAGGGGGCCGGCGCTACGGTCACGAAGAACTGCGAGCCGTTGGTGTTCGGGCCGGCGTTCGCCATAGCCAGGAGTCCGGGGCGGTCGAAGCCCGGTCCGCCGGGCGGGCACTCATCCTCGAAGTTGTAGCCGGGCCCGCCCATGCCGGTGCCGGTGGGGTCGCCCCCCTGGACCATGAACCCGTCGATCACCCTGTGGAAGATAGTCCCCGCGTAGAGCGGTTCTGTCTTGCGCCTCCCGTCTCGCGGGTCGGTCCATTCGCGGGCGCCCGTGGAGAGATCGACGAAGTTCGCGACCGTGACCGGCGCGTGATCGGGCATCAGCCGCACGGTGAACGAACCCCTGGACGTAACGAGCGCGGCGGTGGCCATCGAGACCTCCTCGGGAAGGTGCCCGAGTCTAGCCCGGAGGGTGCGGTCGCGTCGAAGGGCGACCGGTCAGCCGGTGAGCTGAGCGGCGAAAGCGTCGGGGTCCGTCACGGGCAGGTCGCAGACGAAGCCCCTGCACACGTAGGCCGTCGCCCGGCCGTCTCGAGCGACGCGATCGCGTAGGAGTGGCACCTTCACCCGCGCCGCCTCGTCGTCGGGCGAGGCGACCGCCAGCACCTTGTTCGGCAGGAAGCGCTTCACGGTGACCTCGTCGATCAGCGCCCTCGCGCGCTCATCCCCGGGGTCGCCCACGATCGCCACCTCTCGGGCGGAGGACAGGTACAGGTCGAGCGCCGAAAGCGCGTGGCCGAACCCCTGCGGCGTTCCTGCCATGTGGTCGCGCACGAGCCGTAGCGCGGACACGGCCGCCCGCTCGTACGCCAGATCCCCGGTCAGGAGCGCCATCCGGAGGAGGACCTCGGCCGCGGCAGAGTTCCCCGACGGCATCGCGTTGTCGAAGAGCTCCTTCGGGCGCACGAGAAGAGCTTCGCCGTCCGAGGAGGTCTGGTAGAAGCCGCCTCGCTCCTCGTCGCGGAACCGCCGCAGCAGCTCGTCCGCCAGTCCCCGAGCCTCGTCGAACCAGCGCAGGTCGAAGGTCGTCTCGTAGAGCGTGAGGCAGGCTTCCGCGAGCAACGCGTGGTCGTCCGCGAAAGCCGGGCGTCCGACGCGCCCGTCGCGCCACGACCGGAGGAGCCCTCGCTCGTCACGGAGGTTGTCGAAGAGGAAACCCGCGGCGCGGACGGCGGCGTCGACGTACTCGGTGCGGCCGAACACCCTTCCCGCCTCGGAAAGCGCGGAGATCGCCATCGCGTTCCAGGCGGTGATGACCTTGTCGTCGGTCGCGGGGCGAGACCGCAGCTCTCGGAGCTCGAACAGGTCCCGGCGCGCCGACTCGAGCCGACGCTCGAGGTCCTCGATGGAGACGTCGCGCTCGGCCGCGACGGCGGCGACCGGGATCGGCTCCCAGAGCACGTTCGTACCCTCCCAGTTGCCCTGGGGGACCGCACCGAAACAGACCGCGAGCGCTTCTCCGCAGACGCTCACGAGCTCCTCGTAGGACCAGACGTAGAAGCGCCCCTCGACGCTCTCCGAGTCGGCGTCCTGCGAGGAGAAGAAGCCGCCGTCGGGGTGCCTCAGCTGCCGGAGGACGTAGTCGAGCGTCTCGCACGCGACCCGCCTATAGCGGTCCCTACCGGTGACCTGCCAGGCCCGCGTGAACAGGCGCGCCAGCTGAGCGTTGTCGTAGAGCATCTTCTCGAAGTGCGGGACCTGCCAGGAGCGGTCGACCGAGTACCGGTGGAAGCCACCGCCGAGGTGGTCGTAGATGCCCCCGGCGGCCATGTGGTCCAGGGTCCCGGTCAGGATGTCGAGCGCGTTCCTCTCACCGCCGACGTGCCGGCGGAGGACGAATTCGAGTGTGGTCGGCTGAGGGAACTTCGGAGCCGAGCCGAACCCGCCCCACGTGGCGTCGTAGCTCTGCCGGATCCCTTCGAAGGCCCGTCGCAGGAGTTCCTCGGTGAGCGGGTCCGGTGATCCCGCCAGGGCCCCCGCCCGTCCCACCGCCTCTGCGACGCGCCGCCCTTGCTCTATCGCCTCGTCCCTACGTCCGCTCCAGACCTGCGCGACTGCGGTGAGGACGCTGCGGAACGACGGCATCCCATGGCGATCCTCGGGCGGGAAGTACGTTCCCGCGTAGAAGGGAGTCCCCTCCGGCGTGAGGAACGCCGTCAGCGGCCAGCCGCCTTGTCCCGTCATCGCCTGTACCGCGTCCATGTAGATCGCGTCGACGTCCGGTCGCTCTTCGCGATCGACCTTGACGGACACGAATCGCTCGTTCATGAGCGCGGCGGTCTCCTCGTCCTCGAAGGACTCCCTCTCCATCACGTGGCACCAGTGGCATGCGGCATACCCGATGGAAAGGAGGATCGGCTTGTCCTCGGCCGCCGCTCGTTCGAGGGCCTCGGACCCCCACGGGTACCAGTCGACCGGGTTGTGGGCGTGCTGGAGCAGGTACGGGCTGGCTTCGTGCACGAGCCGGTTGGAACGGCGCGCCTCCCCCATACGTAAGAGTCTCCCACCCCCCTCCGGTATCCGCTCTACCCACTTAGGTGGAGCCCCGGATCGACCGATGCTTCGTAAGAGATGCGTGCTTCGCCCGTGCGCGTGCTTGTGGTCGACGGCCACCGAGCGTTCGCCGACGGCGTTCGCCTGCTCCTCGGGGCCGACGAGGACATCGAGGTGATCGGCTCGGCAGGGGATGTCGCGGAGGCCGAGCGGATCGCCGCTGCCGAGCCACCCGACGTCGTGCTGCTCGACCTGGGCCTCACCGGCGACCCGGTCCGAGATGCCGTGGCCGGGCTGTCCCCCGCTCGCGTGGTTGCGGTCGCCGAAGGGCCCGACCCGGATACCGTGGTCCGGGCTCTCGGCTCCGGCGCGTGCGGCGTCGTCTCGAAGACGGAGCCGCTCGAGCGCCTCGCCGACGTGGTCCACCAGGCCGCGAGCGGAGAGATCGTCGTTGCGGCGGCCGATCTGCCGATGGTGTTCGAGCGGCTTCAGGCATCGCGCGCGGCTAGGGTTGAGGGCTCGGTAGGCATCTCGAGCCTGACCGAGAGGGAGACGCAGATCCTTCGTGAGCTGGCCGGCGGTGAGTCGACATCGGCCGTCGCGACTCGCTTGGGGATCAGCCGGCTAACCGTTCAGAGCCACGTGAAGAACATCCTGGCCAAGCTCGGCGTACATTCCAAGCTCGAGGCGATCACGATCGCCTGGCGGCACGGCGTGGTCGATGCCGAGCGGTCGGCGTGAGGGAGGATCCGGTGATGCAGGCTCCTGCGGACACCGAGGCGCGCAGGCGCCAACCCGTCCTCAGGCGGGTGGTGGTGGTGGACGACCACCCTGTGCTGCGCGGAGTCGTCCGGCTCGCGTGCAACGCGTCACCGACGCTCGAAGCCGTGGGTGAGGCCGAGGACGGCCGCACGGCGCTCGAGCTTTGCAGGCGATTGAAGCCCGACCTGCTCGTGCTCGACCTGCTGCTCCCCGAGATGGGGGGCCTCGAGGTGGCGCGCGTGGTGAGAGAGGAGGGCTTGCCGATCAGGATCCTCGCGCTCTCCGGGCGGACCGACGGCAAGGTCGTCCTGGAATGCATGCGGCTCGACGTCGAGGGCTTCGTAAGGAAGACGGCCGGCGTCCAGGCGATCTCCGAGGCCATGGAGCTCGTGGCCGCGGGGGGACGCGTCTACTCCGCGGACGAGGAGCGCGAGGCCGTGGCGGAGCTCGGGCGCGTCGCGCGACACGTCCATGACGCCGACGGTGTCGCCTCCGCCCTCACGCCACGGGAGACGGAGATACTCCAGATGCTCGGGCACGGGCTCACGATGCGGCAGGTTGGGAACCGGCTCGGTATCTCGCCGCGGACCGTCGAGACCCATATCGCGAAGCTCTACCGGAAGCTCGACGTACGCACGCGCGTGCAGGCCGTGGCGCGCGCGGCTGCGCTCGGGTTGATCGATCTGGAGGATCGATGAGCTCCCCCGCAACAATCCGCCATTCGGTCCTGGTCGGGACCCCCGGCGTCGCGTACCCTTCGGTAGAGCAGGCACCATGAGCAAGCAACCCGCAAAGCGCCCCCGGGCGGAACCTCCGGGATCCGCCGCCGCGAAGCGACGGCTCGGCGTCCTGGTGGTCGACCCGCTAGCGGTCGTCCGCGCCGGGCTGGCGCTCTTGATCGACGACCGGCCCGACATGGAGGTCCTCGCGGAGGCCGGGAGCGCCGACGACGCCCTGGAGGCGATGGGGCGCCTGCGCCGGACCCGGGTCGTGGTCCTCACCGGGCTCGGCCTGGAGGGACCGCACGACTCGTTCTGGCTGATCCGCACGCTCCGGGAGCTGTTCCCGGCAGCCGGCATCGTCGGGTGCGGCGCCAACGCCGACCCGACCGCCATCTCCCGCGCCCTGTTCATGGGCGCGGACGGCTACGTCGACAAGGCCGTGGACCCGATCGAGTTCCTCCGATGCCTCCGCAAGGCCTCCGAGGGGGAGATGGTGCTGGCGGGGCCACCGATGGAGTGGGTCGGCGCTATAGCCGACGGGATCGAGCGCCAGCGCGACATGGAGCTCAAGCTCACGGAGCGCGAGCGCGAGGTGCTGGTGGTCGCCGCCGAGGGACTGACAGCGCGGGAGATCGCCGAGCGCCTGGGCGTCGCCGAGCGGACGATAACTACCCACCTGGGGCGGATCTACGGCAAGCTCGGTGTCTCGGGTAGGATCGCGGCGATCCGCCAAGCCGCGTCGGCGGGACTCGTCACTGTTGGCTCGAGGGAGTAAGCGGGTGCGGCACCACTCCAGCCGGATCCTCACGGTTACGCTGCTGTTCCTCATGTTCTCCCTTACCGTGCTTCCGACGGCAAACGCGTACATCGACCCTGGCTCAGGAAGCTTCATCTTCCAGGTCCTGATCGGCGCGGCCCTCGGCGCAGCGCTCGCCGTCAAGGCGTTCTGGCGGCGGATCGTCGGCTTCTTCTCCCGTCGGGGTCGTCCCTCCGAGTGACGAGGGCGCACCCGGTGACCGGCGCG
>Ga0209342_10001919_pt1 | contig 22791 bp, 24 predicted proteins | sample RifCSP16_2_FD_184023 | JGI IMG/M metagenome (GOLD analysis project Ga0209342, IMG submission 184023) | Soil microbial communities from Rifle, Colorado - Rifle CSP2_sed 16_2 (SPAdes) (version 2) | ecosystem: Environmental > Terrestrial > Deep subsurface > Rock core/Sediment | place: Rifle... | reverse complement strand
GGTGCCGTTCATCTGGGTATTGGGCGGAGACTGGCTTTCCGCAGGCCTGCCGATGTGGCTCATCGGCGCAGCCGCCGCGCCGCTGACCTACTGGATCGGACGCGACGCCGGCTTTGAGCATTCGCCCGCCCTGGTGGCCGGGCTGCTCGCCGCGGTCCCGGGCGGGCTGACGCCCTTCTTCGGCCAGCCCGACAACTTCGGCCTGTTCATGACCCTGGGGGCGCTCAGCCTGTGGTTGTGCGCGCGCGGCCTGCGCACAGACCGCCGAGCCTTCGTCCTGGGCGGTTTCGCGGTTGGATTGGCCGCTCTGGCACGCGCCGATGGCGTGCTCCTGGGCCTGCCATTCCTGCTGGCTTTCGGGCTCGGCTGGCTACCCGGCCGGCGCCGGGCGATCGGCTGGGCAGCGGCCATCGGGTGCGCTGCGGTGTTCGCGCTCGTCATGGGCCCCTGGCTGTTGCGACAGCTCGACGTCTACGGCAGCCTCTCGCCCGCGGCGAGCGGTGGCCGCCTGCTGTGGTTGACCGATTACCAGCAGTTGTTCAGCGCGGCCAATCCGCCAACCCCCGATTCATGGCTGGCCCAGGGCGTCGGACCGCTGCTGGCCAGCCGGGTTGGTGGATTCATCGCTGCCCTGGGACTGTTCGCGGCACTGCCACTGGTCATCGTCCTGGCGCCGTTCGCGGTCGTGGGCGCGTGGGCGCACCGGCGCGACCGGGCCTTCGCGCCCTTCTACATCTACCTGGCTGCACTCTTCATCGTCAGTGGGGTGCTGTTCCCCGTGCTCGTGACCCACGGCACGTTCATTCACTCGGCCGTGGCGCTGCTGCCTCATACCTTCTTGCTCGTCAGCGCCGGTGTTGGGTCGGCTGTGCGCTGGGTTGCCGCGCACCGGACGACGTGGGACGTCCGCCGGGCAACCGTGATGTTCGGCTACGGCGCGGTGATCATCGCCCTCGTGGGCGCGGCGCAGCAGACCCTGTCCACGGTCGGCCAGTGGTCGGCCGCGCGGAGCGTCGAGCTGCAGCTGGCGGCGCCGCTCAGCGCCGCGCCGCTCAGCGACCGCGTCATGTCGGCCGATCCCGGCGCCTACCACTACCTGACCGGGCACGGTGGGCTGGTGACGCCCAGTGACGATCTGGCCACGATCGAATCGGTCGCGCGGCTATATGACGTGCGCTGGCTGATCCTCGAACGCAGGGAGATCATGCCCGCGCTGGTGTCGGTGCTCGAGGGCAGCGTCCATCCGGCGTGGCTGTCGGCACCGGTTGCGGTCGTGTCCGGTCCGGTCGCGCCGGCGGGCGCGGTCTACGCGGTCTGCCTCGCAGCTGATGACCCACGGTGCAGCCGATGAGCAGCGCGGTGCCGGGCGTGGTTGGGAAGGCTGCTGGCGAGGGAGCCTTGTCTGCGGTGCGATCGGCCGCCAGTCGGTGGTCGGTGTTGGCCACGGCTGCCGCGCTGTATGGCGTGGGCCTGGCGGCACAGCTGACCGCGGCCGTCGTCGTCAACCAGCCGCTGACCGAGGGATCGTCGTATTACGTCGCCGTGGCGCGCAACCTCGTCGAGGGGCGCGGCATGGTGATCGACGCCATGTGGAGCTACGCCACGCCGCCGCTCGTGCTGCCGCGGCCGGCGTTCGAGCTGTGGCAGCCTATGGCCTCGTTCGTCGCCGCGCTGCCGATGACCTTCCTGGGCACGAGCTTCGACGCCGCACAGATTGCCTATGCGTTCCTCGGGGCGACCCTGGCGCCGCTGGCGTGGCTGGTCGCGCGCGATGCGGCGTCACGGTTGTCGCTGCCCGCCCGCCGCGCGCAATCGGTCACCATCGGCGCCGGCGTGCTGGCGGCGCTGAGCGCCCCGCTGCTGATCGCCGGCGCCGCGCCTGACTCGACCCTGCCGTTCGCTGTGTTCGGCGTCGCCGCGTGCCTGCTGGTGCCGCGCACGATCGATGGCGACCGAAGCGCGCTCGCGGCGCTTGGCGTGGCGCTGGGAGCCGCCTACCTGACGCGCATGGAGGCGGTGTGGCTGGGCCTGGCGTTCGTCGGCACGGCGTTCGTCGCGACGCGCTCGTTGAGTCGAACGGCATGGCTGGGCGTCGCCGCGGCCACGGTGGCGGCCGTGATTGCCGCGCCGTGGTGGCTGCGCAACCTGTCTGTCTTCGGCGCGCCGCTCCCCGGCCAGCTGGCGGACAACATCCTGCTGACGCGCAACGAGCAGATCTTCGCGTACCTCGACCGGCCCACCCTGGCGGGCTTCCTGGGCCAGGGCGCGCCCACCCTGCTGGCCAACGTCGGCGCCGCGCTGTGGCACGACCTGGTCAACGTGCTGCTCGTGCCCGCCGGCCCGATCGCGGCGCTGGGCCTGCTGACTGCCGTGATCGGCCTCCAGCGCCACGGCGTTCGGCCAGCCGGCGCGCTCGCGGTGCTGCTGGGCGCAGGGGCCATCACATACCTGGCCACGAGCATCCTTTTCCCGGTGGCGACCCTGTGGGGCACGTTCGAGCACGCGGCCGGGCCGCTCCACGTGGGCCTCATCGTGGCCGCACTCATCGGCGCGGACGCGTTCGTGGCGCGGGTCCGCGAGTGGCGCAACTGGCCGCGCGCCAACGCCTGGCTGGCGCCTGCGGGACTGGCGCTGATCGGCCTGCCCATCACTGCCCTTGCGCTCGCTGGTGCCGCCGCGAGCGCCAGTGCGGACGCGCGGCGCATCAACGACATCGCCCAGGTTCTGCCGGCCGCGCTCGAGCGCGCCGGAGTGCCGTCATCGACGCCGCTCATCACAGATCGGCCGATCTGGCTGTCCGACGCGCTCCCGAACCAGGCCACGGCCCTGCCCCACGAGCGTGTCGGCGCGATCGCCCAGCTGGCGCGCGACTTCCATGCCGGGGTGATCGTCGTGACAGAGCCGCGCGGCGACTTCCCGGCCGCTCTCCGCGCGCCTGACTCAGCAGCGTGCTTTACAGAGCTGGTCGTGCCCGGCATGCCCTCAGGAAGCGCCGTTTTCATGGTCGGCGAGGCGTGTCGATGAGCGACCACGAGCGTGACGTGGTGCGCGCAGGCACCACAAGTCGGGACGTGCCAGCGACCTATACTCGGACGCAGATGGAGAACGGCACCTTGGCCGCCAACCGCCAGGTGCACGCCGATGCGTCTCCGGGGCAGGACGAGGGATCCGACATGGCGGCCGACATGACCGTGCTGGAGGCGGACCCGCGCCTCGCGATGGCACTTCTCGCGGCCCACGAGCAGGAGCGCTCGCGCCTCGCGGAGGAGCTCCACGATGGACCGGCGCAGGCCTTCGCCAACGCCATCTTCCAGATCCAGCTGCTCGAGCGCGCGCTGCGCGAGGAGCCGGAGGCGGCGGCCGCCGAGCTGGCCGCGCTGCGCCAGCTGCTGGAGCGCGAGCTGGACACGTTGCGCGGCTACATCAACCAGCTCAGGCCGTCGCTCGGCGAGGCCGTAGGCCTCGATGAGGCGCTGCGCGACAGCGCGTCCGCGATCAACCAGCGCACCAGCCTGCCGATCGAGGTTCGCCTCGACGCGGTGGACACTCACCTCCACACTGCCGCGCGCACGGTCGTGCTGCGCGTCGCCCAGGAGGCGCTGCGCAACATCGCCAAGCATGCCGCCGCCAGCCGGGCGTGGCTGCACACCCGCGAAGAGTCCGGCACGGACGGTGGTCAGCACTGGGTGCTCGAGGTCGGTGATGACGGCCGCGGCTTCGACTACGAGACCGTCACCGCCAATCCCAACCGCCGTCATTTCGGATTGCGTTTCATGCGCGAGCGAGCGGACCTACTCGGCTCGAGTTTGGCCATCGAATCCCACCATGCCGCCGGCACGGTCGTGCGGCTGACCATTGCTCTAGGAGCGGAGAGGAACCAGTCATGAACGAAGCCGATTACACCGGGCCGGACCGACGACGCGGAGGCCCGGACCGGCGCAACCCAGAGCAGCGAACCAAGATCCTGCTCGTCGACGACCACGCGCTGTTCCGCATGGGAATGCGCCAGATCCTCGAGCGCGAGCCTGACTTCGACATCGTCGCCGAAGCAGAGGACGGACGCGACGCGTTCAACATGGCCGTCGAGCACACGCCCGACATCGTCCTGCTGGACCTGTCACTGCCCGCGCCGGGCGGCATCGAGACGACTCAGCGCATCAAGCGCGAGGTGCCCAGCGCAGGCATCGTTGCCCTCGCCGTTGCAGAGGACGAGGACCAGCTGTTCGAGGCGATCAAGGCGGGTGCCGCGGCATTCATCCTCAAGGACATCAACCCCGATGACCTGGTCACGATCATCCGCCGCGTTCGCGCCGGCGAGTACCTGATCAACGACAAGGTGTTCGCTCGTCCGTCGGTGGCGTCACGCGTGTTGAAGGAGTTCCGCGAGCTGGCCGTGTACGGCCAGGAGGCGGCGCCGATCTTCGCACCGCTGTCGCCGCGCGAGGTCGAGATCCTCGACAACATCGCCAAGGGCATGACCAACAAGCAGGTCGCCTACGCGCTGACGATCAGCGAACAGACGGTCAAGAACCACATGAGCTCGATCCTGCGCAAGCTGTCGGTCAACGACCGTACGCAGGCCGTGGTTTATGCCATGAAGCAGGGCTGGATCCGCATCCCTGAGGACTGAGCGGGGTTGATGGACAAGACACTCCCCCAACTGGCCGACGAGCTCGCGGCCGATCAGGCCACGCTCGAGCGCGAGCTGGCCGAGATCGAGCTGCTGCTGCGCCAGGCGACGTCGGAGGCAGAGCGCCACGAGGCGCGCCGCGTCCAGGCGGAAGAGCGCGTCAGCGCGCTCGAACGCGACGATCCCGGCGGCGCCGAGCTGCCCGAGGCGCGCACCGCGCTGATCGCCCAGACGCGCCGCGCGTCGCTGATGCAGACGCAGCTCGACGTGCTCGGCGGCAAGCAGCGCGCGCTGCAGCGTTTCCGTGACCGGCTGGCCGAGATCGTGCCGGTCGTGCGCCGCGGCTCAGCGACAGACGCCACTGGCGGCGAGGCTGTTGCGGAGCGCGACATGCGACAGAGCGACGACCTGGCCGCGCAGGAGCAATTGCGACGCGATATCGCACGCCAGATGCACGACGGCCCAGCGCAGAGCATCGCCAACATCGCTCTCCAGGCACAGGTTGTGCAGCGCCTGTTCGAGCGCCAGCCCAACCAGGCCCAGGCGGAGCTGGTCGAGCTGGTGCGCATGGTCGAAGGCGCCCTGACCGCGACAAAGGACTTCATCTTCGACGTGCGACCGATGGTGCTCGACGATCTGGGCCTGGTTCCGACTTTGCGCCGCTCGTCGCTGGAGCGGAGCCGGCGCGCCGGGATCGCCGTGCGCTTCGAATCGGTCGGCGCCGATCGGCGGCTCTCGTCGGAGCTGGAGAGCGCCCTCTTCCGCGTGATCGACGACGCCATGGTCGGCTACCTGTCAGCCGCCCCGGCGGAGCTGGGCGTGAAGCTCGATTGGACCGAGGAGGGCGTCAGCGCCACCATCCACGCCAGCACCGCGGCTGCAAGCCAGCCCGCCGCGACCCGGGCGCGGGCTGTCGTTGCCGCCGCGCGCCACGAACGCACCATGCCGGCCGCGCTGGCGTCAATGATCCGCGAGCAGGAGCGTGACGACACTCTGCGCGCCACCGGCCTGCCTGAGGCCGCCTGGCCCGAGATCCGCGCCCGCGCCGAGGCAGCGCAGCTCAGGGTGCAGCTTTCGAGCGACCGCTCGACGCTTGAGGTCGTCGCCGCCACTCACTAGTCCGCCGGGAGCACTAATCCGGGCAGGACTGTTGGCGCAGGGCCGCGGACTCTCTTCCCATTTCGGGGCCGCTCGGGTGCGGACTACGTTGCCTGCGTCCGTTCTCTTGGACTCATCTAATCGGAGGGTGTCGGAAACATGTTTCAGTACCTGTACAGCCTGATTCACCGCGACGAGCGTGGTCAGGGCCTGGCCGAGTACGCCCTGATCCTGGCGCTCATCGCCGTCCTGGCGATCGCCGCGGTCACGTTCCTGGGCGGCCAGATCAACGCCATCCTGTCGGACGTCGGCAACTCGATCTGATCGCGTTCGCCAAGGGCGACCATTGAGGCGCCGGCCGAAAGGCCGGCGCCTTTGCCTATGCCCTACGATCGGCGGAATGAACGCCCGCCCTTCGGCGCCGCCACGCCGCAACCAAGCGCCGGCCGCCGGCGCCGGCCAGAGCCTAGCCGAGTACGCGCTGATCGTCGCCCTGATCGTGATCGTCGCCCTCGTCGCGCTGACCCTGTTCGGCACGCAGATCAACGACATCCTGTCGATCATCGCCGACCAGATCAACGGCTAGCTCAAGGGAGCTGGCCGCCCAGCCGCAGGCGACGCCCTGACGCGTCCTGCTGGCGCGTCCCGTCAACGCCGGAGCGGCCGGATGCGATGGTGTCGAGTACCGCTTTCCTATTTCCGTGCTTCGCCTCCTGGCCCAGAGTCGGCTGCGCGTCGCGCTCGCGATGCCATGCACTTATTCGATGGAGCACTGACGTGAGATTCACACCAGGCCGCGTGGCGCGTCGGGCGCGACAGGCCGGACAGGGACTCGCCGAGTACGCACTCATCCTGGCACTCATCGCCGTCGCCGCCATCGTGGCCGTGACATTCATGGGCGGCTCGATCAACGACATGCTCTCTTCGCTCGGCAACTCGATGTAGCACTTGGGGGTCACCCCGCCACTAAGAGCGCCAACCCGTCCGTACTCCTCCGGACCGGACGGCGCTCCTTTGCTTTTGTGCGGGAGCGGCCCATGGTCCTAGCCCTTTCGTGGGATCGCCACCCCCCTGCACCACTTCTAGAGTCGTTGACACCTGTCACCCGACCGCGGAGAAAACACCTTGAAGCGCGCCAATCGATTCCTGCTCATTGCCGGCGTCTTGCTGGCGGCCGTGGCCTTCGTGGCCGTGCTTGCGTTCGGCGGCATGGGCCAGCCGCAGGTTGCACCGCCGGCCTCTGAGGTGAGCGTGGTCGTCGCCGCCGTCGACCTGACCTTGGGCGCCCAGCTCACGGCGGAGGCACTGACCACCCAGAACCGCCCCTTGACCGAGGCTTCGGGCACCTATCAACGCCCAGATGAGTTGGTCGGCCGAATCGTGCGCCGCGCCGTCCCAGCGGGCCAGGTGCTGACCGCTGCCGATTTCGACACCAGCGTGGGCCAGAACGTCGCCCAGTCGCTCCAGGCGGGCCTGCGTGCGATTGCCGTGCCGCTGAGCAAGGTCGACTCAGTCGGCGCGCTGCTTCAGCCGGGCGATCGGGTGGACGTGATCATCTCGCTGCGCGACACCGATGGCCTCAACCCGGTCGTGGTCGACAACCCCAACGCCGGCCAGACGACCATCGACGGCACCGTGCCGGACCCGTACATCCTGATCGATGAGTACCTCAATAACACGACCGTCAAAGTCATCGTCCAGAACGTCCAGGTGCTGGCGGTAATGCCTCGCACAATCGAGGACAATAACGTCGCCGAAACGACGGGCACACCCCAGCCGGACGTGGTGGTCGTGATTGCCGTTTCGCCCCAGCAGTCTGAGGTCGTCCGCTTCGCCCAGCTCGACGGCAACATCTCGCTCGTCCTTCGGGCTCCGAGTGACGGCGGTGCTGCCGACACGAGCACCACCGGCATCACGCTCAAGGAGCTCGTCGATCTCTGGGGAGTCCTGCCACCCAAGCCGGTCACGCCCTGAACGGCGGGTTGGGGAGGGCCGCACGTCCATGACCAGCAGTGAGCCAATTCGGGTCGTGATCGTCGACGACATCGCCGAGACGCGCGACCACCTGGCCAAGCTGCTCAGCTTCGAGCCGGACATCGCCGTAACCGGCAGCGTCGGCAGTGGGCCAGAGGCGCTCAGCCTCGCCAGTCAGACGCCGGTCGACGTGCTGCTGCTCGACATCAACATGCCCGGCATGGACGGCATCGCCACGGCCGAGCAGCTGTCGCTGCGTGTGCCCACCGCGTCGGTAATCATGATGAGCGTCCAAGGCGAGCCGGACTACCTGCGCCGGGCAATGCTCGCAGGCGCGCGCGAGTTCCTGGTCAAGCCATTCAGCAGTGACGAGCTGGCGGCGTCGATCCGCCAGGTTCACCAGCGCGAGCGCCAGAAGCTCGACCGCGTCGTGAGTACGCGGCCACAGGAGCCAACCAACGGCCACGTCGAGCCGCCGCGCCCTGTCAACGGCCAGGTGGTGACCTTCTTCTCGCCCAAGGGCGGCGTCGGCCGGACCACGCTCGCGGTCAACTTCGCGGTCGCCGCGCGGACCGAGCTGGGCAAGCGCGTGGCCCTGGTCGACGGCGGTCTGCAGTTCGGCGACGTCGGCGTGCTGCTCAACCTCAATCCCAAGAACCAGTCGATCGCCGACGTGGCGCGCGAGATGGCCAGCGGGGACATGGAGACCCTCGATTCGACGCTCATCGACCACAGCACCGGCGTGCGCGTGCTGATGGCGCCACCCAGCCCGGAGATGGCCGAGCTGGTCACGCCCGACCACGTGTCGCGCATCGTCAGCGCGCTGCGCGCGACGCACGACCTGGTCGTGGTCGACTGCTCGCCGCTGCTTCAGGACGTGACCCTGGCGTTCCTCGACCAGTCGGACGTGGTGCTGACGGTGCTCACGCTCGAGATCACCAACATCAAGAACATCCGCCAGTTCCTGGCCCTGGTTGAGCAGCTCGGCTACCCGGAGGGCAAGGTCCAGCTGCTGCTCAACCGCGCCGACTCCGGCTATGGCATCCGGCTGCAGGATGTCGAGAGCTCGATCGGGCGCAAGATCAGCCACAGCGTCGTCTCGGACGGCCGGACCGTCGTCTACGCGCTCAACCGCGGCGTGCCGTTCATGGTCGCCGCCCGCCAGACGCGCGTCAGCGAGGACGTCGCGCGTCTAGCCAAGACGATCGTCAATGGTGAGCATGCCCAGCTGACCCAGGCGCCCGCGCGGGCAGCGCAGCGCAAGTCGGGCGGGCTGTTCCAGTGGCGCACTCACTGAGCAGGAGGAGCTGATGTCGCTGCTGCGTCGAATCGAGAGCGCCCGCCCGGCGGCGGACGTGCCCGGGACCGGGCCGGCCGACTCAGGGACGCCACCGCCCGCGCCAAACCGGCCGCCTAACCAGACCCGGCAGCATGCGGGCCTCGAGCGCATACCCGCAGCGCCACCCGCCGGCCCGGCCGCGGCCGGTCCAGGCAATGGCATCACGACGGGCCGAATGCTCGCCCAGGTGCCGCTCCGCGAGTCGTTCCGCGACGCCAAGTTCCGCATCCAACAGCGCGTCATCTCCGATATCGATCCCAAGCTCGACCTGGCCAACGCGGTCGAGGTGCGGCGCGAGATCGAGGAGGCCTTCGGCCGCGCGCTCGACGCCGAGGGGCTGGCGCTCACCCGCGCCGAGCGCACGCGCATGCTCGAGCAGATCACCGACGAGATCGTGGGCCTGGGCCCGCTCGAGCCGCTGCTGCGCGACGAGAGCATCACTGAGGTAATGGTCAACGGCCCGCGCCAGGTCTACATCGAGCGCTCGGGCAAGCTCGAGCTGACCAACATCAGCTTCCAGAATGACGAGCACGTGATGCGCATCATCGATCGCATCATCTCGCCCATCGGCCGGCGCGTGGACGAGTCGAGCCCGATGGTCGACGCGCGCCTCGTCGATGGCTCGCGCGTCAACGCCATCATCCCGCCGATCAGCCTGGTTGGGCCGGTGCTGACCATCCGCAAGTTCGCGGCCACGCCGTTGACCACCGACGACCTGATCCGCTTCGGCACGTCCACGCCGGAGATGTTCGACTTCCTGCGCGCGTGCGTCGAGGCGCGGCTCAACGTCTTCGTCTCAGGCGGCACCGGCTCGGGCAAGACGACGATGCTCAACGTGCTCTCGTCGTTCATCCCAGACGACGAGCGCATCGTCACCGTCGAGGATGCGGCCGAGCTGCAACTGCGCCAGGAGCACGTGGTCACGCTCGAATCGCGCCCTGCCAACATCGAGGGCAAGGGCGCGATCCCGATCCGAGAGCTTGTGCGCAACGCGCTGCGCATGCGGCCCGACCGGATCATCGTCGGCGAGTGCCGCGGCGGTGAGGCGCTGGACATGCTCCAGGCGATGAACACCGGCCACGACGGCTCGATGTCCACCGGCCACGCCAACGCACCGCGCGACATGCTCGCGCGCCTGGAGACCATGGTCCTGTTCGCCGGCGTCGACCTGCCGCTGCGCGCTGTGCGCGAGCAGATCGCGTCCGCGGTCGACCTGATCGTGCACCAGGAGCGGCTCAAGGACGGCTCACGCAAGATCACCAACATCACCGAGGTGCAGGGCATGGAAGGCGACGTGATCGTCCTCCAGGACGTATTCGTCTTCGAGCAGACCGGCCTGGTCGAGGGCAAGGTCCAGGGCCGCCTGCGGGCGACCGGCGTCCGGCCGCGCTTCACCGAGAAGTTCGAGGCGCACGGCATCCATCTGCCGCCGCGCATGTTCGGGCACCCGGTCTAGCCATGGACCCGATCACGATCCTGATCGCCGCCGGCGCCGCGGTGGGCGTGCTGCTGATCTTCGTCAGCATCGCTGGCGGTTCCGACGTCAACGCCCGGCTTGAGCGCTACGCCGCGACAGACGTGGAGAAGCGCGACGCTGGCGGGTCGCGTGACCTGGGCGAGCGCATCGCCTCCTCGGCCGCGCTGGCCAACTTCAACCGCGTCATCGAGCGCCGCGACTGGGGCAGCAACCTCGCGCGCGAGCTCGCCCGGGCCGACCTGGCCCTGAAGCCGAGCGAGTTCCTGGCCATCCGCGCCGGGGCGATGGTCGGCTTGCCGCTGGCGGCCTTCCTGCTCAGCCCGATCGTCAGTCTGTTCAGCAGTCCGATCGTGTGGGTCGGCGCCCTTGTGCTGGGCTACTGGTTGCCCAAGTTCTGGCTCAACCGGCGCAAGGGCAGGCGACTCAAGGCGTTCAACACGGAGCTGGCCGACACGATCATGCTGTTGGCCAACTCGCTCCGCTCCGGTTCTTCATTCCTCCAGGCGGTGGAGATGATCGTGCGCGAGACGCGACCGCCGATCTCGACCGAGTTCGCGCGCGTGATTCGCGAGGTCAACCTGGGCCTGCCCCTCGACGAGGCGCTTGCCAACCTGCAGCGTCGCGTGCGCTCGGACGACCTCGACCTGATGACCACGGCCATCGCCATCCATCACACCGTCGGTGGCAACCTGGCGGAGATCCTCGACTCGATCGCCTTCACCATCCGCGAGCGGGTGCGCATCAAGGGCGAGATCCGCACCCTGACGGCGCAGCAGCGCATGTCGGGCTACGTCGTCGGCTTCCTGCCCGTTGGCCTGGTGGTCGTGATGTCGGTCATCGCCCCGACCTTCATGGCCCCCATGCTCCAGAAGCCACCCGAGCTGCTCGGCCTGCCGGCCGGCATGTTCATCCTTGCCGGCGGCGGAATCATGATGCTCATCGGCTTCGTGCTCATCCGGCGCATCGTGGATATCGAGGTCTAGAGGGAATGCTTCCGATCGTCATGGCCGGCGTCGCCGCGCTCGGCGTCCTGCTCGTCTTCTACGCCCTCGCCGGGGCGCGGCCGATGGACCCGGTCCAGGCGCGCCTCTCGCAGCTCGGCTCGATGCAGGCGCGGACACTCGAGGAGATAGAGCTCCAGCAGCCACTGTTCGAGCGCACCCTGCGCCCGCTCGCGACCCGTCTGTCGGGCCTTGCTCAGCGCTTCGCCAGCCCATCCAAGGTGAGCCGTACCGAAAAGCGGCTGGCCATGGCCGGCAATCCGGGCGACCTGCGCACGATCGACTTCCTCGGCTTGAAGCTCGCCGTCGCCGGCCTGTTCGGCGCCGGCACGTTCGTCCTGTTCGGCCTCGTGCTGGGCAACCCGCCGTTTGGCTTCGCCGGCGCCGCCGCCCTGGGTGGGCTGGGCTTCCTTGGCCCGGAGCTGTGGCTGAGCCGGCGCATCAAGGCACGCCAGAAGGCGGTCCTGCTGGCGGTGCCGGACACGCTCGACCTGCTCACGATCTCTGTCCGTGCCGGCCTGTCGTTCGACGGCGCCCTCGCCAAGGTCGTCGAGAAGACGCACGGCCCGCTGGCGGACGAGTTCCGCCGCGCGCTGGCCGAGATCCGTGTCGGCAAGGCGCGACGCGACGCGCTGCGCGACGTGACCGGACGGACCGACGTCAGCGCGCTTTCCAACTTCATCGGCGCGATCATCCAGGCCGAGCAGCTCGGCGTCTCGATCAGCAAGGTCCTCCAGGTCCAGTCCGAGCAGCTGCGCATCGAGCGTCGCCAGCGGGCCGAGGAGATGGCCGCCAAGGCGCCGATCAAGATGCTCTTCCCACTGGTGGGCTGCATCTTCCCGTCGATGTTCATCGTCATCCTCGGCCCGGCGGTCATCCTGATCGCGCTCAACATGGCCTCCGGCCAGTAGGCCGCGCGTCATCCTTGGGGGCGTGGCCAGACACGTGAACCTGCTCGCCGAGAACGACGCGACGCCGCTGTGGCGGCTCGACGTCGCCGGCTCGTGGCTGGCCCGCCTGCGCGGCCTGATCGGGCGGCGTGCCCTGGCTGCCGGCGAGGGGCTGTACCTGCCGGGCACCAACGGCGTGCACATGCTGTTCATGCGCTTCGCGATTGACTGTCTGTTCGTCGGCGCGCCGCGCACCGACGGCGCTCGTCCGGTGGTCGCGCTCAAACCCAACCTCGCGCCCTGGACAGGGATCGTGTGGTGGGTGCGAGGCGCGCGCGGCGCGATCGAGGTTCCTGCCGGCGCGCTCGCCTCGTCCGGGTTGCGCGTCGGCGACTACGTCACGCTCGCGCCGGCCGACTAGCTGCGGGCCTCAGTCGTGGGCGGGGGGTACGGCCCGCCAGTCGAAGAGCAGTCCGAGCCAGCCTGCGATCCGGTCGCCGTAATAGGCGATCGCCACGACCATTGGCGACAGCCACCAGAAGACGTGCGTCGTGGGCATGACCAGGCACGACGCCGTCGTGAGCAGCAGCAGGCTGGCTCCATCGGAGGTTTGCGGGCGCAACGCCGCCGCGCCGAGCCCGATGGCGGTCAGCCATGACACGGGCAAAGCCAGCGCCCCCAGGAACGGCGCCAGGAGATACGCGGGCGCGACATTGGTCCATTGATCCAGCGGCAGCTGGCTGGTCGATGCGGCCACGAAGTCGGTCAGCACGGACGGGCCCTGTAGTGCGACCGCGATGGCGGTCAGGGCGGCCCCGGCAACGACGGCGACTGCGACGGGACGCCATTGTCGATGCTTGACGACCAGCCACAGCACGAGGGGCACGGCGGGCAGGATCTTGGCAATGCCAGCGAGCAGCAACCCGATGGCGACCAGTCCGGTTGACCGGCGTCGCTGGCCCACGATGCTGAGCGAAACACCAAGCGCGACGGCGGAGACGAAGTTCGCTGTCCGAAAGGCCAACCATGTCGCCGGTATGAGGGCGACGATCAGTGCCAGCGCGGTGGCGGTCAGCGGCTGGGGCCTTCGCGGCCAGACCAGTCCGAACGCCATGACCAGCATGGCCGCCATGACCAGGCCCCAGACGGGCTCGCGCAGCGGTTCCGGAACGGCCACCTCGAAGGGCACCAACGAGACCGCCAGGGCGGGCCATTGGTTGTATTTGCCCATGACCGCAGGATCGGCCTGATCGTAGGGCCCGTGCAGGTAGACCGGGTCGTACAGCGTCTCGCCGGTCATCAGTCGAACGGCACCATCGTGATACCAGTGCCAGTCTTCGAACAGCCTGGCCCGAATGTTGGTCTGCCAGGCCAGGATGCCGAGCAGGACCAGCGCCATGCTGATCACGACCAGGGTCGCCACGACGCGACGCGTCACCAGTGACAAGCTCCAGCCAACCGGTCGACTGGTCTTGGGGCGGTCGATCATGATCCGGCTCCTGCAGTGACGTCGCGCAGGCCAGGTCCGCCCGTCGCCACGGTCACCCGGTTGATCGGCCCTCCCCGGGCGGGGGCGAGGAAAGGCAGGAGCAGTCCAGCCAGCGCGACCAGGGGCAGCATCACCAGCGGCAGCCAAGCCAGCAGCGGCAGGGCGAGGCCCCACGGCCGGCCCCGAGCCATAAGGAAGGCCGTCGGCACGAGCAGGTTGGTGAGGTAGTGGTCCCACATCAGCGGTGACAGGACCAGCGTCGCCATCACGGTCACCACGTAACTCAACTCACGGTCGCGGCGCGGGCTCAGGAGAACGGCGCTGATCGCAACCGCGTACCCGGCGAACAGCGCCAGTTGGGCGAGCCAGGCCGGGCCGCCGAGCGTCAGCACGGACGAGCCGAGATCACCGTTGCGTTGCACGCCGGTCACGTCGCTGACATTGCGCAGCACGGTCAGGAACTCGAACCAACGCTCGATGCCGATGAAGGGCAGGCTGGCGAGCACGATGGCCGCGCCGCCGACCGCGGCCCACACGACCGGCCGCCACTGTCCCCGCAGCAGCCACCAGCCCGCGATCAGCGCCATCGCCGGCCGCACGATCAGGACGACGGCAAGGCAGATGCCCGCCGCGGGACGATCGAGCCAACGCCAGATCAGGACCGCGACAAGCGTGGCCAGCAGACTAACGTTGCCCAGGTCGAGATCGACCAGGACCGGCGCGCTCAGGGCCGCCACGCCGAAGACGGCAAATCGAAGGTGACGCGGAATCGGCATCAGCGCGCACGTGGCGGCGAGCGCGCCGACCCGGAGCACCAACCAGACCAGGACCGCGCCCTGCTCGCCCAGCCAAGTGAGCGGCACGAAGAGCCCGGCCAAGATGGGCGCATAGAGGTACAGCCCGAATGGTCCCGGTCGGAACGGACCGGCCAGCGTCTGGGCCTGGTACGGGCTGCCCGTCTCGATCAGACGCTGCGCCGCCATGTAGTAGGCGCGGAAGTCATACGCCCAGCCGCGCGACTCGTTGTACCAGGCAGCGAGAGTCGCGAGAAGCGCGATCAGGCCGACCGCAGCCAGGCCCAGAGCCAACGGGCCCGACCAGCGCCGATCGATCACCTGCGCGCCCCAGTCCCGGCCGCCAGCGGCTGCATCGCAGGCGATGATAAGCGGCTGCTAAGGCGCCGATGACCGCGCAGCACCACGCTGTACTGCAGCATGAAGCGAGTGCTCGACCTGCTGCTGCCTCCGGCGTGCCCAGGTTGCGGGCGCGAAGGGGCCGTCGTGTGCGCCAGGTGCCTGCCGCACCTCGCTCGCCGGCGCGACGAGCCGTGCGGTGTTCCGCTTGGCCTGCGCGCCACGCAGCCGGCCGGCCTGGTGCAGCTCGAGTGGTGCTGCGCCTACAGCGGACCGGCGCGCGCCTGCGTTCACGCGCTCAAGTACGACGGCGAGCTGCGCCTGGTCGAGGCGCTGGCCGAGCAGATGGCCGCGCGCTGGGCGCGCGCCGGCGTGGGCGGCGAGGTGCTGGTGCCGGTGCCGGTTCATGCCGCCCGACTGCGCCAGCGCGGCTTCGACCAGGCCGAGCTGCTCGCGCGCGGCGTCGGCCGCGTGCTCAACCTGCCCGTCGCGCCCGCCCTCGAGCGCGCCGCGCGGACCGCCGCCCAGCACAGCCTTGGTCGCCGCGCGCGCGCCGCGAACGTGGGTGGCGCGTTCGTCGTCAAGCCGTCGGCCCGTGCGCAGGTCAAGGAGCGCTGGGTGGTCCTGATCGACGACGTCGTCACCACCGGTGCAACGCTGAGCGGCTGCGCCGAGGCACTCTACGAGGCCGGCGCCAGCGCCGTGTCCGGGTTGGCGCTGGCGCGCGAGCGATAGCGCCGCGACCGACGGGCGAGAAGCGACCTCAGTCCTCGGCGCCGGTCTTTGGCCAGTTGCTCCGCGGGCGCAGCCGGTAGACGCCCTGCTTGCGGGCCATGAACCCCTCGTCGACCAGGTAGCGGCGCAGCGAAGCGGCGTCGGGGTGGCGCACGGCGAGCAGCTGGTTGACCTCCTTCTCGGGGTACTTGCGCTTCTTCTCGAAGACGCACTCCGCCAGCAGCCGCAACACGATGAGTCGCTTTGAATGCTGAGCGGGGATGCTCGTCAGCCGCTCGCCCTCGAAGAAGGCGCGCAGCACCTTGGCGTCGGCCGGCGTGGCCCATTCGGGGAGCGTCGAATCGTCTGCCGGCAGGCCTGTCTGCTCCCGCGCGATGCGGCGCAGGCTGGCGCCGATCTCGCCCAGGCGGCCGAGTCGGAGCGAGTAGTCCATGTACGGCGGCCGCGGGTGAGACTCGACCAGGTCTGCCTCACGCAGCTTCTTGAGGTGGTGCACCACTGTCGCCGGCGTGAGCTCGAGCGCGGCGGCAAGCTGTTCGACTGCCATCCGGCGGCCGTCAGCGAGCAGGCCGACGATGCGCAGTCTGGAAGCGTCGGAAAGGGCCTTCAGGGCGATCAGGAGATCAGGGTCCATGCCTGAACAATATGATGCCCGTCAAAGCGGTGCTGCTGGCTAGCATCCGTTTGGTGACCGCCTCCCACCGGCTGATCGGCCCGCACCTCCCGCTCGCGGGCGGCCTGCTGCGGGCGGCGCAGCGGGCCAAGCAGATCGGCGCCAGCACCATCCAGGTCTTCACCGACAACCCGACCGCATGGCGTCGCCGCGCGGCGCCGGCGGCGGAGCTGACCGAGTTCAGGGCGCGCCTGGCTGCGGCGGGCATCGGGCCTATGACCGTCCACGCACCGTACCTGGTCAACCTGTGCGGCGCCAACGACGACTTCTGGGAGCGTTCGGTCAAGACGATGGCCAACGAGCTTGTCGTGGGCCGCGAGTTCGGGGCCAGCTTCGTGGTCATGCACATCGGCTCGCACCGGAGCCTGGAGCGTGAGACGGGCATCGAACGACTTGTGCGTGGCCTGGCAGCAGTGCTGGTTGAGGCTGATGCAAGCGTCGAATCGGTCGGTGGAGATCGCGCAGGTGGGGGCGCGCTGCCGCGCTTGGTGCTCGAGAACGCCGCCGGCACCGGCGACGGCATCGGCTCGTCGCTCGAGGATCTGGCCGACATCATGTCCGCGGCCGCGGCCAGAGGTCTGCCTCTTGACCGTCTGGGCCTGTGCCTTGATACCGCTCACCTGTGGGGCGCCGGCTACGACATCGGCGACAGCGCCCGGCTGGATCGATTCGTGGACCGGGCTGAGCGGCTGATCGGGCGGGACGCCGTCGCTGTGTTACACCTCAACGACTCGCGCACCGAGCTCGGGTCGCGGCTCGATCGCCACCAGCACATCGGCGCGGGCAGGATCGGTCGCGGTGGGCTGCGCGACCTGCTCAACCACCCCTGGCTGGGGTCGCTGCCGACCTATCTCGAGACGCCGGGCATGGAGGCCGGCTACGACGCGATCAATCTCGAGCGGGCGCTGCTCCTGGCCGACGATCAGGCTCTCCCTGAGCTGCCCGCCGAAGCCTTCCAGATGCGGCGCCAAACCGCCCAGACGGGACCGCCAGACGGTTGACCCGGTCGTGCGCACATGGACCGTACCAAGGGCCTATATCGAGCACCACCTCGCGCACCAGATCATGCCGCTGTGCCCACACGGGCCCACGCAACAGGGGATCCGATGAGCGTCCAGAACGGGCGGGCCTTCAACGAGTGGTTGCGGACCCAGCTCAAGGCGAAGAAGATGTCGCAGCGCCAGCTGGCGCAGCAGTCGGGTGTCGATCACTCGACGATCTCTCGCCTTGTGCGCGGCGATCGCACGCCATCTCTTGGCACCGCCACCAAGCTCGCCCGCGGCCTGCGCGAGCTGCGCGACGAGACTGAGACGCCACACTACTTCGGACTGGTCGGTTCATCGACCAGCCACCCCACGGCACGCGTCGAGTACGCGCTCCGCTCTGACGATCTGCTGAGCGAACCGCAGGTGCGCCAGGTCATGGAGTACTACCTCGCGCTGCGCATGCGTCGCCTCGCTGCCGCGCGCCAGAACGGCACCGTCGCCCACTCGGCTCCGGCTGATCCGCGCCAGGTGCTGGCCGCGGCCAGGATGCCCAACCGCAACTAGTCCACACTGCGCGCCGGTTGGCCGGCTCGCGCAAGACATCTGCCGGATGCCGGTCGCTTTGACCGGCATCAAGTGTGTCTAGGCCCCGACGTCCACCTCGACCGAGCGGCGTGTCGTACGCGTGCGCGTCTTGCCAGAGAGCACGTAGGCGATGCTGCCGAAGATCCAGATCGAGAAGACGCTGATCGCCCGGTCGACCAGGGTGATGGCCGTTGCGTTCGTCGCGTCGACGCCGTAGATCACGGTCAGGATGCCGACCACGCCGAGCTCGACGATGCCCAGGCCGGCTGGCGTGAACGGGATCGCCGTCAGCAGCGACGCGCTGAGGGCAACGAAGAAGGCGCCGCTGATGCCCAGGTGCACGTCACGGAAGTTGAGCGCCTCGATGACCAGCAGCAGCCGGATTGCCTCGGTCGCCCAGATGAGCGCGGTGATCACCGCCAGCCACGGAACCTGGCGCGGGTTGATGGCAAAGACGCCCTGCTCGAAGCGCTCGTAGAACTCGAGCAGCTTGGCCTTGCCCGGCAGCGGCAGCCGGAGCAGGGCACGCCGACCGAAGTTGCGCACCGTGTACAGGCCAAAGCTGAGCAGCACGATCACCGCAAGGCCGATGCCGATGACCACCTGGACGCTTGTCGGCAGGTTGTCGCGGAAGCTCCAGAATGCCGCGCCCAGGCCCAGAATGGCGATCGCGAAGAGATCGAAGATGCGCTCAATGAAGACAGTGCCGAACGTGCGGCTGAGCGAGACCGTGAAGTTGGCCTTGAGCAGCCACGCTCGATAGACGTCGCCCAGCTTCGCCGGCACGAGACAGTTGACCAACCAGCTGATGAACACGATCTCCGTCGAATCGCGCACTCCAATCCTCGTGCCGGCGCTGCGCAGCAGCAGCTGCCAGCGATACCCGCGCAGCGGGAAGCCGAGGTAGTAGACGGCGAAGGCGGCGAGCAGCAGCCACGGATTGGCGGCGAAGATCGTCCGGTCCAGCTCCGCCAGGTCGAGGCCGCGCAGTTGTGTGCCCATTAGCACCAGCAGCACGATCGGCAGAACGAGCGAGATGATCGTGCGTGGGTCGCGCAGCCGGCGCGACAGTGGCTGGGGCGGTGTCGATTCCTCGTGAACGCCGGGATAGTCGACGATCGGCTCCTCGATCGGCGGCTGCTCCTGGCTCATGCGGGCGCCACTCGGCCGTTGCCGCGCAGACGCTGAATCACCTTGGCCAGCGGGGTTGCCAGGCGCACAAGGCGCGAGCCGTGGCTCGTGACTAGCCGGCCCGCTGCAAGCGCCGCGCGCAGCTCGGTGGCGCTGTCAAGCGGTCCATCGAGGATCGTGTAGGAGACGCCCACCTCGAGCAGCGTATGCGCGTCGGACACAGCCACGCCGGGCAGCGCGTGGGCCAGCGCCAGCTGGGCCGCGCGGCGGTTGCCATCGCCGATCATCAATCGCGCGTTCCACGTCTCGACGTAATCGAGCAACGGAAGCAGCAGCTCCAGCTCGTCCTCCCAGCCCGGCCGGCCCGCGCCAGCACGAAAGCGATCATAGGGATGGGCGAGGCCGACCGCGCCGCCCTGATCACGAATGCGCCGCGCGGCCTCAGCCGGCGCCAGGCCGGGCGGAACCGGTTGCTCGACAAAGAGCGCGATCAGATCGCCCGCGCTGGTGCGCACCTCCTGGCCGATGATGACCGTCAGCCCGGCCGGCGCCGCGTCGCGCACGCCGAGCGCGCCGTCGATCCGGTCGTGGTCGGTGATCGCGAGGTGGGTCAGGCCGCGCTCGGCCGCGACACGCACGACGTCAGCCGCCTTGCTGAGCGAATCGAACGACGCCGACGTGTGACAGTGCAGGTCGGCCAAGGATCGGGCAGGTGCGGTGGGCTGGGACGCCGTTTCCCCCGCGGGCGCCCGTTCGTTCGCCGCTGACTCGCTCAGATGCGTTGGACGAGCGACTTGCGGAAGAAGTCGAAGTGCTCGAGCGCCAGGCCGGTGCCGAGGGCGACGCAGTTGAGCGCGTTCTCGGCGACGTGGCACGGCACGCCGGTGACCTGGGTGAGCAGCTTGTCGATGTTGCGCAACAGCGAACCGCCGCCGGTCATGACCATGCCCTTGTCGATGATGTCGCTCGACAGCTCGGGCGGTGTCTCCTCGAGCACGCCGCGCACCGCGCCGATGATCTGCTGGAGCGGCTGTTCGAGCGCCTCCATCACCTCCGAGCTGGTCAGCGGCACGGTCCGCGGCAGGCCCGCGATCAGGTCGCGCCCGCGCACCTCCATGTGCAGCTCGCGCTCGAGCGGCATCGCCGTGCCGATCTGGATCTTGACTTCTTCGGCGGTGCGATCGCCGATCATCACGTTGTACTTCTTGCGCACGTAGTTGGCGATCGCCTCGTCGAACCGGTTGCCGCCGACGCGGACCGAGCGCGAGACGACGATCCCGCCGAGCGAGATGACCGCGATCTCCGACGTGCCGCCGCCGATGTCGATGACCAGGTTGCCTGAGGGACCGCTGATGGGCACATTGGCGCCAATCGCGGCTGCCAGCGGCTCTTCAATCAGGTATGCCTCGCGTGCGCCCGCCTTGAGCGCCGCGTCACGCACGGCGCGCTTCTCGACGCTGGTCACGCCGGACGGCACACTGATCATCACGTCTGGCTTGGTCAGTGCGCGGCCGGCCTTGCGGATGAAGTAGCGCAGCATCGCCTCCGTGATGACGTAGTCGGCGATCACGCCATCCTTCATCGGCCGGATGGCGCTGATGTTGCCCGGCGTGCGGCCGATCATCTCGCGTGCCTCTTCGCCCACGGCGACGATGTGGTTGTCGTCGCTCACGGCCACGACTGAGGGTTCGCGAGCCACGATGCCGCGGCCCTTGACGTAGACCAGGATGTTGGCCGTGCCAAGGTCAATGCCGATTTTCATAAGTTGCTGACGCCCGCCTCTTCGGAGACACGCTCGATCTGCGCGCCGAGATCGAGGAACTTGCCGTCGATGTTCTCATACCCGCGCCGAACGTGGTGCGCGCCGTGAATCGTGCTCGTGCCCTCTGCCGCCAGCGCGGCCAGGATGAGCGATGCGCCGGCGCGCAGGTCGCCCATCTCCACCTCGGCGCCGTGGAGCTTGACCGGGCCGCGGATGGACGCGTGATGCGCGTCCATCAGCTCGACCTGCGCGCCCATGCGGCGCAGCTCCGCCAGCCATTCGAGGCGGTCCTCGAAGATCGTCTCGTGCAGCCGACTGGTGCCGTTAGCCTGGCTGAGCAGGACCGACGTCGGCGATTGGAGGTCGGTCGCCAGCCCTGGGTACGGGGCGGTCTCGATGTCGCGCGCCTTGAACGAGCGCAGCGCGCCTTCAGAGCATGCCACCTCGATCCGGTCGCGGCCGCAGGCGATGGGCACGCCGATGTCGGTGATGACGTCGAGGAACGAGCCAAGGTATTCGCACGGCGCGCCCTCGAGGGTGACCTCGCCACCGGTGACCGCGGCGGCAACCACGAAGGTGCCCGTCTCGATCCGATCCGACAGGACGCGGTGTTCCGCGCCACGCAGCCGGCGCTGGCCGTTGACCACGATAGTGTCCGGCGCGGCCCGCTCGATCTCCGCGCCCATCTTCTGGAGCATCACGATCAAGTCGTCGATCTCCGGCTCCTGCGCGGCGGGACGGATGACCGTCTTCCCCTCCGCCAGGGTGGCGGCGAGTATCGCGTTCTCGGTCCCCATCACGGTCACCTGCGGGAAGCCGATCTCCGTGCCGCGCAGCCGGCCGGGGGCACGGGCGAAGTAATAGCCGTTGCGGTACTCGATGTCGGCGCCCAGTGCGCGCATCGCGTCGACGTGCAGGTTGACCGGCCGGCGGCCGATGCGATCGCCGCCTGGATTGCTCATGATCACCCGGCCAAAGCGCGACAGGAGCGGTCCGAGCAGAATGAAGCTGGCGCGCATCTTCGCCGCGGCCTCGAGCGGCACGAAGAGCCACTCGACATCGCCCGCGGCCACCTCATAAGTGTTCGGCGCAGGGTGGTCGACGACCACTCCAAGGTCGCGCAGCACGTCTGCCATGACGCGCACGTCCTCGATCTCGGGCACATTCGTGAAGCGGCACCGCTCGCCGGTCAGCGTCGCCGAGGCGAGCAGCTTGAGCGCGGCGTTCTTGCTGCCGCTGATCTGTACCTTGCCGCGCAACGGGCGGCCGCCGGTCACACGAAACGCCTGGCGCTCTACCGGTAGCTCCTCGTACTCCCAGTGGAACAGGCGATCGGCCATTCCTAGCCGCGCGAGCGCGGTCCCTCCCGGCGGTGTCGCTCGGCGACGCGGATGCGCAGCAGCGCGCGCTGCAGCGCGGCCCGCGCCCGGGCCAGGTCGGCCGGCTCCTCGAAGCCCTCCGCCAGCGCCCGCTCCGCCTCGCGCCGTGCCTCAGTCGCCTTCTCGAGATCGATCTCTGACGCCATGTCGGCCGTCTCCGCCATGACCACGACCTTGTCCGGACGCACCTGCAGGAAGCCGCCGGCGATGGCGAAGTACTCCTCCTCGCCACCGCGGCGAATGCGCAGCTCACCCACGCCCAGGGTTGTCAGCAGCGGCGCGTGGTGAGGCAGGATGCCGAGCTCACCCTCGACACCCGGACAGACCACCGAATCAACCTGCTCCGAAAAGACCTGCCTTTCCGGAGTAACGATCTCGAGTAGCAGTGGCATCAACTAGTCCAGACGAAGCAGGGCCGATTGGAGTGGCGTGCGCGTGAGGCAGGAATCGGGGAGCGCCCGCGCGGGTGACGGGCGGTCGGCGCGTCACCCCGACGACCGTGGGCGCGC
>Ga0209342_10001917_pt1 | contig 22812 bp, 20 predicted proteins | sample RifCSP16_2_FD_184023 | JGI IMG/M metagenome (GOLD analysis project Ga0209342, IMG submission 184023) | Soil microbial communities from Rifle, Colorado - Rifle CSP2_sed 16_2 (SPAdes) (version 2) | ecosystem: Environmental > Terrestrial > Deep subsurface > Rock core/Sediment | place: Rifle... | reverse complement strand
CAGGGAATCCAGCCCGCAAAGGGCAGCGAGCCGGAGGCCTCGAGCACGAGCAGCACGCCGCCCATCACCAGCACCGCGAGCGGCATGGCCAAATCGTTGACCAGGAAGTACGCGTCCTTGCGGTAGATGATGCGATCGCCTATCTCGACCCGCATGCCCAACCCCTTCGCGCCGGATTTGCCAGCCGCAGCAGCGTGCCCGGCGGCCTCGCTTTCGGAAAGCGAAGGATCCAAGCGCTGGCCGATGGCCGATTCGATCTCCGCCCGCTGCATTCGCTCCTGGCGTGCGCGCAATTGATCGCCCAGCGCCTCGATCCATTGCGCCAGACGGTAAGGTTCCGGCACGTCGGGCAGGATGACAGGCCGGGTAAAGGTGCGCGCCACCACGCTGCCAAAACCCAGCCAGTGCTTGATGGCCGAGGAGTCCACCTCGACCGAGAGCAGCGTGCGCAGCGGGGCTTCGGTGCGGTCTTCATATATAAGCGGCAGGCGCTCGATGACGATCAGGCGCTGATTGGTCGCCAGGAAGAGATCGTTGAGCCAATCCCACACCGCCCAGCCGCCGCTGAGCAGGGCTACACCCAGCCCGGCCAGCGGCAGCGGCAACAACGCCGGAGCATCTTGCCAAACCAACATCATAGCCAGCGCGCCCAGGCTGAGCGCGGCGATCGCCATGGGCAAGATGAGCGAGAGGGCCAGCACGGTCTTCGACCGGCGTGTGACCAGGTGGATGGCCTCTTCGGCGCCACGCCATTCCCAATCCTGGCTGAGCGCCAGCCGGCGGCTGGCCAAGGCCAGCCGCACGCTGGGCCGCAAGTGCGCCGCGCGCGTGAGCAGTGAGGCAGTGTGGGCCGTGGGCAGACGCAGCAGCGTCACCGGCGATTCGGCAACGGCCGTGAAAGGTTCTGCCTGGCGCACGAGCGCCGCCTCGCCCAAGTGGTCGCCCTCGCCGAGCAACATGCTGCGGCGAGCTTTGCGCGGCGGCCCCAACACGCGCACCGCACCGCTGGCGATCAGGCACAGGCCTACGCCCGGCTGCCCCGCCTCGAGAATGATCTCGCCGCCCGCCACGTGTTCTTCAACGAAGAAGCGGCCAACCTCCGCGCGCTCTTGCGGGCTCAGCGCGCGCAAGAGGTAAGCGGTGTCGATGAGCGTGGACGGAGAGAGTTGCGGCATCATGAGCGTGGCCAATCTGTGAGGTCGGGCATCCATCGCCGGCGCAAGTTCGAAGAGCCGAGGGGGCGATGCCCGCGGCGCGCTGCTCATCCGGCGACGCGATTATTGTAGCATGGCGACTCGCGCGAAGAGAGAACGCGGCCTGGCCCCGCAGCCTGCGCAGCTTCGCCAGCGCATGCCACGGATGGGCACGATCGCTGTGCTATAATCTGCCGCCTCAAGATGCACGAGACGTCCTTCGGACCCTGACCCCCAGTGGGCACATCATCCAATCGTGGCAAGGCCAAGCGCACCTCGGCGCCCTCGCGCCGAGGCGCTTCACCATCGCGAGGCAACTCACCCGGCAGCGTGTCGGCTCTCGACCGCCGCCTGGACATCCTCGGTTTCGTCCTGGCCGCACTGGGCGGCTTCGCACTGCTCGGGCTGATTGCCGCCGCGCCGGGGTCGCTCACCTACAAGCTGACCTTTCTCATCCGTCAGGGCTTCGGTTGGGGGGCCTACGTCGTCCCGCTGGTTGTCGTGGCGCTCGGCGCGTGGCTCATCCTGCGCCAGTTCCGCGACTCCCTGCCGCATCCGGGAACGGGCCGTGTGCTGGGTGCGTTCCTGCTCTACTTCAATCTCCTGACGGTCTTCCACGCCGTGCTCGATGCGTTCGGCACCGCGACTTTCCTGGAGCACGCCGAGGCCGGGCGAGGCGGCGGATACGCCGGCGCATTGCTGCTGGTGGCGTTGCTGCGGCTCTTCGATTGGCCGGGGACGATCTTCGTCTTGGTGGCCTGGTTCCTGGTCGGGCTGATCCTCGCGCTGCGTATTTCGCTGACGGATATTTTGCGCGCCCTGGCTCGAGCAGGCCGCTGGATTGGGGCACGCACTTCCGGATTGCGCGAGCGAATGCCGCAGCCCTCGTCGTCCCTGCCCTCGCCGTCGGCGCCGTCGCGCGCAACGCGTGCGGCAACTCCTGCGCTACACCCTTCGCTTGCGGCGACGGCCCGGGCGGAGGAGTCTGCCGCCAAACCACCCGAAGCCCGACCGGCCCAGCCGCCTGCGCCCGACCTCCCCTCACGCATCATCGGCGTGCCGGAATTACCTCCGTGGAATCTACCGGACGTGACGCAGATGCTCAATCCGGGCGTGGAGGCTTCCGCCAGCGACGATTTCGACCGCCAGCGCGCGCGGCTGATCGAGGAAACGCTGGCTTCCTTCGGCGCGCCGGTGCGCGTGGTCGAGGTCAATCGCGGCCCGACCATCACCGAATTCGGCGTCGAACCCGATTTTGTCGAGGTGCGCGGCGGCAAACGCACTCGGGTGAAGGTGAGCAAGATCGGGGCGCTGGCCGACGACTTGGCGCTGGCGCTGGCCGCGCCTTCCATCCGCCTTCAGACTCCGGTGCCGGGCAAGGGATACGTCGGGATCGAGGTGCCCAACAACGAGATCTCGCTGGTGAGCCTGCGCGACGTTGTCGAATCGGAGGCTTTTCACAAGAAGAGCTCGCCGCTGCGCTTTGCTCTCGGTCAGGACGTGTCGGGACATCCGGTGGTGGGCGACTTAGCGACCATGCCGCACCTGCTGATCGCCGGCACGACCGGGTCGGGGAAGTCGGTGTGTGTCAACGCGCTCATCAGCTGCTTCCTATTGCATAACACGCCCGATACACTGCGCTTCCTGATGGTCGACCCGAAGCGCGTGGAACTGACCTCCTACAACGGCATCCCGCATCTGCTCGCGCCGGTGATCGTCGAACTCGAACGGGTGGTGGCGGCGCTGCAATGGGTCACGCGCGAGATGGACGAACGCTACCGGCGCTTCGCGAAAGTGGGCGCGCGCAACCTGGACGACTTCAACTCGAAAGCCGCCGACCTGGGCGAGAGGCGCTTGCCCTCCTGGGTGGTGGTGATCGATGAGTTGGCCGACCTGATGCTGATGGCGCCGGATGAAACCGAGCGCATCCTCACCCGCCTGGCACAACTTTCGCGCGCGACCGGCATTCATCTGGTCATTGCAACCCAGCGCCCGTCGGTGGACGTGCTGACCGGCCTGATCAAAGCCAACTTCCCGGCGCGCATCTCATTCGCCGTGGCCTCGATGGTCGACAGCCGGGTGGTGCTCGACCAGCCGGGTGCTGAGCGGCTGCTCGGTCGTGGCGACATGCTGTTCCAGTCGCCCGACTCGCCGGCGCCGGTGCGCCTGCAAGGCGCGTACGTTTCGGAGGCCGAGCTGGTTCACCTGGTCAACTATTGGCGCTCATCCAACCAGGCGCGACAGGCGCAGCTGGCCGAAGCGCGGCGCGAATTCGCGCCCGAGGCGGAAGATGGTCCGGCGGTCGATCGCGCGCCGAGCGCCTTCCCCCCGGACGCGCATCTGGAGCAGGCGCCCTTGTGGGATGAGACACCCGCCCGGGGCGAGGGCGAGGACGCGCTGCTGGAAAAGGCCATCCACATCGTGCGCCAGTGGCGCAAGGCCTCCACCACGCGCTTGCAGCGCCACTTCCGCATCGGCTACACGCGCGCGGCGCGTATGATGGATGCGCTCGAGGAGCGTGGCATCATCGGCCCGCCCCAGCCGGGGGCCCAGCCGCGCGAGGTGATCGATTACGGCGACGAGGGCAACCAGGGCTCCGAGGACGAGCATGACGAGGAGTAGGCGCGCGGCCGCGCTGGCCGGGGTTGCGGTCGCATTTGCCCTCACGGCGTGCACGGCGACCGGACGCGAGCCCGCGGCCTCGCCCTCGCCCGAAATAGCCAGCGTACCGAGTGTCACCCCGGCTCCCACCGCACCCGCCGCACCACGCGTCCTCCTCCTGACCTCCTCCGATGACGTGGCCCCGGCCCACCTTGCGGCGCAGGCGGTGCTGGAGGCGATGGCTCGCGAGAAGGGTTGGAGCCTGAGGCGGCTGGCCGCGGGCGCGGATACCCTGGACGAGGCGCTGGCTGAGGAGCCGATGCTGTTGGTCAGTGTCGCGACCGGGTTGGGCGCATCCATCACGCAGGCCGCCGCGGCACACCCGGATCTGCGTTGGGTAGCAATCGACGAAGCCGATGTGCTCCCGAGCACCAACCTGCTGGTGATCGGTCCGCGCGTGCGCGAAGATGAGGCGGCGTTCCTGGCCGGGGCGCTGGTGGGCGTCGCCAATTCCAACAATCGCGTGGGGTGGATCGGCGAGCCGGGCAGCGTGCGCGGCACGTTGGTCCGTAACGCTTTCATTCATGGTGTGCGCTTCACCTGCCCGTTGTGCTGGGTGTTCGAAGAGGGCGCGGCCGAGGGGGCAAGCGTCGAAACTGGAACGGCCTTGGCGGAGTTGCTGCTGGTGCGCTATGTTGATACCGCAGGCGCATTCCCGAGCCCGGCAGGCGATGGCGCGCTTCTGGCGCTCGCCACTCGAGCAGTGCGTGTGGCGGGTTCGCGAGCGGGCTTCGGCGCACAAGCGCTGAGCAGCCAGCCGGACGCGGCGGGTAACCTGTTGGGCGAGCTTCAGGTGCATCCTGCGCTGCTCCTGGCCGAGGCGCTGCCGCGCTTCCTGGCGGGAGAGGTGTTTGGTGAGCCGCTCGTCTACGAGATTGAAAACGGGGGGCTAGGCTACGCTCCCTTCTCCACGCCGTGGATCACTCCCGGGTTGCAGGCCAACCTGCAGGAGATGATGGGGCGGCTGGCCGCGGGTGACCTGCAGATCGGCGTCAACCCCGAAACAGGCGAAGAACAGTAGGCGTGTGCTGAATCCGGCCCTCTTGCCGGGCGAACGACTTCTCCCTTGACACAGAACAGATGTTCGTGTAGCATGTGGAAAACCTGCCGACATCCGGGTTGCAGCCGCTTGCCAGCCGGGTGGAAAGCGGGGGGCAGTTCGCGAAGCGTCCGGTTCCGCCTCCAGGAACGTGGAGGGGCCAGGCGCCTGAGGAGGTCACCATGGGCGAGGGCAATCTGACGGCCCGCCAGGCCGAGATGAAGAAGTACATCGAGGAATACTTCGCCGAGCACGGGTATGCCCCCTCGTACCGCGAGATCATGAAGCAGGTCGGCATCCCCTCGCTCTCGGTGGTGCGCTATAACCTGGATCGCCTGCAACGCGAGGGCATTCTGGATCGGGATCCGCGGGTGGCCCGTGGCATTCGCCCGCATATGGCGCAACTGCGCTCGATCCGCGTATGGGGCTACATTGCCGCCGGCGAGCCGATGCCCGTCCCCGGCGTGACCGAGCCGCTGTTTGGCGCCGACGAAGCGTTGGCCATCTCGCGCGACCTGCTGCCGCGCGACCGGGATTTGTTCGCGCTGATCGTGCGAGGCGATTCGATGATCGACGCCATGGTCCACGACGGGGACTACGTCATCCTCAAACCCCAGCAGCAGGCCCGCAACGGCGAGATGGTGGCCGTGTGGTTGAAGGACCGCGACGAAACGACGCTCAAGTACTTCTTCTACGAGGACGGGCGGGTGCGCCTGCAGCCGGCCAACCCCCAGATGAACCCGATATTCGTCGACAATCTGGAGCAGGTGGAGATTCGCGGGCGAGTGGTCATGGTTGTCCGCCAGCTCGAGAAGCGCGGGGGCGTCAAACACTAGCCTGCCCGATCGCACAAACCGCCAGGCCGCCCGCGATTTGCGCGGGCGGCCTCTTGTTTCTGGCGGGTTTGATGGCGCGGACGTATAATCGCGGTTGATCCGCCCACCAGAAGGCTGTCATGCGAACTATCGACCGGTCGACGTTTCGCAATGCCGGCGGCCAGATTTCCTTCTCCACTCGCTTGCAGGCCGTCTTTAAGGAAGGCCTCGGCTGGCAAGCCGAGGTGCAGGCCCAGGAGGACATCACGCGCCGCCTGGCGAAAGTCTTCGGCGACGACTATGTCCTCGTGCGCAATTGCCCCATGCCGACCAGCCATGAGCCGGTGCCGCTCATCCTCATCGGCCCGATCGGCGTGCGGGTCATGATGACAACCTCGTTGCGCGGAACCTACCGCGCCAAAGCCGGCCAGTGGATGTCGCTGGGGGGCAGCGGGACGTTCAAGTCCTCGCACCCCAACCTGGCTTCGCGCCTGCGCCTGTTTGAAGATGCCGTGCGCCGCTTCGTTACCAGCAAAGGCATCAACCTTCCCGAGGGTGAGCCGGTGCTCATCGTGGCCCGGCCCGAGACCTACGTCGAGAACATCAAGACCTCGCTGCGCGTGGTGCTGGCCGACGGGGTCGAGAACTTTGCGACCAGCCTGATGCAATTGCGGCCGATCCTTTCGCCGGCCGTCGTCGAAGATATCACACGGGCGCTAGGCGGGCCGAAGGACGAGGCACCGATTGAGGCCGAAGCGGTGCAGGCCGCGGTGGCCGTGCTGCCTCGCTCCTCTGCTCCGACCGTGCCCGCCGCACTCGTCGCCGCAGCGGACCCCGACAGCCGCGAGATGCCTGCCTCGCCGGCCGGCCCGGCCGAACGCCGCCGACGCCTGACCCGCAAGCAGGCGGTGCTGCTGGTGTTGTTGGGGCTGGCCAACCTGTGTGTCTTGGGTGCGCTGGTCGTGGTGGTGGTCACCAACTCGCTGGTCGGCAGCTGACTTCCTGCACGTCCGCGGCACCCGCGCCCGGCATTGACACTCCTCGATCGATGATCTCCGTCTTCATCCTCAGGCAGAGAACTGGGGACATCATCTCGTCGCGCGCTTCGTCGGCGCCTCGCCTCGATAGCCGATTGTGGACCGCCTTTCTGATACAATCCGGCCGACATGGCGGAAGAGATTTTCCTCTCGGTCGTCATCCCGGCGCACAACGAAGAACACCGCTTGCCCTCCACGCTGCGCCGCCTGCAAGAGTTCCTTCCCACCCAGGGCTATACATTCGAAGTCATCATTGTGGAAAACGGAAGCCGCGACGGCACGCGAGCTGTGGTCGAGCGCGCACGACCCGGCTTCGCCCAGCTGCGGTTGCTTTCGGTGCCGCGGGCCGGCAAGGGCGGCGCGGTGCGCGCGGGCATGCTGGCGGCGCGCGGCGCATTCCGCTTCATGTGCGATGCGGATCTGTCGATGCCCATCGAAGAGGTGGGCCGCTTTCTGCCGCCGCGGGTCGAAGCGGAGGTGGCCATCGGGTCGCGCGAGGCCCAGGGTGCGCGCCGCTTTGGCGAGCCGGCCTACCGGCATCTGATGGGCCGGGTCTTCGCCCAAGCCGTCAAACTGATCGTGCTGCGCGGTTTCGAAGACACGCAGTGCGGCTTCAAGTGCTACCGCGCGCGGGCTGCGCAGGATGTCTTCTCGCGCCAGGTGCTCCAGGGATGGACCTTCGACGTCGAGGATCTCTTCCTCGCCCGCCGGCTGGGATACTCTGTCGTCGATGTGCCGATCCCCTGGACCTACCAGGCCGAAAGCCGGGTGCAGGTGGCGGCCGATTCGCTACGCATGTTGGCGGACTTGGTGCGCATCCGGGTGAACTGGATGCGCGGTGTGTATGACACCTCACGGCCCTCGCCGCCCCAGTCTGCGCTATGAAGCCGGGCTGTGGCGCCGCGGCTGCATGCACGTCGCCGGGCTGGACGAGGTGGGGCGAGGTGCGTGGGCCGGGCCGCTCGTCGCGGCCGCCGTGGTGCTCCCGGCCGGGCGTGATAACCTGGCGCGCATGCTGCGCGGGGTTCGTGATTCCAAAGTCATGACACCCGCCGGCCGGGATCGTTGGGCGGAGGCCATACTGGCTGTGGCCCTCGCCTGGGCCGTGGGCAGCGCGGCGCCGGGGGAGGTGGATGACCTCGGGCCGCTGGGCGCGACGCGCCTGGCAATGCAGCGGGCCCTCGACGCGCTGGCCGTGCCTCCCGATCACCTGCTGATCGACTACCTGCGATTGCCCGAGTGCCCGCTCCCGCAGACGGCCCTGCCGCGTGGCGATGCGCGCATGCTTTCGGTGGCCGCCGCTTCGGTGGTGGCCAAGGTGTGGCGCGATCGAGTGATGATGATGTACGACGAGAACTTCCCCGAGTTTGGTTTGGCTCGCAACAAGGGCTACGGCACACCTGAACACCGTCGGGCACTTGAGCGGCTGGGCCCGACGCCGCTGCACCGCCTCTCGTACCACCCGGTTGCGCAGGCGCGCGCTCGGTTGGCTCCACCGAGCCGGGACGAAGTGCCCAAGCCGGCCCATTGACCGGGCGGACCTGCGCCCCAACGCACAAACTTCTGGATTCGGCCCAAAAACCGCAGGCACAATCTGTGCACCCCAGGGGTTAAGGCACTCTGCGCATCGATCGTGTGCAGAGCGGGACACGCATGGCATCCAAAGATCCCAAGAATCTTTCGGTCCGGGAACTTGAACGGCTGCTCGCGGCCAAACGCCTGGCCGAGCGACGCGACCGGCTTGCGCAGTTCCGCCGCACTGGACGCACGCTTCACCCGCTGCCCTCCTCGCCTGCGGACGAAGGCCAGACCACGCATACCAGCCCACCGGCTTCCCGTTCGCGGCGCGTGTTGGACCGGCTGCTGTTGTTTGTCGAGGTCGGGGCAGCCATTGGCTTGGCGCTGGTCCTGATCAACGGGGCCGGGGTGCTCGACAGGCTCAACCGCGAAGTCTCTTCGGCCCTTGGGCGCACAACGCCCACCCCGCTGATTTCAGCCGTGGTGTTGCCCTCAGGACACACCCCTCCCAATTCGCCCGGCGGCGCGCAACCCAACCAAGATGAGATTCCTGCCAATCTGCGCGCCCTCGTGCAATCGATGCCGGCGCCAGCGGTACCCACCAGCGGGCCGGAACAGGCATTGCTGTTGGACGTGCCGGCGATTGGCAAGCTGGCCATTCCGGTGGTGGAAGGCGACGGCTGGGAGCAGCTCAAGCAAGGTGTCGCCCATCACATTGGGTCGGCCGATCCGGGGCGCCTGGGCAACATGGTGCTTTCCGGGCACAACGACATTTTTGGAGAGGTGTTCCGCGATTTGGACAGGTTGGCACCCGGCGACGAGGTGCGCGTTTCGACGTCCCGCCAGGTGTACACCTATCGCGTGGTGGGGTGGCGCTTGGTGACGCCGACGGAGGTTGAGGTGATGGCCGCCAGCCCGCGGGCGACGCTGACGCTCATCTCGTGCTATCCGTACATGATTGACTCTCAGCGCATCGTGGTGACTGCCGAACTCGTGGGGAACTGAGACCGCGGTATAATTCGGTACGAGGAGACAGTGTATGAGCCGAAAGATGGTGCGCCCGACTCGCCCGGAAACCTTTAACCCGAACTATTCACACATCAAGAAGGACCTACGGCGCATCGCGCTGATCGCCGGTTCGTTCGTGGTGGTGATGATCGTGCTCTCCTTCGTTCTCAAGTAGCTGGCTTCGCCGCGTCCTTGGCCACGCGTTGCATCAGGCCCGCCTTGACGGCGGGCCATTCCTTTTCGAGAATACTGTAGACGACCGAACTGCGGCGGTGGCCGTCGGGGAGCAACATGTGTTCGCGCCACACGCCCTCGCGCACGGCGCCCAGCCGCTCCAATGCGCGCTGCGAGCGCAGGTTGCGCAGGTCGGTCCGGAATTGGACGCGAACGCAGGCCAAGTGCTCGAACGCGTGCTGCAGCAAGAGCAGTTTGGCTTCAGGGTTGACGATCGTTCCGCGATATCCTGCGGCGTACCAGGTGCCGCCGATTTCGACGGCCCGATTGGGCGCATCTGCGTTCATGAAACGGGTGGCACCCACAACCTTGGCCTGACCACGATGGAAGACGACGAAAGGCAAATCGCTGCCGCGGGCCCGGTGCTCGAGCAAGAGGGTCATCCAGGCTTCCATATCGGCCAGTGAGTCCATCCGTCCGTAAGGCATGAATCGCCAGATGTCTTCATCGCGCCCAATGTCGAATAGCGCTTGAGCATGGGCTGCTGCCAAGGGGAGCAGCCGGATGAACCGGCCTTCGAGGGTCAACGGCTCGAGCGGATGCGGCCAGACCACCGTCGGTATACTCTCCTGCTCTCCAACCGAACGAAGGCACGTGCAGCTGCCTCCGCTGTGGTGCCCGGTCTTGCCACGCACTGCAGTGTTGGCCAAAGTGCGGGTGTTATAATCGACCGTCCGAAGCATACCAGAACGCACAACCGCACGAGATCAACGGGATTTGGGAATGTCGTATCTACCAACGCCGAAACAACGTGAGCCAAAACTGCCGAAGGTCCGGCCGCCGCGCGTGCCGAAGATCCCGACCGAGAGAATGAAATCGGTCAACTGGGGATTGTGGGGGCTGAGCGCAGCCTTCGTGGTGGCCCTGGCGGCCTCGACCTATTTTGCCTTCACGCTGGTGCGCAACATCGTCGCCGCGGGCAGCGGCGGGCTGGCGGGCATTTTCTCTCCCTCGGCGCAGAGCACGAGTTCGGCGCCGGGGATTACCCCGCCGCCGGGCCTGATGGCCGGGCCCACCCCCAAACCGTGGAACAGCGTCGAACGGGTCACGGTGTTGGTCATGGGCCTCGACTATCGCGACACGGTGACTAGCGACGGCCCGCCGCGCACCGATACGATGATGCTCATCAGCTTCGATCCGGTCGGGCTCAACGTCGGTATGCTCTCGATCCCGCGCGATCTGTGGGTGGAAATCCCCGGCTTCGGCTACGACAAGATCAACAAGGCCTACTTCGATGCCGAAGCCTACCGCCTTCCCGGAGGCGGGCCGGCACTGGCGATGCAAACAGTGCAAACTCTGTTGGGTGTGCCGATCGATTACTACGCGGTGATCGACTTCGGCTCGTTTATGACGTTCATCGATGAGATCGGCGGCATCGACGTCGACGTCCCAGAAGAGGAGCTACGCATCGACCCGATCGGACCGGGTAACACCATTCGCCTGCATCGCGGCCGGCACCACCTCAACGGTTCGGCCGCGCTGGCTTACGCACGCGCGCGCAGCTCGGAGGGCGGCGACTTCGACCGCGCCCGCCGACAGCAAGAAGTGATCTACGCGGTTCGCGACAAATTGCTCAGCCTGGAGTCCTTGCCGCTGCTCATCGCGCGCGCGCCAAATCTGTGGAACACGGCCATGGGCGGTGTCCGGACCAACCTGACCATCGACCAGATGCTCTCGCTGGGCTGGTCGGCCAAGGATGTCTCGCGCGACAACATTCGCTCCGGCACGATCGGGCCGGACCAGTTGCAGTCGATGCAACGAATCGACGACCTGGACGTGCTCATCCCCAACTTGGAGAAGGTGCGCGCGCTGCGGGATGACATCTTCACCTCCGCCGGCTCGCCGGGGCCGCTGACCCCGGTGGCCAATCCGGCCGAGTTGGCACCCAAAGAGGGCGCGAAGATCGAAATCCTCAATGGCTCCGGCATACCGGGGCTGGCCGGCGCCACGAAGGAATACCTGGTGCGCATGGGGCTTCCCGATGCCAACATTTCCGTCGGCGATGCCGCCGGATACTACCCCTCCACCCAGGTGATCGATTTCAGCGGCATGCCTTACACCGTGCGCTTCCTGGTGGAACTTATGGGCATTGCTTCCGGCAACAATCTCAGCCAGGTCAGCCTCGAGCAAGGCATCGACGTGCAGTTGATTCTTGGCGGGGACTGGAGCGTGCCGGCATCCTAGTGCCGAACTCGACAATCAGGACGTCGGTCATTGGCTGGGCGCTGTCGTTTGTCACTCCCCCGGGAGAGTGTCCCTGCTCACAATCTGGGCACGCCTTCATGTGCGCGTGCGGAGGGAGAGCATGCAGGACCTGACTGAGCAGTTCGTGGAACTCATCCGGCGCACGTCCACCGACCTTCCGGCCGACGTGCGCCGCGCGCTTACCGAGGCACGCGATCGTGAGGCACCCGGTTCGGCGGCTCGCGGCGCCCTCGAGAGCATTTTGCAGAACGTTGAACTGGCGCGTGAGAAGATTTCGCCCATTTGCCAGGATACGGGCACCCCGATCTTCTTTGTGCGCTACCCCGCCGGATGGAGCAGCCGCGCCCTGCGTGAGCAAATGCGTGCGGCGATCGCCCGCGCCACGGAAGACGCCTACCTGCGGCCGAACGCGGTCGACAGCCTGAGTGGAAAAAACAGCGGCAACAACCTGGGCGACGAAGCCTTTCCCAGCCTGCACTTCGAAGAGGTCGAAGGCGACACCCTGACGGTCGATTTGTTGCTCAAGGGCGGCGGGTGCGAAAACGTGGGCGCGCAGTACTCGCTGCCCGATGACCGCCTGGGGGCGGACCGCGACCTGCAAGGCGTCCGCCGGGCGGTGTTGGATGCTGTCCACCAAGCTCAGGGACTGGGATGCGCACCGGGCGTGTTGGGCGTCTCCATCGGCGGCGACCGCGGCACCTCGTATGCCCGCTCCAAGCAACAACTGTTGCGCCGACTGGACGACACCAACCCCAACCCGGACCTGGCGCGCATGGAAGCCCAGCTGACGCAGGAGGCCAACCGGCTGGGCGTGGGGCCGATGGGTTTTGGCGGCGCGACGACGGTGCTGGGGGTCAAGATGACCAGCCAACACCGCCTGCCGGCCTCCTACTTTGTCACGGTGTCGTATATGTGCTGGGCCGACCGCCGGCGGCGGCTGACTGTCCGCGGCGACTCTCAGGCCATCGAGTAAGGGCAGGAGGACCGCATGATACCGCTGCACATGCCGCTCTCCGAAGAAGCCATCCGCGCCTTGCACCTGGGGGACTCGGTGCTGCTCTCGGGAGTCATGATTACCGCCCGCGATACGGCGCACAAGTGGATGATCGACACCTACATTCGCCGCACGCGCCCGCCCAGCGGTGACGATGAACAGACCTATGCCGCGCTGCGGGACCTATTGCGAGGCGGGGCGATCTACCATTGCGGGCCGGTGGTGGCCGGGTTGCAGACGAAGCAGTACGTTTTCAAAGCCGCCGGACCAACGACCTCGATCCGCGAAGAGCCGTATCAGGGTGAGGTCATGCGGCATTTCGGAGTGCGGGCCGTGATCGGCAAGGGCGGTATGGGCCCGCGCACGCTGGCAGCCTGCGGCGAGATCCCGGGAGTCTACCTGCACGCCATTGGCGGGGCAGCCACGCTCATTGCCGAGACAGTGAAGAGCGTTCAAGGTGTGCTCAAGCTGGAGTTTGGCGTGCCCGAGGCCATGTGGGTCATTGAGGTGGTGGACTTCCCGGCCGTGGTGACGATGGATTCGCACGGGCAAAGCCTGCACACCGAGATCGAGAAAGCCTCGCGCGGCGAGCTCGACAAGCTGCTGGCTGCGTGAAGTGCATAGTTGCACGCACCGACGGACATCGAACCGCCCGGCTTCCCCATGACGACATCGCCTAAGGCCAAGCCACTCTCCAACGCGGGGGAGCAACCGCCGGGGCTTTCCGCACGTTGGCTGCGGCGCATCGTCGTCCTGGCCTTCATCTTCGTCGCGGCCGGGGCGCTCTACCTTGCGCCCCAGGGCCTGCTGGGCGCCGCCGACGGCGTGGGCTACGCTGTGTGCCACCGCATCGAGCTGCGTTCGTTCCATCTGGGCGAGCGGGCGCTGCCGCTGTGTGCGCGATGCACCGGCACGTTCCTGGGCGTCTTCACGGGGACGGCGCTGTTCATCGCCACGGGCCGAGGCAGACGATCCGGCTGGCCGCGCATCGCCCTCGTTCTCGTGCTGGCCGCGCTCGTCGTGCCGTGGGTTGTGGACGGGACCAATTCGTACGCCGCACTTTTCGGTAGGCTGCCCACACTGTACACACCCCACAACTGGCTGCGTCTCACCACCGGCACATTGGTCGGGCTGATCGTCCCGATCTTCCTTCTGCCCGCCGTGAACCAGACTCTCTGGCGCGAGCAGGACACCCGGCCGGTTCTTGACAGCTTTGGCGAGATGGCGCTCTATCTCGCTGCAGCTCCAATTCTCATCGGCCTGGTGCTGCCCGAGAACGCGCTTGTGCTCTATCCGCTGGCGCTGTTCAGCGTCGTCGGCGTACTGGCGACGCTGTGCGGCGTCTACCTGGTGCTGTGGCTGGTCATCCTGCGCAGCGAGAATCGATTTGTCCGCCTGATCGAGGCCTGGCCGCACGTCCTCGCGGCTCTCACACTGGCGCTGCTTCACATCGCGGCCATTGACATGTTGCGTTTTAGCCTTACCGGCACGTGGGGCGGGCTGCGCCTGGGCGCTTAGGAGCCTGCGGAAGAAGGACGACCGGCCCTGGCCCCCACCTTCGTTCCGAAGGCAGGGGGTGAGGTGGAGTGTTCCTTCCGCAACATCTTGGTCCGTGCCCCCGCCTGCAACTCACTGAGCACCTCCTGCGTAGATGAATCATGAAACCCGGCCACCGTTCGGCGCGAATCGCGCCGGACGCTGGGGTGGTTAGCGGCTGTTGCGCTCGAGGTCGACAGCGAGTGTGGTAGGATGCAAAGCACGCAATGGGCCGCGGTGCATCACTTGGATGCACAATGGCTTGCGGAGGAGAAAGATGGAATCTTTGCTTGGGGTTCTCTCGGCCTTTGGCCTTTCGGCCAGCGCTGGGTTGAACGCCTACATCCCCTTGCTGGTCGTGGCGCTCATGGCCAAGCTCACGCCGTGGATCAAGCTCTCGGCGCCGTGGGATACGCTGACCAGTTGGTGGGTGATCGGCATACTCGGCGTGCTGCTGCTGATCGAGATCTTCGCCGATAAGGTGCCGGCGGTCAACCACATCAACGACATCATTCAGTCCTTTGTGCGGCCGGCCGCCGGGGCAGTGGTCTTTGCGGCCAGCGCCCATGTCATCACCGATGTCCATCCGGTTGTGGCCATCGTCGCCGGGTTGCTGGTGGCTGGAGGCGTGCATGCGGTCAAGGCGCTGGCGGTCCGCCCGGCTGTGACCATCGCCACGGGCGGCACGGCGAACCCGATTGTCAGCGCCGGCGAAGACATCCTGGCTACGGTGATGTCGGTATTGGCCGTGGTCATCCCGGTCTTCCTGGGGGCGCTCCTGTGCGTGGTCGCTGCCTGGGTCATCTGGCGCATTTGGCGGCGCGCCAACCGCGAGGCCCTCGAAGCTGCCTAACCACGCCTGATCGTGGCTTGCGAGTCCATTGAGTGCCGCCGCGTCAACCGCGGCGGCACTCGCTCGTGAATCGGCCATAGCAGATTCGACGAGTCGGGATTACAATTTCCCTCGGTTGGCGCCGGGCGGGGTGAGAGTCGCGGGCCGCAGGCAAAGGCCGACAATACTCGACGAGCGGTAATTCATTCTTCGGAGGAGATGCGATGAATCGAACGACAGCAATCATCCTGACCGTTGCCACAGCGCTGTTGTGCGGCTGCCCGGGTCTGTTCGTGTGCTTGGGCGGCGTGCTGACGGCGGTGGGGCTGGGCACGTACACCAGTGAATTGATGGGCACCAGCTCCAGCGGTGCTACACCGACGTGGTATGGCGTAGCGGGCATCTGCGGCGGTCTGATTCTGATCGCCATCCCGGTTATCGTCGGCATCCTGACGCTGCGCAAGAAGAAGACCGCGGAAATTCCTCCGGCAGTCTGAGTTCGAATACCATCGGTCGATGAAACCAAAGGGCCTGGCTCACGCCAGGCCCTTGCCGTTCCCACGCGGCGAGGCAGGGCTCGCGGTGGCGGCTAACCCCTGTCGAGCGGTCGCCCCTGCTGCGCCAGAGCCTCGAACGGCGGGCGATGTTCGCGAACGAGGGTCTGCAGGTCCGCGAGGCCGGCGGTGGCCTGGGCGCGATCGTCGGGGGAGAGCGCCAGCCCGGCGAACTCCTCCTCGTCGAGAAGAAGTGTCTTGCCTTCGGGCGAGACGAAGAGGTCAAGCGCCAAATCCTCGCTCTCGATCAGGCTTCCGTGCATGTGCGCCGGACGGGCGATATTGCAGTACCAGCCTTTGAGCAGCGATGACTCGCCGGCGTAGATCTCGAAGACGTTGTACCAGCGGCGGGTGTAATAGTGTTCGAGCATGCGATCGCCCTGGGCCAGAGTGAGATAGGGCAACCCGAGAGTAGGCCTCGCGAAGCGCGCCTCCACGAGAATCTCATCCGCGTCGATGTGGACGGCCTGCCCCGTCCAGCGCAAGACCTCTCGGCCTTGCCAATCGCGCTTCACCACGGTCACTTCAGACACAGAACGGCCTCGGGTGCAAGGTGGATGGAAAGAGCGGTGCCGGGCGCCACCGGGTGAGGTAAGTCGAACGCGATGCGATGGGTTGAAGAGTCCAGTGTCGCCCGGTAAGAGTCTCCCCTAAACGACACCTCTTGAACGATTCCACGAACGACGTTGTATCGGCGGTGCGCGGTGCGCTCGATGGTCAGTGGCGCGCGCCGCACCAGCAACGTCAGGCTGACTCCAACCGCATGATGGGCGTGCGTACAGCGCGGCGCGAGAACCCCCAACTCGCTCTGTACTCGCAGCGGCGAGGAGCGGATGACCCGCGCCTGCACGAGCGTGCCCATATCTAGGAATTGCGCCACCCAGGCCTCGCCGGGGTCGGCATAGACCTCGGCCGGTGTGCCGCTGCGTTGGATTCGCCCATCGTGGATAAGCAACAACCGGTCGGCGATGGCCAGCGCCTCCTCCTGGTCGTGGGTGACGTACAAAGCCGGGGTCCCATCCAGGGCGAGGATTCGCCGCAAGTCGGCCAGCATCCGATCGCGCAATCCGCGGTCGAGCGAGCCGAGCGGCTCGTCGAGCATGAGCAGGCGCGGACGCGGCGCGAGAGCGCGCGCCAAGGCCACGCGTTGCTGCTCGCCGCCCGAGAGGTCGGTCACTTTGCGCTGGGAGAAATCCGCCAGGCCGACCCGCGCCAGAGCTTCATGGGCGCGGAACTCAGTCTCGACCCTGGGCAGGTTCTGCATGCGCAGCCCGAAGGCCACGTTTTCGAGCACGTTGCGGTGCGGGAAGAGGGCGTACTCCTGGAACATCAGGCCGAAGCGGCGTGCGTGGGGTGCGACGGGCGCCAGATCCATTCCTTCCCACATCACCGTGCCGGCCTCGGCCGGCTCAAGCCCGGCGATGATTCGCAGCAGCGTGCTCTTGCCGCTGCCGGAGGGACCGAGCAGGCAGGCTGTCTCGCCGTGCGCCAGGCGGAAGGAGATGCCGCGCAACAGCGAGGCCCCCTCATAGCTCTTCCAGACCTCACGCACCTCGAGCACGGTAGACACCTCGCGTAACTCTAGAATTCTCCTACACCGGGCAGGCGCAGGCGTTCGATGATCAAGATGCCGGCCAAGGTCAGACCCATAAGCAGAGTGGCCATGGCCAGCGCTTGGCCGTAATTGAGCGCGCCCGGCTGGGAGAGGAAACGGAAGATAGCGATGGGTACGGTAGGGTACTCGGGGCGAGCGACGAGGGAGGTGGCGCCGAATTCGCCCATCGAGATGGTGAAGGCAAAGGCCGCGGCCACCGACACGGCGCGGGCGACAATCGGCAGATCCACCTCGCGCCATACGCGCCAGGGCGAGGCCCCTAGCGTGGCGGCGGCCATGCGCAAGCGCTCGGGGATGGAGGCCAGCGCCGGTTGCAGCGTGCGCACAACGAAGGGCAACGCCACCAGGCTGTGGGCCAAGGGCACGAGCAGGGGTGAGGCGCGCAGGTCGAGCGGCGGCGTGTCGAGCGCCACCACGAAGCCGAGCCCCAGAGTGACAGCCGAGGTGCCCAGCGGCAGCATAAGCAGCGCATCCACCGGCCGGCCGAAGCGGGAGGTGCGCGCCAGGGCCGAGGCGGCCGGCAACCCGAGGGCCAGGGCGATGACCACAGTGGCTGCGGCGTAGCCGAGCGAGTTGCGCACCGCGGCGATGGGCGGCACGTAGAACAACGCCTCGCGCCGGTTGACAAACAGTTCGCGATAGTACGAAAGCGTGAGGCCGGCAGACACGCTCGTTTGCTGACCGCGATTTGGTTCCAGGCGTGCGATGGAGCGTGCCGCGAGGGCAGCCAGCGGCGCCACGAGCAGAACGAGCAGCAGCCCGACGAGCAGCACGGCGGCCAAACGCTGGCGGGGGCCTACCGGGCGCCGGGAGGCTTCCTCCGCCGCACGCGGTGCGCTGGGCGTCGACAAACGCGAGGCGAGCCGGGCGTAGAGCGTGGTCAGTGTCAACGTGCAGGCGATCTGAATCAGCGAGAGCAGCGCGGCCAATGGCAAGTTCAGCAAGTGCAGAGCCTGAGTATAGATGGCCACCTCCAGCGTCGCGAAGCGCGGTCCGCCCAGCATCAGCACGACGCCGAAACTGGAGAAATCGAACAGGAACACAAGCACCAGCGCCGCGACAATGGACGGGCGCAAAAGGGGCAGCGTGACCTCCCGCCACGCACGCCAGGGGCTCGCGCCCAGCACGCGCGCCGCGTGCACCAGGCGCGGGTCCAGATGCGCCCAGGCGTTGCCCACCAGCCGCAGGACAACCGCCGTGTTGTAGAAGACATGGGCCGCAAGGATCGCCCATAGCGTGTTGATGAACTGGATCGGTGGCACACTCGCACCGCTGAGGGCCATCAGCCCGAGGTTGAGCCAGCCGCGCGGTCCGAGCAGAGCATTGAAGGCGACCGCGACCACTACCGTGGGCAGCACGAAGGGCAAAGTGGTCAGCGCGCGCAGCAATCGTTTGCCAGGAAACTCGAAGCGCGCGAAGAGATAAGCGCCTGGCAAGCCGACGGCAAACGTCAGCAGGGTAGACAGCGAGGCCTGCCACAGCGTAAACCCCAAGGGGTTGAGGACCGAGCTGAGCGCGAGCGGCTGCGACTCGCCCACCGCCGACAGGCCGAGGCGCAAAATGGTGAGCAACGGGTAAAAGAAGAAGAGCGCCAGAAACGTCAATGGCACGACGAGCAGGAGGAGCGATCGCCGCGACGCTCCGGCGCCCAAAGAAGCCTGCGGCACGCGACCCGCGCGAACCATCATTCAAGGACCGCCTGATGCCACGCCTGGATCCATGCATCGCGGTGTAAGGCAATCTCCTCGGGCGTCAGCGTTGCCGGCTGGGCAGGTATCTCTGCGAAACGGGAGAAGACCTCCGGCAGGCCGGCTTGCGGATTCACCGGAAAGACGAACATCTTGAGCGGCATGTCTTCCTGGAAGGGCGTCGACAGCATGAAATCGACAAACGCCTCGGCCAAACCGCGGTTGGGCGTGCCGTGCAAGATGCCGACGAACTCGATCTGACGAAAGCACATGTCCGCGCCGGTGAGCGTGCCGGTCGGCGGTTCACTTATCGGTGGATCCGCAAAGACCACCTCGGCCGGCGGGCTGGAGGCGTACGAGACGACCATCGGCTGGGGTCCGTGCCCGGAGGCGGCGCTGAAATTGGTGTAGTAGGCCGTTTCCCAGCCGTCGACGACAGCCACACCATTCGCGCGCAACGCCCTCCAAAAATCAAGGAAGCCCGGATCGCCGAAGTGGGCAACTGTCGCCAGCAGGAAGGCCAAGCCGGGAGAAGATGTGGCAGGGTCCTCGACCACGAGCAAACCGCGATACTCCGGCTGGGTCAGATCGTCGAGAGACAGAGGTAAAGAGAGATTATGGGAGGCGAAGTAGGCTTTGTCGTAGTTGAGGCACACATCGCCGTAATCCACCGGCAGCGCGCGGTGTTGCGGGTCGAGCTGAAAGGCGCTCGGGATGGTGGCCAGCGCCGGAGCGTCGTAGGCGTCGAAAATGCCGGAGCCGAGCGCGCGCGAGAGGAAGGCATTGTCCACTCCGTAGAAGACATCCGCCAGCGGCACGTCCTTGGAGAGAATGGCCTTGTTGAGGGCCGCCCCGCTGTCGCCGCTCTTAAGGATGTTCAAGCGGACGTTGTGCGATTGCTCGAAGGCCTCGATGAGTGAGGTGCTGGCATCGAAGGAATCATGGGTCATGATGTTGAGGGTGCGCGGAGCGGGAGTGGAGCCCGGCCCCGGAACGGCCGGCATGCAACTCCCCAAGACGAACGAGAGCCATGCCAGCCCGATGAAGAAGGCTTTGTTGCGTTGCATGTCGACCTCCTACGATGACACACCCTCAACCGGAAGCGTCGAGGGGATTGCCTGGCGCCGGGAATGGATGCACACCAACAGCCCCGAGTCGAGGGCGACTTCCGCAACAGGGGCGATCATCTCGTTACTGATGCCGCGGGAACGGTAGGCCTGCAGCGTTTCTCCGTGAAGCGCGTAGCGCAGACCGGTCGTGCGGACGCCGCGGGCCTCCTGGCTGAGCGGAAGCAGCGATACCCGGTCGCCCACCCGGCCGTGCAGGCGGAGGGTGGCTTGTACGAGCACGGCGTCGGTGCGGCCGTCGGTGAGCCACGTTGTGCATTCGCGCAGTTCGGGCAACGCCAGCAGTGCGATGTTGGCCAGAGTCTGGTCGAGGCGCCCGCCGAAGGCCCCGACCACGAGCAGATCGCGCGCGCCCTGAGCCTGGGCGTGTAGCAAGGCCAGCTCGAGATCGGTTGCGTTCTTATCGGTGGGATGAACGAGCAGTTGCGCGCCCTGCTGCTCGAGGGCTTCACGCTCGGCCGGGTCCACCGAGTCCATATCTCCGATGAGCAGATGCGGGGCGAGGCCGAGGGCCTGCACGTGGCGCAGCCCGCCGTCGGCGGCGATGAGCCAGTCGCCGGAGCGCAGACGAGCGCGCACCGCGAGTGGATCTGTCACCTCGCCATTGGCGAAGATGACCGCACGTTCGTGAACCATATGGAAAACCACCCTCCGCGGGGGAGGGTGGTGGAAACCACATCTCGTTTCTCCCTCCGCCGGCATTACCCGGGTCAGGTTCAGCGGGTCGAGGGCTTCGCGCCCTCCTCTCAGCCCGGTGTACGGGCTCCCCGTCGTTCTGTGGCGCATTGTAGAGAAGAGGCCTCGGATTGTCAATGGCGAACGGATGAAGCCCAATGGCACTCGCAGCGGGGCAGATTGTTTGCATGAGATGAGCACGACGGACCCCAGTGCACATCGAGGCTGCTTAGTAGCACTCACGGCTGAGGCACGAGTCGTACGCCGGGGCACCATCAATCGCCGGCGGTCGAGTGTAAGGCATGAAGCAACCAAAAGAAGAACGCCTTGGTGCAAGAAGAGGTGGTGTATTCGGGCAACCTTGCACAATCTTTTCTTCTCGTCTACAATGATAATTCGGATAACGTTCCGCAAGATCCCCACTTAGGTTAGGCGGCCGCCATGGTTGGGTATTGGAGGGCGAACGGCAGCGCGAATTGCGTTGACGGCCGGCTCCCAGTCCCTAACCGGCACGACCGCCACTGGAGCTGACAATGCCTGAAGCACGATCCTTCCAAACGGTTGTGGAGGGCAAGACCTTCACGATCGAGACGGGAAAGCTGGCCGCCCTGGCGGGCGGCGCGGTAACCGTCCGCGTCGGCGATTCGATTGTGTTCGCCTCCGCGACCATGAGCAAGACCCTGCGCGAGGGGATTGACTTCTTCCCTCTCACCGTGGATTTCGAAGAACGCATGTATGCCGGCGGGCGCATCCCCGGCTCGTTCTTCCGCCGCGAAGGGCGACCCTCCGAGGCGGCCATCCTCACGGCGCGCCTGACCGATCGCCCGCTGCGGCCGCTCTTCCCCAAAGATATGCGCAACGATGTGCAGGTCATCATGTATGCCCTCTCCGCCGACGGGCAGAATCCACTCGACATTCTGGGCATTGTGGCCGCCTCGACGGCGCTCACGATTTCCGATGTCCCGTGGGGCGGCCCGGTGGCCGCGGTGCGCGTTGCGCGCCTGGAAGGGCAATGGGTGGTCAACCCCACCTTCGATGAGATTGACCGCTCGGCCCTCGACTTGCGTGTGGCCGGCACGCGCGAGGCGGTGCTGATGGTGGAGGCCGGTGCGCGCGAAGTGCCCGAGGAGTTGATGGTGGAGGCACTGGAACTCGCGCACCGCGCGATGCAGCCGCTGATCGACCTGCAGGAGAAGATGGCCGGCGAGCTGGGCAAGCCGAAATCCAGCTATCCCTCCCGTGCCCTGACCGAGAAGTTGCGCACGGCGGTTTCGGAGAAGGTGGGCACGCGCCTGGCGGATATGCTGCGCGACGAGATGGACCGCATCGAACGCCAGTCGTTCCTCGACGCGCTGGAGGGCGAAGTGCTGGCCGGCTTCGTCGACGACGAGGATATGGCCGAGAGCGATCTACGCGAGGCCTTTCACGATATCTATCGACACGAAGTGCGCCAGCGCATCCTCAACGACGGCGCACGACCCGACGGCCGCACGCTGACCACCATCCGCCCGATTTCGTGCGAAGTGGACCTGAGCCCGCGAGCGCATGGTTCGGGCCTCTTCACCCGCGGCGAAACGCAGGTGATGACCCTCACCACGCTGGGCACGCCGCGCGAAGCGCAGGAGCTCGACGGCCTGACGCCGACCGCCCTCAAGCGCTACCTGCACCACTACAACTTCCCGCCCTTCTCCACCGGCGAAGTGCGCATGCTGCGCGGTTCGTCGCGGCGCGACGTCGGCCATGGTGCGCTCGCCGAACGCGCGCTGGTGCCGGTGCTGCCCGACATTGAGGAATTCCCCTACACCGTGCGCCTGGTCTCGGAGGTTTTCTCCTCCAATGGATCGACCTCGATGGCCTCGGTGTGCGGTTCGAGCCTCTCCCTGATGGATGCCGGCGTGCCGATCAAGACGCCTGTGGCGGGCATCGCTATGGGGCTGGTTAAGGACGGCGACCGTTATGCCATCCTGACCGACATCCAGGGCGTGGAGGACCACCTGGGCGATATGGACTTCAAGGTGGCCGGCACCGCGCAGGGCATTACCGCAATGCAGATGGACATCAAGATCAAGGGCATCACGCCG
>Ga0209342_10001916_pt1 | contig 22820 bp, 18 predicted proteins | sample RifCSP16_2_FD_184023 | JGI IMG/M metagenome (GOLD analysis project Ga0209342, IMG submission 184023) | Soil microbial communities from Rifle, Colorado - Rifle CSP2_sed 16_2 (SPAdes) (version 2) | ecosystem: Environmental > Terrestrial > Deep subsurface > Rock core/Sediment | place: Rifle... | reverse complement strand
TTCTTGAGGAACGGCTCGAGCAGCGGGTGCAGGTAGGTGACCTGCTCCTGGCCGTGCTTGCGCCGGATGTAGGCCGGGATGTTGTCCATGGGCCCGGGCCGGAACAGTGCGACCATCGCCGCGAGGTCGAGCACGGAGGTCGGACGGAGCTCCTTCACGTAGCGGCGCATACCTGGTGACTCGAGCTGGAACACGCCGGTCGTCTCTCCAGAGGCGAGCAGCTCGAACGTCCTGGCGTCGTCGAGCGGTATGCGGTCGAGGTCGAGGTCGATGCCGCGACCGCTCCGGATGAGGTCGACCGCCTGGCGCAGGATGGTCAGGTTGGCGAGGCCCAGGAAGTCGAACTTGAGCAGCCCCAGCGCCTCCACCCCGTGCATCTCGTACTGGGTCATCAGCCCGTCCGAGTTGGTCGCGTGCTGGAGCGGCATCAGCTCTGTCAGCGGGTCGCGGCTGATGACCACGCCCGCAGCGTGCGTCGACGCGTTGCGCGCCACGCCCTCCAGCTGCTCTGCCAGCTCGAGCAGTCGCTTCACCTTGGGGTCGGCGTCGCGCATCTCGCGCAGCGCCGGCGAGACGTTGAGCGCCTCCTCGAGCTTGATGCCCAGCTGGTTGGGCACGGCCTTGGCGATGCGGTCCACCTCACCGTAGCCCAGGCCCAGGACCCGGCCGACGTCGCGGATGGCAGCGCGGGCGAGCATCGTGCCAAAGGTGATGATCTGGGCGACGTGGTCGCTGCCGTACTTCTGCGTGACGTAGCGGATGACCTCGTCGCGCCGGGCATCCTCGAAGTCCACGTCGATGTCGGGCATCGTCACCCGGTCGGGATTGAGGAAGCGCTCGAAGGGCAGTTCGTAGTGGATCGGGTCGACCGGCGTGATCCCCAGCGTGTAGGTCACGATCGAGCCCGGCGCGGAGCCGCGGCACGTCGTGGCGATGCCCTCCTGGCGCGCAAAGCGGACAAAGTCGGCGACGATCAGGAAGTAGCCGGCGTAGCCCATCGAGATGATCACGCCCAGCTCGTAGTCGAGCCGCGCCTGGAGCTCTGCCGTGACCGTCCCGTAGCGCCGCGCAAGACCGCGTTCGCACTCGCTGCGCAGCCATGACTCGACCGTGTGGCCCTCCGGGACGGGGAAGTCGGGCAGCCGCAGAGTGCCGAAAGGCAGCTGGAGGTCGACCATCTCCGCGATGCGGCGGGTGTTGGCGATCGCCTCTGGCTGGTCGCTGAAGAGCGCCGCCATCTCCGCCGCGCTCTTGAGGTAGAACTCGCTCGATTCGAAACGCATCCGGCCGGGCGTGTCCAGGTTGGCCGCCGTGCCCACGCACAGCAGCACGTCATGCGCGTCCGACTGCTCGCGGCGCACGTAATGCAGATCGTTCGTGGCCACCAGCGGGATGCCCATGGCGGGGCCGAGCTGGAGCAGCTGCTCGTTCAAGCGGCGCTGCTCGGGCAGGCCGTGGTCCTGGAGCTCGAGATAGAAGTTGCCATCGCCCAGGATGTCGCGGTAGGTGCCCGCCGCACGCCGGGCCTCTTCCAGGTCGCCCACCTCCACTGCCCGCGCCACCTCGCCCGCCAGGCAGGCAGACAGTCCGACCAATCCCTTGGCATGCCGCGCCAGCAGCTCACGATCGATGCGCGGCTTGTAGTAGTAGCCGTCCACGTGCGCAGCGGTGAGCAGCTGGCACAGGTTCTGGTAGCCGGTCCAGTCGCGCGCCAGCAGGACGAGGTGGAAGGGCTTGTCGTCCGCCTTGCCCTCGCGATCAGCCATCGAGCGCCGGGCGACGTAGGTCTCGACGCCAATGATCGGCTTGATGCCGGCGGTCCGGCAGGCCTGGTAGAACGCGACCGCGCCGTACAGCGCGCCGTGGTCGGTCAGTCCGAGCGAGTCGAAGCCAAGCGTCTTGGCCTGGTCGACGAGCTCGCTGATCCGGCCCAGGCCGTCGAGCAGGCTGAACTCGGAGTGGACGTGCAGGTGGGTGAAGTCGCTAGGGCCGATCGCCACGCCGTCTCCTGCTCACCGATTCACCCTAGCCCGCCGCGGCCGTTGATGCCTACCGACCTGTCCACGAAGTCGTCCACGAACTGCTCCACAGGGGATGGGCGAGTATAGAACAACCGTTCCCTTTACGTCCGCGCTACTCTGCTTGCCTCGGAGGTGTCCCCATGCTCGACCGATTCCCGGTCTCGGCCCGGCTTCCGGCGGCCGACGTCAATCGCGCGCGGACCTGGTATCACGACCATCTGGGCCTGGATCCGGCCAAGGAAGGGCCTATGGGCAACCTGTGGTACCAGACCGGCGGAACATGGTTCCTGGTCTACCGGACGCCCTCAGCCGGCACCGCCCAGAACACGGCTGCGGGTTGGCAGGTCGTCCACATCGAGGGCGTGATGGCTGCCCTGCGGGCGCGCGGTGTGGTCTTCGAGGAGTACGACTTCGGCCCCGACTTCCGGACTGTCAACGGCCTCATCGCCACGCCTGAGGGCAAGGCGGCATGGTTCAAGGACAGCGAGGGCAACATCATCGAGATCTCGGAGCCGGCCGGCTAGCGGCCCTACCATCGGGCCGGATGGCCCAGGACGAGTTCGACACGCTCATCGCGCAGGCGCTCGAAGAACTGCCCGAGCCGTTCCGGTCGCGACTCGACAGCGTTGCCATCGTCGTCGACGACGAGGCGTCAGCTGAGACGCTCGCCCGGACCGGGGCGCGCGGGCTGTTCGGCCTGTACGAGGGCGTGCCGCGAACCGTGCTCGGCGCGGCGGGAGCACCGGTCGCGAGCAAGATCACGATCTTCCGCCGGCCGCTGGAGGCGTACTACCTCGACCCCGCGTCCCGCGCGGCCGCGGTGCGGGACACGCTCTTCCACGAGATCGCGCACCACTTCGGCATCAGCGACGCGCGACTGCGCGAGCTCAGCGCGGAGGGACGTCGCCGCGGGGCGGCGGATGGTCCCAGTTCGGGTCGGTCAGCCAGGGACGGTCGTTGAACAGGTCCGTCAGCCAACGGCCGATCGGCCCCGGCGGCGGCTCCTCCACCACCCCTTCGAGCAACCGTTCATAGGCCGCGGTCAGCTCCGCGAGCACCGATTCGACGCCTTCGCGGTTGGCCCGCCGGTCACCCAGCTCGATCGGTGGTCCCACCTGCAGCCGGATCCGCTTGCCGAAGCGCAACCAGCGCGTGCCGATGATCGCCACGGGCACGATCGGCACCCGGCCGCGCAGCGCGAGGAACGCCGCGCCATCCTGGAGCGGCACGATGGCGCCCTCGCGATCTGACAGCCGTCCCTCCCCGGCAATGCCGAGCACGTAGCCGTTGGCGAGCACGCCCATCGCCTTCTTGGTGGTCTCGATCAGGTCCGACTTGGCCGGGCTGAACGGGATCGATGCCTGACCCCAGGCGATCAGCCTGTTGCGCCAGCCGATGCGCATGTCGTACTCCTTGGGGCCGAAGATGAAGAACTGGTGGCGCTCAGGCCACCACGCCAGGATCAGGAACGGGTCGACCCAGTTGGGGTGGTTGAAGCACAGCAGGTAGGGCGGCTCCGGCACGTGCTCGAGTCCGGCCAGTCGGACGCGCAGGTAGCAGCTGGCCAGAAACCGAACCGCGTAGCGGATGAAGTTGCGCTTGAGCCTGCCGGGCGGGTCAGGCGCCGGCAGCGAACTCTGGCTCAAGGCGGGCTACTGGAGGCAGGGCGACGAGCGGCGGCACGCCCTGCGTGTCGCGCTCCAGCTCATCGAGGAAGACCGGCACCAGCTCGGGATCGAACTGCGCGCCACGCAGCCGGCGCAGCTCGTCGGCGGCACGATCGTGCGGCTGCGCCGGCTGGTACGGCCTACCGTGGACCATCGCCTCGTACGCGTCGGCGATGGCGACGATGCGCGCGCCCAGCGGGATGTGCTCGCCGCGCAACCCATCTGGGTAGCCGGTGCCGTTGAACTTCTCGTGGTGGTGGCGGATGATCGGCGCGAAGGCGCGTGAGGCGCGCAGCGGCCGACAGATGCGCTCGCCGATCTCCGGGTGACGGCGCATCAGCAGCCACTCTTCCTCCGAGAGTGGCCCCTCCTTGCGCAGCAGATGCTCTGACACGCCGATCTTGCCCACGTCGTGCAGCAGCGCGCCGTAAGCGACGGCTTCGAGCTCCTCGCCGCGCAGCCCGACGTTGGCGCCCACTCGTGCCGCGTGATGGGCCAGCCAGCGGCAGTGGTGAACCAGGTTGAGGTCCTTCGCCTCGACCGCGTTCGCCAGCGCGGCCACAATCTGCGTCGCCCGCTCGAGGCTGGTGATCGCCCGCCGCAGCCGCATCGCCGATCGGATGCGCGCCAGCAGCTCGTACTGCTGCACCGGCTTGGCCAGGAAATCGTCGGCGCCGGCATCGAGCGCTGCAACCATGTCACCCGGCGCGGTGTGGGCGGTGATGACCATCACCGGCAGCGTCGCCGTCAGCGGATCGGCGCGCAGCTGGCGGCAGATCTCGTAACCGTCCAGGCGCGGCAGGTTGAGGTCGAGCAGCACCAGTTGCGGCGCGTGCTCGACGATTGCGCGCATGCCTGTCTCGCCGTCGGCCAGCCCGATCGCGCGATAGCCCTCGCGCTCAAGCACGCGCATCAGCATGGTGCGCTGCGTGGGCTCGTCCTCGATCACCAGCACGAGGGGCGCGTCGTCGGCGCCGTCGCGCGGATCGCCGTTGCCGCCCGCGAAGACCATCTGGACTATCTCCATGCGACGCGCGTATCGGCGAAGCCGAAATGGAGCGCGCCAGTTCCCGCGGGCACGCACGGAACTGTATTTGCCGAGTATGGCACGCCCGGGCGGCAGCGTTGAGCTCGCGCCGCGGACACACGCGCGCGCATACGCAGCCGTGTTGCGGGCGCTGCGGCGGCCGCGTACGATGACGGCGGTCGAAGGCGTCGCTTGGCGCTGCTCCAACAATGGATCAGTCTCAAAGTCACACGAGCGCGTCAGACCAACGGAGGAGGACGGATGCGAACCCGCTCAATTGGGCTGGCCTTGATAGCAATCACTGCCCTTCTGGCAGTCGGCTGCCAGGGGGCCTACGTCGACGAGGGACTGAAGGTCGGGCTTGTCACAGACGTGGGCACGCTCGACGACAAGAACTTCAACCAGTACTCCTGGGAAGGCGCGCTCGACGGAGCAGCCCTTACCGCGGCGGTCAGCACACGCGCCCTGCAGAGCCAGGTATCGGCTGACATCGCCAAGAACATCCAGACCCTGGTCGACCAGCATTTCGACATCATCGTGACGGTCGGCTTTGCCGCTGGTACGGACACGATCAAGGCCGCAAAGGCTCACCCCGACATCCATTTCATTGGGGTCGACCAGTCGTTCATCTGTGTCGATGAGAACGGCAACCCGGACACGACTCCTACCGATGACCCCGGCACGCCAGCGAAGGAGAACCCGGACTGCAACGGCAATCCGGCGACACTGCTGCCCAACTACCAGGGCATCGGCTGGCGGGAGCAGGAGCCCGGCTATCTGGCCGGCATCGTGGCTGCCTCGCTGAGCGAGACGGGCGTCATCGGCGCTGTCGGTGGAACTGCGTCGGTCCCGGCCGTGCCGAACTACATCGTGGGCTACGCCAACGGTGCCAAGTCGATCAATCCCAACATCCAGGTCGTGGTCAGCTACGTTTCCGCCGCCCCTGACGCGGCGGCATTCGCCGACGCACCAGGCGGCAAGGCATTCGCCCAGCAGATGATGGCGGCGAATCCGAACATCGACGTGATGTTCCAGGTGGCCGGCCTGACCGGAAACGGCGTCCTGCAGGCGGCATGCGAGGCCGGAATCAAGGCTATCGGCGTCGACGTCGACCAGTACATTTCGACGCCGGACACGAAGCAGTGCACCATCGTCAGCGCTGAGAAGAAGCTCAAGAAGAACGTCTCGGACGCGATAGTCCGCATCGTCGGCGGCACTGCCGCGGGCGGTGGGCTCAAGCTGGGAATCGACACCGACGACGTCGGCCTGTCGCCTTTCCATGAGTTCGAGAACCTGATCACCGCGGACACCCAGGCGGCCCTCGATGCGGCAATCGCCGCGCTCAAGGACGGCTCGCTAAAGGCGTGCGAAACGAATGCGTTCGGTGGTTGCGTGACCGCCGAAGGAGGTCAACCACCCTCTTGATGCGGCAGCGCCAGTAAAGACGGAAGCGACGGGCCGCGATCCCTCGGGTGCGCGGCCCGTCGCCTACCTGGAGTCACCCGTGGCAGATGACGTTGCCAGCGCAACCGGCGGACGGGTAACCGCCCCCGCGCTCGAGATGCGCGGCATCACCAAGAGCTACCCCGGCGTTCGTGCCAACGATCACATCGATCTGACCGTGCGCCCGGGCGAGATCCATGCCCTGCTAGGCGAGAACGGCGCGGGCAAGACCACCCTCATGAACGTGCTGTACGGGCTCGCTGTGCCGGACGAGGGAGAGATCCTGCTCGACGGGTTGCCGGTCCGCATCGCCGGGCCGTCAGATGCCATCGCACGCGGGATCAGCATGGTCCATCAGCACTTCATGCTGGTACCGGTTCTGACTGTCGCCGAGAACATCCAACTCGGGCTGGAATCGATGGCCGGTCCTGTGTTCATCAATCGTGGCGCTGCAGCAGAGAAGATCCGCGAGCTGGGTCGACGATTCGGCTTCGAGGTTGATCCTGACGAGCGCGTGGGCCGGCTGTCGGTGGGCTGGCAGCAGCGGGTCGAGATCCTCAAGGCGCTCTACCGTGATGCGCGAATCCTTGTCCTCGATGAGCCCACGGCCGTTTTGACTCCGCAGGAGACTTCCGAGATCTTCGCCGTGCTGCGGCGGCTGCGCGATGAGGGCCACAGCATCATCTTCATCAGCCACAAGCTGTACGAGGTGCTCGAGATCGCCGACCGGATCACAGTCATCCGGCGCGGCCGGGTGGTCGGCGAGCGTTTGCCGGGCGAGACCAACGAATATGACCTCGCCGAGCTGATGGTTGGTCGCCAAGTGCAGCTGACGGTCGATCGGGGCGAGAGCCATCCGGGCGAAATAGTGCTCTCGGTCAGCAGCCTGGCGGCCAAGAACGATCGCGGCCGGCTGGCCGTCGAGGACGTCAGCTTCGAGGTCCGCGCGGGCGAGATATTCGGTATCGCCGGGGTTGCCGGGAACGGCCAGGATGAAATGGTTGAAGCGATCGTCGGGCTGCGCAGCCCCAGCGGCGGCCGGATTACTCTGGCCGGCGAGGATGTTAGTTCGGCCGACGCACGTGGCATGCACCAGCGTGGGGTCTCGTTCGTGCCCGCCGATCGTCAACGTTTTGGACTTGTCCTCAGCTATCCCGTAGCGGACAACATCGTCCTGACCGACTATTACGACCCACCTTACTCGTCCGGCCTGATCATGAACCAGACCGCCATCCGCGAACGGGCAGAGGAGGCCATCGAGCGTTTCGACGTGCGGACGCCGTCGGCTTCGGTCTCGGCCGGAACGCTGTCGGGCGGCAACCAACAGAAGCTGATCGTCGCGCGTGAGTTCGACCGCGACGTGCGCCTGCTGGTCCTGGATCAACCGACCCGGGGCCTTGACGTGGGCAGCGTCGAGTTCATCCACCGTCAGGCCATCGCCAAACGCGATGCCGGCACGGCGATCCTACTCGTGTCGGCGGAGCTGGACGAGCTGCTCGAGCTGTCGGACCGCATCGGTGTCATGTATCGCGGCAAGCTCGTGGCGGTCGTGGACGGTCCAGCCGCCAACCGTGAGGACATCGGCCTGCTGATGGCCACCGGCGGCACGCAACCAGCCCAAGCCGCATGAGTCGCTACCTCCGACCGTTGATCGTGCCCGCCGGGGCGATCGCCCTGTCTCTTGTGGTGGGCGCGATCGTGATCTGGCTGACCAGTCCACTGGTCACCCGAGGCGGCTTCGACCTGATGCTGCCGTTCACCACCTATTGGGCACTGATACGCGGCTCGCTGCTGTCGGTGAACGCGCTCGTGGACACCGCCGTTCAGGCCGCGCCGCTGATACTCGTCGGCTTGGCGGTAGGCCTGCCCTTCAAGGCCGGTCTGTTCAACATCGGCGGTCAGGGTCAGCTGCTGGCCGGCGCCGTCACAGCCGCGGCGGTCGGGGCAATGATGAGCAACAGCGACCCGCTCGTGGCCGTCCCGGCCGTGCTGCTCGTGGGCATGCTCGCCGGCGCGCTGTATGGGTTTCTGCCCGGTTTCCTCAAGGCGTACACCGGCGCGCACGAGGTCGTGACGACGATCATGCTGAACTACGTCGGCATCCAGATCGTCGCCTGGGCAATCACCGGGCCGCTGCGCGACCCCGCGTCATCGTTCGCCCGCTCGGGAGACGTGGGCAACGCCGCACTGCCTGCGCTGTTCAACGCCGGCGGTGGCCACGAAGCGCATCTTGGCATCCTGTTGCCCGTCGTGGCCGTACCGCTACTGTGGTGGCTCTTGTACCGAAGCACCATCGGCTTCGAGATCAGGACGGTCGGCGCGAACCCTGACGCGGCGCGCTATGCCGGCATGAAGCCGCGCCGCCTGGTGATCTTTGCCATGACCTTGGCCGGTGCCCTCGCGGGTCTCGCAGGTTCTGTCCAGATCGCCGGCGAAATCCATTACATGACGGCTGCCTACTCGACGAACATCGGTTTCGCCGCGATTACCGTTGCCCTGCTCGGACGAGCTCATCCCATCGGCATCCTGTTCGCCGGTCTCCTGCTTGGAGGCATGCAGGCCGGTGCCCGACTGATGCAGGTCGAGGCTGGCGTCCCGCTCCAGATGGTCGACCTGCTGCAGGGCGTCATCCTCTTCTTCCTGACGGCGGAGTTGATCGTGCGCTATGTCTTCCGCGTCCGCGCCCAGACCGGCGGTCTGGTCGAAGAGGTGCAGACCGTCACGCGCACGTACGGCGGCCAGACGACGGCGCCGTAAGGGTCGGAACGATGGAATTCCTGTACGACATTCCGCTGCTGGGCCTCGTCATTCAGCTGGCCGTCTACCTAGTCGACGTGTTCACTACCAACGGCACGATCATCCTTGCCCTGGCAGCGCCGATCGCCCTCGGCGCCTTGTGTGGCGTGATGAACGAGCGCTCCGGCGTGGTCAACATCGGCATTGAGGGGATGATGCTGGCGAGCGCGTTTGCCGGTTGGTTCGCAGCCTCCATCGTCGGCCAGGCCATGGCGGGGGCGCCCGGGCTGGCCTTCAACGCCACCCCCGCCATACTCGTCGGAGTCGCCGTCGCGGTCTTGACAGGCATGATTGTCTCGGCCATCCACGCCTGGCTGTCGATCAGTGTCCGTGCCGACCAGATCATCAGCGGCACAATCATCAATATCGTGGCGCTGGGCGTCACGAGCTATCTCAACCTGTTGCTCACGCCGCTGTCGCCGCCCACGGGTGGCAAGTTCTCGCCCTTCATCCCCCCAGACTGGCTGGTCGACATACCGCTCGTTGGCTGGCTGTTCAAGATGTTCTTCCAGCAAGGGCCGATCACGATGTCGGTCATCCTCATCGTGGTCATCTTGCAGGTCCTGCTCCTGCGCTCGCGCTGGGGCCTGCGGACGCGAGCCGTGGGCGAGCACCCGAAGGCGGCCGAGACGGTGGGCATCGACGTCATACGGATGCGCTACCAAAACGTGATCCTGGGCGGCATCTTCGCCGGTTTAGCAGGTGCCTGGTTCACGCTCGACTACGGAAACTCGTTCCAAACGGGCATGACCAACGGAAAAGGCTTCATCGCCCTGGCGGCGCTCATCTTCGGCCGCTGGCATCCGCTCGGTGCGTTCGGTGCGGCGTTGCTGTTCGCCGCCGCCGGCTCCATGGGCACCGCCATCCGGACAACGCCACCGACCGGCCAGCTGGGGCAGCTCCTGACGTCGATCCCCGAACAGGTCTTTGCCGCCCTGCCCTACGTGGTGACGATCATCGTCCTCGCTGGCGTAGTCGGCCGCAGCACGCCGCCGGCGGCCGACGGGCAGCCCTACCAACGCGAAGCGACGACGTAATCTGATCGAGTGACTCAGGGCGAACAGCGTATCGCCATGGACATCCTCGACGCCCAGGAGGGCACCGGCCCGGTGCCGCTGCTCGACGGCGAGGCATCGGCGCGACTGCTCGCTGACACGCACAGGATTGCCATGGTCGGCGCGTCAGCCGACCCCGACCGCCCATCACACGGCGTGATGCGCTACCTGCTCGAGCAGGGATACGAAGTGGTGCCGATCAACCCGACGGTTGATGCGGTGCTCGGGCGGACCTCCTACGCCACGCTGGAGGACGCCGTCGCTGCGACGGGCGCGTTCGACGTGGTCGACGTCTTCCGCCGGCCGGAGTTCACGCCCGATATCGCCCGATCAGCCGTCACCACTGGCGCCAGGGCGCTCTGGCTGCAGCTGGGCGTGGTCAACTGGGAAGCGGCGCAGATCGCGCACGACGGCGGCCTGGCGGTGGTCATGGACCGCTGTACACAGATCGAGCACCGCCGCCTGCGCTTCCTGGGCTGACGCGGCTCGCCAGGTCGTTGCAGGAGGCGGCACATCCCGCCGAGGAACCGCACCGATCGACCCCCGACCGGCCGATTCCCGATCAGTCCTTGCATCAGACGCAACGACCGACCAACACTGGGAGTAGATAGGGACTCGCCGGCAGTCGCCGTTGTTGGAATCCGGCGGTTTGTGCCGCGAGACGCAAAACCGGCTCCCGACAGGAGCCGGGGCGAGTCAACGGAAGAGGAAGCCGCCCACCACCAGCAGTATCCCGACGATGCCGACGCTGGCCCACAGGTAGACCTGGCGGCGGAGCACATCCCGCATCTCATCGGCGCCGGTTCGGTCCCCAGCTCCGGCCGCGGTGCGGCTGCCGCCGCCGCGCCACGACTCGTAGCGCTTGGCATTGTCGGCCAGGCGATCCAGCTCGCTCATGCGCGCGAACGGGGTTCGTACACGCCACGCGGCAATGACCACGAGCGCGATGCCCACCAGCCACAGAACGATGTTGATGGTCATTTGAGGCGCTCCCCCAGCAGCTGCGCGACGACCGCCGCGTTGGCCTGGCCGCGCGTTTCCTTCATCACCTGCCCGGTCAGGAACTTGAGCGCCTGCTCCTTGCCGGCGCGCACGTCGGCGACCGCGGCCGGGTTGGCGGCGAGCACCCGCTCTATCACCTCGCCTAAAGCCGCTGAGTCACTGATCTGACGCAGGCCCTTGGCCGCCACGATCGACGATACCGATTCACCGGAGCGGAGATGCTCCAGGTACACGTCCTCGGCGTTCTGGCTGGAGAGCTCTCCCGTGGTGCGGGTATTCGAGGCGATGGCGAGTTCCTGACCCGGTCGAATATCCAGCAGATTTGGGACGGAGCTTCGCTCTCGGAGAGCGATCTTGCTGTACAGGCTTGCGGCTACTTTCGGGTCGGGTGAAGGCACGTACGACATCGCGGAGTCGAAGTACGCACTGCCCGTGTCAACTATCACCGCGGCGTCGTAGGCAGACAGCCCGTAGTCGGATCGATAGCGCGCTCGGCGCGCGGCCGGCAGCTCTGGCATCGCAGCCCGGATCGCCGAGATCATGGGGGCGTCGGTGCGCAGCGGCGGCAGGTCCGGCTCGGGGAAGTAGCGGTAGTCCTCAGACTCCTCCTTGAGGCGCATGACGTAGGTCGCGCCGCGCGTATCGTCCCAGCCGCGCGTCTCCTGGACGAGCTTCTCGCCCGCGTCGAGCGCGCGCCCCTGCCGCTCCACCTCGAAGGCGATCGCCCGCTCGACAGAGCGGAAGGAGTTCATGTTCTTGACCTCGACCCGCGTGCCCAGCTCGCTCGCGCCTGCGGGCCGGAGCGACACGTTCGCCTCGACCCGCATCTGGCCCTCCTCCATCGCGGCGTCGGACGCGCCGATGGTGAGCAGCAGCAGGCGCAGCTCTTCCGCGTAGCGTCGCGCCGCCTCAGCGGACGTGATGCACGGCTCGGTGACGATCTCCATCAGCGGGATGCCGGAGCGGTTGAAGTCAACGAGCGAAAGTCGGCCGCCGCCGGGAGCGTCCTGGTGGAGCAGTCGGGCCGTGTCCTCCTCGAGGTGGGCGCGCCGGATGCCCACCTCAACGGGGCCATCTGACGTCTCGACCGTGAGCGTGCCGCCGGCGCACAGCGGCAGGTCGTACTGCGAGATCTGGTAACCCTTGGGCAGGTCGGGGTAGAAGTAGTTCTTGCGGTCCCAGCGGGTCACCTGGGGGATCGACCCGCCGATGGCCAGACCGGTCGCCAGCACGTGCTCGACCGCGCGCCGGTTGATTACCGGCAGCGCGCCCGGCAGGCCAAGGCAGACCGGACAGGTGTTGGAGTTGGGCGCCGCGCCGCGTACCTCGGTCGAGCAGCTGCAGAACATCTTGGACGCGGTCTTGAGCTGGACGTGGATCTCGACCCCGACGACGACCTCATAGACCGTGCGCGGCGCAGCCATGGGCGCGGCGACCATCAGCCCCGGAGCGAGTCGACGAAGCGGCGGATGCGGACCAACGCCTCCTGAAGATCCTCGTACGAAGTGGCCAGCGTGGCCCGGACGTGGCCCTCGCCAGACGGCCCGAACGCGCTGCCGGGAATGACCGCGACCTTGTGCTCGAACAGCAGCCGCTCGCTGAACTCATCGCTCGTCAGGCCGGCGGGCCGGATGCTCGGGAAGGCGTAGAAGGCGCCCAGCGGCTCGACCGTGGGCAGGCCGATCTCGTTCAGCCCGTCGACGAACATGCGCCGCCGCCGGTCGTACTCGGCGGTCATTCGTTGCACGTCCGGCTCCGCGGTCGCGAGCGCCACAACGGCCGCGTCCTGAGCGGTCGTTGGCGCGGACATGATCTCGTACTGGTGAACCTTGACGATGCCCTCAAGCAGGTCCTTGGGCGCGCAGACATAGCCGACGCGCCAGCCGGTCATCGCGTACGCCTTGGAGAAGCCGCCCATCAGCACCGTCCGCTCGCGCATGCCGGGCAGCGACGCGATCGGCAGGTGGCGGTGGCCGCCGTAGACGAGGCGATCGTAGATCTCGTCGCTCACGACGAGCAGGTCGTGGCGCACTGCGGTCTCTGCCAGGGCGCGCAGCGTGGCCTCATCGAGCACCGCGCCCGTGGGATTGCACGGGTAGCCCAGGAAGAGCACCTTGGTGCGCGGCGTGATCGCCGCCTCGACCGCGTCCGGCTCGAGCGCGAAGCCACTCGCCGCGGTGGTCGAGATCATCACCGGCGAGCCGCCGTTGAACAGGATCGACGGCAGGTACGCGACGTACGACGGCTCGTGCAGCACGACCTCGTCACCTGGGTCGACCAGCGCGGCCATCGTCGCCGCGACCGCCTCAGACGCGCCCACGGTGACGCAGATCTCTCCTGCCGGGTCGTAGCTGACGCCGTACAGCCGCTCCAGGTGTGCCGCCAGGGCGCGGCGCAGCTCGATCGTGCCGTAGTTGCTGGTGTAGTGCGTCCGGCCGGCTCGAAGCGAGCGCACGCCCTCTTCGATGATTTGCGGCGGGGTGGTGAAATCGGGCTCACCCACGCCCAGGCTGATCACATCCGGCATGGTGGCGATGACGTCGAAGAACTTGCGGATGCCCGAAGGCGGGACCGACCGAACGCGCTCCGAGAGTCGCTCACGGGCCATCACCGGCGCCTGGACTGTCATCTCAGAAACCCTCACGGCTGCGTGCTCCGAGTATACGTTCAGGCCGCTCCCCGAACGGATGCCGCGCGGTCTGCGGCGGCGGGCGTCGTCGGATCGGTAAGCAGCGCCAGGTCGCGCGGTTCGACGCTGCGCCAGTCGGCGTCGGCGGTGATCGCCTCGTACGCGTGGCCGAGCTCGAACAGGCGGCCTTCCGACCATGCCGGACCGATCAGCTGCAGCCCCACCGGCAGGCCTTCCGACAGCCCACACGGCACCGACAGTCCGGGCAACCCAGCCATGTTGACCGGCAGCGTGCACGCATCGGACAGGTACATCGCAACGGGGTCGGCCAGGCGCGCCCCGAACTTGAAGGCGACGGTCGGGCTGGTTGGGGCGACGAGCGCGTCAACCTGATCGAACGCCTTGTCGAAGTCGGCCTTGATGAGCGTGCGCACCTTCTGGGCCTTGAGGTAGTACGCGTCGTAGTAGCCGGCCGACAGCGCGTACGTGCCGAGCATGATTCGGCGCTTGACCTCCGCACCAAACCCGGTGCCGCGCGTTTCGAGGTAGTCCGCGATGTAGTCGCCACCGGGCAGCCGGACGGAACGGCCGTAGCGCACGCCGTCGTAGCGCGCCAGGTTTGCCGACGCCTCAGCCGGCGCGATGATGTAGTACGTGGCGAGGCCGTAGTCGGTGTGCGGCAGGTCGATGTCGACGATCTCCGCGCCGGCCGAGGCCAACGCCGCCACGGCTTCGCGGATGCGCGCCTCGACGCCGGGCTCCATGCCCTTCACGAAGTACTGCCGCGGCAGGCCCAGGCGCACGCCGCCCAGGCGCGCGGCAGCCTCGTCGTCGCCCAATGGGAGCTGCGCGGCGTAGTCGGGCACGTCGATCGGCGCGGACGTCGAGTCGCGCTCGTCGCGCCCGGCGACGACGGCGAGCAGCAGCGCCGCGTCGCGCACGTCGCGCGCGAGCGGCCCGATCTGGTCGAGCGATGAGGCGAAGGCGACGATGCCGTAGCGGCTGACGCGGCCGTAGGTCGGCTTGAGCCCGACTATTCCGGTCAGCGCAGCCGGCTGTCGGATCGAGCCGCCGGTGTCGGTGCCGATCGACAGCGGCACGTGGTAAGCGGCCACTGCCGCAGCTGAGCCGCCGCTCGAACCGCCGGGGACGCGCTCGAGATCCCACGGGTTAGCCGTGGGGCCCCAGGCGGAGAACTCAGTCGACGAGCCCATGGCGAACTCGTCCATGTTGGTCTTGCCCGGCAGGACTGCGCCCGCCGCCTTGAGCCGCTCGCTGATGTGGGCGTCGTACGGGCTGACGTAGCCGTCGAGGATCCGACTGCCCGCAGTTGCCCTGTCGCCACGGGTGAGCACAAGATCCTTCAAGCCGACCGGTATGCCCAGCAGCGGCGGCAGGTGGGCCAGCCCCGCGTCGCCCGCCTCGCGGCCCTGGGCGAGGCGCGCGTCAGCGTCATCGGCCCTGGCCAGTGCCGCGTCCCGGTCCCACCACACCCAGGCGTGGAGGGGCCTGTCAGTCGCCTCGATGCGGTCGAGGTGCGCGGCCGTAAGGTCGTGCGCGCTGAAGTCGCCGCGGCGCAGGCCGGCGGCCATCTGATGCGCGTGGAGGCGGGTCAGGTCGGCCGTCATCGGTGGGTCCGGTTGGATCCGTTGGTGCTCAGTTGCCGTGCTCGCCAAGGATTGGCGGCACCACGAAGTACGGGCCGGCGCGTTCCGGTGCGAGGGCGAGGATCTCCTCCGCCGCAAGGCCGGGTTTGACCACGTCGTCGCGCAGGATGTTCTCCAGCTCGATCGTCTGCGCCGTGGGCGCGATGTGCTCCGTGTCGAGCTCGGTCAGCACCGCGTACTGGTCGACGATGTGGTTGAGCTGGCCCTCCAGGCGCGCCAGTTCGTCGTCGCTCAGGCCCAGGCGCGCCAGATGGGCAACGTGCTCAACGTCCTTGCGCGACAGGGTGGCCACGGCGCGAAGGATAGCGGCGCGGTCCGTTCCGGCCGCCGTCCGCGCTGCTCAGGCGACGTGCAGTGAGGCTCCCACTACGGTAGCGGCAAGCGCGGCGATGCCGGCCACAACGACCAGGCGCAGGCCCTCCATCAGCCACGTCCCCCCGGCGACGCGGCCGGTGATCGAGCCGAGAGCGAACAGGCCGATCAGCGACAGGCCCATCGAGACGACGATCGCGCTCGAGATGGGCAGCACGGCGAACGGCGCCAGCGGGACCATGCCGGCGACGAGACTCGCCCCGAACGTGACGAGGCCGGAGAAGACCGGCGATAGATCGGACGGGTCAGCCTTGCCCGCCGTGCGACCGTTCGTTGCCGCCATCTGCTGTTCGGCGCGGGTGGCGTTGTACAGCACGCCACCCATCGAGACCGACTCGGCGATGCCCGCCGACAGCCCGGCCAGGGCGACGAAGTCGGCCCGTCCGGAGCCGATCGTCACGCCGAGAACCACCGCGAGCACGTTGGTCAGGTTGTCCTGGGCGCCCATGAGGATCTCGCGCACCGTCGCGCGCTGGAGAACTTTGGTCGAGGCAATCGCGTTCATCGCAATAAGGACACCAAATCGGTGGCGCTTTCGAGAGGGCGGGAGGGCACCTCCCGGGGGGCCGAAGGTCAGCCCGCGGGTGTGTCTGCCGGTGCGCTCTCAGGCGGCGCGAAGACGACGATCAACTCGAGGTCCACGGCGATGTCGTGGAAGCGGTGCGGCACCCCCGCGGCGACGAAGATCACGTCACCCGTCGTGACGTCGCGCACGTCGTCGTCGGCGGTGAAGCGCGCGCGGCCGCGCAGTACGACGTAGACCTCGTCCTCGCGGTGCGGCTGCTGCCGATCCACCTCTCCCGCGCGGAGCACGTACAGCCCAGCCGACAGCGAACCGGAGCGCAGGAACTCGAGGTACGGCCGGCCGGCCTCGGCCTGCTCGCGCAGCAGTTCGTCATGCGTGTGGGCGTCCACGGCCTACGGCGCCTCCCCCGCCAGGAGGCGCCGGAAGCCATCCTCGTCGAGGACCGGCACGCCCAGCTCCTGCGCCTTGGCCAGCTTCGAACCGGCGCCGTCGCCCGCGACGAGGTAGTCGGTCTTCTTGCTGACGGACGACCCGGCCTTGCCGCCGGCGGCGCGGATGGCCGCCTCTGCCTGCTCGCGATCAAAGCCGGTCAGCGTGCCCGTCACCACGACCGTCTTGCCGGACAGCGGTCCTTCTTCAGCCGCGGCCGCGACCTGCGGGGCGGGCCGTTCCGGCTCGACACCGGCATCGACCAGGTCGTCGAGCACGTCGGCGGTGAGCCGGTCGGTCAGCCAGCGCTCCAGGCTGGCGGCAACGGTCGGGCCGACGCCGGAGATCTGCTCGAAGTCGGAGGCGGGAACCTGGCGCAGCTCGGTGGCGATGCGCTTGAACCAGCCATCCGGGCCGCCCATCGGCTCGTCGTCGCGCGGTGGCCAGCGCGCCGCCAGCCAGTTCGACAGGTCGATCGCGGTGGTCACGCCGACCTGCGGGATGCCCAGGCCGTGGATGATCCGGTAGAGCGGCCGGACGCGGGCGCGCTGGATCGAGGCATGCAGGTTCTCCGCGCTCTTGCGCGCGAAACGCTCGAGCGACTCGATGTCCTCCACGCGCAGGCGAAAGAAATCGCCGCGCGTCCTGACCAGGCCGCGCTCGAGCAGCTGCACCAGCACCTTCCAACCCGCGCCCTCGATGTCCATCGAGCCCCGGCCCACGAAGTGGCCCAGCTCCTGGCCCACGCGCGCGGGGCAGGCCAGGTTGGGGCAGTAGTGGCGCACGGCGTTCTCGTCGCGAACGATGGCCGTGCCGCAGACCGGGCAAGTCGCCGGCATCTGCCATTCCTGCGCATCCGCGGGCCGTTTTCCGAGGATCACTCGAACGACCTCCGGGATCACGTCGCCGGCCTTGTGCAGGATCACGTGATCGCCCACGCGGATGTCCTTGCGCCGAACCTCGTCGAGGTTGTGCAGCGTCGCGTTGGCCACGGTCGAACCGGCCACCTTGGTTGGTCTCATGCGCGCAACTGGGGTCAACGTGCCAGTGCGGCCCACGTAGGCGACGATGTCCTCGATGACGGTTTCGACCTGCTCGGGCGGGTACTTGTAGGCGATCGCCCAGCGCGGCGCGTGCGACACCATGCCCAGGCGGCGCTGGAGTTCGAAGGGGTTGACTTTGATGACGACACCGTCCGTCTCGTAGGGCAGCTCGTGGCGCGCATCGTGCCAGCGCTCGATGAACTCGGTCACGCCATCGACCTCAAGATCGGCTGCGTGGTTTGGTTCGACCGGAAAGCCGAGCTGCTCCAGCCGATTCAGGGCCTCGGCTTGGTTTGCGCTGGTCCCCTCCTCCACCAGGACGTAGAACCAGGCGGCCAGCCGGCGTGACGCGGTGACCTGGGGATCGATCTGGCGCAGGGAGCCGGCGCCACTGTTGCGCGGGTTGGCATAGAGCGGCAGGCCGGCTTCCTCGCGCTCGGCGTTGATGCGCGCGAATTCGGCCTTGGGCATGAAGACCTCGCCGCGCACCTCCACGTCGACCGCCTCAGTGAGCGTCTTGGGCACCGACTCGATGGTGCGCAGGTTGGCCGTGACGTCCTCGCCGGTCGAGCCGTCGCCGCGGGTGGCTCCCTGCTTGAAGCGGCCGCGCACGTAGCGCAGGCTGATCGCCAGGCCGTCGATCTTGAGCTCGCACACGTAGCGCAGGTGCTGCGCGACCTCCTCGTCGCCGAGCAAACGACGCACTCGCGCGTCGAACGCCAGCAACTCGTCGAACGAGAAGGCGTTGTTGAGCGACAGCATCGGCGTCGAGTGGCGCACCTCCGCCAGGGCGCCTGATGGTGCGCCGCCGACGCGCTGGGTGGGCGAGTCGGGCGTCCGTAGCTCCGGATGGGCTTCCTCAAGCTCGACCAGCTCGCGGAAGAGCGCGTCGTATTCGGCGTCGGTGATCTCGGGCGCGTCCTGCTCGTGGTAGAGCCTCGCGGCACGGTCGATCTGGGCGCGCAACTCCGCAACCCGGGCGGCCACGTCAGTCGTCACCGCCCGAGGATAGGGGCCGTTCTGCTTTGGCGGCGCGCCTACTGGTCGCGCGGCGGGAACAACAGGTCCGCGAGTCCAAACGCGTACGGAAAGTCCTCGTCGCCGGGGTGTCCCGCGGCGTCCACGGCCAGCGTATCGGGGCCCATCGCGCCCCTGTCGGTGGCGCAGAAGCCACCCACGCTGAACTCGTCGCCAATCTCGTCAACCGGGATCAGGAATGCCTGCGTCCACTCAGGGTCGGGTGCAAGCGTGCCGCCCCAGATGACGCGCCCCGAGAAGGGCTTGTTGCCGTGGATCTCGCCCGTGTCGCTGCGCGGCGGCAGTGAGTGGTCAGTGGCGAGGACGTAGTTCCGGTACTCGCCGGTGTTGCTGACGAAAACGAGGTTCTCGTAGTACACGTCCGAGCCGATGAGGTAGTTGAAGGGCAGGCCGGACTGGAAACCGGTCGATGTGTCGTTATCGAGGTCTGACTGGACCGAGAAGGTGCACTGGGCAAGGTCCGGGAACGGATCAGGCATCTGTTCCGCCCAGGTCGTCACCACTACCAGGTACTCGCCGGCTGGCAGCGGCACGCTCTGGTTGCAGGCAGTATTGAACGTGAGGCCGCCGGCGCTCTCGAACGACCCCGCGCACGGGTTCGCGGACATGGCGGTCGCATCGGCCGCGGTCATGTTCACCCCGAACGCGTAGACGCCGGTCAGGTCGACCCATGGCTGGATGGCGGTCGCCGGAGAGCCATCGTTGGGCAGGTAAAGGTCGTCCGAGCTGTCGACCACGTAGTTCACCCCCTCGGACCAATCGCCAAAGGGCGCAAGGCGTCCGCCAGAGAACTCGCCGATCACGTTGTCTATGGCGGCCACCACCAGGTCTCCGGATGGCGGCGCGGTGGGTGGTTCGGTGGGTGGCTGTGTGGGTGGTTCGGTGGGTGGTTCGGTGGGCGCGCTCGTCGGCTGGGTGGGTCGCTCAAGGCCGGGCGTCGAGGTCGCAACGGAGATAGGAGGTACGGCATTGTTCTGGTTGAACAAGAACATCGTGCCGCCGCCGACGGCGACGATCAGTGTGCCCACGAGCGCGCCGCCAATGACGATCGGCCGCCAATTCCGGCCGTCAGACCCGTCAGCGGCTGGCTGAACCGTGATCGGCGCCGCAGCCGCAGGCACTGCCGGCGTGCCCGTAAAGCGCGACGGATCAAAGGCGTTGGCCCGCTCGGTGAAAGTCGCAACCTCGGCCGCCCAGTCCGTGCCCCGCGTCCAGTCCCACTGCGCCCCATCCGGATACCGGCCGGCGAGCAGTTGGTCAGTCGTGGCCACGAAGAGCGTGGGCCGGACGAACACGTTCGGGCCAGTGGTTGTGACCGTTGGCACCGGCGTGATGCCCAGATCGGAGAACTTGGGCCCGACTGCCTCGCCGGCATAGGTGATGACCGGCGACTGGTTGGGCGCAAATGTGATCAGCCCTTCGCCACCAGGCTGGTGCTTCCCGCGGATATCGCGAAAGATGGAGCGGTCGGCCATCCACTTCTCAAGCGCACCGAAGGCAACCTGCGAGTCGGGACTCATGTCCCAGTGGTAGGCGTCGTCCGTCAGTTTGGGGTTCCAGCGCATGTGCGCCCCATGGGCCGCCTGGAACCCCGGCGCGGACATCAGGTCGGCGACGACGGCGTCGTACTTCTCCGCCGAGACAGGCGTGCCATCGCGGTTGGTGATTTCGAACAGGTCGTAGTCACCGGTGATGGGAGTGCCGTCCTTGTCGCACATCATCCCGTCGCGCAGCTGGTACTTGCCCTGCTCGACGAGCTTGCGCTGGAACTGGCCGATGGCGCCTTCCCACTCGCCCTGGCGCTGATTGAAGCGCGCCTCGATCTTCGCCCATTCCACATCCGTTTGAGTCGTGCGCTGAGGCATCCTTGGCTCGAACAGCCCAGCCGCCGCGTCAAGGGCACCGTCGGGCGCACCTATCTCGCGGTCGATAGGCGTGATCGTCTGTGACTTGATATCCGGCGGCTTTGGCTTCCAGCCCATCGCGCGCGGGCCGAGCGCCTCCGGATTGGTGAACCGCACCTGGGCGACCGCGTCGTGCTTGCGCATCGTGAGCTGCGCGTCGCGGGCTGCGTGGCGCAGCATCCCGGCGGCTTCAGGTGCAACGGGCGTCCCGGTGGGCGACTTGGCTGCGACCTTGGGGTCGGCCACCCGGGTGGTCCGCGGGATGCGCCCGGTGGTGCGGGGCACGACTCCGCCCGGCAGGCCCTTGCCGGTCGCCATGGACACGTTCCATTTCATCATCGCGCCCATCAGCGCGGCCTGGCTGAGCAGGTCGAAGAACGCCATCCAGCGCTCCATGGTGCTGGCGCGCTGGCCCATCTCGTTCGTCCCGAAGATGGTCATGATCTGGGCGACCATCGTCGCCTGCGCGAGCAGCCGGTAACCACCGATCGTGGCCTGGGTGAGGCCTGCCCAGAAGATGCGTCGGACTTCCTCTTTGGCGGCGTTCGACTCATCCTGCACGAAGTCGTCCTCTTCGCGGGGATCGGGCACGAATAGGGGCCCGAATTCGGTGGTCTGCTTGCCGTCGGCGCCGACGGTCGGCTCGCGGAACAGACCCATCCACTTCGCGTACAACCGCAGCACCGCGAGATGCTGGTGGTCGAGGATGTCGACGTTGTTGAAGTGCCAGATCGCCTTGTTGGCCAGCGTCACGACCTGCTGCGCCCGGTCGCGCGTGAAGGTGAGCTGCTTCAGGAGATCGGCCTTCTCGGTTGACTCAGGCGCCGCCTTTACCTGCTCGATGAGCGAATCGAGGTTGATCAGGACGTTGGTGTACGACTGGTGGGCGGTGTTTATCGCGGTCAGCGTCAGGGCGATCTCGAGCTTGGCCACCGACTTGAAGACCTGCACCCCGGTATTGGCACCCTCGACCGACACCTGGATGAAGTCACCGTCGCTGACACTGAAGCCACCCATGCCGCCGCCGGTGTTGAACTCGAACCCAGCCACACCGAGGCTGCTGACGCCGGCACCGCCGTTCTCAATGCTCAGGGTGCCGCTGCGGTAGATGGCCGGACCGTTGACGTTGCCGATCCACTCGAGGGTCACGCTGTCGACACCGGTGTACTCGCGGCCGATGAACGTCAGCCTAGGGCCAGAAACCGCTACCTCGATCGTGCTGGGTGGGGTCTCGCCCTCTCGTCGCGGCACGGTGACCTCGATCCGGACCGGCTGGTCCTTGACGAGAGCGTCGAGTGGATTGCCCTCGTCATCGACGAAGGCGACCGTCTTGCCCGGAGGGGCCGGCGCGCCATGCTCGAGCCGGTACTGGTCGATCTCGCCGGTCCGCTGCTCCTCCTCGATCTCACGCCGAATGCGCGCGTTGTTCTCTTCGTTGTCGCGGTCGATCTGAGCATCGGTGTCCTGCTCGGCCTTCTGTTCGTGCCAGTTGCGCCACTCGTAGAACTCGTCGGCCTCGGCATCCGACAGCGACAGCCTGAAGTCGTTCGAGAAATCCCCGAGAGGATCCATGCCCTCCCAGGGCTTGCCCGTGGCGTCGGGTGGCTCGGAAGGTGGCTCCGGCTCTGGCGCCGCGGGCGCCGCCGCCTGCGGCTCGGGAAGCGAGTCGTAATCCCAGCTCGTCGCGTCGGGTCCGCCCGTCCCGGGTTGGTACGCGGGGTCGGTCGGCGGCTTGTATTCGCCCTCGTCGTCGGAAGGCTCAGCACCCCCGTCAGGGGATCCGCCGCCAGCCTCCACCCCGGACTCGTACTGCCAGTTGCGCCACTCGTCGGCCTGCTCGTCAGTCAGCGACTCGCGCCACTCGGGGGATCCCTCATCGCGCCAGTCCATGCCCTCCCAAGGCCTGCCCGCAGCACTTGGCACCGGCATCGTCCCGTCCTCCGCAGCAACCCCGGGGATGAACGCCTATGCCCGCCATGATCCCGCGCCCGTCAACCCTCCAGCAGCTCCAGGTTAGCGAAAGACGCGAGCAGCTTCTTGACGCCGCGCTCCGGAAAGGCAACGGTGACTTCCTCGTCATCGCGCGTCAGCCTTGATGTGACGACCGTCCCCTCGCCAAAGGCCGCATGGCGCACGCGGTCGCCGTCGCGGAAGTGGCGCTCACCGGGGACGAGCGGTCGTGGCGGGCTGGCCGGCCGCGG
>Ga0209342_10001914_pt1 | contig 22826 bp, 17 predicted proteins | sample RifCSP16_2_FD_184023 | JGI IMG/M metagenome (GOLD analysis project Ga0209342, IMG submission 184023) | Soil microbial communities from Rifle, Colorado - Rifle CSP2_sed 16_2 (SPAdes) (version 2) | ecosystem: Environmental > Terrestrial > Deep subsurface > Rock core/Sediment | place: Rifle... | reverse complement strand
ACAATTAGAGGCGTTTCTTCGGGATGAGCAGCTTTGACCAATCCTCGTCCCACCTCAAGATAGACCGGATGAAAAGAATTGTCCCAGTTTGCAAAGTCCCCGATGAATTTAAGGAGTGCGTGCCGTAAATCCTCATCTTTTGGCCCGGCAGTTCCCTGGACTTTTGGCAGAAGCCCTCTTGCCTTTTCTTTGAAACCCTCCGGGCAATGAGGGTCGCACGGGTCAGGAAGCAGTAGCGCCAGGAGCATCGAACGGCACGCCGCAAGGGGCCGTCTCGCCCACCAGAGATGCAGCGTGCTCGGATGCCCGTGCCTTATGGACTTCTCCCTCGCCGAATGCTTTGATACCACCGCAATCGGGAAATCCACTTCTGCGAGGCGTTTACATTCTTTGGGGATCACGAAAGAACCTCTATGCTTTCAAGCTTTCTTATATAATTTTCTGGAAGGTGCCAATTTTTCGCTCCTTCGACAATCAGCCTTTTATATTCTGCATTAGGAAGAGGAGGGCTCTCCTGCTTGTTGGCAATGTATATAGTAACAAGTAAAGGCTTTTTCGCATCACCTTCAGCGAACACATGATATTCGGTTCTAAGATAAGCATTTTCTTCCAGAGGCAGTCCGGGTCTGAATCCCTCGTTTTTGTCCAATTGCCCAATATCACATTCATCTATCTGATAGACAACTCCCCAGACGTCATGCCCTTGAGCCGGGAGAACATCTGCGACACCACATCCTCTGCCTTGTGATTTTCTTGTAAATGCCAGACGATGGTCACAAAGTTTCGCGCTGCAAACAAACCTTACAGAGGGACAACGCCCTCTCATTTGATTCCAGTCCAGATTAGAGCCATAAGCAAAGTACAACATTACTCCTTCCTCCGTTTTTTCATATGGGGCCTGTTCTTCTCGCACATTCATCGCCTGCGTCAGTCATCCGCGCATCCCTGAATCTTATCACTTCCGCGTCTCGTGATATGATTATCTTATCAGCCTTTGATGCGTTCCCATTGGGCATCTGGCCATTTGCCACGACTAGTTTCATGAGTCCTTAATTGCCCTGTTTGCCCACTCTATGCATAGCTTCCATGAGCCATTTCATGTCCTGTTTGTCCAGTTTATGTCCAGTTTCCCGATTTCTTCTGAGGCGCTTGAGGCGTATGTGATGGCTCATACATGGCCCCTTTATGATCCCTTAGAGTCGGCTTTGTCGGGTTCATGACGGGTTTCGGGTGAGCCATTTGAGCCCTTTGTGTCCCCTTTCCTCGCGCCGGACTTTCGCCCTGCCACCAGCCGCCATGTCTATATGGCTGGTTGCGGATACCTTTAAATATGGTTGCGGATAATTGCGGATTCATGGTGTCGGAAGTTGCTCCTTCAAAACATAATAGGTGGCGCGCGCTGCTCCGCGTTTTTCCACCAATTTTAGCTTAGTCAGTTTTGCCAAGTCTTTGCGGACGGCTTGATCTGTCACATGCAATGCAGCAGCCAAATCCGGCACTTGGACCTGATTCTTTGCCAAGAGCTCGTGAAGAATTGTCTTCTGGTTCTTCGTCAACGTTTCAATGACAGAAGGTTGAACTTCGAAGACAGGTACGGCATGGCCAGCCTTAAGCTTGACGATCTCCTTGCCCGGCCCCCGGAATGTAACGACAAAATAGCCGTTGCGGTATGAGTATTCAGGAGGTTTGAGACCATGGTCTCGCATTGCCTGTTTCATTCGTAACACTCCGGTACCCAATTCTTCCATAAGTCCGAGCAGGCGGAGTCCCTGTGCGAGCACAGGATTGCGTGAACATGGCTGTAACTTCCCTGACCGCAGTTGATTGAGCGTTGCCCCTCGGGGGAGAAGTCCCGGGCTTATAACCTCGACACGATCCGCAAACAGTTCAACATGTATCTTGCGTGAAGAATCTTCGTAATTTCGGTGAGCCATCGCATTGATTATGGCTTCACGGAGCGCCGCAATCGGATACTCGTCAAGGCGCAACCGGCGCATACCCGTCACCAGCAAAGGGTGGCGCGTATTTTTATCTATGAACCGCAGAGTCTGTTCCAGTGCCTTTGGTATCGGCGCTGTAATGTCCAGAAAATCAGTTGGTTTGGAATCACGAGCTGTGCCCGGAAAAGCGAGCAAGCGCACACAACTATGGGGATAAACCATGGTCGGGTCCCTGGAAAACAGTAATATGCCGGCCGGAGAACAGTAGACCTGTTTGTCTTGAGGTGAGAACCACAGGAGACCCCTTCTAAGCAGCAGTTCCTTTAAATCGGCCGTGCTAATATCGGCGGAAGGGTCTTCGGCAGTTTTTCTAGCCAGATGGCGAGCGATTTCGATATCAATATCGTCCCACCCGATTCTGGCAGGCATATTCAAGTCGGGCAACATTGCAATCCGTTCCTGATCGAACATCGAGGCGCTTTCTATGGTGCGTTGTGATGTCTTGGCCTCACGGGGAGAAAGGGTCACATGGTAGTTGGCTTTGATGTAGCCAGTCAGGCAAGAAAGCACGATGCGCTGAAGCTCTCGCAGGTCGGAGAAGCGATGGTATTTGAATCCGTCATCTCGAATCTCATCGATAAAATCCAGGACAGAGGGATCGCGTTCGACCTTATTGTCCCCTCGAACACAGGACAGAATTGGCATATCCTTATTTCGAGCAAAATGATATTCATGATGGGTAGCGGAAAGGCCTTTGAACCGCTTTCCATATTCCGATCCGATGATCACCAGATAGAAGTGGCATTTTGCGAGGTCGTTCAGGTAGCCCTGCGGAGCAGGCTTGAGCATACTGGGCTCATCTTCGTAAAGAATGGGAATGCAGTGCTCATCAAGAAAAGGGTCTGATGTGACAAGTGTCTTGACGGCTCGTCTTTCGTTAGTCAACTCCTTTTGCACTGAGCTTACGAAAATCCGTAACTTGATCATAGCTTCTCTTTTATAACTCCTTTCACGGATATTACCTATTTCCCATAAGGAGACTGATCCTCTTTAACCTGCATCGGCTTGGTCATGGCATCAACCGATAGGTAGTAATGTGCGACTTTTGTTACCTCATTCCATTCAAACCTCGCCGGGTCTTTGATTGGCTCCTGCATCTGAGGTTCTGTATTGCAATTGGTAACCACATAAAGCCAGTAACAATCCCTGCGGTCTTCGGCAACGCGCCGTTCATTCGGTGTAAGGAGAATGGTTCCCGTTGTATCACCAATGCCTTTAACCTCAATAAGCCTTAAATCGCCTGAGTTCAGGTCAAGACTTGTAATGTCATAGCCTAAATTCTTTTCATGGACATCAAAGACCTGACGGCCCTGCGCACGTTCGTATTCTATCACCGCCTGCATTGCAGTAGCCTCAGTCTCAAAGTTGGGTCTCAGCCGTCTTACTTCAGGGGTCTCGCCCTCAGGATGTGGAAGAATAATAACGCTTGCAATTCGTTCCACTGCCTGAAGCGATAGAGAACTCTGGCGATTAAGTTCCTCCCGCCTTCTTTCACGGCGGTTAAGAAGTTCTGAATGTCTGGCCTCCGCCTGTGCAAGCCGTCCTTCTGCGCCCTGAACCTTTTGTTCAACCTCTGCCGCTGCCTTTCCAATCTCTTCATCTACCCTTTGCAGTAATTCAGTCAAGGACATCTCTATATGTGCCGAGATACGCTCTACCTCGGCAAGCCGCTCAGCCTTGACTTCTTCAATAAAGGGTTTAAGGGCATTTTCATTAAGCCACTCAGATGACTCTGACATCATAGAAACAGATGGAAGTTTTTCAATTTCTTTGGCAGGCAGGAAATTTCCAAGTATTCCCGGTTCGCGGAGACAGGGCTCTCCATTTTCAGTAATCTCAACTGCAAAGAGTCTTTCATGAATAATGTTACCAATGCCATCAACTACACGTGCACGGTAAAAGTCAAGTCTTGCCGGAACATCGTGCTGAAGTGAATAAAAACACCCCCCTTTCCCAAAAGATTCCTGTGCCAGAGATAGTGTGTGCCTGCGAACTGCTTCAAACAGGGGATGTCCTGGTGTTACCCATTCAATGCTATTTTTCTCGGCAGTCTCTCTATCAGTTGAACAACGAGGATACCTGTTTGCTAAAGCAGGGAGTTTCCAGTCAGGTACGGTTTCATAGCGTCTGAGCACAGAAGGGGTTCTTCCGGGTTCAAATGTATGGGAAAGATTCGGAATGAATTTTATATTGATAGGGATATACTCGGCTGCCTCCCGAATAAACCGGGCAATAGTTTCAGGCACCACCCGATGTTCCTGGGCACGAGCCCTTCGCTCAATAAGCATCTCAAGGTTGAGTTTTTTAGACGCGAGTCCTTCAAGGGCGTTACGGCAAATAGCGCGGAACTGCTCTGCATCAACATTTTTGAGGAGCCTTTCTTCAAGATCGGCATCTCCCAATTGACCGGCATAATAGTCTCTGAGCACCCGCTCTATATGGGCAGAGGGCAAAACCTCTCCCACCACATTAAATACCGCATCGTCATCAAGGGCATCTCTGATCTCCTGGAGCTTTTCAAACAGGCGCTGCAGCACCCGTCCCTCAATTGTATTTGTAGCCACAAAGTTAAATATGAGACAGTCCTTACGCTGACCATAGCGGTGTATCCTGCCCATCCGCTGTTCAAGGCGGTTGGGGTTCCAGGGAATGTCATAGTTAAATAGGATATTACAGCACTGGAGGTTTATGCCCTCTCCTGCTGCCTCTGTGGCTACAAGAACCTGAATATCGCCTTCTTTGAATTGCTGTTCTGCATAAAGTCGGCTGCCCGGTTCATCCCGTGAGCCGGATTTCATGCTGCCATGGATGCATCCTACCCTAAAGCCCCATGACTTCAAACGGCTCATGAGGTAATCAAGTGTATCTTTGAATTCTGTAAATAGTAGGAGTCTTTTATCTGGATGGTCGAAAAATCCTTGCTTTTGAAGGAGTTCTTTTAAACGGGAGAGTTTTGCCTCCACTCCTGAGTCTTCTACGGCTTGTGCTTGTGCAACGAATTGCCTGATTTCTTTAATCTCCTCACGAATCTGCTGGGTATTTCCTGTAAGGGTAATGGCATCTATCATCTCTTCAAGACGCTCGCGTTCACTCTCTTCCATTTCTTCCAGTTCTTCAGGGGTTGGGAGTTCTGGTGGGGCAAGCCTTACCAATTCCTGTGCATGAGTCAAACCATCTTCAAGACGTTTTATGCGGTTTTCAAGGGAATGACGTAATGAATAAGTGCTTGATGCAAGACGGCGCTGGTATAAAGACATGAGAAAGCCGACAGCCCGTGCCCTCGGGTCATCTCCTTGAGCTGCTGCCATGGCGCTCTGTTTTTTCACAAAGCGAGTAACATCCCTGTACAGGTCTAATTCGGTACCGTCTATTTGAAAATCTACAGTATGAGGGATGCGTTTAGTAAATATCTTTTTAGCCACCCATGTCCCATCAGGCTGCCGTTCAGGAAAATATATCATTGCCTCTTTTGTTCGGCGTAAATAAAAAGGGGCACGTTTTCGGTCCATTGCCTCACGGATTGACTTGACATCCGCATAAGCATCGGCATCGAGGAGTTGCAGGAAAAGGCTGAAATTGGCAGGGTCTCCCTTATGAGGCGTTGCGGTGAGAAGAAGCATGTGATCTGTAGTATCTCTTAGGAGTTCGCCAAGCGCATATCTTGCAGTTTTTCGTGATGGAGGTGTCCATGACATATGGTGGGCTTCATCTACAATAACAATATCCCAATGAACCTGGCGTAGGCCAGGAAGTATCTCAATGCGTTTGGCAAGGTCAAGTGAGGTAATAACTCGTTTCTGTTCAAGCCACTGGTTTACACCAAATTGGTCCCGTATGTCTTGCCCCTTCAGAACCAAAAACTGCTCATCAAACTTTTCTTTAAGTTCTCTTTGCCATTGAAAGGCAAGGTTTGCAGGACAGACAATAAGAATGCGGTCGGCAAGCCCTCTGAGTTTAAGTTCCCGAATAAGAAGCCCCGCCATAATTGTCTTTCCTGCGCCTGCATCATCTGCAAGCAGAAAACGGACGCGGGCAAGTTTAAGCAAATAGTCATAGACTGCCTCAAGTTGATGCGGAAGCGGGTCAACACGGGAGATAGAGAGGCCGAAATATGGGTCAAATTCATAAGCAATTCCAAGAGAATATGCCTGAATACCGAGACGGAGAAGTCGTCCGTCACCGGTATAGTTGAACTTAGAATCAAGAATAGTGAGTGTTTCAATCTCTTTATTTGAAAGAGTAACCCTGCGAAATCGCTCTGACCGGGTGCCTATAAGCCCTATGACCCAGCTATCAGTGCCATTTGATTTAACAGTCTCCACACGCATGGGTTCATTAAACAGCGCTCCGGTAATAAGTTGGCCTTCACGGATAGGATATCTGGCACTCATTTTGATAACTTCCTCTTACAACGACCTATACCTTGTTCTATTATTATTCAACGATGGAAGGATATAGATGGTTAAAATAGTCCTACTCAACCCACGGTCTGTCCTTCTCATTACCTGCATAGTCATCTCTCCAGCGATAATCCGTTACCTCAATTATAGCCTGAAGGTCTTTATATTCTTTAAGCAGCTTCTCCACCTCTTTTAGATGCTCCTGTTCATCAAGCCTTATCTTTCCGATGAAATATTGAAATTCAGGGTCAGAGAATTTCTCCATCCCCCTCTCAAGAAGCTCAATAGCCTCTATCTCACCCTTTTTATGCTCCTCAAGCATTTCCTTAACTGAGAGTTTCTTTTCCCTTCTATACTTTGGAGGATTGAATTGAGGCGTCCCTCCCATTTTTTTTACCATATTAGCCACAAGGAGTGCATGCATACCTTCAGATGCACCAAATCTCTTTAAATCACCGGCAAGGACAGGGTCTTTTATAGAAGAGGCATACATATTATAATCCCATATTCCGTTATACTCTAATTTAAGCACCTCATTCAGAAACTGGACTATTGTATATTTCTCCTCATCAAACTGAATAAGCTTATCTATCTTGCTTGCATAATTACCCAGCCCCTTCTCAATATCCTCAAGTAATTCCTTTATCTCATAATTCTTTATTCCCTCTTTTTTGAAAAGCCCTGAGCACTCCTTTGCCTTTTCCAAAGACTTCTGCAACTCATCCTTTAAAAACCTTGCAGATTGATTGAATTTCATATTGCCTCCTCATATTAAAGAATTAACCACAGAGCTCTGTGGCTTCATATTATCCCCTTTAAATCAAATTTACTATCCGTCAGTTTATCTTCATACTTTGATACATCAACAGTATTTTTAATTAGCTTACCAACTGCCCTGACATCCTTTGTGTCGCCAAGAAGGATTGCACCAACTATTTTTCCATCTTTAATGACAAGTTTTTTGTAAACTTCGTTAGAGCCATCTTCTCTGATTAACTCCTTGTAACCCTCACCCCACCCCTCTCCCTCAAGGGGAGAGGGAGAAGAAGGGGGATTCACAACCCCTATGGATGTCAAATCAATACCGACGATTTTTAAAGTGGTAGATAGAGTGGTTCCACTATAAACTGTATCAACACCTGAGATATTATTCCCTGCAATAGTTCCCTGTTCTGATGACGCTGTCCAGAGACCATATATCCTACCCTGAAACTCTGCACAATCACCTGCCGCATATATATCTTTTATATTTGTCTCAAACCTTTCATTTACAATAATTCCTTTGTTGACGACTATGCCTGCATCTTTTGCAAGCTCAATCCTTGGTGTAATTCCTGCTGAAATAATAATAAGGTCACAGTCAACCGTCCTTCCGTCTTTCAACTTCAGTCCAGCCACCTTATCTCCACCCATTACCTCTTCTGATTGGGCATTCAAAACAACTTTAATCCCCATCTTCTCTATCAATCTCTGTAAAACCTTTCCACCTTTTTCATCAAGCTGTCTTGGAAGGAGTCTTGAGAAAAATTCTACCACTGAAACATTAAGCCCCCTTACTTTTAGACCCCTTGCCGCCTCAAGCCCAAGAAGTCCTCCACCAATGAGAACGGCTTTTTTATTCTTCAATGAATACTCTTTAATTGAGAGGACATCTCTTATTGTGCGGAGTGTAAAAATCCCCCTAATTCCCCCTTTATTAAAGGGGGACAGAGGGGGATTTGTACCCTTTATTGAGGGGACAAAATTTGTACTCCCTGTTGCTAACAATAGTTTATCGTAGCCAATTTTTTCGTCTTTTTCTGTAATTATAAATTTCTTATCAGACTCTATCTTTTTTATCTTTGTGTCTGGATAAAATTCTATTCCTTTTTCTTTATACCAGTCAGCATTGTATATATATGTATCCTCCTGCTTAATCTCATCCCCAAGAAAATGAGGCAGTTTTATCCTTGAGTAGAATGGATATGGCTCATCCGAATAGACTGAAATACTTACATCTTTATTTTTTTTTCCTGATAACCTCAGCCGCCGTAGCACCTGCAACTCCATTACCTATTATAATGATTTTATTCATAAAAAATAAGACTTATGGTAGATTTTGTTACATCTATCTAACTATCAATTTGCCTTGCTTTTGAGCGGCAGTGATAACATTTTGATTTGCTGTAAAAACTTGAATGTCAGGCACTGTAACATAGTCACCATCATCAGTAATTATTTTGACCACACCTACCCTTGAAATTGCTTCAAGAATGAACAAATCATAACCATCAAGTTGTTGTGTTGAAAGTCTTGATAGGGCGTTGTCTGTAGAGGACTCATTAATTTGAATATCTATCGCTTTTGCCATTATCTTTACCTGACTCCATGCAGTTTGAATTTCTGCAACAACATTAGCTCTTTGTGAACTATGATTGTGACGAAATTCCTTCTTGCTGGTCTTATCAAAACCGATTGTCCTTGAATAAATTTCCAACTCGGTTTTCTCAATGAGGTGTGCCAATTCAGCAAAGGAAAGTCCGCATCTACAGAGCTGGCTTTTCGAAGAAATAGCTTTTGCAATATACGCAGGGTAGTTATTGATTTGATATGTTTTAGGGCGGGCATCTGATTGATTAGCTCTTGAATAAGTAGTCCAGTACCATACATTTGTATCTACAAGAAAAAGGTTGTCCTGTCGTGGAGAATCACTGCGAATATCAATTACATCAGCCCGAACGGTATAGTTAATTGTCATTATAGACTCTCGGATTGTTCAAACAGGATTTCGTCTACCGCCTTTCGTACATCTGGGTTGGAATAATATTCTTTGGAGTTTTCAATAACCCGTTTGAGAACTGCCAATCCAGTTGGAACAAGATTTGTTATTTTGAGAAGGCGGTTAAGATCATCAGGTTTAATATCTTTCAGCAAACGACCAATGGCTGCATTTAAAAAAGGTGATGCAACCACAGTTACCTTTTCAAAATTAAGTTCAACTGCATTACCATCCGTTAATTCATGATGTATCATCTCAAAGATTCTTTGGCCATCTTCCAGTGTAATGCAATTTTCACCGATCATCTCATATACATTTATTTTCATGATATAATCTTCTCCTCCTTAAAAGAGTGGTTCGTCAGAGGTCTCTGAGACAAAATGATAATATGATTCATCACACTTCAAGGTTATATTTACAAGCGTGCCCTCAAAAAATGTTTGACGATTCATAAATACTTCCTGAGTTTTATCTATTATAGCATAACCCTCATGACTAAATATCTCAAGTTTTCCATTATTCAGCTTTACGAACTCTTTAAGCAGGTCAAGACCCATACCGCGACTGGTGCCGTTAGGCTTTGTGGTCGTGCCTCGCTGAAATGCCCACTTTAAACAGCTTGCGGCACTTAAGGATTGTGCCCGAGGGTCATGTTTAAAAAAAAGTCTTACATTAGAAGGTATCCCAACTCCAAAATCCACAACCGTCAACTTCAATTCGTGGTGTTTAGGATAATGTTGTCCACAGCTAAAAATACCTATTGGTGACTTCCCATGCTCAAAGGCATTGGCATAAATCTCCCAGACCTTACCGACAATAGCATCCCGTAACCTTTCACTTACGAGAACCCACCCTCGCCCCAACCATTTAGTTTTTAGGTAGTCAACCAAAACAGCTTCGCTTTGGTGTGAATCCTCCCGATACGGGATTGAGTTGCCTGTCCTGGGAGCACCCCCAAATCCTAAAGTCGAAATAAAGCCATTCTCATCCATGTTTGCTTTTACTTTTTTAGGAATACTATTTAAAGCAAATCGACCAATACCGCCTCTGGTTTGTATCAATCGAGTAAGTCCGCCAAGAAAAGCAACTGCGTTATGGCGCAAAAAGTTGCACTGACTAAATTCAAAGGTCACATCCATGTTGTCATTATTTACCTGATTCCAGAGTTTAAACAAGACATCAAAATCTGCGGTAGTGTAGTCATTGATTGTAGGTATAGAGAGTGTTGTCTTCACAGCTCCCCTCTAAAAGCCTTTGCCAGCAAGGCTGGGGTAAAGGCGGCCAGTTCTGACTCTGTCTCGGACTGCAAATGCTTAAGCTCTTCGACTTTTGTCTGAAGGCTGTTGAGATATTCAACAATACGGTTTTGCTCTGCTTTATCTTCAGGGAAATAAACGATCTGTTCTTTTAAAAGTTTATAATGGCGGCTATATCCTAAACTATACAGAGGAATACTTTTCAGCCAATAGTAAAAGTATTCGGGAATTATGTCATCTATTGGTTGCAATATAACAACACCGTCTGCCCCTACCGCAAAATCAAAATCAATGTACTTTATATTCTTGGTATGATCTCCAAAAATAATTACAGGAATATGTCCTTGAAAAAGAGCATCTATTCTGTCAGTGTACCCTGCTATCTCGGATTGTCCTTGGTCGACAATAGGAATGGTACCGCTTAGCTTATAATCCTCGGTCTTTAGTTTTTCTCCCCTGCTTTTTACCCTTTTTACCGCTTTCTCAAAAGGGACGGATAACCAACTACCATCACCCTGAAAGCAAGTCTCCATTGCTGAAGGAAGTAAACGATTTATGTCTTCCAAGTTCGCTATTCTTAACTTATGGCTCTCTTCAACCCGCCTTGTCAGTTCTTCTATCCGCTTGACAATGCGGCGCTGTTCGGATAGGGGTGGGACGGGGATTTCTGAGTCATAAATCTCATCGTCGCTAACCGCTGGATATGCGTTTTTTTCTTGATTGGGAACAACCTGATCAACCACAATATTGCTCCGGCAAATATAAAATAGCCATTCTGTTGTTACTTGTTCTAAATTCGGCCTTAAAACACAAAAACCAGTCGAACAGATTTGATTATCCAATCTATCTGATATAATAGCGATGTTCTTGAGGTATGGACGTGTTGTTGCAAAGATGACATCCCCCGCACGAATTACTCTTTTTGCTCTGCTCGGAGGATTATCTCCTGGAATTGTCGTTGTTTTACCTATGATACCTATTTTGTTATTGATGGAAGATATATCGACATACTGAAATGTATTCCTCGGATTTTTGCGTTGATTCCATGATTCTTTAGGCATAACTACTGAGCGGATAGTTCGCCATTCCCACCCTTTGGGCAATTTATACCCTTCCATTGCCATTCCCTTCCAAAAGTAATTCCTGCATCTTACGGATAAGGTCAAATATCCGCTCCTCCTTTGCTGCCACTGATTCCAGTATCTCTTCGGGCTCAACGTGCTCAACTTTTTCAGGCTCCACAAGTCCAAGGGCGGAAAGGGTCAAATTGTAATTCTTCTCTTCAATGAGTTTTCCCGGCACCAGCCATGCGCGCCCTTCTTCTGTCTTTCTCTTGGTCCATTTGGCTAACAAGTCAGGAAAGTCATTACGAAATTGAATCCCGAATTTGCGAGCTTTCTTAAGTGATGAACCATCTCCCTCCAGACGGTAGAACCAAACATTCTTTGTAGGTCTGCCTGTTTTTTGGAAGATAAAGAAACAAGTCGGATTTGGTGTATAAGGCTCAAACATCCCCTTAGGTAAAGTGACCACTGCTTGTAGGTCGAACTCTTTCAATAATCTGCGTTTTACCTCAATGTGACTGTTTGAGTCGCCAAAGAGTATGCCGTTGGGGAAAATGATGCCGGCGCGACCGCCGGAACGCAAGCTGCGTAAGGCATGGGCAAGAAAGAGGACATATTTATCTCCCTTCTCAACTCTAAGGGAACGCTTGGCATCGGAACGGTCGCCGGAGAAGGGAGGATTTTCCAGAATAACATCAAACTGTATTTCATCCCATTTATCTTCACTGCCACAAATGGAGTCTCTGTGAACCAAATGTGAATGGTCAAATTGATGGAGTACGGCATTCATAGCTGCCATACGCATAATATCAGGATCGCTTTCAAAACCGTATAAGACGTCTTTTTGCAAAAAATTCCACTGACTCCGTTTCAATTTGTCACCAATCCCTCTACGTACCGGCAACCCATATGGCCCGATTGTTTCCCGAATAAATTCAGGACTGGTATTGTTCAGTAAGATATGCTCATAAGCTGCTATCAAAAAACCTCCTGTCCCACATGCTGGGTCACAGATGGTCTCGCCTATCTTTGGGTCAACCATCTCTGTAATCACACGGATGAGATGGCGCGGGGTTCGGAATTGGGCAGCCTTTTTCTGACTACCGAGGTCGCTGGAAAGGATTTCAAACAGATCTCCTTTGACATCTGCATCTTCTGCCATAAAAGATATGGGAGAAATAATATCTACAGCACGACGTAGGGCTGCACCATTTGGGATAACGATAGAAGCATTTTCAAATATTGCATGGGAAAGCAATGGATGTTCTGCAAATTGAGGAAGGGTATCCCTCAAAGTGCGGAGCATTCGCTCATTATCGGGGTCAGAGGTTAAAACACTCCAGCGGAGAGGTTCAAAACTCATATTACGATTTCCTACCTTGAATTTGCCAAAAAGGCTTTTATAATTTCCGTTGCCTGCCTCTTTCTGCTCGGTATCCATCTCTTCAAGCATTTTCAAAAAAAGGAGGTAGGATATTTGAGTAACATAGGTGATTGGATTGGTTACATTCCTCCCACATTACTTTACAGAGACGTTTAAGTGTGTTTTGCAGTTCTCCGGAATCCATGTTTATCCTTTCACGCTGCAAGCAGCATGTTTAATTCTTCTATGATTCTGACAAGACTTTCCTTGCCGAATAGCTGCTCCATACGCACACGTCCTCCCCAGAGTGAAAAGGGAGGCTGGCTGAACATACGCATCTCTATCTTATCTCCAGCCAATACACGGGCTTGTAAAAGCCGTAACATCTGTGCCTGTTCAGGCTTTATACTGTCGGAATGCTCGGTAACCCAAGTATTGAAACCATTAATGATTCTTTCTTCGCGGGTCTGAAACTTATACAACCCAAGGGCTGCACGAATAAAATCGGTAAGAGAACCTGTCGGCTGCTCAAAGGCTTTACGGAGTGCCTTCTCATCAAAATAGTATTCCGGTGAGTTAAGTCTTCTTGCAAGAGCATCCCACTCTTGCTCAGTCAATTCTTTACCGGCAAATATCTTTTGTACTGCCGGGTCTGTTTTATAAAGCTCTATAATCTTGCCTGTCCATTTTTCTTGATATGTCTTGCGGTCTATAGCCAACCCTTCCGGTCCAATAATGATTGTTTTTCTGCGCCGGAATTCATCCTCCAGTGACCCCTCGGCTATTATACGGAATTCATGTGTTTTTTGTTTGGGATACGGCTGCGGTGCAGGTTCTGAAGGAGGTTCCGTCTCTCCCGGTTGTTTGAGATTATGAGTAATACCAATAACTTTTGGACGATGATATTCCATACCGGGGTCATTGAAATTTTCTGTGTTTCCTACAAAATCATAAATTAAAAACTCTGTCTTTCCTATCCTCGGACAGAGGCGACTTCCACGTCCGCGCATCTGTGTATACTTTATAGCAGATTTTGTAGGGCGTAACATGACAAGGTTCTCTACTTCTTTATGGTCATAACCTGTATCAAGCATATCTACAGAAACAGCAACGATCGGCAGCGGGTCATACTTAAACTGATTAATAATCGGTTTAGGGTCTCCATTATTGGAATAACAGGTTATCTTCTTTGAGAATTCCTGTCTAACCTGATTGGGAGAACGATTTAACTGGCTGGCAATTCGCAAACAGGCATCATCTGTTAAGAGTTTATTAAAAAGCCTTTCCAGTATAACCGCCTGTTTTTCCGATACGGCAAAGACAATGGTTTTTCTGGGTCTTTCAAGGGAACGTTCTTCTTCAATCCGATAATATTCTTCAATGATAAGCTTTAGCCGATCTTCTGACTCTGCAGTGCGTCCCCAATCGCCATAAGTGATTTCATCATCTTCCCATGTAGCACCCTCAAAGGTAAGCCTGCTTTCAGCCAAATAGATTTTATAATTCGCAAGGAACTTGTCTCTGATTCCTTCCTGCATAGTGTAGGAAAAAGTGGGCGCTCCCATCTTTTTAACGCTATCCCAGCAATCAAAGAAAAGGTAAGTGCTTTTAACAATCTGACGTTCATGCTCACTAATCCATCGTAGCTCTCCGGGATTTGGTGTGGCTGTAAGACCAATGTGTATTGCATCGAAATGAGCCAAAGTTGCTCTGTGGGTGTTATAAATCGAGCGATGACATTCATCGGTAATAACAATATCAAAATATCCATGACCAAAACCGTTTGCTCCCAACTGACTGGCAATCGTATCAAGCGTTCCTACAACAATCTGACCTTCCAGACTCTTTCTCCCACCGTAAAGTAATTTTGACGGCCAGTCACGCAGGTAATCATCAAATGTTTCTTTAGCCTGTTTTGCTAACTCAATACGGTCAGCAAGGAATAATACCCTTGAGATTATTGCTGCTTGAAACCAATGTTTCATAAGTATGGCAATGGTTAAAGTTTTGCCGGTGCCGGTTGCCATTTCAAAAAGCATACGACGACGCCCCGCTATAAGGGATTCATCAGCCCTTTCAAGACATTTCAATTGATAAGGATGGACTTCTATTTCTTCGCTCTTAAAACGAAACTTGACAGGTAACGGACTCGCCTTTAAAGATTCTTGTAGAGAGCCTTTTCGGTGAATTTTAAGATTAGCACGGCGTTCCATATCAGCCTGTGAAGGAACACCGAGTATCGAACGAGCATCACCACCATCGATGTAATCCCAAAAGTAATGCTCCCTTCCATTACTGAGAATAATGAATGGAACACCAAGGAATTGAGCATAAGCTTTAGCTTGCGCCTTTGCGCTATAAGGATCAACCGAGAAACGCTTAGCTTCAATTATGGCCAAAGGTTGGGTTCTGGTGTTCTTAAGAAGATAATCTGCACGACCATCCGCAGAAGACTCTTCAGTAGAAACCTGTGCTTTATTAAAAATATCCCATCCAGCATCTTTTAGAAGCTGGTCAATAATCATTCTTGCATCGGCTTCGGTTGCCATTTATTAATTCCTTTTATTACAATATTATTAATGAAACTATCTTCCCTATTACAAGCCCAACCCCTGATGCGATACTTCCTATAATTGCCACCTCTATACCGCTTTTTACCCAACTCCCCTTTGTTACAGTTGTTTTTCCTGCACCAACACAGAATAAAAATATGAGAGATGTTACAATGGCAACCTTTAAGGCTGTCATCGGATTATCCATAAGCATATATGGTATTAGAGGCGGGAGCGAGCCTATGGCAAAGGAAACGCCCATAATTGCACCAACCTTTAACGGGTCGTCAAAGGTCTCCTCCAGTATTCCAAGCTCTTCTCTCATCATGAATCTTACCCATAATTTTTTGTCCGAGGTTACCCTCTTTACTATCATCTCCACTTCGTCAGCTTTAAATCCGAGGTCGGTATATATCTCTCTTATTTCTTCCTTCTCCTTTTCCGGCATCTCATCAATCTCTCTTGTCTCTCTTTTAATCTCATTATCAAAGAATTCCCTCTGGGACTTTGTTGAGAGATATGCACCAAAGAACATTGAGATTGTACCTGCCACCATCTCTGCCAAGCCTGCAAGGAGAACAGCCTTTATATTTGCCATAGATACTGTAACCCCTGCAATGAAACCTATGGCAGTAACAAGCCCATCGTTCACCCCGAAGATGACCTCTCTTATCATTCTCCCCTTTGGGGTATGCCAATTTTCATCATGAAATTTTTTAAGATAGTCCATAATTTAGTTCACCAAGTCACCAGACACCAAATGGTGACCTTCTAAATCGTGATATAATTATAACATGAGTCTAAAATCAGAGGAAATATCAGAAATACTCTCTGAGATTAAAGCCTCTCTCCAATATGGAAGAATTCAGGATATATATCAGCCTTCAGAATACTCTCTGACATTAGAGATAAGGGCGGGGAATAAAAATCATCTTCTGTATTTTTCGGCTGAACCTCACCTTTCAAGAATCCACCTCATCAGTGAGAAGTATCCAAATCCATCCACTCCATACCCATTTTGTATGTTCCTTCGGAAACATTTAAAGAGTGCAAGGATTGAGGAAATTTTACAATTGCATGATAGGAGGGCTGTTATAATCAGGTTGGCAAAAAATATCGGAATTGGTGAGTATATCAAATACAATCTTATTGCGGAATTGGATGGAAGGAAGGGGAATATAATTTTAGCAAATGGTGATATGAAAATCCTCACTACTGCCCTCAAGAGAGAGGGAGAAAATATGGATTTGGTCACAGATAGTTATTATGAATTAATAAATCATATCCTTCCCGCTCATTCTACAGACCAATTATCTCATAATAATATCTCTTTTAATATGAAAGTAGCTGAAAGATACGGGACAATTGAAAGGGATATTAAGATAGAAAAGATTAAAAAAGAAACGGCCCAAAAGATTAAAAAACTTGAGAAAAAAGTGGTAGGTTTAAAATCCGATTTAGTCAAGCTTGAAAGATATAAAGAGGACAATATAAAAGGTGAACTTTTGAAGGTGAATTTCAGGAGTCTAAAGAGGGGGATGCAGATAATTACTGTAAAAAACTATTATCATCAACACGGAGATTCCCTCTTAAAAATAGAGTTAGACCCGTCCTTATCTCCTTCAGAGAATATAGAGAGATATTTCAGGAGGTATAAAAAATATGAGAGGGGGAAAAATGAAATATTAAAACAGATAAATTTGACAAAAGAGAAAATAGATAACTTAATGAAAAAGATGGAGAATAAAAATTTTTTAGAGGAACATATATCTGCTTTATCGGTATCTTTCGTATCCAAGAAGAATGAGGGAAGGTCTTCCCCGAGAACTTTTAGATCAAGTGATGGCTTGACAATATTTGTTGGTAAAAATAACAGACAGAATGATGAATTGACATTCAGGATTGCAAAAGGTAATGATATGTGGTTACATGTTAGAGATTTTCCTGGTTCCCATGTTGTGATACAGATGGGAGGCAGGAAAGATATACCAAGAGAATCTTTGCTGGATGCTGCTGCTCTGGCAGTTTATTTTAGCAAACTTAAATCCGCTGGAAAGGGAAATGTGATATATACCCTGAGAAAATATGTAAGAAAGCCAAAGGGTGCAGAGGCTGGAAAGGTTTTATGCTCGCAGGATAAAAATCTATTTATTAAATTAGACAAAAAGAGGATAGAGAGGCTTTTTTCGTAAAAATAATGACAAAAGAGACAGCCCTCTATAAACAAAAGATGGAGAGAAATTTAAAGGGGAATGAACAAAAAAAGACAGAAGAGGAACTCTATCTGGCAGCAAAGGTGTTTGAAAATGCTATGGATGAGATAGTAATTACCGATAGCAAGGCTGTCATCCAAAAGGTGAATCGTGCATTTACCGAGATTACTGGCTATAGTGAAGAGGAGGTCATAGGTAAAAACACGCGAATACTAAAGTCCGGAAAACAGGATACTGAATTCTATACTAAAATGTGGGATTCTATAATTACAAGTGGTAAGTGGGAAGGCAATCTCTGGAATAGAAAAAAGGATGGCAGTATCTATCCTGAATGGAAGATTATTATTGCTGTAAAGGATGAAAATAATAAAACCACTCATTATATCTCAATGGCAAGAGACATGAGCGAGCGGGTTAAATATGAAGAACAAATAAAATATCAGGCTTATCATGATATATTGACAGGACTACCAAATAGGCTCCTTTTCTATGACCGCCTTTCAATAGCCCTCGCCAATGCACAACGAGGCAAACAAAGAATTGCCGTTATATTTTTAGATATAGATGGTTTCAAATCTGTTAACGATAACTTTGGTCATAATGTGGGAGATATTTTGCTGCAGTCCATAACAAAAAGGTTGATGAAAGGTATCCGGAAGGGTGATACCATCGGGCGATTGGGAGGTGATGAATTTATCTTCATTCTCCCTCAAATTACCGTGAAAGAGATGATAAATATGATTGCCCTTAGATTACTTAATATATTGAAAGAGCCATTTTTGATTAATGAATATACCTTCCAGATTACTGGCAGTATGGGTATCAGCCACTATCCTGATGATGGTGATGATATAGAGACTTTGCTAAAAAAGGCAGATATGGCAATGTATCAAGCCAAAGAAAAGGGTAAAAACAACTACCAGTTTTACTCTGAACAGGCTACGGATTAATAAATTTCCGAATAAATGTTCTGCAAAAACCTTTTTTTTTGAACGACTTCTTAACTTTTCTTTTGTTCCATAGTGTAATACTTTAAATAAAATAGAGCAAAAGAAAAATTAATGGAAGTGAGAAAGAAGGGTTTTTGCAGTATTAAATAACTTACTTGCTGCGGCTGGTTATGACCGGATGGCCTTTTTCCCAATATCCCGCCTGTAATATACCCCTTTCCACGAAATCAGATTTACCCCTTTGTATGCCTTATCTATTGCATCTTTAATATCCTTACCGAGAGATGTAACACCGAGCACCCTCCCGCCGTTTGTAGAAATCTTGTCATCATTTTTGATTGTGCCAGCATGAAATACCATGAGGTTCTCCAATTTTTTTATATCCTCCAGTCCCTTTATCTCTATACCTTTTTCATAGGTATCAGGATACCCTCTCATTGCCATGACTACACAGACAGATGCTTCATCATACCACTGAATCTCCATTTCATTCAATTTACCATCTACCACTGCAATCATTACAGGAACGATATCGCTCTTCATTCTTGCAAGGACAGGCTGTGTCTCCGGGTCGCCAAATCTGCAATTAAATTCCAGGACAAATGGCTTACCACCTACAATCATCAGACCGCCGTATAAGATGCCCTTATAGTGTCTCCCCTCATTTTTCATCCCGGCGATTAAGGGTTTCATAATTGTGTCAATAATCTCCCTGTCAAGTTTTTGAGTAATAATTGGGGCAGGAGAATAGGCACCCATACCGCCTGTGTTTGGTCCTCTGTCTCCATCATAAATCTGTTTATGGTCCTGGGCAGAAGTTAAAGGGAGGACATTTTCCCCGTCACAGAATGCCATATAAGATACCTCTTCACCTTTTAGAAATTCCTCTATAACAATCTTTTTACCCGCACTACCAAATCTTTTTTCTACCATTATGGCATTAATTGCCTCTATTGTCTCCCGGGCTGTATTACAGATTATGACTCCCTTTCCTGCCGCAAGGCCATCGGCTTTTATTACAAGAGGGAGTGCGGTTTTACGGATGTAATTTCTTGCCTCTTTAGGAGAATCAAAGCTTTCATATTTTGCAGTTGGGATTCCATATTTTTGCATCATATATTTTGCAAATACTTTACTCCCCTCAATTTCAGCAGCCTCTTTACGAGGACCAAAGATGCGCAGCCCCCTTTTCTCAAATTCATCCACGATTCCAGATGTCAGGGGGAGTTCAGGTCCGACTACTGCGAGGTCAATGGAGTTTTTTATTGCAAAATCAGCAAAACCTGTTATGTCGGTCAATTCAATGTCAACATTCTCTGCAATATCGGATGTCCCTGCATTGCCGGGTGCACAATATATCTTCCTGATGAGAGGGCTCTGTCCTATCTTCCAGACGAGGGCATGTTCCCTTCCACCGTTACCTATTACCAGTATATTCATAAGGTTTTAATCTATTCCTTTAAATCTCCTCATCTTTATGTTGAGGAGAAGTCCTATAGCCATAAAATTGGTCATCAGTGATGAACCACCATAACTCATAAAAGGGAGAGGTATTCCTACAACCGGGAATATGCCTGTGGTCATACCGATGTTGAATATTATATGGAATGTAAGCATTGAAACCACCCCTATTGCCATAAGGGCACCCGACCTATCTCTTGCATGATATATCACATCTATTCCCTTAATTAAAATGACCAGATATGCAAATATCAGCAGAGTAGCGCCAATGAATCCCATTTCCTCAGCAAAAACCGAGAATATGAAGTCTGTATGCTTTTCCGGGAGGAAATTTAATTGACTCTGTGTTCCACTCATAAATCCTTTGCCTGCATAGCCGCCTGACCCTATGGCAATTTTGGATTGTATTATGTGATATCCACTGCCGAGGGGGTCTGTCTGGGGATTCATAAGCGTCAGTATGCGGTTCCTCTGATAGTTCTTCATGAAATGCCATAAAAGGGGAAGTGATAAAACAAAGGAACCGATTAAAATGGAAAATGATTTTGGATTTATTTTCATAAAAAAAGACATGGAGACAAATATAAAAAATAATATTACAGCAGTTCCCAAATCGGGTTGTTTTGCTATTAGAATGACCGGAATCAGGACTATTATGAATGGGACAGCTAAATTTCTGATTTGATAAGCCCCCCTTATATTTCTGTCATCAAAATACCTTGCCAGTGTTATTATTAAAATAATCTTGGCTATCTCTGAGGGCTGGAATGTTAATTGACCTATTGACAGCCATCTTCTGGCACCTGAAATACTCTTTCCCGTCAGTGCAATTATTATAAATATTATTATGATGGCAATATAAAATATATAGGTAAATCTTTCCAGCAAATGGTAGTCAACGAGAAGTATCAGCGTCATTCCAATTAGTCCGAGTAAAATCCAGTATATCTGTTTTATAAATGTTCTGTTTGGTTCGCCATTCCCTGCACCCCCCGTACTGTATATTGCTGCAACCCCTATTACAGATATGACAATTGTAAGCCCGAATAAAATCCAGTCAAAGTTTGAAATGAGGCGGGAGCTGAAAATATTTTTGTTATTCATTCTTAAAAATTATTGTGTTAAAAGATATTTTTTTATAAGCCTTCCGGCTATAGGTGCAGCAGCAGACCCTCCATGTCCCCCGTGTTCAACTAAAACTGCTACAGCAATTGTTGGATTTTCATAAGGGGCAAAGGCTACAAACCATGCATGGTCTCTAAACTCGTATGGTAAGTCCTCGTCAGCTTTATCCTCTGACTCTTTCATTTTTATTACCTGGGCAGTCCCTGTCTTTCCTGCTACCACTATGCCTGATATAGTGGCTGCCCTTCCAGTTCCTCTTGCATCACTAACTACTCCCCGAAGAGAGTCCCTTATTATATCAAGAGTTTTCTGAGCTGCTGCCAGTTTTCCTTTTATCTCAGGTTTTACCTCATTGACTCCACTCTCTGTCTCTATTTTATACACTATCCTTGGTTTAAATATAGTCCCTCCATTTGCAACTGCTGAAATCATATTTGCCAGTTGAATAGGAGTAACAAGATTAAAACTCTGACCAATAGATACAGATAAAGTTTCACCAGCTACCCACGGCTCACCCTTTGCCCTTTCTTTCCAGTCTGATGTGGGTATCAAGCCTGCTTTTTCCCCCTCTAAATCTATATCAGTAGAATTCCCCAGTCCAGAACTATAGGCATATTGAGATAATCTATCCACCCCTAATCTAAAGCCAACTGTATAAAAAAACACATCGCAGGATTGTATGAGTGCATTTTGTAAATCCATTTTTCCGTGTCCACTTTTTTTCCAGCAGCGGTAGGTTTTCTTTCCTAATTTAAAAAAGCCGGGACAATTGATTATCGTGGCAGGTGTGATAACCCCCTCTTCAAGCCCTGCTGTAGCAGTTATTATTTTAAATACAGAACCCGGAGGATATTGTCCCTGAATTGCCCTGTTCTGTAAAGGTTTATAATTATCTGCAGTAAGATTTGACCAATATTCCTTTGATACTCCCCCTGCAAAGAAATTTGGATTGAAAGACGGTTTGCTGACCATTGCAAGGATGCTTCCATCCCTTGGGTCTATTGCTACAAGGGCTCCATTTTTCCCCTCAAAGAGTCCTTCTGCCTCTTTTTGTAATTCAATATCAATTGTAAGGTAAAGATTATAACCGAAGTCAGGTTTGACCTCTCTTAATACCTTTAGCTCCCTGCCTGTTGCATCCACCTCTATATACTTGCTTCCCCTTTTACCTTTCAGCGTAGATTCGTATCTCTTTTCAATTCCATATTGCCCTATCAAATCACCGAGACGATAGTCTGAATTTCTCAGATTATCTAATTGCGGTTTTGTTATTTCACCGACATATCCAAAGATATGTGAAGCAGCCTCTTCATGTACATAATTTCTGGCAGGTTCTATATCAAGAAAAACTCCGGGGAGGTCTATGCGGTGTTCCTCTATAAATGCTACCTCCTCCCGGCTTAAATTCCTTTTAAGAGTTACTGGTTGAAACAGGGCATGACTATTTTTAATTTCCATTTTAATCCTGTCCATATCAATCTTAAACCTTGAGGCAATTATGGATAGTATCCTCTCCGGTTCTTTTACATCCTCAGGTGTCAATAAGAGGTTAAAAGAAGGGCGGCTATTTATAATCTCTTTATTGTTTCTGTCAAATATCTTGCCCCTGTATGCCTTTAAGGGAATTGTCCTGACTCTGTTATTTTCAGCCAGCAATTTTAGTTCATCGGATTTTATAATTTGG
>Ga0209342_10001913_pt1 | contig 22850 bp, 33 predicted proteins | sample RifCSP16_2_FD_184023 | JGI IMG/M metagenome (GOLD analysis project Ga0209342, IMG submission 184023) | Soil microbial communities from Rifle, Colorado - Rifle CSP2_sed 16_2 (SPAdes) (version 2) | ecosystem: Environmental > Terrestrial > Deep subsurface > Rock core/Sediment | place: Rifle... | reverse complement strand
GCAAGGCAAGCATCACGATGATTAACCAACTGCGGCTACTCGGCGGGTGTCTCGGCCTAGACCCGCTGAGCCGCGAACAGATACGACTAGCGAAGGCAGACGATGGAAAACCCAAGCATACTGGCACTGAACACAAGCACAAGCGCGGACCTAAGCCCGCCTCAGAGCTCAATCAGGCGCCCTCTAAGACTGCGGCGCATTACTTCGAGGACTAATGACCCTGTCACCGATTACGCCCGACGCATTGTAAGCGGCGAGGCGCCCGCCTGTGCTCTAGTGAAGCTCGCATGCGAGCGACACTTACACGACTTAGCCAGCGCCGCTACGCTTGGCCTCGTGTGGTCTGTAGAGCATGTCAAGCGAGTGCTGGGCTTCTTCTCTGACGTCCTCGTGTTTCCTGACGGGCCCCTAGCAGGCACGTCATTCGTTTTGCAGCCGTGGCAAGTCTTCATCGAGGGTTCGCTATTTGGCTGGAGGCTCGCTGATGGCTCGCGCCGGTTCCGCGTTGCTTACATCGAAGTCGGCAAGGGCAACGGCAAAACGCCTCTTGCCGGCGGCACCGCCCTCTACATGCTCACTCAAGAGACGTTCATGGGTGCACAGTGTTTCACCGCAGCGACGACACGGGACCAAGCGGCCCTTATGTTCAATGACGCGGTGTCGATGGTCGCTGCGTCAGAGGCATTGCAATCGCGCATCCTCGTCTATGGCGGCGTTGCGCCCTACTCATTACTGTACAAGGCGAAAAATTCATCGTTGCGCCCTGTGAGCCGTGAGCATCGTGGCCTCGACGGCAAGCGTGTGCATTACGCGGGTATTGATGAATTGCACGAACACACCAACTCGCTTGTCGCCGACAAGATGCGCTTGGGCGCGAAGAATGACCCAAACGCCTTGATTCTTGAAATCACCAACTCGGGCGAAGACACCACGAGCGTTTGTTATGTGCATCACGACTACTCTAAGAAGGTATTGCAGGGGATAATCGATAACCCACAATGGTTCGCTTATGTGTGCCAATTGGATGAGGGCGACGACTGGCACGACGAAAAAGTGTGGCCAAAGGTGAACCCTAATCTTGATGTCTCGGTATCTCGGGCTTACTTGCGCGAACAGGTGCGCGAGGCCTCGGGCATGCCCAGCAAAGAATCACTGATTAAGCGGTTGAACTTCTGTGTTTGGGTACATAGTTCAGACCCGTGGATTTCTAAAGACCGTTGGGATGTGGTGCAACGCCCGCTCGATTTGTCTGAGTATCAAGGAATGAAATGCTACCTAGCGGTTGACTTGTCGGGCAAAACCGATTTAACCGCATTGTGTTTGGCCTTCCCACTCGATAGCGGGGAGATTCACGTATTCCTTATGTACTTCACGCCTAAAGATACCCTTACAGAACGGGCATACCGTGACCATGTACCTTATGACCTGTGGGCAGACCAAGGCCTGTTGATTGCGGTGCCCGGCTCGTCGATTGATTATACCTACATCGCGAGCGAAATCACAGTCGCTTGTCAGACGTTCAATGTTGTTGAACTGGCTTATGACCGGTATCGCATGGAGGACCTAAGGCGTGAATTGGCCGAGGCGGGCATCGACGGCACCCCCATCGACCTGAACAAAGCCGATACCGAGGAGGCTACCAAAATCCAAGGCCTGAAGTTGGTCAAGTTTGGCCAGGGCTTTGTTGACATGGCCCCCGCAGTTGATGAATTTGAGACCCGTATCCTCAACCGTACAGTGGTTATCGAGGCGTCACCCGTGACGAACTACGGCGCGGCCTCGGCGCGCATCGAAAGGGACCCGGCGAACAACCGCAAATTTGCGAAGAACAAATCCACTGGACGCATTGACGGCATTGTCTGTGCTACTATGTGCGTGAAGCGTGCGGCGAGCCACTACCGCGAAATCAAGGTAGCAGGAGGCATCTATTCACGCCGAGGTGTAATTAGGGTTTGAAGGAGGGTCTATGACTGGACCGCATGAGCATGACGTCAATGATAGTGGTGTGTACATTCTATCCAACTTTGGCTCTAATGTGCGCAGCGTTTTGTTTTCTCGAATGTCTTTGTGGTTGTGGGCGACCCTCGCAATAAAGGTGTTCCTGAATATGTTTTGGGGTGATATGCCCGTTGACATCCAGGTGGGTGTTTCCAAAATAACGTTATTGACTGCGGGTGCTTGGCTGGGCTATTGGATTGACCGCACAATCTTTCCTTATGCGCGCCCGCATTCGTTGCCGCGATTATCGCCTGCATACTCTACGGCGCAACTGCGCCGGGCAGTCATTGTATCGGCGGCTATTCTAGGGATTGCCTTAGGTGTTTAAGTTTTTGCTTGGCGTGGTTGCCACGCTTTTGCCTTATCTTGCATTGGCTCAGATTCCCGAACAGGCTAAACGCTACCACCGAGACTTGCTTCGCGAAGCGAAAGCGGTATGGGGCATAAACGCGCCTATCGCTTTGTTCGCTGGCCAAATCCACCAGGAGTCTCGTTGGCGCGAAGATGCCCGTTCAAGAGCTGGTGCTGTCGGTCTGGGCCAATTCATGCCAGCAACAGCTAAGTGGATTAGCGGTGCTTACCCGAAGGAATTGGGTTTGTATGACTATGAGAATCCTCGTTGGGCGCTGCGGGCGCTCGTGCGCTATGACCGCCATCTGTGGGAGCGTGTGCGCACCTATGCGAGTGATTGCGACCGGTTTCTGTTTGCTCTGAGTGACTACAATGGTGGTAGCGGTTGGCGCATGAAACGCCAGCGGCTATCGATGAGTCCTGGTGACTTCGCGCCAACGAGTGTTATAAATCCTGGCATTCGCCCCGCGAATCAAAAAGAGAATCAAGAATACCCTTTACGGATTGTCTACCGTTGGCAACCTTTGTATGCGTCTTGGGGTGTTGCGGCGTGTCAAGAAGGCTAACAAAATGATTTCCTCGAAGCTTCGGCTAATCTCAATAACTCGACACCATCATAGCTCTACAGCGAAGACTCTGCATTTTATCTCTGTGGTGGATATGGCTGCGAATGAGCGTGGGATGTTCGTTCGACCGATGCCGAAAGGCGAGCTTAACCTGGTTGTGGATAATGGAGCAGCTTCACAAGATTGGGAGTTAGGTAAAATCTACTATCTCTATGTCAGCGATAAACCGCCAAGAGTAGTGCCTAGAGTTTTAAAATCAGAATGAGTCACAACCAACTTCCTGTCCCCAAGCCTTCCATCCTTCGGTACGTTCACGAGCAAATAGTTCCAATCGCGGTACATCGCCCACCAATCGTACCAAAAGATCCCGTATCTCCTTTGGCTTTGAGGAATGAGGCTCCAAACGGGGAGCAGAAACAAATTGACTAATCCCTGCGTCGCGTCGCAACGGTTTCCCGCGCGTCGCAAATAAGCAGTCTTCAGTGTTGGCGCGTGTCCAGTGCCCCATCCCGAAATGCGAGTGACCATGTCTTGTGGTCTTATGCCAAGTAAATCCTTTCATTGTCTTCAATCGAAAGCCCCAAGCTTCTATCACTAGCAATGCCTCTAGCGGCATAGGCGCCACCCACCACATCGCTAGCAGGCAATCCGGTGCTGCTAACTGCGCAATTGGTAGCGCAGCAATTTCCCCCACAGTCATAGTTGAGTAGTGCGCAGCAGCGCCGCGGCGTCCAGCCCGATCTCGATAACTCCAAGGGGGATCGGCGTAGATTAGGTTGTACATAGGACGTTTACCAAATTGCTCCAATCCCTGGGGCAGGTTACGCTTGCCCGCGCTAGAGTAGTCACAGCAGAGATTGCCATGCTGTTTATCATTTGGACAACTCCTTTGTTGGCGTGGAGAAGAAGAAAGTGCCTTGGGAGGTAAATACCGATCCAGGCGCGGCCGCCTGCCTGATGGTGGGCGAGAAGCCAGTTGATTTGAGAGAGGGTGAGGGGGTGATTGCCTGCGGCGAATAGCGGTGTGCTTGGACGGCGAGGAACCTTTGGCGCTTTGAGTTCGATCCAACCTTCTATGCCGCGGATACAGTAGTTGACATCTGGCATCCCATCCTCCACCCCGTTCTCTACGCGCGAGATGCGAGCTGTAGGCGTAACGCTAAGAATGCCCTTGCGGAGCCAAACGTATGCGTTGCGTTCTTTATTCATGTTTCTAATATCTTCAATTTCTTGATCGTCAATCGGTTCCAGGCCGGGTCAAATTCCCCTCGCAGCAGGTACCATTCCCCTATTACTCCTTTCTCTGCGATTTCTCGTCCTAACCGCTCATAGTCCCAGCGATTCACTTGCGAGAACACGCGCCCTGTATCATCCTCCATCCACATTTGGAGCCATGTCGTGTCTCGCTCAATGCGCTTCCCGCCACGCTTAACCACTAGGTTATATTCATTCAGGTCGCGCGTGTCCTTGGACTTCATCTGCCCGATGATGAGGTATTCGCCTGGTTCCTTGAGGGTGGCGATACGAGCAATCGTATCTCCAGAGCGGACGCCGAGCAACGAGGGGTTATCATAGAACTTACCCCACAGCGCCTGCGCGGGGAAGATGTTGCCATAAAGGCGTTCAGCTTTGGCGATTAGCTCTTGTTGCTTTGGAGTCCAGGCACCGCGCCGCGCAATAAGTTCCTTTGCCTTTGCAGGGCCAATTCCCTTTAGCCCCAGGAACCCGCCAACTAGCTTACCATCTTTCACTGCCCAGTCCTCATCCGATAGCAGCGCATCGAAGGCAATATATCCAATCCCCTCTTCATGGAGCTCGCGAAGGATGAGGATTGTTTGCTCATCATCTTTCGCGTTTCGCAGCGTCGCCGCTGAAAACTCTAAGAGGTGATGTGCCTTGAGGTAAGCGCACCAGTAGGATATGATGGCGTAGCTGACGGCGTGGGATTTGTTGAATGCCCATGAGCCAAATGTACAAATGTTTTCCCAAATTGCGCGCGCGGTCTTTGGCTTAATGCCCTGGGCTTCCGCGCCTGCGAGGAACTTGTCCCAGTAGCGATGGAAGAATTCATCGCCCAGCGATTTGCTCATTGCTTTGCGCAATTCGGATACATCCTCCCACGATAGCCGTCCTACATCGCGACCAATAGACATAACCTGCTCCTGGTAGACGACGATGCCAAGAGTGTCTTCGGTAGCGGAGCGGGCGAGGGGGTGAATGTACTCGGTGGGTGCCTTCCCTACGCGGCGTTCGATAAATGCATTGGCGCCGCCGCAATGGAGGGGGCCTGGGCGGGCGAGGGCAGTAATGGCGGTGATGTCATTAAAGTTGCGGATGCCCATTTGCTTGGTCAATTGTTGGAGCGCAAAACCTTCAAACTGAAACACTCCTGCCCAGCGCTCATCATTTAGTACAGCGAATGCTCCTTTGTCATCGAGCGGCACTGATAGAATGTCCACCCCAGCGCCTTCGATGATGCTGAGGGTGCGTAGGCCGAGCGCATCTATCTTGAGAAGGTTGATGTGCTCGGCATCCTTTTTGTCTATTTGCGCTACTCCATCCTTCGTAACTGTACAGTAGTTGCGTACCGGGGAGTTACAGATGATGAGGCCAGCGGCGTGGATTCCGGAATGACGTGCGTGGTTCTCTAGGTCGAAGCAATACTTGAGCGCCGGGTACTTTGTTAGCAGTGCCTGTCCTGGGATGGTGGATTCGAGCGTGTCTTGGAGACAGGCATTCGCGCGCGCGTCGCCGGATGTGCGCTCGATGATAGCGTCCTTTACCTCTTTCATCTCCCAGGCAGGTATCTTGAGCCGTTTACCGATGTCGGTGAGGATGGATTTGGGCTGATAGCGGGAGACCGTACCGATGTGGGCGACATTTTCTGTGCCATACTTCTCGCGGAGATAGGTCAGGATCATATGCCGTTTCACATCAGGGAAATCGATATCAATGTCTGGTAGATCGGCGCGCGTTACATCGATAAACCGCTCAAACATGAGCCCATGTACAAGCGGGTCAATCTCCGTAATGTAAGCAAGGTAGCACACAAGACTTCCAGCAGAACTGCCACGCGCAGGGCCGACGAGCATATGCCGTTTCGCCCAACGGCACAGATCGGAGATCACCAGGAAGTAGTCCTCAAATTTTTTCTCCTGAATCATCGCTAACTCACGCATCAATCGCGTTTCATATTCCTCCGTCCAGCGTAACCCGCGACGCTTAATGCCTGCGCGGCATAAAGTCATTAGGGTCTCTTTACCCCTCCAACGCACATTCTCTGCCTTTGGCAATGTCGCATTACATTCCTCAGCAAGCCTATCCGTTTCCTTAAAAGCATCTCTCCCTAGCAGGGCCCGCATCTCGCTACGGTCTAAGAGGTGTTGTGGGGAGACTTGGCTATTGTTGGTGAGTAGGTTGAAAATTGCGCGGTCGAGCGCATGTGGGTAGCGGTTAGAGGAACAGAACACGGTGCGAAAGCCGGGCCACCGTTGTGGGAGGTGTTGTGAGGGGTTAATCTCTTGGTAGACGGAGCGCAATCCTTTAAGCAGCGTTGGATCGCGCACCGTACCGGATAGCACAGCTACATTCGCTGATAGCTCGCGGAGTTTGCTGATGTGGAGAGGGGAGATGGCAGCCTCAGAGGAAATGTTGTAGAGTTCGCGCAGCCCATCATTGGTCTTTGCCAGAAGGGCGATGCGCTGTGTGATGTTGGGAGCGGTTAATAAGGATAGCTCGATGCCGAAGATGGGTTTGATGTCGGCGTTGGTGCACTCCTTTGCCCAGGTTACGTGTCCAAAGGTGTTGTCGTCAGTGATAGCGGCGGCGCGGGCGCCGATGGCCTTAAGGCGTGCGGTGAGCTTTGATAGCTGCCCATAGGCTTTCAGAAAGCTAAATTCGGTACGGACGCGGAGTTGGTTCATCACCAATCCTTCCGTTTTTGTAGGATACGCACTAGTGCCATAACGTCGTCTAGTGCGCGGTGCGTTTGTTTGTATTCCTTGCCGAGCGTGAGTTTGTGGAGTTCAATGAGGCGCGGACGTTTACCGTTTTCCTGAAGGGCGAGTTCCGCGGTACAGAATTGTTCTGGAGGATAGGGAAAGGCAAACTCGCGTCCCAATCGTCGCAATTCACTTGTCAATATCATTAGGTCAAATGGCAAATTGTGCGCACACAATCGATGACATCCCAGGACAAACTCCGTGAACCGCGGCAATACTTCCGCAAAGCCAGGCGCCGTCGCTAGATCGGTATCGCGGAGTCCGGTGATCTTAGTGATCTCTGGGGAGAGGGGGAATGGTGGCTTGATGAGTTGTGAGAACTTATCAATGACCTTTCGCTTCTCGTCGAGCAACGCCGCGCCTATTTCGATGATGTGGGGCTGTTGCGAAACGTTAGCCACCTCTGGCAGCGTAAGCCCAGTGGTCTCGGTGTCGAATACCATTGTGTGTTTCATTCGAGTGCACAGCCCCAGGGGATTACGCAGCCATGGAAATAGCGATAATTCTCTGAGTGAGAGAAAAGGTATGAAATGAACTTAGCAAGCGCCTCTGGTGGCGCTTCTTCGCCAAGCGGCAATGCTGCCAATTGCCGCTCCTGCGCATATTCTTCGGTCCATCCTCTTATCTCTAGCACACGGCGGTCAACATACTTACTCATGCGCGTTCTAGATAATTTTCCTGGAGCGATGCCGAAGACGATGATTCCATGACGTGGGTATAGCTCGCGGGCTAACTGTAGTGTCATTATGTGCGCCGCGGCCTTGCTCGCATTGTAGGCGAGTGATGCTGTCATAGGGCGTCGGGCAGCGTCGCTGATGATGTTGAGGATGGTGCCATTGCTGCTTTGTTTCAACTTTGGTAGGCATGCTTGCGTCATCATCAAGATTCCCTTAGCATTAGTATCCATCACATAATCCCAGTCTAAGGAGACGGAAACATCCTCGCAATAGTCTAGTCGCGTCACCCCTGCGCAGTTAATCAGGACATCAAGCTGCTCATCATCAATTATAGGCTGCAAGACATCATACCCCCCATCAAGTAGGTCATACCTCACCACTTTATGTCTCCGAGATTCAAGGGTAAGTGCTATTGCCTGACCGAGACCGCTGGCACTCCCTGTAACGAGTATTCTCATGGCTGCGTTAACTCCTCAAGCATAGCAGAGTAGACACAAGCATCGCGTGCTGAATCACGATGCCCACCGCCAATAAGGTTAGGCGCATAGCGCGTCGCCTTAATCATCATACTGATGAGCGCAATGAGCCGGTTCCAGTCCTCCCCCTCCCGCACCATTAACCCTTCTGGAAACAGCTGCGTGAAGATGTAACCAATGCGCTTGTAGTTGTCCTTGTATAACTTGTTGCGTTCTTCGTAGGTGGCCGCGGCGTCGCGCAGGATATCTGGCACGGCAGTGGGGTGTTGTTTAGCTGTTGTGGTACTAATATCGTTAGGGGGCATGTGAGTGAGAAATGAAGGGCCTTCATTAGACATCCACACCACAATCGGCACTCCTGCCTCTAGGTACATGGTACATACTTCAAGCGTATCATCAAATGCCGCTACAACTTGATCCATGCTGAAATTCGGATAGTGGGAACGGAGCTGTTCAAGTTGCCATCGCTTAACGTCCCAGCATCTACGCTCATCATGATCATTACGCATCAGCAACCAGTGGTAGCCAATGTTGTTGCGTGCGAGCCAATTAACCGTTTGCACTCGGTATTGGGTAGGGCGAGATGTCATGATGATAAAATCACAATCACCCATTGCCACTATCGATTTCCCTTGTTCCGCTCTTATTGAGTTGATTTTTTCCCATTGCCCCCAACTCTTATTAGATAAATTGTAGTTAAGAATTTCATCCTCCGCCGACGCGATGTGGTAATTGTGATAACGTTCAAAGTTGTCTTTAAGATCGAGATTGATCAAGGGGCGTCGGTACTCATCATCCGCTAAACATCCATCCAAATCCATCAGAATATAGTGTCTCATCTTTCTCTCTCTCTCTCTCTTTACATTGCCTTGCCGTTAACGGCAACAGGGTTGGCCTCATGACGTTCTGCAGTCATGAAGGCATTAATCTTGGCGCGAACTTCGAGTAATTGTTCTTGTGGAATGGTGTGCTGATAGGCAGGGCATTCCTTAGCGCCGTAACGAGGAAAGGCACAATGCCCGTGTTCCGCGCAAAATACCTGGATGAATTCTGCGGCCCAAGGGTGAACCGCAACAACTTCAGCGCGCATCGCGCGGAACACATCCTGATACTCGCCCTGCGTTCGGGTGCACAACCGTAACTTTCCCATCTCGCTGAGCGCGCGGAGATTGTACTTGGCGACAATGCTGGTGAGGATTCCAGTGGGGAGTACGGCGCGAGCGTCTTGGCGCGGCATACCGCTGCGAACTAATTCCTGGTAACCTTCTAGTGATCTTTCCATTGCTTCTTGATATAGGCTTTCTTGTACTTCATTGGTATACCCACTCCAGGGCTCCATGTAGCCGTTACCGCTAGGGTCTACGACGCGCTGCGCCTCTTGCGCATAGGAACCGGTACGGGTGCGCACAAGCTGGTGGGTAAAGGCGCGGGAAACACCTTCAATCTGAAACACATAGTCTACAAATTCCCAAGATGAGCGGATTGTATCGCGCATATAGTCGAGGTGTTCTGCGCGTTGAGCATCAGTCCAATTCGCCGGGTCATTATCAAATCCCAACCGGGTATTCTTAGTACGTAGAAGAAGATTGAGCCCATCTGGGGTATAGGATAACAATGTCACTCTCATATCATGTACTCCTTTCTAGTATCGTAGGCTGACATGTTCACCATGCGGCGAATCTTTAACATGTCGTCATACACATCATCCAGCAGCAGATTTCGCCACACCGCGAAACGACCGAGTGAATAGATGTTGTACTGCTGAGTGAGTTGATATATGAGACGTTTGCGCCAGGCGTCTGGTACCGGTACAATTTTGCCGTATCGTTGTTCATGCGATGGCAACACCGTTTGAATCATAGAACGCCGTAACCCAAAAATCTCTACCAATTCCCCAACCTCATCTGTGAAGAATTCTTCTGTGGATTCTATGATGAGAAGGTTGCCGGTAATGCTGGCGCGATAGATAGAGGTATCGAGATCGGGGAAGTAGATGGTTTGGTAGACATTGACGTCTAAGAGTTGAACACGTTTAACGTGGATAGCAGCGTAATTGAAAGGATGGGTAGCGCCGTCCTCTAATTGCCGAGGGAGAGCGTCCAATAGGGAGGGGAGGGGAATTGTGCTAATAACGGGTTGTAGGCCATCCACATACCAGCGATGCCCCCATCGTATCCGCCCATCACACAGCGCCAACAACCGCTCATAGAAGTCGGTCGGCGCAATGTAGCGGTCGACGGTATCCGTATTCCAGATGCTGCGAGGGGAAACGAGGGCAGCAACCTTCGCGGCGTAGCGATTGGCGAGCTGGATGTTGGGAGGGGTGAATTGGCCGTTGGAGTAAATGGCCTTGTGAACTGTGACGGGTTGGAAATCGATACCGAGGGCGCGACCAATCTTATCGTCGCGGAAGCGGAGCAGCGCTTGGTGGGATTGGCGAGGGGATGGTTGTTCCTCGTAACATACCGAGGTGCGATTGAGTGCGGTGGCGATGAGACCGGAAAAGCCTGCGCCGATGACTTGCATGGTTGTGCTCCTTTAAAAGCTGGGACTTCCCTGTCCCAGAGATAGGGGGTAAGGAGTCGTTATTGTGCTGAAATGTATTTCATCGATAGCAACTTGTCGACGAATGGCTTAGGGTTAAAGCCCAGGACTTTTTCCAGCGCAGCGATGCTAATGCCGGAGCGACCCGCCTTTTCTATCGCAACCCAAACGGTACCACGCTTCGAGCCTTCCTGAAAGCGAGGGGTGTCCTTGGCGCAGTTCTGCACGTGTGTGAAGGTAGGCTTGCGTCCAACTGTCTTGGCTGGCTCTGCCTTGGCGGGCTTTACCTTGACTGGCTTGGGTTTGGTCTTGCCGTTGCCACCGTCGCCGTTAATGGCTTCCTGATAACGGCGCAGTGCTGTTTTCATATCAGTGAAACGTTTCACCGGAACAACACCATCTAAGGCATTGTACGCTTTAATTACGTCTGCCTGTGTCTTGAACTCACTCATATCGATTCTCCTGTGTTGAAAAAAGTAGGCGCCAAGATTCCGCGAGCGACGCGAAAGCGCAGGGCGCCTGGTTTAATAATTCATCTAAGTTACCAAAGCTAAGCGAATGCGCTTGCTCTAATAGCCAAGACATTTGTAACAGATTATCCAACTTTTGCAAACCCCTCCGTCAACTCCCATAGGTGACGGTTGAACTTGATGTCGGTAGTGACGGAGGTAATGCCGCGGCTGCGACGATACTGACGACGGCTACCTGGGGAGTAAATGGTGATGCTGCCTTTGCTGATGTTTTCCTGGACGCGCTGGAATGTATGCCACAGGTCATTCCCTTGATCTTCGCTACGCCGTAACCCTAACAGCTGCGCAGGGTTTGGCTGGTTAGCGTTAGGTTCCCATCGCAATTTCGCCGCAGCGGTTGCGTATTGCTTTTGCGCTTCCCGCGTTAGCATATGCCCCATCCAGGCCCGCACCGTTTGTACCAATCGTGGCATCTGCTCTAGGAGTTCCAATGATGCTCCTAGCGCTTCTTTCGCCACATTGCCGACGTGCCGCACGCTGATGCTTTCAATTGTTCCATCGCTCACTGTCATTCCATTCGAGCAAGTCAGTCGAAACAACCCAGCGTAAAGGTGATACGCGCTGGTGCCGTTGTGGGAGTTGCTAACGATAATTTCAGGGATGATATCGCCGACTTCGCGGAGCTGTGATTCTTTTTCGCGGAAGCGAATCACATGGTAAGTGAAGTCACGTTTATCAGGGTGACGCACTCGCGTCTGCCCCGCGGCGATTGGTATTAACCCACCGCCAATCAGCTCATCAATCACAGCGACAGTCGGAATAAACCCGTATTTGTCGCTACGGTCTGGCGACTGAGTAAGAGCGAATGCGGATGGAACGGCGCGTTGAATGGACTCACGCGTTAAGCCATTGGTACTTCTAATCATCGATGCTCTCATGACTTTCTTCCTTTCTGAATGTAGGATAACGAATAAAGTGGATAAAGGGAAGTCAGTTATCCACAGCCCAAAGAAAAGACAACCATCGCTCCGCGCATGGCGGTCTGTTAGCGACTAGGCGCACTGAGCGTTGCGACGGTTTGTCGGTAAACGTGGCTTCAATCGTCGCTGCGTCCACAGCACTAAAAGGCCAAGCCCCATCATACCGCAACATGTCAACTGGGAATCGGCCAACGCCAACTACAGTGTACACGATCATAAAATGGTCCTCCATAGTGGACTAAACGATATACTGGCTTTACCTCCAATGGCGACAATCGGCAAATCATACCATTCAATAATCGCTCCATTTGGTAATTTCCGTGCCCAACGTCCAGGGTGTATAATTGCTCCATCCTCATCTATCACCGCTCCCCCCACATAGAACAAGCGGGTGGGGATGCGGTGCCCGGAGGGGGAAAGGAGTTGAACGGTGTAGTACTGCCCAGAGTTTAAAGCGGCAGCGCGTCTACCGTTATACGTTTTAATCACCAACAACACTTCCGTAAAATCAGAAGTATAGAAGGTGTGATGTTCGACGCCTTCGTGATTGCGGATAATCTCGATGTATGGAGGTGGTTTGGGGCTGACATCTTCTGGGTTATACATGATGTGCCTCCATTGACCGATCAAACTCTGTTTTCCCAGTGGGGTGTATCAGAGTTCGGATCAGCTTCTTTCCTTGCCAATCTTTCTCCACCAAGATGTCTCCATTTTGGCGTTCTTCAATGAACTGATAGTTGAGTTGAAGAAACATGGTAAGCACATCTCGTTGCTTACCGTGGAAGTCATTTAGCTTCATTACAATTCTCCTCTATGTTGCTTACCTGAGCAAAAGCGCCCATCATGAGGCGGACTCTTGGAATCCGCCTGAGTTGGGCGCTCAATTAAGACGACGTAAGATGACTGAAAGAATCGCGGCAAGCACAACGCTCACCGCACACCACGCCAACAGCAACTCAACTATCCAATCCATTTGGCACCTCCATTAGCACCTGTAGCGCCTGTAGTGACCGTAGCGCTTTGTAAATGACTACAGCCACAATATCCAAATCCTCCCGCGCGTCTGACGGTAGTGAATAGCAGCGCAGACGATGCAACGCCATCTCCAATGCCAGCAGGTCGTAATCTGTCATCGGGTCATTCAACGTCTCTAGTTCTATCATGTTTCATTCTCCTTGCGGCGGTGTGTATGTGGTCATGGCATCTCTGGGTAATTCGTGTCGTCGCGAGTCTGCTTAGGGCAACGATGGAGATATGGACTGTTAGCTCGCTTCTCTACTTCTACTGTGTCACCTATCCGGAGGTCTAGGTGGCGACCCATTAAGTACCAAAATTCTCTTTGAGCCGCACTTAGGCGGGCCCGGACCGTTACCAGTCCATCATCATAAGTTTTTACTACAATGGCTTTCATTAGCTTTCTCCTAATGGTAGTGAGCGGTGAAGATTGACGGTGCGTCCGAAGGCAGTGCCATTTTCGTGAGCGGTGATGCTGCGACCGAGCTGCATGCGGCTATTGGCGGCGGGCTTGGTTTGGTAGCGTTGCGCGATGTATTTTTCTGCCTCTGCCTGGCGTTGCGCGTATACGTCGGCCAGCACTAAGTCACGCCCAGTCGAAGTGGGGTGGCGTTGTTGCTCTGTCTCGCGTAATAACTGCCGTACTCGATCACAAATTGTTACCGATGCCCCGTTGCAAAAGCTGCGGACATAGCGGTTAAAGCCTATGTCGGATTGCCGCCGGGCTTGTGTGCGCGCCTCTGCCTCTATTGCCTTTATGACATAGGCGAAAATTTCGCGAGATGTCGCAACATTGGACTCGCGCCCAATAAAGATAAAACGTTGGCGATGAGAGCGGCTAACGATACGGAGGGTGTTACAAAAGTACAGCTTGCCGACTGCTACTGACAAAGTCTTGATATAGCTGTGCGGCACGTATAGGTCGCCGTCCTCGATGACTTCCTCCGCGGCCTGTCCACTGAATTCAATCTCTTCCATTGACAGGTTATGCTTTGCTAGCAACTTCTGCGCCATCTTCATGGCAGTATCCCGCTCATGTTCATTCGGGTTGTTGCCTGCGAGTGCCAATATCTTACGGATGCGGTCAATGATTTTATCTTCAATCATCTTTGCCTCCTTCGTTGTCTATGCATGCTAGGATGATATCTATAGAAGAGTCAAGTTTCGCATCGTGAAGGGCTTCGATGACTCGGTAATGCGTACAGAGATCACGAAAAAGATTTCTTTTGTCTCTTTTAGTCATGGAGTCCAAGGAATTGCTTGTTATAAAGCAACGGCCAATTGAATCATATCTCATCTTTTCAGTCTTGGTCATGGTCATGGGGAGTCTCCTTTAAACGGTTTCGCCGGAGTCTCACCGGCTCATCAGTACTTTCAGAAAAGTAGACCGTTCGCGCGGTGTCAATGACACACCTTTCCCGCTTCCGGGCTGTCTCAGACGGGTAACACATTGACCCGCTTCCCAACCTTCCCTTTGCGTCCGAACGCGCGAGGTGAGTTGTTTCGGTAAGGATATGTCTGGTTTTGTACTTCCTCTCTAACTTTCTGATATATATTATCGGCCAACTCACCTCAAAAGTAAAGGATTTTATTATGCGGTAAATCAATAACTTAGTGTCTTCATTCGATATTTCATTAATTCCCACAATAACTCCGTATAATAATCCGTGTGTATAGAAAGTAAGAGCTTCGTGAGTCAGTACAAGACCAAGCCTTATCCGCATCAAGCAAAGGCCCTACGCCTCAGCGCGCATCGCGAAGCCTATGCTCTGTTCTTCGAGCAGGGCACAGGGAAATCGAAAGTTGCCATCGATACCGCTGCGATGGCTTATGCGGATGGGAGAATAAATGCTGTGGCGATTGTTGCGCCGGAGGGGGTACACATTGCGTGGGTCCTGGAGCAATTCCCTGCGCACTGTCCGGAGTGGACGGAGTGGGAGGGGGAGTGGTGGGGCGCGTCGATGTCGAAGACGCGGGCTCGCAGCATAGAGCGAATTGTGAGCGATGAGGATATAAAAGGACTACGAGTGTTGGCGATGAATTATGACGCGTTGTGTGTGGAGAGGGGAAGGGTACTACTGCGTAAGTTCCTGTCGCTACATCGCACACTGCTCATCGCTGACGAATCTCAGCGTATCAAAAACCCGCGCGCACAGCGCACTAAAGCACTTCTTAAACTCGCGCCCCTCGCGCCGTTACGCCGCATACTCAGCGGCACCCCCACCCCGCAGGGGCCGTTCGATATGTGGTCGCAATTTGCTTTTCTCGATGAGTCTATTCTCGGTAGCAATTTCGCCGCATTCAAAGCGGAGTACGCTGAGCTGCTAACCGAGGACAGCGGACTCATGCGCCACCTCCGACGCCGCGGCGTTAAGTACCTGCCACAGATCGTAGTCAAAGACCCGCTCAGCGGCGCACCTAAATACCGCAACCTTCCCCAACTCCAATCCATTACTTCGCGTCACTCGATGCGAGTGCTGAAGGAGGAAGTTCTAAAGGACTTACCGCCAAAAACCTATGAGCGGCGGTATTACGCGATGACCGAACGGCAGGCATCCCTGTATATTAATGTACAGGAAGAGCTGCGTGTAATGTGGCGCGAGGAATTGCGAGTGATGAATCGGTTGACGTCAATGCTGCGGCTGCGAGAGATTGTGGGCGGGTGGTTCGAGGGGCAGGCGCTGTTTTCTGATTCGCGAAAGAATCCGCGGATGAATGTGTTGCGGGAGTATATTGAGGATAACGATAAGCCAACAATCATTTGGGCGCACTTTCGCGCTGAACTCGCGGAAATCTTGCGTGTAGTACGCGAAGAGTTTGGGGCGAGTGCCGTTGACTATTGGGGGGATACGCCACAGCGTGATCGTCGCGTAGCAGTAGAAGCTTTTCAGAATGGGGCCGTTCAATATTTTGTGAGTAATCCTGCCTCTGGCGGTATTGGCTTAAATCTTCAAGCCGCACAGCGCCAGTTTTTTTACTCACACAGCTTCTCCCTAGAGCATCGGCTGCAAGCCGAAGACCGCTCCCATCGCATCGGTCAGCTTCACTCGGTTGCCATCTCGGATGTGCTCGCGATAGATTCTATTGATGCGAAGATATTGGACTTGATGCGAGCCAAAAAGTCTATCGCCGATCTAATTACAGGTAGCCGCGCTGCCGAGGAATTTCTAACATGAATAAGGTATTCGTGACACAAGAACCCGCGCGTAAGGTGGGAGGGCGATGGGAACCGACGATAAATCTGGCCCCTGCTGCGGCTTGGGGCGAGGTGCGAGTGATGCTACGGCCTGGCACCTCTTTCTTTGCGCGGGAGCCAGTATTGGCGACGCTGCGCGACGCATTGCGTGAGTTTGGGGCGAGCGATTATTTGCTACCGTTGGGCGATCCGTTGATTATGGCAACTGCCGCAATATTGGCGTATGAGCGGGTGAGGCCTGCGCGGTTACGATTGCTGAAATGGGATCGGATGATGGGGGAGTATGTACTGGGGGAGGTTGGCGTATGAGTGAGATAGTGTATTGTGAAGTCTGGCCAAAGGAGGATGATGAACTTTTTGCGTTCGACGGCGCTGGCAAACCTTTTCATATCGGCCAATGCTATCAAAAAGAGAAAGCGCAACCGTTGAAATGCAAAAAATGCGGCGGCAATGAGTTCCACATTGGACAGGGCCATTACTATACCGCCGTGCGTTGCGTGCGTTGCGAGTGGGAATGCTGTATTCATCAGAACTAGCCTATGGCGCACTACGACTGCACAAATTGCGGGGCGCGTATGGGGATCGCGTATGGGTATTGCGAAAGCTGCACCCCCTCTTCCGTGCTTCGCCGACTAGAAGAGGTTAACGAGAAGCTATACCGGTTGGTTCGTGATTGGGGGATACTTGGCGCGCCGCTACGTAAGGACTATCACCGATTACAAAAGATCGGCAAACACTTATTGGAGAGGAAACATGAATGCAAAACAGCTGAAACAACTGGCAATGCTCGTCGAAGAACAGCTCAACGCCGAAGAACAAGTTGAGTACGCCGAAGCCGCGCTAAAGATCGCGGAAAACGCGTTGCGAAGAATCGCGGAAGTGGACCTGCCGGAGTTCCTGCGGGAGTGTGGGGTGCAGGAAATGAAGTTAACTGATGGAACATCAGTGAAAGTGAAAAATGAATTGTACCTACACATCTCGCAGGAGCGACGAGGCGAGGCGTATCGGTGGTTGGAGGGGCATGAGTTGGGCGGGCTGATTAAGACGGAGGTGGTGGTGCCGTTTGCGAGGGGAATGATCGAGAAGGCGCGTGAAGCGGTCGAAGGATTGCGCAAGCGCTACGGTGCTGATGTATCGCTCGATCAAACCGTCAACGCCCAATCCCTCAAGGCAGCCCTCAAAGAGGTCATCGCTGCGGGCAAAATCGACGTACCGTTGGAACTATTCGGGGCACAGTCCGTCGACCGCAGCATCATTAAATGCCCGAAGAAATCGTAATGGAGGCCATATGGCTAAGAAAGATCTAGTACATCGCAAGTCAACACTCCCCGCGGCGCCTATCGACTACGCGGAAGACGCGGGAGCGGGGATGGAGGGGGCGGATTCTGCTGCCTTCGCTATTCCTTTTCTTTCAATCCTACAATCCGGCTCACCACAGGTCAAAAAATCCGACGGCGCCTACATTAAGGGCGCGGAGGAAGGGCATATGTTGAACTCGGTGACCGGGGAACTGTTTCGCGAAGGGGTGGATGTTATCCCTGTCGCCTACCAGCGGCGGTTCCTGCGCTGGGGGCCGCGGGATGCGGGCGGCGGATATCGCGGGGAATTTACTGCGGATGAAATCGCAAAGCTGCGCGCAGCAAAAGAGATTGTCGAGGTTGAAGGGGCGTACTATTTTCCGGAAGGCGGAAAGGTTAATACAAAAAAGTGTGACCGGCTCGCTGATACCCGGAATCACTTTGTTATCTTTGTGCGCCCAGACGGTTCCTATGGTCAGGCGCTTATGTCCCTTACCTCCACTCAAATCAAGAAGTCCAAGAACTGGATGTCGAAAATTGATGGCGTAATGATGATGCTGGCGGATGGACGAAAGATAAAGCCCGCATCCTGGGCAAATCGCTATCGCGCGCGCACCGTACCGGAGAAGAACGATAAGGGAACTTGGTTTGGGTGGGCGATTGAGCTGGTGGGGGCGGTGACGGATGCGGATTTGTACGCCGCAGCGAAACACTTTCACTCCCAAATCGTTGCTGGGGCGGTAAAGGTCGCGATGGAGACGGCGACCGCGACCGAGGATGATGATCGGTTTTAACTTATGGAGGGCGAGGGGGTTAACAACCCCTCGTTTGCATTTCCTTATGACGGATATTGGAGACTATGGGCTGACACGTGAAGACTTCGAGCGCATCTTGACAGATGCGGAGATAGGAGCAGTGGAAGCGGCAGAAATGGACTTTGTGGCGGAAATAAAGGAGCGGTTTGGGGAATATGCGATGTGTACATTCCTTACGGAGCGACAGCTGCGTTGGCTCAAACAGATTGGAGGGCGGCATGAGTGAAAACTTTGTTACTGAATGGAACCACATCGCTTCACAAGTATACATTAATGCTTGTGAGAAGGGATTTTGGCAGGCGCGCGAGTACGTTATTGCGACTGGCACCGCGGGGCGCCTAGCGGTACAAGCGCAGGCGCTTGCCCTAATACACTCCGAAATATCCGAGGCGCTAGAGGCGCTGCGTAGAGGGGGGGATAAGGAACCGGATGAGCACTGTTCGCGGTTCGCGGTGGAGGTGGAGCTGGCGGATGCTGTAATTCGGATCATGGACCTGGGGGTGAGAATGGGATGGGATGTGGCTGGAGCGCTACTTGATAAACTCGCGTACAATGAGGGGCGGGAGCGGATGCATGGCGGGAAGAGATTCTAATGGGCACACTACGATTGTCAGGCATCTACCCTTTGAGTCAAATAAACCGCTGCAATGGCGAGCGAGATACTCATATATTGCGCACATCAGACACTCCACGGCAACTCCTTCGTAAAATCGAATCAAGGGTAAAGAGGATTAACAGAGCCCTACCCGCTCCATCCTCCCATCTCACATTCCTTACGGAGCGGATGCGACGGATGGGGGTGGCGATGCCGTATGGGGGGTTAAGGGGTGGTGAAGAAGAATAGGCTGCTGGATGCGGCGTTAGCGTATGCGGCGCGGGGATGGGCGGTGTTCCCGGTGCACGGTATCCACGCGGGGAAATGTTCATGCGGAGGGTGCGATAAGGCAGGGAAGGCGCCCTATGTGCCCTGGAGGCGGGAGAGTACCTGTGACCCGGTAAAGATACGGGGTTGGTGGGCGCGATGGCCTACGGCGAACGTAGGGTGTGAGACTGGGGCGAAAAGCGGGTTAAGTGTCCTGGACGTAGATGTGCCAGAGGGGGAGGCATCGCTAGAGGCGCTGCCGCCGCTACCGGATACGCTTAGCTCGCGCACTGGCTCCGGAGGAAGACACCTCCTGTATCAGTATACAGAGAGCGTACGGACCGCTGTCGCGGTGTACGGTGCCGGGCTGGACGTGCGCAACGACGGCGGCTACATAATCCTCCCCCCATCGCGGCACGTGTCCGGAGGCGCCTACGCGTGGTTAAACGAGGGAGCGGAGCTAGGGGAGTGGCCCGCTTCTCTAGCGGCGCAACGCCGAGGGCGCGGGCGCCCGCGGAGCGGAGCGGAATTTAATGCGGAGGATGAGCGGGAGCGGGAGCTGCTGCGGTCGGCGCTGGCGGAGTGTGACCCGGATTCGCGCGATAATTGGTACCAATTTGGCCTCGCGTTGGGTCGCGCGTTCGATGCGGATGAGAGGGGGTGGGCGGTATATGAAGAGTGGGCCGCGCGGTCGGAGAAATTTAACGACAAAGGGACGCGGGAGGCAATGCGGGAGATGTACTACAGGGAATGGCGCGCGCCGAGGGGGGATGCTGCCGTTCTGCGCATTGCGACAATCTTCCACCGCGCCCGCGAGGCCGGGTGGACCCCACCAGGCGAACGCCCCAAGAGCACCATCTTCGTGCGCGAAGGCGGAGACCTAGACCTAGCGGTCGCGGCGGCGGACGAGGCGCTGGCGGCGTCGGCGGGAGTGTATGCGCGGGGTGGGGCTTTGGTGAAGGTGGTGGATGGGGCGCGCCTTCTACTCCATACCCCAGTAACCATTCGCGAGGAACTAACGCGGCTAATCGATTGGCGCGAGCGTAATCGGCGCGGCAGCATAACGGGGCCGCGAGATGCTCCGCCGGATATCTCGGCGGCGTTAGTGGCGAGGGGAAGGTGGGACGCGATCCGGGAAATAAAAGGACTGTGCGCGACGCCGGTATTCCGCGAGGATGGGACGCTGGTAACGGAAGCGGGGCACGACGCGGCGAGCGGGATGTATCTAACGGAGGGGGGATGGGACGCGATACCGGAGCGGGTAACGGAAGCGGACGCGCGGCGCGCGCTGCGGGAGTTACTGGAACCGTTTACGGAGTTTCGGTTTGCTGACGAAAACTCGCTTGCCGTCCTCACCGCCGCAATCCTAACCGTCGGTACGCGAAACCTATACGGCACTGCGCCGTTCTTTATTTTCTCCGCACCTATCGCCGGCTCCGGCAAATCGCTCTTGACTGATGTGCTACACGCGTTGTGGTTCGGCGCGGCGGCACCGAAAATCGCTTATCCGCGCGAGGAAGAGGAACTGCGAAAGCTGCTAACGGCGACGCTGCTGACGGGGACGGGCATGGTCGTGTTTGATAATGTGGAACGCGGACGGGTAATGGACAATGCGTTGCTGGCAAAGGTATTGACGGATGGGGTTTGGGAGGATCGGATTCTTGGCCAATCCTCCACCATCCGCATCCCCCTTAACACTACCTTTTTTGCCACAGGCAATAACTTGGCGATTGGTGGGGACTTAGTACGGCGATCATTAGGACTGTGGATTGACCCGGCTTGCGAACGACCGGAGCGGCGTGAATTCGCGATTACAAATCTGGTAGAACACGTAAAGCGGGCGCGGCGGGAGTTGGTACGGGCGGCGTTGACGTTGGTGCGCGGGTGGTGGTGCGCGGGGAGACCGCTACCGAGGGGAGAAGCGGGAAGCTTTGAGGGGTGGTCGACGATAGTACGCGGGGTGTGCTGTTGGGCTGGGGTGGGCGATCCGCTAGCATCAAACGACACGCTGCGAGAGGCGGATGACGAGGGGCAAAACTTGAATGAGTTATTGGTGGGTTTGTGGGAGCGATTTGGCGATGAAGGAGGCGCGTTGTTTACAAGCGCTGATATTGTGACGAGGGCTGTTGGTGGTGACCGGGAGTTATTAGGGTTAATTGAGGGGTGTCTTAATGGAGCGAAGCGAGGCGAAGCGCCAAACGTAAGGGCAATTTCTTGGATGCTAAAAACGGAGTTGCTAGGACGAATTTTTGGTTCATATCGACTGCTCCTAAATCGACGTGACGGAAAGGGAACGGCGGTGTGGAAAATAATTTCCTCAAAGGGCCCTGGGGGGTTCTAAATTTAGGGGTTCCGAAACCCCTCCGAAACCCCTCCGAAACCCCCTTAGTGACGGTATTAAAAGCACGAGTGAGGTAAATTTTATGGGTAGTGGTGCTACGGAGGGGGGAATTTTTTCCGCGTGAAATTACGGAAAAACATGGGAGGTTTCGGAGGTTTCGGAAAATATCAGTGACTTATGACCACCGCAATGGAGAGTTTATGGGGGGTTTCGGAGGTTTCGGAATTTTAGCTATTGCGTGTATATCATTAATTGCAAGGGGAAAACAGTGTGAAAAACTTGGCAAATTTCCGAAACTTCCGAAACCTTTCCCCTCTTATAGGGGGTACAATGGAAAAACACGAAAAAAATAATAAATGTGTTGCAAAAATATACGGGCCGAAAGGTTTCGGAGGTTTCGGGTGAGGGGAATTGTATGCAGCGGTCATTGAAGCCTTGTAATTACCCTGGGTGTCGGACCCTTGTACCAGGGGGTAAGGCGCGTTGCGAGAAACACTCGCAGCGCAGCTATTACAACCCAGAGTATGAACGATTGAGAGCGCAAGCGCATGAGCGGGGATATGATTGGAAATGGCGGAAAGAGCGAGGGGAGTTCCTGCGGGTACATCGAGTATGTGAGTGTGAGAGGTGCGCTGCCTCAGGCAATCCCCTCCCAGCCAATACCGTTGATCATATCCAACCGCACCGCGGGGATGCGCAGTTGTTCTGGGATAGGGCGAATTGGAGAGCGATGAATAAAGTGTGTCACGATAGGAAGACGGCAAGGGAGGATGGTGGGTTTGGTAATCGGCGCAAAGGGGATACCGAATGAATGAGCAGATGAGACCGTGTCCGTTTTGTGGTGGGGTTTTCATTCATGTTTCTCGCATCGATCATCAATTACCGCCCGCGGTCGTGCCGCTATGGGTTGTAGTTTGTGACGGGTGTGGTTATACGCTAGGGCAGCAGAGGAAGCGGTTTGTGACTAAAGATGAAGCTATAGCAGCGTGGAATTACCCCACAACAGATCTTCTTAACTTACTGGCTGTGATACATGGCGATGGTGGGCATTATGTAGCTAAGCACGGCCAGGGGAAAGCTGTAGAGGATGCCAAGCAGGTAGTTAATAGGCTAAAGCAGATCGAGGCCATAGCTAAGGACGCGGGCTTTATCTTCCATCCTTATGATGATTGGTATCCGTGGCAATAAATGATTGTAATAGATAAAATCTATTGTGATGGGGATAGGGGTAGAAAATCTCTATCATGAAACTGGCGAGACA
>Ga0209342_10001912_pt1 | contig 22855 bp, 19 predicted proteins | sample RifCSP16_2_FD_184023 | JGI IMG/M metagenome (GOLD analysis project Ga0209342, IMG submission 184023) | Soil microbial communities from Rifle, Colorado - Rifle CSP2_sed 16_2 (SPAdes) (version 2) | ecosystem: Environmental > Terrestrial > Deep subsurface > Rock core/Sediment | place: Rifle... | reverse complement strand
TGCCGGCCTGGTCGAGAAATTCGGGGTCGAGGATCGTCCCCACGAGTGGGATCGCCGCTGGTGGTCGCCCATCTCCACCGCCGAACATCTGGCCATGCGGGAGCGGGTGGCGATGATCGACCTGTCCCCGTTCGTCATCTTCGACTTCGCCGGTGCGGGGGTAGTCGACTATCTCCAGAAGATGACCGTCAACAACGTCGACGTGGCCGTGGGGCGGTCGGTGTACACCCCGCTTCTGACCGAGGCAGGGGGATTCAAGGCCGATCTGACCATCATGCGGCTCGGTGAGCGCCATTTCCGGGTAATGACAGGGGCCTTCGACGGGCCTCGCGACCAGCACTGGTTCCGAAAGCACCTCCCTGCGGACGGGAGCGTGCACATGGAGGACCTGACGTCCGCTTACACCACCATCGGGGTATGGGGGCCGCGGGCTCGTGATCTCCTACAGAGCCTCACCAGCGACGACCTCTCCAACAGTGGTTTCCCATATGGTTCGACCCGGGAGGTGACTTTCGGGTCGCTCTCCGCGCGACTCTTCCGGATCTCCTACGTGGGAGAGTTGGGTTGGGAGATCTATGTCCCGATGGAACAGGGGATGCCGATGTGGGACATGCTGTGGGAGGCCGGCCGATCATTCGGGGTGGTGCCGGTCGGAGCCGGCGTATACGGAACCACGGGTCGCCTCGAAAAGGGATACCGACTGATGGGCGCCGAGCTCGAGTCCGAGTACAACCCCGTCGAGGCCGGCCTGGCCCGACCGAAGGTGAAGCCGGCGGATTTCATCGGCAAGCAGGCGTACCTGCAAGCTCGAGAGGGCCAGCCGGGCGCCTTACTCTGCACCCTCACCGTGGAGGACCACATGTCGGCCCGCGACCACATCAAGCGGTATATGACGGGCCGCGAGCCGATCACCACCCGAGACGGTGGCCGGATCGTCGATCCCAAGGGCCGGCCCTCCTATGTCACCAGTGCCGGGATGGGTCCGGCGGTCGGCAAGTACCTGTTGTTGGCGTATCTGCCGCTCGAACACGCCGTGGTCGGTACGGACCTGGCCGTCATGTACATGAATGAGCTCTACCCGGTCAAGGTGGCGGTGGTGGGCAGCACCCCCCTCTTCGATCCGAGCGATTCCCGCATGAAAGCCTGAGTCGATTGCTTTCCCACCAGCTGGCCCACCTCCGACTCCTCTCGGCGGGTGTCGGCGATCAGAGTGACGCGGTTCGGTTGAGGAGTCCGAGTCATCTTTTCCGCAAGCCCTGTGACAAGAAGGCCGGCGATCAGAGTGGCGCGGTTCGCTTGTGGAGTCCGAGTCACCCTTTCCGCAAGCCCTGTGACAAAAAGGCCGGATGAGATGAGGGTGGCGGTCTGCGTGAAGCGGGTCCCGGCCCCCGGGGCGACCATCGTCTTGGCGGCCGACGGCCGCTCGATCGACGCTCGCATGCTCAGCTTCACCACCAGCCCCCACGAGGAGTGCGCCGTCGAAGAAGCCATCCGTCTGGTGGAGAAACACGGCGGGTCATCAACGGTGCTGACCGTGGGTCAGCCCGAATCCGAAGAACAGCTTCGCTACGCGATGTCGCTTGGTGTCGACAAGGCCGTGCTGGTACCAACCGATGGGTCCGAGTGGGATGCCCAAGCCACCGCCGCGGCGTTGACGGCGACCATCCGCTTCCTCGAAGAAGGCGGGCAGGTTTTCGACTTGATCCTCTTCGGCAACGAATCGGCCGACGCCGGGAACTACCAGGTGGGCATCAGGTTGGCCCGGACCCTGGGGCGTCCGGTGGTGACGGGGATCAAGGCGATCGAGATCGCGGACGAGGCGGCCGTGGTACGGCGGGCCACCAGCGGCGGCTCGGAGATCTACCGCCTTCCCCTACCGGCGGTGGTGGCGGTGAAGGAGGGCATCAACCTTCCCCGCTATCCGACCATGCCCGGAAGGCTCCGCTCCAAGAAGGCCGAGATCGTCCGGAGCGAGCCGGATGTCCGACCCGGAGGGCTCGAGATGCTGCGTTTCCTCAACCCTCCCCAGCAAGCCAGTCAGACTCTGATCCTCGGCCGCGGGCCGGAGGCCGCACCGGCGGTCGTCGACCTCTTCTTCGAAATGGGCCTGTTGTGATCCTCGTCTACCTCGAAACGGCGGCGGGCACTCCTAGCGATTTGTCGCTACAGAGCCTGACCCTGGCGAGGTCTCTCGGCGATGAGCTCACCACCACCACCTTCGGGCCGGGCGGTGATTGGGTGATCGATCACCAGATGTTCTCCGAATACGCCCCCGAGGCCCGCGGAGAGGCGCTGGCCCAGCTGACTCGGAGCTTGACGCCGGCAGTCGTGGTGGGCCCGGGTACAGATACCGGCAACGAGGTGATGGCACACCTGGCCGCCATCCTCGACGTGGCGCTGGCGACCAACGTCACCGAGGTCGATGTGGCTACCTGGGAGCTGACCCGCTTGCGTTGGGGGGGGAGCCTTTGGGAGCGAGCACGGCTCACCGGTTCACCGCGGCTCTTGACGGTGGCCCCCCACGTCCTACCGGCGAGTGACCATTTGGTGGGCGAGGTCAGTCGGTTCGTGCCCGAGCTCGACGACCTCTTGGTACGCACTCGCGTGGTCGAGCGGGTGGAACAGACCGGTGGAATCACCCTCGGCACGGCCCGAGTGATCGTCTCCGGCGGACGGGGCGTGGGTTCGGCGGACGGCTTTTCCATGCTCGAAGAGCTGGCTGCTCGCCTCGGGGGGGCGGTCGGATGCTCTCGTGTGGTGACCAACAACGGCTGGCGGCCCCATTCGGACCAGGTCGGCCAGACTGGGACCCGGGTCGCACCCGACCTCTACCTCGCCTTGGGGATTTCCGGGGCCATCCAGCATTGGGTGGGGATGATGGCGGCCAAGAAGATCCTCGCCATCAACACCGACCCGGAGGCCCCGATGGTCACCAAGGCCGACTATGCGGTGATCGGCGACCTCCACCAGGTTCTTCCGGCCATCTTGGCCGAGATCGAGGCCAGAACTCGCACCTGACGACCACGGAGCGGTGACCCCCACCGCCGAATCAGGGACTTCCCGCACTAGCGCTCGAACGTTTTTGTGAGACGATGGTCTGGTGACGACGAACACCGAGCGACGTTTTCCAATCCCCTGGCTCATTGGCGGCCTGGCGGTGGTGGGCTTGGTGGTGGCAGCCTCGCTGCTGGCCGGCCGCACCCCTGAACCTCTCGACCCGGGGACCCCCGAAGGCACCGTACAGGGATACCTCCAAGCGGTCGCCGGGCGAGACTTCGTGGCGGCGCATCGCTACCTCGACTCCACTCTGGGGGTGAAATGCAGCGTTTCGGACTTCCGAGCCGCCTACCTGCCGGAGAGATGGAGCGCCACCATCGACTCGGTCGAGCCAGCGGGGGCCGAGATAGTGGTGACGGTGAGCATCGAAGAGTCCTATGGGGGCCCCTTCGATGGCGGCCCCTATGTGCACGATGAGATCCTCTACCTCGAGACCGGCGCCGAGGGCTGGAGGCTCAGTCAGTCGCCGTGGCCCGTCTTCTACTGCGAAGGGAAGTAGACGATGTCAGCACTGATCGTGATCGTTTTCGTGCTGGTGGGGGTGGGCGTGTGGATGGCCGGTCGTTCGGCGCTCGGTGCTGCCGAAGCCCCCGGTGAACGAGGTCCGGGTGGACTACGTCGTTTCTTCGTCTACGCGGTGCTGCTGGCAACGCTGATCCTGGCCGCCACCGGACTCACCACTCTTCTCACCCGGATGATCCAGTCGAGTCGGGAGGTGGTGAGTGACACGGCCTCTTCGGCACGCGGCCTTGCCTTCCTCCTGATCGGTGGCGCCGTCTTCTTCCTGCTGGGCCGGTCGGTCCTGCGGAGCCTTGACGAGCGCGAACGCCGGGCGGGCTCCTACGCGTTCTACCTGGCGGCGGCAATGGGGGTGGCTCTCGTTTTCGTGATGGTTGGGGCCTCCGAGCTGATCGAGAAACTCGGCACTGACGATCTCGATGTGGGTCGGGCGATAGGCGGAGCGGTGTGGATGCTCGCCCTCGTCGGCCATTGGCGACTCTATGCGCGCTCGTCCTCGGCACCGCTTCGGTTGGTCGGCCTGCCGTTGTGGTTTGGATCCGGCGCGGGGTTGGCAGCTCTTGCCGCCGGGGTCGGGGGTCTGTTGGTGGAGGCGTTGCGCCGGTTGTACGAGGCCGCCTTTGCGGTGACCCCGGTGGTGGCCCGGTCCGGCGAGTTCCGCCGTTCCACAGCTTGGCTGGTGGTGGGGGCGCTGGTATGGCTCTGGTACTGGCAGCGAAACGGAGCACGGCGGCAAGCGCTCCCGTCGTGGAACGTCTACGTGATCGGGGTCGGGGTGCTGGGCGGGACGGTCGCCTCACTCGTGGCAGGCGGGGTGCTGCTGTTCTCTGTGCTCGAGTGGTTCTTCGGCGACCCTGCTGCGACCGCCGCGCAACACTTCGAAGGGTCACCCTCTCCTCTGGCCGCGCTACTCGTGGGCCTGGCGGTTTTCGGGTATCACCGCTGGGCGCTGGCGGGGCGGCCGGATGCCGGGAGGAGCGAGGCTGGCCGCGCCTACCGGTACCTGCTGGCGGCGGCTGGCCTGCTGGCGTCGGTGGGGGCAGTCAGCACGCTGGTGGTGGCCGGGATCGAAGTTGCCTCTTCCGCTCCCATCGTGGGAGCCGAGTCGGGGGCCAGAACCCTTCTGGCCGCCGTCACCCTCATCATCATCGGCGCCCCCCTGTGGTGGGCGTTCTGGCGGCGATCGCAGGGCCTGGTATTGACCGAGCCCCGCGCCGAGCTGGCTTCGGTGTCGCGGCGCATCTACCTGACGGCGCTATTCGGGCTGACCGGCGTCGCCGCTCTGGTGTCGCTGCTGTTCGTGGCGGTGGCAGTTTTCGAGGCAGCGTTGGGGGGGGGATGGAAAGGGGTGTTCTACGACCTGCGCGTGGCACTGGGTGTGCTCGCCTCCACCGTGGCCGTCGCTTTCTATCACTGGTTGATTTTTCGAAAGGATCGCGAGGCGCGGACGGCGGCGGGCGTCGAGTTCGGCAAGAGACGGATTCTGCTCGTCACCTCGCAGGGCGCCGAGCTGGCCGAGGAGCTCGGCCAGCGAATCGGTGCCAACGTCGAGCGGGTGGAAAGGGCCGAACCCGAACCGGTCCGCCTCGACCTGGACTCGCTGGTGACCGCCCTGGGCTCCGACGGGGCCCACCACGTGATGGTCCTCGCTCGCGACGACGGCACCCCTCTAATCATCCCCCTCCGCTGAGAAACACGCGAACCCAGGGTTCTGGCACGTCGCCAGTACGTGCCAGCGCCCACAGATGATCTGTGGGCCGGCCTCAACCTGCCGACCCACCGCCCCCGGCCCCCTACATACACATCAGAGGCTCTTCGTTGCGCGGCCCCCGTCGCTGAACCATCCGGCCAGTCGTCCGGTCTCGTCTGTGGTGAGGATGGCGGTGACACCGCCGGACGCGGCGACGAGCGATGCGCCCGACCAGGTGTCGGCGAGCCTGACCCTCAGCCAACTCCCGGCGGGTCCCACAGGGGGGGAATCAGACGGGACCCGCAGGCGGCAACCACGAAGACCAGACCAGCCAGAAGCCGGCGCCTCATGGCGTTTGGAGGGCCCCATTCCCCCGTTTGGTTCCGAAAGCTGCGCCGATGGCCTTTCCCGCCTCGATCGTCATCCGGCCGAGCCGGGCCTCCCCTCGTCGGGGGGGGAATCGATAGCTAGGTCCGTGCACGTGTGCGACCGCCACCACCCGGTCCCCGCCATCGAACACCGGCGCCGCCACCGAGGTGATTCCCTCCGCGTACTCCTCGTCGGTCCAGCAATGCCCGTCCTTTCGCACCTGCGCGAGGCGTCGTCGCAAACGAGCCGGGTCGACCAGCGTATTGTCGGTGAAACGGGCCAGCGGCCGCGCCAGATAGCCGGCCAGGGCGTCCTCCGGCCAGTGAGCCAGGAATACCTGCCCTGAGGAGACCGCGTGCAATGGGATCCGAGCCCCGGTCCAATCTCTCACCTGGACCGGGTTGGGAGATTCGACCTGGGCGACGTAATAGGCCTCGTAACCCTCCGCCAACGACAACCCCGCCGCCTCTCCGCTTCGCCGGACCAGCACCTCCAGATGCGGTTTGGCCACCGCCACCAGGTTGGCGATCACCGAGGCCCCCCCTGCCAGGTCGGCGATGCTTGCCCCCAGTCGATATGCTCCCCCCGCCTCCCGTTGCTCCACGGCACCCTGCTCCACGAGGGTCGCCAGCATGCGGGCTACCGTGCTCTTGGGCAGGTCGACCCGATCGGACAACTCGGTGACGCCGGCGGGAGCCATGGCCAGCGCCCGCAGTATGGCGAAGGCTCTTTCGACCGATTGCACCAATAGACGACTCCGGAATGGGCTGGTAGATTCCACTATACAGAACGGTTCCGTATCGTGGAACCCCCCGAACCAGAACCAAAGAACGATGAGCGACGAAGAGCCCCTCGACCTCCGCACCCTTCCCGATGACGACCTCTGCAGGCAGATGCACGACGACCTGTACGACGGTCTCAAGGAGGAGCTGGTGGTGGGGACCAAGATCCTCCTCGAACGGGGTTGGCCCCCCGACCGAGTCCTCAACGACGCCCTGGTCGAAGGGATGCGCATCGTCGGGATAGATTTCCGAGACGGGATCCTCTTCGTGCCCGAGGTGCTGTTGGCGGCCAACGCCATGAAGGCGGCCATGGCGCTGCTCCGCCCGTTGCTTGCGGAGACCGGCGCCCCCTCGGTCGGCAAGGTAGTGATCGGCACGGTCAAGGGCGATATCCACGACATAGGCAAGAACCTGGTGGCGATGATGCTCGAGGGAGCCGGCTTCGAGGTCTTCGATCTCGGCGTCAACAACCCGGTGGAGAAATATCTGGCTGCCATCGACGAGCACAAGCCGGACATCATCGGCATGTCGGCGCTGCTCACCACGACCATGCCCTACATGAAGGTGGTCATCGACACCTTGAAGGAGAAGGGAATTCGCGACGACCTCATCGTCTTGGTGGGGGGAGCGCCGCTCAACGAGGAGTTCGGAAAGGCGATCGGGGCCGACGCCTATTGCCGCGACGCCGCAGTTGCGGCCGAGACTGCTCAGACTCTGATGATGGCCAAGCGTCTCGCTTCCGGGGAGGATTGATGGACCTCGTCGATGACGAGGCGACCTTCGGGGCCGCCTCCTCGGACGGCTCGGACAGCTCATCGATGTTGGTGATCGCTTGCGGTGCGATCGCCAAGGAGCTCCTCGAGGTGATCCGGCTCAACTCGTTCACCCACCTCGAGGTTGAATGCCTCCCGGGGAAATTGCACAACGTGCCTCGGCGCATCCCAGCGGCGGTGGAGGCGAAGCTGGCCGCCAATCCCGACCGGTCGGTCTTCGTCGCCTATGCCGACTGTGGCACCGGGGGCGACCTCGATCGGGTGCTTGCTCGCTATGGAGCCGAACGGATACCCGGGGCCCATTGCTACGAGTTCTTTGCGGGTGGCGCCACCTTTGCCGAGATGCACGACCGCGAGCCGGCCACCTTCTATCTGACCGATTTCCTCTGCCGCCATTTCGACCGCTTTGTGATCCAAGGTCTAAAGCTCGACCGCCACCCCGAGCTCAAGAGCCAGATCTTCGCAAACTACCGGAGGCTGGTCTACTTGGCCCAGACCGACGATGCCGCGTTGGTCGAAAAGGGCCAGGAGGCAGCCACGTATCTCGGCCTTGAATACGAGGTGGTTCGCACCGGCTACGGCGACCTGCAACGAACACTGGTCGACGTCGTCACTCGAAGTCGAGCCGGCAGTACCAGGACGGCGCGGGCTGGCTGATGGCGGAGCTGACCGTGATCTCGTGGCGAGACATCCCGGCCCAGGTGGTGGCAAGAGAGGGCCGCAACAACGCCACCGTTGCCAGAGTGGTCCTGGCGGACCGGTTCCAGGAAGCCATCGACATGGCGGCAACCCGTGTAGGTCTGATCGGCACCGACGACTATCTCGATCAATGGCGCAGAGCCACCCGACCCTGCGGCCCCGATCTGAGCACTGCGGCGCATGCCGAGGCCGAACGGCTGGCTGCTGCCTACCCCGACGAGGTCCTCGACCGCTTGATCGCCAACGGCGGGCTGGCCTTAGAGGACGGAAGCACGGGAGGGTTGATGTGACCGACACGGTTGTCTCCTCGGCCACCAAGGAATTGGTCATCGGCTTCGACCGCCCGTTCGTCATCATTGGCGAACGAATCAACCCGACCGGCAGGAAGAAGCTCGCGGATCAAATGCGTTCCGGTGACTTCTCCACCGTGTCCTCCGATGCCCTGGCGCAGGTCGAGGCAGGAGCCGCCATGCTCGACGTCAACGCCGGCATTCCCCTCGCCGATGAGCCCGCCATCTTGGCGCGCGCCGTCAAGCTGGTGCAATCGCTGACCGACGTGCCGCTCTCCATCGACTCCTCGATCGTGGCGGCTCTGGAAGCCGGCTTGCGTGTTTACCAAGGCAAAGCGCTGGTCAATTCCGTCACTGGTGAAGATGAACGCCTCGAGGCTGTGCTGCCGCTGGTTGCCAAATACGGCGCCGCGGTGGTGGCCATCACCAACGACGAGACCGGCATCTCGGAGGACCCCGACGTCCGCTTCGAGGTGGCCAGGAAAATCGTTTCACGAGCTGCCGACCACGGCATCGGAAAGGCGGACGTGGTCGTCGATCCGCTGGTCATGCCGATCGGGGCGATGAACACGGCCGGTCGTCAGGTTTTCCACCTGGTCGGGCGCCTGCGGCGGGAGTTGGGTGTCAACACCACCTGCGGAGCGTCCAACGTCAGCTTCGGCCTGCCCCAGCGAGAAGGCCTCAACGCCGCCTTCTTGTCGATGGCGATCGGTGCCGGCATGACCTCGGCAATCACCAACCCCCTCAAACCCGAGATCATGGAGGCGGTGATGGCCGCCGACGTGATGATGGGAAACGATCCTGATTGTGCCCGCTGGATCGCCGCCCACCGGGCGCTGGCTCCGGTGGGAGAGGTTCTTCGGCGGGCCCGCCGCCGTGGCTGAATCTGCCCCATCGGCTGCTGGATCTCGCCACGCAACTGATGCCCGCCGCCTCGTGGTCTTCGCTCCCTCCGGCCTTCGAGGGCGCTTCGCCGACGGGGTGACCATTCTCGAGGCTGCCCGCTCTCTAGGTGTCGACCTCGATTCAGTGTGCGGGGGCCGCGGGATCTGCGGCCGCTGCCAGATCGAAGTGGCGGAGGGCGAGCAAGCCAAATTGGGGATCTATTCGGAAGCCTCCCACCTCACCTCCTGGTCGGATACCGAACGCGCGTATGCCGAGCGCAGAACCATGAAACCGGACCGCCGCCTCGGTTGCAGCGCGGCGATCTGCGGGGACCTGGTGATCGACGTTCCGGCGGAGAGTCAGGTGCACCGGCAGGTGGTCCGCAAGGCGGCGGAGGCCCGGACCATCGAGATCGACCCAGTGGTGCGCCTCTACTACCTCGAGGTGCGCCAGCCCGATATGGCGGATCCCTCCTCCGACCTGCGCCGCCTTCTCGAGGCTCTCCACCGGGAATGGGGTGTGTCGGGCGTGGAAGTGGACCCCCAGGTGTTGGTCGGGTTGCAGCAGACCCTTCGGGAGGGGAAGTGGACCGTGACCGCCGCCGTCCACGACGGGAGCGACCTGACCGCGTTGTGGCCGGGCTTTCACGACGTCGCCCTCGGCGTGGCCGTCGACATCGGTTCCACCACCATCGCCGGCCACCTATGCGACCTTCATACGGGGGAGGTCCTGGCGAGTGCCGGGGTGATGAACCCACAGATCCGTTTCGGGGAGGACCTCATGAGTCGGGTCTCGTACGTGATGATGCACCCGGGTTCTCAAGCCGAGTTGACCGCGGTAGTGCGGGAGTCGGTGGACGGCCTGATCGGAACCCTGTGCGACGGAGCGGGGGCGGAGCGCACCGACGTGTTGGAGCTGACCATCGTTGGCAACCCGATTATGCACCACCTCTTCTTGGGGCTGGATCCCACCGAGTTGGGGGGGGCGCCGTTTGCCCTCGCCACGGATCAGTCCGTTCGCCGTACCGCCGCCGATCTCGACCTATCGGTTCATCCCGGCGCCCGCCTCTACGTCTTGCCCTGTATTGCCGGCCACGTGGGTGCCGATGCCGCCGCCGTCATCCTGGCCGAGGAGCCATACCGTCGCGACGAGATCAGCCTGTTGGTCGACGTCGGCACCAACGCCGAGATCGTCCTCGGCAACCGCCACCGGCTCCTGGCCGCCTCCAGCCCCACCGGTCCAGCTTTCGAGGGTGCCCAGATCTCGGCGGGCCAGCGGGCCGCCCCAGGCGCCATCGAGAGGGTGCGCATCGACCCCGAGACCCTCGAACCGCGCTTTCGGGTCATCGGTACGGACGGCTGGTCGAACGAACCCGAGTTCGCCGGCACGCCGGTCACCGGTATATGTGGTTCGGGGATCGTCGAGGTAATAGCCGAGATGCGAGCGGCCGGCATCGTCGGCCAGGACGGCGTCGTCGATGGAAGGCTCGCCGAGCGGACCCACCGCGTTTTCGCCGATGGACGTACCTTCTCGTACCGTCTGCATGAAGCAATCGTGGTCACCCAGAACGACGTGCGCCAGATCCAGTTGGCCAAGGCCGCCCTGGCGGCCGGTGCGCGTCTCTTGATGGACCATTACGGGATTGACCGGGTCGACCGGGTGCGGCTGGCTGGGGCCTTTGGCAGCCAGCTCGACCCAGCCCACACGGTGGCGTTGGGCATGGTTCCAGAGACGCCGGTGGAGCTGGTCAGTTCAGCGGGCAACGCCGCCGGGACCGGTGCGAGAATCGCGCTCTTGAATCGAGCCGCCCGCAAGGAGATCGAAGACGTGGTGAGGCAGGTAGTGAAGATCGAGACCGCGGTCGAGCCCCGATTCCAGGAGCACTTCGTGTACGCCATGGGTATTCCCTTCGGAACCACCGGCGAACAGCCCCGCCGCCGGCGGAGGTCGACGTGACCGACCGCCGCCGTGGCCGGGAGGCGCGAATGGCCGCCCGACTCCACGCCGCTGCCGAGAAACTGCCCTTCCTCACGAGGACTATGACACCTGTCGAGGTTCTCTCGGAGGAAGGGATCGAGCTGATCGAGCACAACGCCGACACCGTCCTCGAGGAGTGTGGGATCGACTTCCGGGGGCTTCCGGAGGCTCTCGACCTGTTGAAGGCGGCAGGCGCCGCGGTAGACGGCGAGCGGGTGAGGTTCCCGCGTGGGATGTGTCGGGAGATCGTCACGGCCTCCGCCCCCCCCCAATACGTCCAGCATGCGCGCAACTCGGCCAACAACGTCACGATCGGAGGGCCCCATACGGTGCTCGCCCCCGCTTATGGGTCTCCCTTCGTACGAGACCTCGATGGTGGCCGCCGCTACGGGACCATCGAGGACTTTCGCAACTTCGTGAAGCTCACCTATATGACCCCCCACCTCCACCACAGTGGCGGCACCGTCTGTGAGCCGGTTGACCTGCCGGTCAACAAGCGTCACCTCGACATGGTGTATGCCCACTTGCGGTACTCGGACAAGCCATTCATGGGGTCGGTGACCCACCCCTCCCGTGCTCAGGACACCGTCGACATGGCCAAGATCGCCTTCGGCGAGAAGGTCCTGGCCGAGAACACCGTCATCACCAGTCTCATCAACGCCAACTCACCGTTGGTGTGGGACTCGACCATGCTCGGGGCGGCCAAGGTGTATGCCGAGAACAACCAGGCCAATTTGATAACCCCCTTCATCATCGCCGGGGCGATGAGCCCGGTGACGGTGGCGGGCACGGCCACTCAGACCTTGGCGGAAGCCCTGGCCGGTATGGCCTTCGTGCAACTGGTCAGGCCGGGAGCTCCGGTGATTCTCGGCTCGTTCGCCTCGTCGATGTCGATGCAAACGGGAGCGCCCACCTTCGGAACTCCGGAGCCCGCCCTGGTCCTGTACGTGATGGGCCAACTTGCGCGCCGGTTGGGGGTTCCCTTCCGGAGTGGGGGGCACCTCTGTGCTTCAAAAGTTCCCGACGCCCAGGCGGCGTTCGAATCGGCCGCCACCATGCAACCCACCTTCCTTGGGGGCGTCAACTTCGTCCTTCACGCCGCCGGTTGGCTGGAAGGTGGCCTCTGCATGGGGTATGAGAAGTTCATCCTCGATGTCGACCAGTGTGGGATGTGGGGGGCCTTCGTGAAGGGAGTCGATCTCTCCGACAACGGCCAAGCTCTCGATGCCATCCTCGCCAATGGGCCGGGACAGCATTTCCTTGGTACCGAACACACTCTCGCCAACTTCGAGTCGGCCTTCTACCGGTCGTCGGTCGCAGACAACTCGAGCTTCGAACAGTGGCGAGACGAGGGTGAGCTGGATGCGGTGCAGCGGGCCAACAAGATCTGGAAGCAGATGTTGGCGGATTACGAGCCGCCCCCTTTCGACGAGGCCAAGGACGAAGAGCTCACCGAATGGATCGCCAGGAAGAAGTCGGCTGTCCCGGACTCCAACATATGAGACCACTGTGAAACACTCGGTCGGCGTGGGGTGATCCGACCATGACCTTGGCGGCTTTGTTGCAAGACCCCAAGTTCGAGCTCATCCCGATGCGCAACGTTCTGGAGCAGGCAGCTCACCTTCCAAGGGGCGCAACGGTCACGGTGACAGCCTCCCCGGCCAAGGGAATGGATGCCACCTTGGACCTGGCCGAACAGCTCGCCGGCCTCCATCTGAACGTCGTGCCCCATCTCTCCGCCCGGCTAGTCCGCGACCGGCTCCACCTTGTGGAGCTGCTGGGTCGTATGGCTCGGGCCGGCTTTCGACGGGTGTTCGTGGTGGGCGGCGACGCCGAAGAGCCGGGCGCCTATCGAGACGCCCTGACGTTGCTAGGCGACATCGAGGAGGAGGGCCGGCACTTCGACGAGATCGGCGTCACCGGGTATCCGGAAGGACATCCGCTCATTCCCAATTCGGTCCTACGGGAGGCGCTCATCGCCAAGGCCCCCCACGCCGACTACATCGCCACCCAGATGTGCTTCGACCCGAAGGCGATTGTCCGCTGGGTCGGCTCCATTCGCCAGGATGGGATCGATCTACCCATCCACCTGGGCGTGCCCGGGGTTGCCGATCTCACCAAGTTGATCTCCATCAGCGCTCGCATAGGCATCGGTGACTCGGTGCGGTATCTGCGCAAGAACTCGAAGCTGCTCGGTCGGCTCCTCGGCCACGGTGGGTTCAGCCCCGACGGGTTGCTGCAAGGCCTGGGGGCTGCTTTGGACGATCCGGCCGTCGGCATCGCTCGGTTGCACGTGTTCACGTTCAACCAGGTGGAGGCGACCGAGAAATGGCGGCGGTCGTTGCTCGAGGAAACAACAGGATCTTCCCAGACGGAGCCCTAACCGCGCCGATCGTCTCCCTGTAACAGCAGGAACCGCTCGATCTCGGCAGCGAGCTGCTCACCGGAGACCTCTCCTTGCTGATCGACCAGCGTCTCTAGCTGTTCGATCATCGCCTTGACCTCGGGACGTTCTTCTGCCAGCAGGTCGAGCTGGTGTTTCTGGGCGTCGGCCTCCTCTCGGAGGCTGTCCAGGTCTATGGAGATGCCGAGGTGGCGACTGGTCCTTTCCAGCAAGGCGATAACGGCGGGGTGGTAGTGGGCTCCGATGTATTGGGGCACCCGGGCCCAGAAGCCCGAGGTCGGTACGCCAGCCTGTTTGACGGCAAACTCGATGGTGCTCACCGCCGCCGCCGGGACTCGCAGCAGACCTTCGGGTCGCTCGTCGGACGGGTCGAGCCGGCTTTGGTCCGAAGCGGTGGCGATCACTGAAACCGGCCGGGTGTGGGGTGCCGCCCATGGAATGCCACCAATCGAGACATGCTCGACCACCCCTAACCGCAGCACCAGATCGACGACGTCGGTGCCAAGCCGCCGCCAATTCCAATTGGGTTCGGCACCGGTGAGGATGAGCAGATCGCGCTCGAGGAGCGGCCGGTGTCGAACGATCATCTGCGGCCAGACGATCTTTTCCATCACTCCCTGGACGAAGTCGAGAGTCGGGCGGAGCACCCGGTAGTCGAACAGGGCGTCGGAGTCGAAGGTCGCCACGACCCGGGCGTCACCGGCCAGCACCTCGGCTGCCCCGGTTCCGGCCTCTCCGGCGTTGACCCAACCTTCCAACGCCACCACCAAGGCTGGGGAGCGGAGGCGTCCAGGGTCGGTCAACGAATAGATCGGCACCGACCTCAGGCTAGGTCGTATTCAGCCCCTCAGCGCCGTCACCATGGGAGCCAACAGGTCGGGGGTGCTGCCACAACAGGCCCCGATGATGGCGGCGCCGAGGCGGCGGGCTTCCTTGGCATAGGTCGACATGTCCTCGGCGCTGGTGCGGTATACGGCTTTGTAGTCCACCAGTTCGGGCATCCCGACGTTGGACTTGGCCACGATGGGCAGGTCGGCGACCACCGACCTCATCTTCTCCACCACCGGGAGCAATTCGTTTGGACCGTTGCCGCAGTTGCCACCGATGGCCGCCACGCCCAGGCCGGCCAGCTTCTCGGCGGCTTGTTCGGGGGTCACCCCCATCATCGTGCGGCCGCGGGTGTCGAAGGTCATGGTGGCGATGATGGGGATGTCGGGGGAAACCCGGCGAACCCCCTGGATCGCCGCCTCCATCTCCTCCAAGGCCGACATGGTCTCGATCCAGATCACGTCGCACCGTCCGGCGATGAGGGCGGCGGCCTGCTCGGCAAACCCGTCGACGGCGTCGTCGAACTCTAAGGTGCCAAGTGGGGCCAGGATCTGTCCGGTTGGGCCGATGTCGCCTGCCACCACCACGTCCCGGCCGGAGAGGTCCACCTCGGCCCGAAGCATGATGGCGGCGGTCCGGTTCAATTCGTCGACCCTCTTTTCGAGGTTGTGCATCTCCAGGCGAAAGCGAGACCCGCCGAAGGTGTTGGTGAGGATCACCTGGGCGCCGGCGTCGATGTAGCCGCGATGAATCGCCCTGACTCGGTCCGGGTAGAGGACACTCCAGAGCTCGGGCGGGTCGCCGAACTGGAGGCCGGACTGCATCAGCATCGTCCCCATTGCCCCGTCGGCAATGACCGGTCCAGGCTGTTCGAGGAGGCGTTGGAGAATGCTCACTCGGTCGCAAGGGTAACCGCCGTGTGGTCGTTTCTGCACAATGTGCAGAAACGGGGGGCGGTCTCAACCAGTCATCGCAACAAGGAGCTCGGCGAGCTTCTCTGATGGTGTCATCCAGCCGAGGGTTTGTCGAGGACGTCCGTTGAGGCCGTCGGCGGCCGCATCGAGGTCGGCCTCGGTGTGGATGGAGAGGTCGGTGCCCTTGGGGAAGTACTGGCGCAACAGACCGTTGGTGTTCTCGTTGGAGCCCCGCTGCCAGGGGGAGTGAGGGTCGCAGAAGAAAACCTCGACCCCGGTTTCGACCGAGAACCCGACATGGCCGGACATTTCCTTGCCTTGGTCCCAGGTGATGGAGCGACGAAGGGCTAGGGGGAGGGTCAGGATCTTGGCGGCCATGGCCCGGCGAACCTCGGGGGCTTCCCGGCCGTCGGGGAGGTGTAAGAGCATCACAAAGCGGGTGCTGCGCTCCACCAGGGTGCCGATGGCGCTTAGGTTGGCGGCTCCCATGATTAGGTCACCCTCCCAGTGGCCGGGGACGGCTCGGTCCGCAACCTCGGGAGGCCGCTCTGAGATCATGACCATGTCCTGGATCGAGCCCCGCCTCTCCAGACGCCCTCGGCGCTTGCGGGTGGCCCGGCCGCTCCGGAGGCAGCGAGCCAGCTCTTTTCTCAGCTCACCCCGGCCCTGGACGTAGACGGTCTTATAGATCGTCTCGTGGGACACGGTCATTCTCATATCCTCGCCGAACTCGGCCCGTAGCCGGGCGGCGATCTGTTGGGGGGACCACAGCCTTCGAAGGTCGGTCTCCACCCGGGCCCACAGCTCGGGGTAGCGGCCGAGCTTTCCCGGTTTGGGTCTCCTCATCCGCTCGAAGGCCCGCTGGTGGGCCCGATGCGGCTGGTAACCACCCCGACCCCCGTTGGCCAGGACCTCCCGGGACACCGTGGAGGGGGCCCGATGAAGCCGGCGGGCGATGGCCCGCAGCGATTGGTGGGTCTGGAGGTCGGACCAGATCGACTGCCTCTCCTCGATCGTCAACCGGAGCCCAGTAGGGGGCGCCAAGGCCTCTCGCCGGATCACCCCGCCCAAGGGCCGCAGCACACAGGTGATCCCTCCCTCGGAGATATCGACTCTCTCTCGGATCTCTTGGTACGTATGACCCTTGGCCGCCAGCCTCATCACCTCACGGCGCACCTCAGGCGGCATCCTGTGCCAACGACGTCGTCCCATGCTTGACCTCCTCGACAGACCACAACAGTCTCCTTGACTCGTCGAGGTGTTGCGTGCACCGGTTAAGGTCGCCGGGCTATGCGATCGTATTTGCACATTGTGCAGAAACGACAGCCGACGGTCGGGACTCAAACGACCTCGTCGGTCCGCGTGTCCCGTTCGAGAGTCAGCCAGCGGTGGCAGCCGTACTCGTGGAACCACCGTTCCGTCGAGGGCCCTTCGGGGTTGGTGATCATCCAGGCGCGGTCGAGGTCGGCGGCGTCGGGGTCGACGAGAGAGGCCGGGACGGCAGGGATCTCACCGCCGAAACGGAACTCCTCGACCGGACGAGCACCGCAGATCGGGCACGGGATGTTCAATGGGTCCCCGAGGAGCCGCGATCGGCCATGGGCCGGTCCTCGGCGAAGCGGTTGAGCCCAAAAGGAGCGATCAGGGGAGGAGTCCGGCCGGTGGCGATCAACTCGGCCATGGCCTCGCCGGCGGCGGGAATGGCCTTGAAACCCCAGGTTCCCCAACCGGTGGTGACCAGGAACCCATCGACGCCGGTGCGACCCATGATCGGTGAGTAATCAACCGACATGTCGCATATCCCCGTCCACTGGCGGAGGATCTTGAGACCGGAGAGGAAGGGGAAGAGGGTGATGGTTCTTCGGGCGCAGGACGACAGGAAGTCGAAGGTAGAGCGCTTCGAATAGCTCGATTGTCGGTCGATCTCGGCGCCGATGAGCATCTCGCCCCGAGGGGTCTGCGACATGTAGAACAAGAGCTCGGAGGAGGCCACGATCTTGTCGAAGCCGGGGGCGTAGTGGTTGGTGACGAAGGCCTGGAGGGGATGGGTCCGGATGGGCAGCCGGACTCCGGCCATGGCCGCCAGCGTGGAGACGTGGCCACCCACCGCGCTCACCACCAACGGAGCATCGATCGGCCCGGCGCTGGTATCGACGCCGATGAGCCGCTCGCCCTGGAATCGAAGGCCGGTTACCCCCGTGCGCTGATGAACGTGGACACCATGCCCCATCGCCCCTTCCGCCAGCGCCCACACCACCCGGTCGTGGCGAGCGGTGGCGCCGTCGGGGTGGTAGGAGGCTCCCAACACAGGGAATCTCCCCCCCCCGGACATGTCAAGCTGGGGGAGCATCGAGGCAACTTCGCCGGCGTCGAGGTAGTAGGTCTGGGCGCCGCAGGCGGTGTTGACGACGGCCCGGGCCCGTTCCGCCCGTACTCCCATCACCGAGTGGGCCAGCCAGAGGAGACCCTTGGTCGAGTGCATCAACCACCGGCCGGTCTCCTCCTCCAACCCCTGAAAGAGCGCGAGGCTGTGCTGGTAGAAGCGCACGGCTTCGGGGATGCCGTAGTTGGCCCGAATGACGGTGGTATTGCGACCCGAGTTGCCCGACCCGATGTAGCCAGCCTCCAAAACGGCCACGTTGGTGATGCCGTGCCGGGTGGCGAGGTAATAGGCGGTGGAAAGACCATGTCCACCCCCGCCGACGATGACGACGTCGTAGGCCTTCTTCGGTTCGGTCCAACGTAAGCGGACGAGCCGCTCCGTAAACTCGTTCATACGATCCGCTCCAAGAGCTCGTGGACGAAGGGGGTGGCCACAAAGACCGTCACCCGGTCTTCCTCCAGCCAAATACGGGTGGGGATGCCGGCCAAGGCCCCCTGGGCGACGGCTGGTCGCTCGGGGGGCAGCTGCCAGAGGACGTGGCGCTCGAATAGCCGCACAGCTTCTTCGGGCGTGAGGACCAAAGCGGCGAACCCGCGCTCTTCTTCGATGATGGCGTGAGTGTCGTCGAGTCGGATCTCGCCCTCTCCGATCACCAGGGCATCGTCGGTGGCGAATCGCATCACGACCGCTTGCGGGGGGAAGGACCCGCGGTCGAGGGCGTCCGGCGTGGCGATGAGGCGGCGAGCCACGACGATTTCAGGCCCGTGCACGCCGGCCCTCCGGGTCGTAAAAGGGAATCGGGGCCACAGTGGCGATCCGGCCGGCGCACTCCAGTCGGTCGGGCCACGTACCCGCCACGGGTCGAATCCAACCCAGCATCACCGCCCCATCGAGAGCGGATGACCAGTTGGAGGAGGTGACATAGCCGTTGAACCGACCATCCAAGGTGAGGATGGCTCCCTCCTCGGGTGCTTCGCCTTCCATCGTCAGCCCCACCAGCTTCTTATCGAGTGGCAACCGGTCGGTCCTGGTGAGGGAGTGGCGGCCGATGAAGTCCGCCTTGTCCATCTTCACCGCCCACTCCATGCCAAGGCGGCGAGGGGTCGAGTCGAACTCGGTGTCCATCCCAACGATCACGTGGCCCTTGTCGAGGCGCAGGGCGAACAACGCCTTGAGGCCGTGGGGTCGGATGGAAAGATCGGCTCCGAGCCGCAGAAGCGCCCGCCATAACTCCACCGACCGGTCAGCCTGATGATGCAACTCGAAGGAGATCTCCCCAGTGAAGCTCAGCCGGAAGATCTTGCACGGAACACCCGCCACCGCGTGTTCGCCGTGGGCGAGATAGCGGGGGGGGGAATCCAGGCCAGCCCTGCTCAACAGTTGATCGGCGAGCGGGCCGGTGACGTTGATGGCCGCGGTCAAAAGTCTCCGCCCAGTCCCGAAGCCACATCTCCGCATACGCGGCTCCTGCCGAGGTGAAGGTCAGCAAGAAGCGAGTGTCGGTCTGCCGGAAGACCATCCCGTCGTCGATGACGTGGCCGCGTTCGTTGAGCAGAAGCACGTAACGGGAGCGACCCGGTCGAAGGTCGTCGATATGGGTCGGATATACCCGTTCCAGTAGCTCGACGGCGTCCGGCCCCGACACGAGGATCTTGCCCAGCGTGCCGACGTCTCCCACCGAAACGGCGGTGCGCACCGCCCGATACTCGGCGTCGGGGTCTCCGTAGTGCCATGGCCGCCACCAACCGCCGAAGCGATCCATCAGAGCCCCGGCCTCCAGGTGCTCATCATGGAGAGCGGTGCGGCAAACTGCTGTCAGGTAGGCGCCGGCCGCCGCCTCCGCCATGGTGATCGGTCTTGCCACCGGGCGAGCGGTGAACGGGGCAGCTACCGCGTCGGCGCGGGCCGCCAGGAAGGCCAGCATATGGGGCAGGCAAACCGCTCCCTGGCATGCCCCGGTGCCGGCCAGTGTTGCCCGCTTGAGCAGCTCCATCTCGGTGAAACCGCGCTCCCACACCGACTCCAGATCGGACACCTCGACGGCCGAACACGGGCACACGACGCCGCTCTCGGGGGAGGGTGGCAGATCTGCCATCGCTGTCGTGGCAGCCGCAGCTCCCACCGTTGTGACGTTCGAACCCGGGCCCATGCGTGCCAGGACATCGCGAGGAAACAGACCGAGTCCGACCACCACCGTGTCGGCGCGGTGGCGGCTCTCCCGACCGTCCGGCCCCCGCACCACCACCGCCGCCACCCTGGTGGTGCCCTCGAATCGGACCGGGCGACCTTCCACCGCCGTGGCCGACACCCCGTCGGGAGCACGACCGACCGCCACGACCTGCCCCAGGTCAACACCTGCCGCCGCCAGTTGGGAGGCGGCCCGAGTAGTGACGATGCCGGCCAACTCGTTCCCCGGGCAAACCGGTTGCTCTTCGAGGGCCCCGGTGGCTATCACGACCTCGTGGGCGTGGATCTCCTCGAGGCCATCGGGTGAGCGCACTACTACCAGCGGCCCGGCGTAGATGCCGACGGCTTCTTGTCCTTGTGCGGAGTCGATGGTGATCACCTGCCTTCCCAGGGCGCGGGCGGATTCGGCGGCGGCCTTTCCGCTTCGACCCTGGCCGATCACCACGACGTCGCAGCGCCGACGCGACGCCGGAGGGATTGGCACTGCGGTGACCGGCAGGGGGGGGGAGGCTCCCGGCGCCTGCGCCGTCACCTCCATGCCCGAGCGGGCGGTTACTCGACAGCTCCGCACGTAGGGAATGCCGTCGACGGTGGCCAGGCAATGGGGGCAGTCGCCGGCCAGGCACAGGCAACCGCCGCCGCTCGGATGGAACCCCGCCCGCAGCAAGGCCAGGGCGATGCTGTCGCCAACCGAGAAGTCGATCGTGATGTTCTCGAACCGAAAGCTCAAGGCCTCGGAGGGTAACGTGCCTTCATGGGCTCAAGCGCTCGCGTCGTGATCGTCGGGTCGGGAATCGTCGGTTCAAGCGTCGCCTATCACCTGGCGATGGCCGGTTGGAAAGACGTGATCGTCCTCGACAAGGGCCGGGCCGTGCACAACGACGGATCAACCTCACATGCCCCCGGTGGCGTCGTTGCGCTGAGCCACAACAAGCTGCTCACCCAGATGGGGGTCTACGGGTCGGCGCTCTTCGGCCGCCTTCCCGAATATTCGACCGAGCGCCGCAACTATCACCAGGTCGGGCTTCTGGAGCTGGCTATGAGCGAACGCCGCTTCCTCGACTTGAAGAGGCTTCAGGGGGAGGGCAAGTCCTACGGGGTCGAATCCCACCTCCTCTCGCCCGGCGAAGCGGCCGCCCGCCACCCCTATGTCGACACCGATCAGACAGAAGGGGCGCTGTTCGTGCCGAGCGGGGCGCTGGTGGCGTCGGTCAGCGTCAACGGCGCCCTCCAGACCGAAGCCACTCGGATCGGAGGAGTGCGCTTCATGGGCGGGGTGACCGTTACCGACCTCGAGACGGTGAACGGGTCGGTAACAGCCGTCTTGACGTCCGATCCTGACCTGACCCGGATCGAATGTGACCATGTGGTCCTGTGCACGAATTTTTGGGGGCCGGTACTGGGTGATCGGCTGGGAGTTCCCATCCCTCTTCGGGCCTTTCAGCACCAGTTCGTCATCACGGCACCATTGCCATCACTGGCCGGGTTCGACCAGAACCGGGCCGACCAGGAAGTGACGGTGCCGACCGTGCGGGAACTCGATGGCAGTATGTACTACCGGCAGTACTGGGATTCGTTTGGGATCGGCAGTTACTGGCACACCCCGCGACCCGTCGACCCGTATCAGGTTGGGAAGTCGGCCGAGTGGGAATTCACACCGGCGGACTTCCTCGGCCCGCCGTGGGAGCGAGCTCGCCGTCTCATGCCGATGCTCGCCGAAGCTGATCCGTCGCAATTCACCCATCGCTACAACGGCCTGTTCGCCTTCACCGTCGACGGCCTCCCTGTGATCGGTGAAACCGACACGAGAGGCTTGTGGGTCGGCATCGGCGCCTGGCTCACGCACGCCCCCGGAGTCGGCAAATCATTGGCGGAGTGGATGACTACGGGCGAAACGGAATGGGACATGCGCTTGGTCAACGTGCATCGGTTCGCCGGATTTCAAACCACTCCTAAGTACGTCCAGCGAGCGTGCGACCTCAACTACGCCGAGGTCTACGAGATCGTCCATCCCCGACGGCCTACCGCCGAGCCGCGCAACGTTCGGTTGTCGGCCTTCCATGAACGACACCGAGAGCTCGGCGCCGAATTCACGGTATTCGCCGGCCTGGAGCTTCCCAACTGGTACCGATCCAACCAGCTTCTCGCCGAATCGTTCTCCCAAGAGATTCCGTCCCGATCGGGTTGGGAGGCGATGAACTGGTCGCCCATCCAAGGGGCAGAGCACCTCGAAACCCGGAGGAATGTGGCGTTGTTCGACCTGACCGGACTCTCCATTATCGAGGTAACCGGCCCGGAGGCTCTCGCGTTCGTCGACTATCTGTGCAGCAGCGGCATGGACAAACCGGTGGGCCAAGTCGTTTACACGACCTGGCTGACCGAGCGCGGCGGGGTGAGACGGGACTTGGCCGTCGCTCGCCTCGCCATCGACCGTTTTTGGCTGTTCGTGGGGGAGGGATCCCGCCCTCAAGACCTGGTGTGGGTGCGGCGAGCCGCCGCCAGGTTCACCGGGGTCGGGGTGGTCGACGTGTCGGACTCCTATTCGGCTCTGGGGTTGTGGGGCCCCAATGCCCGCCGCGTTCTCGCCAAGGTCACCAGTGTCGATCTCTCCAACGAAGCCTTCCCCTACGTCTCCTGCGCCTGGATCGACATCGGCTTCAGCAAGGTTCTGGCCGTGCGCATCTCGTATGCCGGAGAGCTTGGTTGGGAGTTACATATCCCCACCGAGACCTCCCTGCCGGTTTGGGACCTCGTCTGGGAGGCCGGCCGGGAGTTCGGCTTGATTGCCGCCGGCATGGGGGCCTTCGACTCCCTCCGCCTGGAAAAGGGCTACCGTCTTTGGGGGGGGGACGTTCACACCGAGTACGACCCTTATGAGGCAGGTCTGGGGTGGGTGGTGAAGCTCTCCAAGGCCCGGTTCGTCGGCAAGGGGGCGAGTGAGGCGAACAAGGCCAAGCCTCTCAAGAAGACCCTGTGTTGTCTCACCAGCGACCATCCGGGCGCCATGGCGCTGGGCAACGAGCCGATCATGAACGGCAGCTCGTGTGTTGGCTATGTGACCAGCGCCAATTACGGCTACAACGTGGGGCGATTCATCG
>Ga0209342_10001911_pt1 | contig 22859 bp, 15 predicted proteins | sample RifCSP16_2_FD_184023 | JGI IMG/M metagenome (GOLD analysis project Ga0209342, IMG submission 184023) | Soil microbial communities from Rifle, Colorado - Rifle CSP2_sed 16_2 (SPAdes) (version 2) | ecosystem: Environmental > Terrestrial > Deep subsurface > Rock core/Sediment | place: Rifle... | reverse complement strand
CGTAGAGCAGCGGGGCGGCCACCACACCGACGCCCACGATCAGGTCACGCACGGATCGCTGGCGGCCCAGCACGCCCCAGAGGGCGAGCGGCAGGAGCGCCGGGATGGGCCACTCATACAGGTACAGGTGGAGCCGGCGAATGGCGACCGCCACGTTGCTGAGCGCCACCAACGGGGTGTACGGCTGGCCCCAGGGATCGGTCCCGAACCCCAGGCGGAACTGCCCCCCGTACGCTGCCGAGTATCCCAGCGCGAGCGGCGAGCCGTAGAGCCGCCAGTTTACATAGCCCCACGCCAGCATCAGCGGGAGGCCGCCGGCGAGCATCCAGGGCAAGGCCTGCCAGCGCCGGCGCGCCGCCACCCACGCGAGGACCGGCAGCGCCGCGGCCATCGCGTCCAGCGGCCGGGTGGCCGCCGCGGCCGCCAGCGCGGCGCCGGCGAGCAGATGGTGCCGCGGGGTTGGGCGCCTGGAGCCGAAGACCGCGGCCCAGGCGGCGAGCGACCACGCCGCCGCCCCAACGTGATTGGCGTACGTACCCGACATGAACATCACCCACGCGGAGGTGGCCCAGAGAAAGGCCGCGATGAGGCCGGTGCGCCGGCCGTACAGCCCGCGTGCGGTCCAATACACCAGGAGCGTGCTGGCTCCTCCCAGCGCCGGATTCACCAGCCACTCGACGTGCCCCAAGAGCCCCAGCGCCAGCAGCGCCGTCTGACCCGGCGGGTAGATGGAGACCCATCCGGCCGGCGTGATCCAGGTATTGGCGACCAGGAACGCCTCGGCGGGTTCCGGCGCGGGCGCGGCGAGTCGCCCAGCGGCGAACGCCCGGGCGTGGAGGAGTTGCGCCACCTCGTCCACCAGCTGCGGATTGGAGCCGAACAGGTCTCGCAGCGCCCAGACGGCGAGCATCATGAGGCCGACGGACAGCGCCAGCACGGCGGGCCCAGGCTGGAGGTCGGGCCAGGGGATGCGGGCCGGCGCCACTCGGGTCGCGAGCCGACCCGCGAGGAGCCCGGCCACGACCACGACCAGCAGGCCGATCCCCCAGGATTCGACGTTCGGCAGCCACACCGGACCGGGGTCGGGTGCCCCGGTCCACGCCGGCACCGGGAGCGCCGGAAGGACCAACAGCGCCAGGCCGATCACCAGCCAGACGCCGCGGGCAAGGCGCCCGGTCATCGCGCCGGCAACTGCCGCTGGAACAGATTGAAGCGCAGGATGTGCCACAGCGCGGCCACGCCGTCCCGCCACCCGATCTTCTTCCCTTCCGCGTAGGTGCGGCCGCTGTAGGTGATGGGGATCTCCCAGATGCGAGCCCGCGCCTGGGACAGCCGGGCCGTCAGCTCCACCTCGAACCCGAACCGGTTGGACATGAGCGGCAAGGACTTGAACAGGTCGGCACGGACCATCTTGTAGCAGGTCTCCATGTCGGTGAGGTTCAGGTCCGTCAGCATGTTGGAGAGGAGGGTGAGGAACCGGTTCCCCAGAGAGTGCCAGAAGTACAGCACGCGGCGCGGTCCGCTCTGGAACCTGGAGCCATACACCGCGTCCGCTTTGCCCAACCGGATGGGGTCCACCAGGCGCGGCAGCTCCTGCGGGTCGTATTCCAGATCGGCGTCCTGCACCACGATCACGTGCCCGGTGGCGGCGGCCACGGCCGCGCGGATGGCCGCGCCCTTGCCGCGGTTCGTCGGCTGGTGGATGACCCGGTCCACCAGCCCCTGCCGCTGGAGGATGTCGAGGATGGCGCCGGTGTCGTCACTCGAACCGTCGTTCACGGCGATGACCTCGACCGTGAGCGGGAGGTTGCGCAGCTGCTGGATCGCCTGCTCCACGGTCGCGGCCTCGTTATAGGCCGGTACCACCACGGTCAGCACGATGTCGTTCCACTCCGTTGGCACGCTACCCACCGGGCCATCCTCCGATCGCGATCAGTGACTGCCCAATCCGCCAGGGCAACACCTGCTCCAGCCGGAACAACGGGACCAGCTTGTCGTACAGGCCCAGCCAATCCGGCGGGATCGACTCTCGTTTCATTACCCGTGCCGCGAACCACCAGCCCGGGATCCCACCGAGGTTGAAATACTCGAGGTGGTGTATGGCGAGGCCCGCTGCCGCGCACCGCTGGCGCAAGAGCGCCTTGGTGTACCGGCGGTAGTGCCCCAACGCTCGATCCAGACTCCCGTAGAGGAACGGCAACGCGGGCACCAGGAGCACCAATCGCCCGCCCGGAACCAGCAGCCGGCGCATCGCGGCAAGCGACGCCAGGTCGTCCTCGATGTGCTCCAGCACGTTGAGGCAGACGATGGTATCGAACCGCTCCGCCACCAGGCCGTCCGGGACCTCGGGGAGCGACAGCTCCCGCACCGCGATGTTGGGATGCTGCGCGAATCGAGTCCGCAGGGTCTCACGGTAGCCGGCGTCCGTGTCCGTGAGCACCACCCGCTCGCGGTCGGCGAAGAACTGCGACATGTTGCCGATCCCCGAGCCCACCTCGAGCACCCGCCGGCCGATCCATCGCGCCAGGCGATCGTACATCCACCGGTTGAAAGCCTGCGCCGTCGCCATGCGCTCCAGCGTGGCGGCGCCTACCGGATCGCGGAGACCCTGAGCGTCAGGTGCTGGTGCCGGCCTCATAGCGCGCGAGCTTCCGGTGGAGGGTGGAAGGATCGATCCCCAGCACCTCCGCGGCGCGGGTCTTGTTGCCCCCCTCCGCCTGCAGCACCCAGAGGATGTAGGCCCGCTCGATGGCGTCCAGGGTCGGGTTGGGGTCGGGCCGTTCCTGCACCAGGAGCTGTGGCTTGGGGGCCGTAATGCGCTCCGGCAGGGAGGTCAGGTCAATGTCCGGGCCCCGGCTCACCGTCACGGCGTGCTCCAGCGCGTTTTCCAGCTCGCGGACGTTGCCGGGCCAGTCGTAATTGAGAATCGCCTCCACGGTGGCCGCGGTCAGCCGCCGGAGCGGTAGCTCCCGCTGCTCCGACAGGCGCCGCAGGAAGGCGTCCACCAGCAGCGGGATATCCTCGCGCCGCTCCCGGAGCAGAGGCAGCCGCAGCGAGATCACGTTGAGCCGGTAGTAGAGGTCAGAGCGGAACCCGCCGCGCCGGATCTCTTCGTCCAGATCGCGGTTGGTGGCGGCGATGACGCGCACGTCCACCGGGATGGGCTCGGTGGCGCCCACCGGAAGCGCCTCACGCTCTTGCAACACCCGCAGCAGTTTGACCTGCAGGGCGGGCGTCATCTCGGCGATCTCGTCCAGGAAGAAGGTGCCGCCGCGCGCCGCGGCGAACAGGCCCACTTTGTCGCGCACGGCGCCGGTAAACGATCCCTTCACATGGCCGAACAGCTCGGATTCGAGCAGGCTTTCGGGCAGCGCTCCGCAGTTGAGCGACTGGAAGGGCCCCTCGCGACGCGGCGAGAGCTGGTGGATGTAGCGCGCCAACACCTCCTTGCCGGTGCCGCTCTCGCCCAGGATCAGCACCGTGGATTCGGTGGGTCCTACCTGTTCCGCCAGCTTCAAGACCTCGACGAAGCGCTTCGACGACCCGATGGGTCGCCCGACCGCCGGCGGCCTGACGCGCCCATCCGGCTTCAAGCTCTGATTCTCGAACCGGATGCGCCGGTGCTCCAGCGCCCGCCGCAGCACCTCCAGGAGGTAATCGTTGGGGAAGGGCTTTTGGATGTACTGGAACGCACCTTCGTTGACCGCCTGGATGGCGCTCTGCAAAGAGGCCTGGGCGGTCATCAGGATCACCGGTGTCTCCGGGTCCTGCTCCTTCACCGACGCCAGGATGTCGAGCCCTGAGACCTGGGGCATGCGAATGTCCGCCAGCACCACGTCCGGGCGGCCGCGCGTCAGCGCCTCCAGGCCCGCCTTGCCGCCCTGCACCGTCTCGACGTCGTAGCCGTCGTTCTTGAGCAGGATGCGCAGGGTCTCGAGGATGCCCTGCTCGTCGTCAATGACCAGAATGGCCGGCCTGACCGCGCTCATGCTCGCACCCCCACCGGCGCCGGCGCGACCCGGCCGGGCAGCATGACGCTGAAGATGGTCCCACGACCGGTCGGGGAATCGAACATCACGAAGCCGCGATGAGCCTGCACCGCGCGCTGGACGATGGCCAACCCCAGCCCCGAGCCGCCCACGCGCCCCGAGACAAAGGGATCGAAGATCCGTTCGCGAATCTCCTCCGCCACCCCGGGGCCGTTGTCCGTCACCTCCAGCAGGACCGGGTCATCGAGGCTGACGCCGGGCGGGACCTCGCCGGCGCGGGCACGGCGCACCGAAACGCGGACCCGCGCTCCCTGACCCGCCGCCTGCACGCCGTTGAGCACCAGATTCACCACCACGCGGTGCAGCAGGTCCTCATCGCCGTCAATCCGGAGCACCTCGCCCTCCACGGCAATGTCGGTGCCTGGCGGGCAGTCCGGGTGGCGCCGCACCACGTCCGCCGCCGCCCGCGCCACGGCGCGCAGGTCCAGCTCGCGGCTGTGGGTCACGCGCACACGAGAGAAATCCAGGAACTCGGTGAGCAACCGGGCCAGCCGGTCGCTCTCACGCACCACCAACTGGGCCAGGAACCGCTCGTCGGGGTTGGCCCGGGCCGACCGCGCCAGCTGCTCCACCGAGGACCGGATGGACGCCAGCGGGTTCTTGATCTCGTGCGCCAGCGACGCCGACAGCTCGGCCACGGCTTCGAGCCGCTCGGTGCGAAGGTGCATTTCCTCCATTCGCTTTTGATCGGCGATGTTGGTGAAGATCGCGGTGACCGAAGGATGCCCGCCCGGCTCCACCTCCAGGGCCGTGGTGGCGAGACCAATGGGCACGGTGGCCCCGTTGACCACCAGACGCCCCTCGCCCCGGATGATCCGCGCCCCGTGACGCTGGGTCGCCACGATCGCGGCCCAGAGCTCCGGCGAGCGCGTGCGCAGCACGTCGGCGAAGGGGCGGCCCACCAACTCCACCGCGGATACCCCCAGCAGGTCCTCGGCCGCCGGATTCACGTACAGCAAGTTCCCCTCGCCGTCCACCGTCACGATGCCGCTCCGGATCATCCGCAGGATGTCGCTGGCCTCCAGCCGGAGCCGGGTGACTTCCTTCTGCAGTACCTCGTGCTCCGCGCCCACCGCGCTCACCCGGCTGGCGAGCCAGCCGGTGGCGACCGCAACGCTCAAGAACACGAAGATCTGCAAGCCCACGCGCGGCGAGAGCTGAATGGGATGCCACCACGCGATGTCCGCCAGGTACACGAAGCTCGCGAGCAGCGTCACCAGGAGTCCGGAGGTCACCGGCATCAGGACGGCGCTCACCGCGATCACCAGGATGTACAGCGCGGAGAAGTCGCTGTCCGCCCCGCCGGTCACGTGCACGATGGTGGTGACCAGGGCGATGTCGAACAGCGACTGGCTATAGAGAAACGTCTGCCGCGGCTGGGCCCGGCGGATGTGGGTGTACCAGACGGAGGCCGCGCTCACGACGACGCTGGCAATGGCGGCCACCGCCAGGGCCAGCAACACCTCCGGTGGCTGGGCGCGGAAGTACCGCGCGGCGACGACGAACACCACGATCGCCAGCAGCACCCGGCCGACGTACACCCACTGAAGCAGCCGGTGGGCGTTGGGCAGGGAGGGCGCCTTCTCGAGGCCGGCGCCTATGACTTTGCCACCAATCCAGCGCATTCGTGCGGAAGTATTCGGGAGGGTGTGGCAATTTGCAAGGCCGAAGTGCGACCGGTGGCTTCGGCTTTCGGCAATTCGGGCTGCCGATTGTCAAGCCCGGGCGTATTCAACCTCCCGGCCCTTTTATGGGTGCATGTATATTCCTAATGTAGAGAACAGAGGCGGCCACTACGGCCTCGGCTGTCGGCAGGAGGTTCACATGCGCGCGTGGCTTGCTTTGGTTACGCCGGCGACCGCGGTCGCCCTAGTCGCATGCGCCAGCACGCTCGCCCACCAGGGCACCCTCGACCACGCAGTTGGCCGCGGCAGCTTCCGCGACATCATGGTCGAGGTTCCCGCCGTACTCCAGCGCTACGGCTACGCGATCTACCAGAACCGCCCGACCAGCTCCACGCTCTATATCGAGACGGGGTGGCAGGAACGGGCCCCGTTCGACGATGAGGCCGAGGAAGGGGTGGAGTACGCGCGCACACGCTTCATCGCGCGTGGTCGCAAAGCGGGCCCCACGATGTACACGCTCACGATCAGCGCGGAGAACCAGGTCATGACGCCCCCGGACACGACGCCCGAGACGGCCGGTCGGCCGGCCACGGAATGGTCGGTCATGGCGCCGACGGACATGTACCGATCATATGTCCGTGAGATCACGACGGAGATCGAGATGAAGGTGGACGCGGGCCTCAGGAAGTATGATGCGCCACTCGATCGCGTCCTGCTGGGGAACGCCACCCACCCACGGAGCCGGCCGTAACCGGGGACGACGTCAACCGCCGGATCCGCGCGGTGTCACTGTTTGCTCCAGAGCTGGGTCATCCCGCGCCCGTAGGGGACCAGGCGCAGTTGGTCCGCTTCCCCGCGAACCAACACGGCGGGCGTACGCTCGGGGAACCGCGCCAGCAGGCGGGCATTCCGCTCCGGCCCGAGATCCCGCACGTACATTGCGCCGTGGGACCCGAGTCCCGGCAGGTCACCCTGCCACAACAGCGGCGGGAGGGCGACGACCGCCGAGAAGTCGGACGCGGCCTCCCGCTCGCATTCCGGCGTGAGGACCTCGGCCGGGTACGTGCGGACGGTCGAGCCCGACGGCATCCGTAGCTCGCGGAGGCGGCGCGGCCCTGGTCCCTGCACGTCGGGCGGGGAGCCGGTCCACGCGCTCGCCGATCCCGAGCGCTCCTGCGCGCTGACCAACCGGTCGAGCTCGCACGTCGTGTTCAGTTGCATCGCCGCGCGGATCAAGTCGACGCGCACACCCAGCGCGGCGAGGCGCGCGCCCAGCCGGGACTCCCAGTCCTCGTGCACAAAGACCAGCGACGGCCGGTCCACCCGGGGTGCCGCCAGCGTCACGCCCGACCTGAGTCCACTGGCCGCGTAGCCGCGGAGCCTGGCAGGGCCGGCGAGCGCTACCCCGACACCGAGCGCGAGCGCGAGCGTCGCGGCGACCCCGGTGGGCGTGACCCGTCGGTGCCGGCGACCGCCCGCCGGCGGGCCAGCTTGACCCGGCGGCCCGTCCGGCAGGGCGCGGATCACGTGCAGCGCCGCGCCGGCCAGGAGCAGGCACCACCCAGGCGCCGCCTCATAGAGGAGCCGCGGACCCATGAACAGGTCATGGTGCCAGTACAGGGCATTCGCCGCCACCGGGAGCAGCGCCCACATGGCCGCGAGCCGCGTGCCCCGGTCCAAGCTCACTGCCCGCATCAGATACAGACCGATCAGCACCAGAGCGGGAAGCGGGGTCTGCAACAGGTCGAGGCTCAGCCCCAGCAGGTCGGCGGACGTGTAACCCACGGCCTCGCGGATCCCGTACGGGTTCCCGAACGGATCCGTGTGCAGTCCCAGGCCATGCGCCGACCCGGCGGTTGCCACGTACCCGAACCGGAAGGGGCTGCCGAACAGGCGGGTGTTGTACGCCATGACGCCGAGAACGAACGGCGCGGCACCGCACGCGGCGGCCGCCAGCCGCTGGGCCCACTCCCGAAGCTCGAATCGGGCGCGCGCGGGTGCGCCGGCCCAGACGATCACGGTCGCGAAGAACCCCAGCACCAGGGCCACGAGTGGGCGGGTAGCGAACAGCATGCCCACGGCCGCGCCTGACAACAACGCCCACCGCCACGTGCCATCGAGCGCGCGGAGCGAAGCAAATACCGCCAGCGCCACGAGCGCCGCCGCGAGGGCGTGGTTCATGTATGAGCCAGCGTGGAAGGCCAAGAAGAAGCTGACGGCGACCAGCGTGGAGCCGATCCTCGCGGCCTCCCGGTCATCGGGAAAGAGCCGGTCGGCGACCAGAGTCGTGAGGCACACGGCCAGCCCGAGCAAGAGCGGTCCGACCAGCCACACCACCCCGGCGTGCAGGCCCACCGCCAGCAGGACGGCGAAGCCGGGAGGATACTGCGCGGCCCACCCGCCCGGCGTGTGCGTCATGAATTGGAACTCCCAGAACGCCGGGTCCGGAAGCGGCGGTCCGGCAAGCCATCCGGCCGCGAAATACCGCGCTTGCAGGAGCTGCGTCGGGCCATCCAGCAGGATGGGGCGTTGGTTCAGCGCGCCAACGCTGATCGCGAGGGAGAGCCCCGTGGCCAGCGTCGCCAGGGCGAGACCGACTCCGAGTGCCGGAGGCAGAACCAGCCAGCGCTGCACCGCGTCCCACAGTGGCGCCACGCGCGCCGGGCGAAGGAGCCTGCTCAGCACCAGGATCCCCGCGGCGCCCAGCACCAGTCCCGCCCACTGGGCCAGGAAGTATTGCCTGCCGAGTCGAAGCGTCTGCTCGGCCGATGGCCCGATCCCCGGCGCCAACAGCCGGTACCAGGGAAGGAGAACCAGCGCGAGCAGCAGCGCGCCGAGCGCGCGACGCAGGCGGCTCGACCAGCGCGCCGTGTGTCTCGCGGCGTCGCCCCTGCTCAGGTCAATGTGCTCGAGAAGAAGCAGCGGGGTGCCGTCGTGGGCGCGCCGCGCCTCGTCGTCATCTCGATCACACCGGCCCCACCCCGCGCGCCGTACAAGGCCGCCGCCGCAGCTCCCTTCAAGATTTCGATCCTTTCGATATCCAGCGGGTCGAGGTCCTCCACCCCACCCTCGGTCACAAGCCCGTCCACCACCACCAGCGGTGCCCGGCCCCCAGTCATACTGCTGGGCCCGCGGAACTGGATTGAGATCCGCTCACCCGGCTGACCGCTCCCCTGCACCACTTTGATCCCCGGGAACTTGCCGCGGATCAGATCTTCCAGCGTCCGGGCGGAGATATGGTCCATGTCCCTCCGCTCGAGCCGGTGCACCGTGAAGGGCAGCGCGGCCTCGGCGACCGCGGCCGCGCCCCCCGCCGCCACCATCTCGCGCAACGCCGCGACCGCGGGCCCGTCCAACCGCAAGCGCAGGGCCATGACCCCCACGGGCACCTGGACGGTCCATGCCCCGGACTGGCAGCCGACCATGTCCGCCCGGATCTCGTGCCTGCCCGCGGGGATCGAATCGAACCGGAACGCGCCCTCGCCGTCCGTCACGCTCTCCCGCCCCAGCCCCGGAATCCGCACCCGGACGCCCGGCACGCCCGCTCCCGCGTCCACGCGCGTGACCATACCCACCACCGAGCCCATGTTCTGAGCGGCCAGCGGTCTGGCCGCTGGGACGATTACGGCGAGCACGACCACCGCCAGCGTGGATCGCCGGGGGGAGAAGCCGTAGGACATCATGGTTGGGCCTCCGAAGGGGACCATACAACGGACACGGTGCACACGCGAATTATTCAAAGGCCGCCGAACCGCAGCAAGTGGCGGGCCGGAAGCTGAAAAGGGGGCCGCATCGGCCCCCTTCCCGTTACCCGATTACCACCCGTGCCTCACTGCGCGCCACCCGAGCCGCCGACGCCGCCGAACGTGTAGACCTCCAACGCCAGCAACTCGAGGTCTACCGCCGGAATGGGGCTTTGGTACGCGCGGCCAGTGCGCAGCGTCCCGAACCCGCGGTGATCGTACCAGGAGCTTCCGGCGTACAGATACGCGGTCTCGATCTGTTTCTCGTAGATCAACGTCTGCAGCAGGTCGCCACACTCCCCCTCCGCGCGGTTGGATGCCTTCCTCAGGAGCCCGGCGGCCCGCGGCACGCACCGGGCGCCGGAGACGCCGTCCACCGTCGCCGGCGGCAGCTGGCCGATGGCCACCCGGTTCTGGTTGATGTACGGCAGCGCGAGATCCGGCTGGCCTTTGCGGATGTGCGCCTCGGCGGCCAGGAAGCCCATCTCGATGACCGTCAGGTCCGGCGCGAAGCCGAAGTTCGTCTGATCGAGGTCCCAGTACCACCACGGCGCGTAGTTCGACTGATACCAGAGGCCGCGCTCGGCCGGTTGAATGATCGAAGCCCGGTAGTGGACGTACGCGCCCGGAGCCGTCAGTGAGGCGGCGCCGCGGATCCGGCGGTCGTCCGTGTCGATCATGAACGCCACCTTTTCTGCCGGAGCCGTGGCCTCATACGCCGAGTAGGCACCCGACTGATCCGCCGGGCCGAGCAAGGCTAGGTCAACGTCCGACCCGACTCCCATGAAGCCCTTCAGAACGATCTGCCACACGCCGGAGGGCCCATCGAGATTGACGCCGAAGTCCTTGGTAACCCCACTCTGGATGTGAGACAGCACGACGTCCCAGTCGACCTGGCCCCGCTCCGCCGGCGTGCGCGCCACCGCGGCCATGAACCGGGCCTCGTAGGAGTGGGTCAACTTCACCAGATCCGCGCTCGAGTAGCTGTCCGTACCCATCCAGCCAGCCGGAATGCTGAACGCGTTCTGCGTCGCGAGCTGCCGCGCCTCCGCGAGCTTCGCCCGCGCCGCCGCAATGACCTCCGGGTACGGCTTGAGTTCCATCTTCAGCGGATCGTCCACCGACTCGTCGAGGAGGAAGCCCCGGTCGTACTGCAGCGCGATGTTTCCCAGGAACAGCCCCTGCATGAACTTCGCGAACGCGAGGATGCGCGGGTTGTCCGCTCCGTTGTCCCCGAGCTGCAACCCCAGTTGGTCGATCGACTGGAGGCCATCCCGGATGGACGCCAGGGCGCGGTTCGTGAGCAGCCACGGGTCGTAGACCCAGTACCCCCATTGGTACGCGGTCTGGTTGATGATCTCGCGCGGCGGCTCCATGCCCTGGTCCTGGAACCCATAGTTCCCCTGCGAGGCCGTGATCTCATCCGCCATGGCGGACATGGCGGGGCCGGGCGCGTTCCCCTGCTGGCGGTTCCACCAGGTCCGGAACGTTCCCGAGATCAGCGCCTCCACGTCGCGTGCCTCGGACAAAGCTCGCGTCCGGTCCGGCGCATTGACGTTCGCCACACCCAGGTCCAGACAGGCGCCGGTCGACAGCAGCGCCGCGGCCGTCCCCAGCCCTCGGATTGTCTTCGAAATCGCCATCATGGGTTACCTCGCCTTTCGTCGCTTGGTGCCGAAGCCGTTTTTGGTCGGCGCTAGAAGACCAACTCGATGTCGAACCCGAGACTGCGGAAGTTTGGATAGAAATACTCATCGATCCTACCCACCGCGGCCGAGCCGCCGAAGGTGTCCTTCCCGACCTCCGGATCGAACCCCCGATACCCGGTCCAGGTCTTCAGGTTACGGCCGGTGAGGTTGATCGTCATCTGAGAGAGCCCGACCTGCCGCAGGAAGGCCGGCATGCTGCGCTCCTGCAGGGTGTAGCGGAAGGACAGCTCGCGCAGCTTCAGGTAATCCGCGTCCTCGGTGAACGCGCTGTTGTTCTTGTTGTTCTGGTAGAAGCCGGCCACGTTGTAGTACGTGATCGGCTTCTGCAGCTCGTCCGGCTTGCCCGTCTGGTCCATCTGGGGGCAGTGGCCGTCCCGGCACCGCCACTGCATGGTCTGGTTGTAGACCTGCGCGCCGGTTTCCGCGTCGAACAGCAGCGTCACGCCGAAGTTCTTCCACTCGATGTTCTGCAAGAAGCTGGCGTTGAGCGATGGCTCGCTGTCGCCCAGCTTCGTGTCCGGCAATTGGAGCGTCGAGTTCAGCGCGGAAATCGGCAGGCCCCAGCTGTAGCTCACGCCGTTCACGGTGCCCGTCGTCCCCCAGAGATTCTTGGCTTTGCCGTCCCGCCAGCTGTTCCCGGTGCCGACCCAGACGAGGTAGCCTTCGTCGTTGTTCTGGAACTGGCCGCAATCGGTGCCCGTCGGCAGCTCCGTGCAGGTGGTTGGATACTTCCACCCGTAGAACGAGCCCAGGGTCTCGCCCTCGCGGATGTAGAGGCCGGCGCGGTAGTCGGAAATGCGGTACGGCGCCACGCCCAGGTGGGTGATCTTGTTTTTGGTGTTGTCGAGGTTCAAGGTCGCGGTCCACAGCAGGCTCTGGCTCTCGATGATCGAGGCCCGGAGGGCCAGCTCGCGCGAGGTCGATGCGACGGTGGCCGCGTTCTGCCACTGGCTGGTGAAGCCGGCGACGGACGGCAGGGGGACCAACAGCAGCTGGTCCTCGACCTTCGTCTTCACGTAGTTCGCCTGGATCTGGAACCGCTCCGCGATCACCGCGTCGAGGCCGAACTCCTGCTCGGTGGCCAGCTCGGGTTTAAGGTCGTTGTTGCCCAGCGTTTGCGGCACGATCGAGCCCGCACTCACCTGGTACGTCTGGAACTGCGCATCGAAGCCGGGTCGCCCGCCCGAGGTGCCGATCGAGTAGCGCGGCTTGAACTCGGTGAAAAAGCCGAAGGGGAACCACGGCTCATGCGACAGGCGCCAAGCGGCGCTCAAGCGATAGTAGGTCTGCCAGCGCTGATCCTCGCCGAAGAGCGAGCTGCCGTCCCGCCGGCCCAGCATGTCGAGGATGTAGCGCTCTTTGTACACCATCGAGGAGATGGCGAAGAAGCCCTCGGAGCGAACCGACCGCCGGTAGGAGGCCAGCGACGGCGTACCGCCGATCAGGTTGATCTGCTCCACGTCCTTCACCGGGAGGTTGCTTCCCCCGACGCTGAAGCCGCTCTCGTCCAGGCTCTCGACCAGATAGCGGAGCCGGCTGCGCACCGTGAGGTTGTGGTTGAGGGCCCGGAAGGTCAGCGCCGCCGTCAGCGAGCCGTTCAGCTCCAGGCGGAGATCGTTCTCCTCCCGGATTGCACCGGTGGCCGGCGTGTCGAACGGCCGGAGCAGGCCGGGGCGCTGGTAGAAGTGGGTGTTCGTTTCGATCCGGTCGAAGCTGCCGTTTCCCTCCAGGGACAGCCACTGGAAGGGCGCCCAGCTCGCGTCGAGGCCGCCCATCCCGCGCACCCGCCCCTCCTCGTCTGTCGTGTTGAGCAGAGAGTAGATCGGGTTGCGGCCCACGTTGCCCTGATTGATGGGCTCGGCGATGTGGCTAATCTCGCCCGTCTGGGGATCCTTCCTTAGGAGATCGGCGGCCGCGGTCGTGAAGGTCAGGGTACGGATGATGCCGGTGCCGCCCTCGTCCTGCAGACCGCGGTTCCGCTTGGCGAAGTACGCCTGGGATCTGACCTGGAACTTCCCGAACCTCTGACCCACGTTGATCCGAGTGTTGTACTGCGTCAGCCCCTGGGCGAGCTTGATGGCCCCCTGGGTGTGCGTCCGGTCGAAGGAAATCCGGTAGTCGGTGCTCCCCTCGGTCCCGGCCACCGCCACGTAGTTGGTGATGCGCCCGCCCGGATTGAAGAACTGCTTGATCGGATCCTGAAGCGTCATACCCGGGGGGTACGGGTTGGTCATGAAGCTGGTGAACGCGTTACGGCCGTTCCCGCCGTCATTCAGCGCAGGGGTACCTGAGTAGGGGAAGGTGATGGGATTGCCGCTTCTGTCCAGAATCTGGGTCTGGTCGGCGTTCATTTGCCACTGGTGGTGCATCGGTACACCGTAATAACGCTCGATCGAGTTGTCCTCGTACGCGGTGCGCACGATGAACTGGGTTTGACCGGCCCGCAGATGTGCGCCCGTGCGCGTGGTGATCTGGATCACGCCCGCCTGCGCCCGCGAGCCGTAGAGCGCGGCGCCCGCGGCCCCCTTGACGATCTCGATGGATTCGACGTCGGCCGGATCGATGTCCGAGATGCCGCCGCTGGTGATCACACCGTCGATCACCACCAGCGGCGCCTGGCTTCCGGTGACGCTCTTCGGCCCCCGGAACTGGAACGAGGGCTCCGTGCCGGGCAGCCCCGATCCCTGAACCACCTTGACGCCGGGCACCTTCGCCGACACCAGACCGCCCACGCTGACCGCGGGCGTCTTCGAGATATCGGCCACGTCAATCTTCGCGATCGTGAATGCGACCTGCGTCTGCGGCGTCTCGGCCGCCACGCCGGTTACCACGACCTCCTCCATCGAGACGGCGCGCTCCTCCAGCGCGAAGGTGATCCCGGCGGTCCGTCCCTCCGTGACCTCGACCGACTGCGTCAACGGACGGTAGCCGATACGTTGGGCCACGATCTGGTGTCGCCCGAGCGACACGCCGGACAGCTGGAAGCGCCCCTGGGCGTCGGTCAGCACGCTCAGGTTCAGCGCGGTAATTCGGACCTGCGCGCCGGCCAGCGGCCGCGCGTCGGTCGCGGAGGTCACCACCCCGACCACCATCTGTTGCCCGCTGGCAGGTGCGAACGCGGCCAGCGACACGACCGAGACCGCGGTGCACAGCTGGATGGCGCTGCGTACCTTCTGTGGAACCATGGTGTCCCTCCTGAGGGGGTTACCCCAGCTGCCGATCAAAGAACCGCAGGCACTGCTCGCGCCGCCGACGTTCCGGCCTTTGCGATGAATCGCTCCGCTCCTCGGATGCTGCGTGGACGGCTGCCGGCGCAGTGCGCTGCAGGCCGAGCTCAGGGCCAGGGAGGGGACGCCGGGGGCGCTTGGACTCCGTGAGTAAAGTGAAAGCTGTGTGAACCTTCTGCCGATTTCGCGCCATAGTGCGTCTATCCCGGAGGGTTGTCAAGTAGCGCGACGGCGTCGATCGCGAGGCAGCCGCGACTCCGGACGACGTTGCGCCGCGCCGCACCCATCGGCATCTTGCCGCAGGCAACAGCCTGAAGACATGCTCATAAACCGAGTGCCTGCCGCGCTGGTACCGCGCCCGGTCGCCGCAAGCGTGTTGAGCGTTGCGCCGCAGATAGCCGATACGTTCTGTCCCGTTTCCCGCGCAGCCGGCCAGGGGGGAGACCGTGCCGGCAACCCGGCGCACCGGCCTTCGCCAATGCCATCAGTGACTCCAGCCGCCCGCGCGGAGCTCGCGCCGACAGGGAGGCTCCGCGTAGGCCTGAACTACAGCAACTTCCTGCTCGTCTCGAAGCGCGCGCCGGACCCAACCGGCGTCGCACCGGACCTGAGCCGCGAGCTGGCGAAGCGGCTCGGCGTCGACGTGGAGTTCGTGGGCTACGAAAACGCCGGGCTGGCAGCGGACGGCGCGACGACGGGCGCGTGGGACGTCGCGTTCATCGGCGCGGAGCCCGCACGCGCGGCCGAGATCGCGTTCACGGCGGCCTATGCCGAGATCGAGGCGACCTACCTCGTACCTCCCGGCTCGCCGATCCGCACCATCGACGAGGTCGACCGCCCCGGCGTACGCATCGCCACGACCGCCCGCGCCGCGTACACCTTGTATCTCGAACGCACGCTCAGACACGCCGCGCTCTGCTACGCGGAGGGACTGCAGGGATCCTTCGACCTGTTCATGCGCGACCAGCTCGACGTACTGGCCGGCCTGACCGCACGTCACCTGCAGGAGATCGAACGGCTGGCGGGCGCGCGGATCCTCGACGGACGATTCACCACGATCCGGCAGGCCCTGGGCACGCCGAAGCATCGCCCCGCGGCGGCGGCGTACCTCGCGGCCTTCACCGAGGAGATCAAGTCCTCGGGACTAGTCGCCGAGTTGATCGAGCGCCACGGTGCCCGGGGCCTGCGCGTCGCCCCGCCTTGGAGGGGCGATTGACATCCCTGGGCCGCAGGCAGGTCGTGGCGTGACGCGGGGACCCAACGGGGGCCGGGCGGTTCGGACCGAGGCGCTCGCCGCGGTGCTGATGGGTCAGGTGGCTCTCGCGGCCTGTGCGGAGCAGGGGACGCCGATCGATACGCTCCTCCACGGCAGCTCGACCGGGATCATCGCGTTCAACAGCACGGTCGATGGGGGCATTGTGCTGATCGATCCCACGACGGGAAGGAAAGCGCTCCTGACCAAGGGGGCCTCGCCCGAATGGTCCTCCAATGGCCGGGAGCTCTCGTTCATGAGGGCAGGGCGGATCTACGTGATCGGGGCGAACGGGACCAACGAGCGGGAGATCCCGGTCGCGCCGTTTCTCTTCGAGGTGCCCTACCTGGTCCGGCCGGTGCTTTCGCCCGGAGCTGACCGGATCGCGTACAGCCGACAGGGTGAGATCGAGCTGGTGGATCTCGGGGGGGGAAAGCCCGTATTCCTCATGAAGCCGGACCCCGCAGACGACCGGATGCCCGTGTGGTCCCCGCGAGGAGAGCACCTCGCGTTCGTCCGGGACGGCGACATCTACGTGGTGAGCGTCGACGGTTCGGGGCTGAGGAACCTCACCGCGGACCGGGCGGAGGATCTCGATCCCGAATGGTCGCCCACGGGGGACCGGATCGCGTTCAGCTCGCGGGGAAGCGACGGGGTGCGCATCTGGACGATCCGGCCGGACGGGTCGGATCGTCGGAGGGTGACGAACGACGAGGAGAACCCGGAACACCAGGAATACCACCCGAGCTGGTCCCCCGACGGCACCCAGATCGTCTTCGAACGGTGGGGAGGGCCGCAGGGACGTCAGGGCGCCGACATCTACATCGCCTCGGTGAACAGCGGTACGGTACGACCGCTCGCGGTCACGCCGGGCTTCGACGGCCTTCCCAGCTGGGGATTCCCCTCCATGGCGGCCGCCACATCGGGGGCCCACCGTGGACGCGGAGGCCCGTCTCCACCGTGAGCGTTATTTCCGGGGCGTGTCCTCCCGGGTGACGTCCAGGAGATGACGGACCACCGCCTCGGTAACGTTTCCGCCAGTCACACACGCGACGGTTTTTCGCCCGGCCTCGACCTTGCCCGACAGGAAGCCGGCCGAGGCGACGACCCCCGCGGGCTCGGCCAGCACTTTCCCCCGGAAGAGGAGTGTCCGGAATGCGTCGGCGATGTCCCGCTCTTCGATGAGTACGATCTCGTCGAGGTACTCCTGGAGATGGCGAAACGGGAACGCTCCGGGGGAACGGGCCGAGAGGCCGTCGGCGACGCTGTCCCAGTAGTCGATGACGACCGGCCGGCCCTGCTGCAGCGAGACGTAGGCCGCGTTGGCACGCTTGGGCTGGACGCCGATCACCTTCACGTCGGGCCGGGCCAGCTTCACCGCCGTGGCGACGCCAGCCGCCCCCCCTCCACTACTGACCGGCACCAGGACGGTCTCGACCTCGGGGAATTGCTCCAGGATCTCGAGTCCCAGGCACCCGTGGCCCCGCGTGATGGACGGATGCTCCCAGCTGTCGATGGCCGTCATTCCCCGCTCACCGGCCACCTTCTCGACGACCGGTTGCCGTGCGAGAGCGTCGTCGACCATGACCACGTCGGCCCCGAACGCCTTCGCCGCTTGGACCTTGTACGGGCTGCTCTGACGGAGCATGACGACCACGATCGGCGAATGCATCATCCGACCGGCGTACGCGAACGCCTGGCCAAAGTTGCCCGAGGACGCCAGGACGATCCCGCGGGTACGCTCCGCGGGCGTCAGCGAGTGCATGATGGCGAAGGCCGCTCTGACTTTGAAAGCTCCCGTGACCTGGAGGTTGTCGAGCTTCAGGAACAGACGTTCGTTGCCGACCTCCGACGCGTCCCGAGCCAGCGGCACGATGGGCGTCTGTCGGACGTGGGGAGCCACCTGCCCACGCGCACGCCGAATGTCGTCCAGGGTGACGAGATGTTCCGCATCCCGGGTTACGGCTGGTTCCACGGTGTCCACCCGATTCGCGTCGCAGTTGGAGTTGGCCAAACGAGGGCGCAAGCTATCGGCCCCGCCGTCGCTTCGCCAGACGAGAGGGTGCACTCTCCGCCCCTGTCGCGCGCGCCGGCCGGGGCGTACTTTGTCGCCCCTGTACCTCAGGGCCGGACGTCGGGTGCGCAACGAGGCCGTCAGACCGGGCTTCGGGGACGTCTCGATGCCGCAAATGGCAACAGGCGGGTTTTCACCATTCCGGGAGGGATCATGGCCCGTAGGTCGCGGCGCCCACTGGCGCTCCTCGGCGTCCTGTTGGCGGCGGCGCCGCTGTCGGCGCAGGAGCAGGGACCCTTCGACATCCTGATCAAGGGTGGGCACGTCATCGACGGATCCGGGAATCCCTGGTTTGCCGCCGACGTGGGGATCCGCGGAGCCACGATCGTCGCCGTGGGGAAGCTGACCGGAGCCACGGCGACGCGGACCATCGACGCCGCAGGCAAGCTCATCACCCCCGGCTTCATCGATCTCCACTCGCATGCATCGCAAGGACTCGCCTCCGACGACGTGCGCCGCCGCCGGGCGCCCAACGTGGTCACGCAGGGCGTGACCACCGTGGTCCTCAACCCCGACGGGGGAGGCCCCGCGTCCATCGGCGACCAGAAAGCCACGCTGGAGCGGTTGGGTATCGGCCTGAACGCCATCCTCATGGTTCCCCACAACACGGTGCGGCGCGACGTGTTGGGGGAGGACTACATGCGGAAGGCCACTCTGGCGGAGATCCAGCAGATGCAGGCGCTGGTGCGCCGGGGAATGGAAGAAGGCGCGTTCGGCCTCACGGCCGGGCTGGAGTACGTGCCCGGAATCTGGAGCGATACCGACGAGATGGTCGCGCTGGTGGAGACGATCGTTCCCTACGACGGGTTCTATAATCAGCACGAGCGCTCCGGCGCGGGCGTTCCGTTCTGGTGGGTCCCTTCGCTGGACGATCCCACCAACGTGGGGGCCAAGAAGTACACCTTGATCGACAACATCAACGATCTGATCGTGATCGGCGAGCGCACCGGCGCCAGGGTCGTCCAGACGCACTTGAAGGCCAAGGGGACGGACTTCTGGGGGTCGAGTAGCGCGGTCATCTCGGCCGTCAACCGAGCCCGTCAACGGGGCATCGAGGTGTACGGAGACCAGTATCCATACCCGTCGAGTGGGAGCGACGGGAGCGTGAGTTTGCTCCCGGAGTGGGCGCTGGGGGAGGATCGCTTCAGTGACAGCCGGGAGAACCCCTCGCCCGACTACCGGGAGGCGCTCCGCAAGACGCTGGCGGACCCCTCGAAGGCGGAGGGCCTCCGACGGGACATCCAGCACGAGATCACCTACCGGGGCGGCACCGAGAACCTCATCGTGTTCGACTACCCCGACAAGAGCTACATCGGCAAGAGCGTGGCCCAACTGGCTGCGGCCCGGGGGCAGTCCCCGGCCGAGTTCGCCATCACGATGCAGCTCGAGGGCTTCCCAAACCGTCAGGGCGGTGCCCGTCTCCGGGGCTTCAGCTTCAGTGAGGAGGATATCGAGGCCTTCGCTTCCCAACCGTGGGTGGCCACGGCCTCGGACGGTGGGATCGCTCTCCCCGAGAACGGCCCCGCGACCCACGCCCGCTTCTACGGGACGTTCCCGCGGAAGATCCAGCGCTACGCACGGGAGCGGGGCGTGATTTCGGTGGAATTCGCCGTGAACGCCCAGACGTCGTTACCCGCACAGATCATTGGGCTCCGGAACCGGGGGTTGGTGCGGGAGGGGTTCGGGGCGGATCTCGTCGTGATGGACCTGGATCGGTTGCGGGAGATGTCCGACTTCACGAATCCGCATCAGTACGCTCAGGGGATCGAGTACGTGCTGGTGAACGGCCGCTTCGTGGTCGACGGGGAGGGGAAGCCCACCGGATTGCTCGCGGGCGTGGTCATCACCCCGAAGGAGGGACGCGCCCCTCCGAGCATCCGGTAGTCGAGCCCATGTCGGGTTCTCCAGGCCGGCCCTCGAGAGCCCTCCGCAGTGTGATCGAACGAAACCCACAGTTCAGGGGGGCATCATGAAGCTCCAACGGTTAGCTGCACTGGCGTTTCTGGGCTTCCTTGCGGCGTATGTGCCGCTGTCGCCGCTGCCGGCTCAGGAGCAGGGACCTTTCGACATCTTGATCAGGGGCGGGCACCTCATCGACGGGTCCGGCAACCCCTGGTTTTCCGCCGACGTCGGCATCCGTGCCGGGAAGATCGTCGCGGTGGGAAAGCTGACCGGCGCCACGGCGACGCGGACCATCGACGCCCGGGGCAAGACCGTCACGCCAGGGTTCATTGACCTTCACTCCCACGGGTCGGAGGGGCTCGAGTCCGACGACGCGCGGCGGCGCGCCGCGCCCAACGTGGTGACGCAGGGGGTCACCACCGTGGTGATCAACCCCGACGGTGGGGGTCCGGTGGCCATTGGCGGCCAGAAGGCCACGCTCGAGCGGTTGGGCATCGGTCTGAATGCCATCCTGATGATCCCTCACAACTCGGTGCGGCGCGAGGTGTTGGGCACCGACTTTCAGCGGACGGCCACGCCGGCCGAGATCACGCGGATGCGAGCGCTCGTACGCCGGGGCATGGAGGAGGGCGCCGTCGGCCTGAGTGCCGGGCTCGAGTACGTGCCGGGGATCTGGAGCGATACCGACGAGCTCGTCGCGCTGGTGGAGGAAGTCCTTCCCTACGACGGCTTCTTCCACGCGCACGAGCGCTCCGGGGGATTCGTTCCGATGTGGTGGCGGCCGGCGCTGGACGATCCCGCGGGCGTGGGGGCCAAGAAGCTGACGATGGTGGACTGGGTGAACGAGCTGATCCAGGTCGGTGAGCGTACCGGCGCGCGGGTTCACTTCACCCACATGAAGGCGAGGGGGGACCTCTTCTGGGGCTCGAGCCAGGCAGCTATCTCGCTCATCAACCGGGCACGGGCGCGGGGAGTCCGGTTCACCGGAGACCAGTACCCGTACACGACGAGTGGCAGCGACGGGAACGTGAGTCTCATCCCGGCCTGGGCGGTGGGAGAGGAGCGTTGGGGTGGGGACCGGAACGCCACCCCCGATTACCGGGAGGCGCTTCGCAAGACGCTGGCCGATCCCTCCAAGGCGCGGGGGCTGCGACGGGACATCGAGCACGAGGTCGCCTACCGTGGCGGCGCCGAGAACATCATCGTGTTCGACCACCCCGACAAGAGCTATATCGGCAAGAGCGTGGCGGAGCTGGCCGCGGCTAAGGGCCAGACGCCCACCGAGTTCGCGATCTCGATGCAGCTCGAGGGCCTGGCGAACCGGCGAGGTGGTGCCCGGGTCCGGGCCTTCAGCTTCAGCGAGGAGGATATCGACGCCTTCGCTGCCCAGCCGTGGGTGGCCACGGCCTCGGATGGCGGGATCGCTCTGCCAGAGGACGGCCCCACCACGCACGCCCGCTACTATGGGACGTTCCCGCGCAAGATCCGGCGCTACGCGCTGGAACGGGGCGTGCTCTCCGTGGAGTCCGCGGTGCGGGCCGGCACGTCGTTACCTGCCCAGATCCTGGGGCTCAGAAACCGGGGGCTGGTGATGGAGGGATTCGGGGCGGACCTCGTGGTCATGAACCTCGAGCGGGTCCGTGACATGTCCACGTTCGAAAACCCGCACCAATTCGCCCAGGGGATCGATTACGTGCTGGTGAACGGGAAGTTCGTGGTGGATGGCGAAGGCAAGCCCACCGGAGCGCTGGCCGGTGTGGTCATCACCCGAGCGCAGGGGCGCGTTCCACCGAGCCTCCCGTAGTCGAGGGGTACCTCGGTGTCGCTGACCGGACGCGTCCTCACCGGGCTGGTCGCCGGCCTGGTGCTGGGCGCCATGGTCGCGGCGTTTGATTCCCCGCCGCTCGAGTGGGCCGTTTCCATCATCGAGCCCCTGGGAACGTTGTGGGTCAACGCGATCCGGATGACCGTGATCCCGCTGGTCGTGGCCTTGCTGGTCGGCGGGATCGCGTTTGCTCCGAGTGCGGGCGAAATCGGCCGGTTCGGCGTCCGCGCCGCCCTCCTGTTCGCGGTATTTCTCGCCGTGTCGGCCGCCTTCTCCATCGTCGTGGCGCCGACGCTCATCGCCTTCCTTCCGGTGGATCCGGCGGGGGCGGCCGCGCTCCTTGAGGGTGCGACGCCGGCGGTCACCTCCGCCACCCGGGGCGGCCTGCCCGGCCTTCGGGAGTGGTTGTTGGACCTCGTTCCGGTAAATCCCGTGGGGGCGGCCGCCGAGGGGAAGATGCTTCCCCTCATCGTCTTCTCCCTGATCTTCGCCCTGGGCGCTCTCCGCCTCCCCTCCAAACAGCGAGATTTCATCGTTCGCTTCTCGGAAGCCGTAAGCGAGACCATGCTGGTGGTGGTGCGCTGGATTCTAGCCGTGGCTCCCGTGGGTGTCTTCGCTCTGGCGCTGCCACTGGCACTCCGGCTGGGGCTGGGAGCCGCAGGGTCCTTGATCTACTATGTGCTCCTCGTCGCCGGGCTCTGCACGTTATACAGCCTCGCGCTCTATCCCGTGGCGGCGGTGTTCGGGCGGATGCCCCTTCGCGACTTCGCCCGGGCCGCCGCGCCGGCCCAGGGGATCGCGTTGAGCTCACGCTCCTCGCTGGCGTCACTCCCTCCCATGATCGAAGAGGCGGAACGTATCCGACTGCCCGACACGGTCACGGGCTTCATCCTTCCGCTGGCGGTGTCGGTGTTCCGCGCCAGCGGCCCGATCGGGAACGTGGTGGGCGTCGTGTTTCTGGCCCACCTGTATGGGGTGGAGTTGGGAGGAGCGCAGCTGGCCACCGTGGCCACGACCACCACCCTGCTCAGTTTGAGTGTGCCCGGCATCCCCGGGGGCTCCATCATCATGATGGCTCCGGTCCTCATGGCGGCCGGCGTCCCAGTGGACGGGATCGGCATCCTCCTGGCCGTCGACACCATTCCCGACATGTTTCGCACGTCCACCAACGTGACGGCCGACATGGCGGTGGCGGTGCTGCTCGGACGGGTCGGGACACCGGCCGCGGCCCGGGCCGACGAATCCCGGGTCGCCCCGGTCCCCGGAACTCCCTGAGCCGAGCCTCCTTCGCCCGGCGGGCGCCCCCCTACTCCTCGCTCGCCGCCCGTGCCGCCGCTGCGCCCCCTCGGTATCCCCGCCCGCGGAGCACGTGTCCCGGCCGGGCGCCCGTGTGCGTTCCATTCTCCAGCACGACGGTTCCGTTGACCAGGACGTAGGCGATCAAGGAGTAGGG